>VFQT010001984.1_pt1 | contig 22398 bp, 23 predicted proteins | sample 3512381 | NCBI WGS metagenome assembly VFQT01 (sample SAMN10412376, study PRJNA504923) | tailings metagenome | isolation source: Relicate 2 Philex TSF3 active mining site | place: Philippines: Tuba, Benguet | collected 2017-08-29
GCGGCTGCGCTCGCCAAGGTGGACGTGTTCGAGGTGAGCGGGCTCATCGACTCTGTCGTCGCCAACGGCATTGAGGGCGCAGTCGAACGATCGTCAGTGAACGGTGCCCAGGCACTCGTCTTGCAACTCAACTCGCGCGGCGCGGTGATCGACGAGCAGCGCATGCGCGAAGTGCTCGCTGCGGTGCGCGACGCGAAGATTCCGGTCGGTGTGTGGATCGGCCCGAGCGGGGCACGCGCGCATGGATGGTCGGCGTTCTTGCTCGCGGTCGCCGACGTGTCGGCAATGGCGCCGAATTCCACCGTGGGTCGCACCGGGCCGGCAATCCTGCTCGACGATGCACCGCTGAGCCTGGGCGAGGCGAGCACGCTCTTGCGCAGCAACACACTGCGCACCGACGAAGCGCGCGATCGCGGAGTGCTGCGACTCGATATTCCTGATGAGGGCGTGCCGGTGCTGCGCAACATGCTGTTTGCGCTCGACGGCCTGAGCGCCAAAGGCAAGGTGCTCGACACGGTGGTCGAGGTCGTCGGTGACGATGGCACCATCGTGCGCGAAGCGGCCACCACGAGATTCTTCAAGTTGGGAACTCTCGAGCAACTGATGCACACGTCTGCGAGCGCAGCGCTCGCGTACCTGCTCTTTTCGTTCGGCTTGGCGCTTCTCGTCTTCGAGTTCTTCACTGCAGGCGTCGGAGTCGCCGGGTTCGTCGGCGCGTTGTGCACGCTGCTCGGTTCGTTCGGGCTGGCCGAGCTGCCGGTGCGCCCCGCGGGTCTCGTGCTGCTCATCCTCGCCGTCGTTGCGTTCGCCGTAGACGTACAAGTCGGAATCCCGCGATTCTGGACCACTGCCGGAGTGTTGATGTATGTGACCGCCTCGTTCACGTTGTTCGGGGCGGTGCAAGAAGAATCGCTGCGACTCTCGTGGCTCACTCTGGTTGCCGGCGTGGCGTCGATGACGCTCGCGTTCGTGGTCGGCATGCCGTCGATGGTGCGCACACGATTCGCGACGCCCACTATCGGGCGCGAATGGCTGATCGGACTCGAAGGCGTCGCGGCCACAGACGTGGCACCCGAGGGCGAAGTGACGGTGCGCGGAGCCAAGTGGCGCGCGCGCACCAACCGCGCGACTCCGATCGCCGCCGGAGCGCCGCTGCGCGTCGCAGCGATCGACGGTGTGACTCTCGAGGTGGAGCCGCTCGAGGGTGCGGCGCGCGACTACCGCGAGATGCGCAAGCCGCGCGAACAATGACGCAGCCCGCACCCGAGTCGGTGCCGCTGCGCCCGGCAGCCACCGTGATGCTCGTGCGCGACGCGCACGACGACATCGAAGTGTTCATGCTGCAACGCACCACCAACGCGGTGTTCGCCGGCGGCATGTACGTGTTTCCGGGTGGTCGCGTCGACGAGATCGACGGCGCCGGCGAACTCGACGAATTGTGCGACGGGTTGAGTGACGCCGAGGCGAGCGAGCTCTTGCGTGTGCCGCGCGGCGGGCTCGCCTATTGGGTGGCGGCGATTCGCGAATGTTTCGAAGAAGCCGGAGTCTTGCTCGCGCGCGACTCGAGCGGTGAATACGTGCATCTGGGCGACCACGACGCGTCGTCACGATTCGCGCAGGCGCGCCACGAAGTGCACGACGGAACCTTGTCGCTGGCCGAACTCTGCCGACGCGAAAACCTGCGTCTTGCGGTCGACTCCATTCGCTACGTGAGCCACTGGATCACTCCGGTGGGCGAGAAGCGGCGTTTCGATACACGATTTTTTGTCGCGGTCGCACCGCCCGCGCAAGACCCGCTGCACGACGACAAAGAAACTGTCGCCAGTCTGTGGGTGAACCCCAACGACGCGCTCGCGCGAGCGGCACGCGGAGACTTGGCGATGATTCCGCCGACCACCGCCAACCTGCGCTTCTTGGCGCCGCACCACACGACGGGTGACGCGATCAACGCGGCCAGCGCGATCGGTGTGCCGACACCGATACTTCCCAAGTTGCGGTTCGACAACGACGGCCGAGTGACGGCAATCGTGTTTCCCGAAGATCCCGAATACGCGAAACTGCCCTAGCGGGCCGCGGTCAGTTCTTCGGCTTCTTGCCGAGCGCGACCTCGACCGACTCGAGCAGTCGCGCCGAGCATCCCGCCATCTCGCCAGCGGGGACCGTGGCGGCGATGATCTGCTTGGCAATGTCGCGGAACACTTCCGCGGCCGGCGACGAGCCAGAGAGCGCGACTGGCTCTCCCGTGTCGCTGCCGTGCGCGACGGCGTTTTCGATCGGCACCTGTCCGAGCAAGTCAGCCCCGATGTCGCGCGCCAACGCCGCGCCGCCGCCTTCGCCGAAGAGCGCGTAGGTGCTGCCGTGCTCGCAAGTGAACTGGCTCATGTTCTCGATCACGCCGGCGACACGCAAGAAACTTCTGCGCGCCATGTCGGCGGCGCGGATGGCGACTTTTTGCGCCGACACCGCAGGAGTCGTCACGATGATGAGATCGGTGCGCGGCAGCATGCGCGCGAGACCCATCTGCACGTCACCGGTGCCAGGCGGCATGTCAATCAACAAGAAATCCAATTCGCCCCAGTGCACGTCGTTCAAGAACTGCTCGACGGCCTTCGTCAACATGAGCCCGCGCCACATGAGCGCCGTGCTCTCGTCGTCGACGAGCATGCCGGTGCTGACCACTTTCAAGAGACCGCTGCCGACGCGCCGCTCGTTGGGGATGATGCGCGGCTTCTCCGAGCCGTCGATGCGGCGAGCCTCGAGACGATCGGCCATGCCCAGCATGCGTGGAATCGAGAATCCCCAGATGTCGGCGTCGAGCACGCCGATGGTGCGGCCCTGCGCAGCGAGAGCGACTGCGAGATTCGCGGTGACCGAACTCTTGCCGACGCCGCCTTTTCCGCTCGCGATCGCCAGCACGCGCGCCGAGACCGGCACGGCAGTGTCGGTGGCGTTCTCGCGTGCATTCCATCGCGCCTTGGTCATCACCTCCGAGCGCTCTTGCGCGTTCATCTCGCCCCAGTCGATCTTCACCTTGCTGACGCCGGGATGCGTCTCCAGCCGCGACTCGATGTCGTTCTTGATCTGCGCGCGCAACGGGCAGCCCTTGATGGTGAGCTTCACGGAGATGGTCACCACGCCGTCGTCACCGACCGACACGTCGGTCGCCATGCCGAGGTCGACGATGTTGGCGCCCAGTTCGGGGTCGATGACCGCGCGCAGCAGGTTGCGCACTTCGTCGGCAGTCGGGGGTGGCACCGAGCGCGATGTCACGCCCTCAACCTACCGATGCGTCGTCTGGCATCGGTCGCGCCTGGTGTCACTCGCTGCGTTCGCCGTGACCCACCACCCGAGCGGTACAGTGAAACCATCATGATCACGCTCACGCCTGCAGCCGCCAGCAAAGTCAAGCAACTGCTCGAGACCGAGAACGCCAGCGACCTCGCCCTGCGAGTCGCGGTGCGACCCGGTGGATGCTCGGGCTACTCGTACGAGATGTATTTCGACGGCGACTTCACGAGCGAAGACAAAGTGCAGACCTTCGGCGACGTGAAAGTGGTCGTCGATCCGGCGTCGGCACAACTGCTCTCGGGTGCCAGCCTCGACTACACCGACGGGCTGAACGAGTCGGGGTTCAAGATCACGAACCCCAACGCCAACCGCACGTGCGGTTGCGGTCAAAGCTTCAGCTGACGCGCCGCATTTACGGCTGACGCACCGAATCTACGGCTGACGCACTGGGCGTCTAGCCGACCACCGACGCGAGTTCCACTTCATCGAATACCGCATCGAGTCGCGCAACCACGATGCCGCTCGAGTCGGTGACAAAGAGCGCGGGTTCGTAGTTCATCCCGAGCGCCTCCACGACCGGCGCCACCTGCGTCGCATCGGGGTCGGCATACACCTCCGCGTGAATGAAGACAGCGTCGCTGCCCGACGCCGCCACGCTCACCAAGGCCTCGAGTGCCGGAGCGCACGTACCGGTCGAGCAATGGGCGGGCGTGCCGACGAGCAGCACCACGGGCACACCGCGTGCGAGCGCATCGCGTAGAGAAACCTCGTGCAGCGGGCACGGCTCGGGCAAACGCGTGCAAATCGGGTCGACACCGCGCGCGTCGGCGAAGGTCGGAGTATCGAACGCAGGCAGCGCGTCGCCGACACCGGGCACCTTCACCTCGCCGCGGCCTACGACCTGAAAAGCCGCACCGTCGCTCGGGCCGCCTTCGACGACGAGACGATAGAAACCGGGCTCGGTGATCGTCGCGCGAAACGGCCAGTACGGCACGGCGAGACTGGCGTCGTGGCGCGGGGCGCGGAGATTCTCCAGCACGAGCTCGTCTCGGCCGCCATCGATTCGCACGATGCTTGCAACCAGCTCATCTGGCGTCGAAGATTCGGCAGTGAGTAGTTGTCCGGCACTTGCTACAGAGATCGGCATGCGAATGTCGCCCACGACCAGATTTTGGGGGAAGCGTTGCACCAACTGTGCGTCGCCCGGCAGCGCGCCCGAAGCATCCGACCCTCCGCACGACGCGGCGAATGATGCGATCATCAATGACGCAGAACCCGCAGCAACGGTGCGCCCCGACACGCGCAAGAACTCGCGCCGTGTCACGACTTCCACGCGACAAGGGTAATGATTCGCGCCCTCGTCTAACCTTGTGCGCATGGCAGCACCAATCGGACCATACACACCCGTCGTTCGCGCCGGCGACTGGATCATCGTCTCGGGCCAACTCGGCTTGCGTGACGGCAGTCTCGTCGAGGGAGGCGTGAAGGCGCAGACCACCCAGGCGATCGTCAATCTGCGCGCCCATCTCGAGAGTGTCGGGGCAAAACTCAGCGACGTCGCCAAGACGCTGTGCTTCCTCACCGACATGGACACGTTTCCGACGTTCAACGAGTCGTATGTCGCCGGATTTGGTTCGCACCGCCCGGCGCGCAGCACCATCGGCGTCGCATCGCTGCCCGCGGGAGGTGCGGTGGAGATCGAGGCGTGGGCGTACGTGCCCGTGGCGAAGTTGGCAACGAAGTCGGTCGCGACGAAGTCGACTGCTGCGAAGTCTGGCGCTGCCAAACCCGCTGCCGCCAAATCTGCTGCCACCAAACCCGTCGCGAAGCGCAAGAAGAAGTAACACCATGCCTGGTGCGATCATCATCGTGATCGTGCTGCTTGCGTTTCCTGTGCTCGTCGGTCTCGGCACCGTCGTCATCGCCGCCATCCTCGGTGAGTCGCTCCACCGCGATGCTCGCGCGCGCAATGAAGCGAGCGAGTTGCTCGAGTTGAACTCCTGAACCAGCCGCGACAACTCGACGACCTCGTCGTTCATTCGGCGCGTCTGCTCGCCACGCTCGACGCGCAACGCAGCGAACTGCGCAACGGCTGGGTTGCGGTACGCGACGGATTCATCACCGCGACCGGCACCGGCACGCCGCCGCCGGCCCGCGAGACAATCGATGCCACCGACTGTCTCGTAACTCCGGGGCTCGTCAACGTGCACCATCACCTGTACCAAAACCTGACCCGCGCATACGGGCCGATGACCGACTCGGCGCTCTTTGGTTGGTTGCGCACGTTGTATCCGCTGTGGAGCGCACTCGACGAGGAGTCGGCGCACGTATCGGCGTGGGTCGGGCTCGCTGAGCTCGCGCTCGCGGGCTGCACGACGTCGTCGGATCATCTGTATCTGCATCCGCGCGGGGCGGGCGACTTGTTGTCGGCGGAGATCGCCGCGGCGCGCGACATCGGGTTGCGTTTTCATCCGACGTACGGCTCGATGTCGTTGTCGGAAAAAGATGGTGGACTGCCGCCCGACAGCGTGGTGCAAGACCACGACGAGATTCTCGCCACGAGCCAGCGTTCGGTGGAGTCGCACCACGACCGCGCGCGCGGTGCAATGGTGCGCGTCGCCTTGGCGCCATGTTCACCGTTCAGCGTGACGAAGCGTCTGATGAGCGAGTCGGCCGAGCTCGCCGAGCGGCTCGACGTGCGCTTGCACACGCACTTCGCGGAGAACGTCGAAGACGACGCGTACTCGCTGGAAAAGTTTGGCTGCCGCCCGACGCAGTATCTCGAAGATGTCGGCTGGGTCGGCGAACGCACGTGGTTGGCGCACTGTGTGAAGCCCAACGACGACGAAATCCGCCGGCTCGGCGCGGCCGGCGTGGGCGTCGCTCATTGCCCGAGCAGCAACCTCATCCTCTCGTCAGGAATCGCACCGGTCGTCAAGTTGCGCGCGGCCGGTGTTCACGTCGGGCTCGGCGTCGACGGATCATCGTCGGCCGATGCTGCATCGCTGTGGCTCGAGGCGCGACAAGCGATGTTGCTCGCAAAACTGTCGAGCGGGGCAGCCGCCGGCACCGCGCGAATGTCGCTCGAGTGCGCGACGCTCGGCGGCGCTGGGTGCCTCGGGCGGCTCGGCGAAATCGGTGAACTGAGCGCGGGTTGTGTGGGCGACCTGGTCGTGTGGTCACTCGACGGCCCGGCGTTCGCGGGCGTGCTCGACGACCCGATCGAGGGCTGGCTGCGATGCGGCCCTGCTTCGGCCAAGCACACCGTCGTGCACGGGCGCTCGGTGGTGCGCGACCATCGGCTGGTGAGCCCGCGACTCGCGGAGATGTTGTCGAATCACTCGCGGCTCGCTCGTCGGATGCAGGGCGCACCGCGCCGTTGACCGCGTACCCAACGACATGATGCTCGACGCCGTCAGCGCATTCGGGCTCGTCTTTCTCGCCGAGCTTCCCGACAAGACGATGTTCGCAACGTTGCTTCTTGCTACGCGATTTCCGCGACGAAGCGCAGTGTGGGCCGGAGTCACCGCCGCGTATTCGGCACACGTCGTTCTCGCGGTGACGCTCGGGGGACTGCTCGCACGCCTGCCCGACGAACCTCTGCGCTATGCGGTGGCGACGCTGTTCGTCGTGGCTGGTGGCTATCTCGTCTGGGATTCACTGCGCACCAAGCAAGCGCACGACGCCCAGAATGCCGACATGCAGCCGCGGTCGTGGGGCGCGACGTTCGCCGCCGCCGCGGCGACGATCGGAGTCGCGGAATTCGCCGACATCACGCAGATTGCGACTGCGAGCCTGGCTGCCACGCGCGACTCGGCGATTGCCGTCGGCATCGGTGCGGCACTCGCACTGTCGTCGGTGTCAGGACTCGCGGTGGTGGTCGGGTCAGTTCTCGTGCGGAGAGTGCGGCTGGCGCTCATTCAACGAGCAGCAGGAGTGCTCTTCGTCGTGATCGGTGTGGCGACGCTGGTCTGAATGTGTCGGCCTGACCGTGCTGGTCTAGCCGTGCTGGCCCGGCCGTGAACTCAGCCCGCCCACTTCGACGCGCCGAAGCGGTACCCGACGCTGCGCACCGTCTCGATGAGATGGGCGTGCTCTTCGCCGAGCTTGGCGCGCAGTCGCCGCACGTGCACGTCCACGGTGCGCGCGCCGCCGAAGTATTCGTATCCCCACACCTCTGACAAGATCACTTCTCGCGAGTACACGCGACCCGGGTTTTGCACGAAGAACTTCAGCAGTTCGTACTCCATGTACGTGAGATCGAGCGGACGACCGCCGAAGTTCGCTTGGTACGTCTCGAGGTTCAGTCGCAAGCCGGCGTGCTCGACGACCGACGACGACGGCGCGGTCAGTTCGTTGTAGAAGAGATGACGCAGCCGCGCCTCAAGTTCGCGCGGATGGAACGGCGTCAACTGAAAATCGTCGAACAGGTTGTCACGAATCTCGAGATCGGCGATTTGTGCGCCCGTCACGAGCACGAGCACGCGACGCACCGGTCGCTCGAGCCTGCGCAACGCACGGCACATCGCCCAGCCGCCTTCGGGGTCTTCGTCGCAAGCCACCACGGCCCCGGCCCAGCCTTCGGCGGGCGACATCCGCTCCAACGTGTCTGCGCTGGCGACGCCTTTCCACACATAGCCCGAGAGATCGAGCGTGCGCGCCAGGTCGACGCTCGGTGACACCGGGAAGACTGCGAGCGTCCCGGTCGTCGTCATACTCAGATCGACCGCAGGTACGTATCGATCTCGAACTGCGACACGTGGGTCTTGTATTTGCGCCACTCCATGCGCTTGTTGCGCAGGAACCACTCGAAGATGTGCTCGCCGAGCGCTTCGGCGACCAATTGCGACGACTCCATCACGCGCAGCGCGTCGTTCAGCGACTGGGGCAGTTGGTCGATGCCCAGTTTGCTGAGCGCTGCGTCGCCCATCTCGAAGAGATTGGCGTCGGCCTCGGCGGGAAGTTCGTATCCCTCTTCGATTCCGCGCATGCCTGCAGCGAGAATCACCGAGAACGCGAGGTACGGGTTGCATGCCGGGTCGGGCGAGCGCAATTCGATGCGCGTCGCGAGTTCGCTGCCGCGCTTGGGCACGGGCACGCGGATCAAACCGCTGCGGTTGTTGCGCGCCCACGATACGTGCACCGGTGCTTCGAAACCGGGCACGAGTCGCTTGAAGCTGTTGACGGTCTGGTTGGTGACTGCGGTGATCTCGGCGGCGTGATGCAAGAGCCCGGCCATGAACGACTTGGCGACTCGGCTCAGGTTGTACGGATCGTCGTCGCTGTGGAATGCATTCGTGTCGCCGGCAAAGAGCGAGAGGTGCAGGTGCATGCCCGAACCCTGCACGGCCTCCAGAGGTTTGGGCATGAACGTGGCATGTACGTTGCGCATCGCCGCGATCTCTTTCACGACGAAGCGGAACGTCATCACGCTGTCGGCCATCGTGAGAGCATCGGTGTGCCGCAGGTCGATCTCGTGTTGGCTCGGAGAGTCTTCGTGGAAGCTGTACTCGACGGGGATGCTCATCGTCTCGAGCGTGCGGATGGTCTCCTTGCGCAGCGAACTCGCGATGTCGGTGGTGGTGAGGTCAAAAAATCCGCCTTCGTCGAGCGGTCGCGGCTTGCCGCCGTCGGGAGGCGCGAAGTAGAAGTACTCGATGTCGGGCGCCACATAGAAGACGTAGCCGCGCTCGCGCGCTGCGGCGAGGTTGCGCCGCAGCACTTGGCGCGGATCACCGTCGAACGGCGTGCCGTCGAGCTGTGCGATGTCGCAGAACACCCGGGCTTCGGCCGACTTCGAGTCGACCCACGGCAGCACCTCGAAGGTGTTCGGGTCGGGCAGCGCGAGCACGTCGGCTTCTTGCATGCGGCCGTAGCCGTCGATCGACGAGCCGTCGAAACTCATGCCGTCGTTGAGCGCGTTCTCCAGTTCGGCGGGGCTGATCGCGAAACTCTTCAGGTTGCCGAGCACGTCGGTGAACCAGAGCCGCACGAGGCGGATGCCCCGCTCTTCGACGGTGCGCAACACGTAGTCGCGCTGGGCCTCGTGCGTAGATGGCATACCGTTCAGTCAACCGCCGTGTTGGTCAGCACAACTATGGGACGTCGCAGGTTGCCCGCGGGGCGCGCACCGCAGTGCACAGTGCACGCCCCGGAGGGTTACTTGCGGGTCTTTTTCTTGCTGGAGCTCGCTGGCAGTTTCTCCTGCGAGCAGACCGTCTCGAGCAACAGGCGGGTGACGACGTACGGGTCCATGTTCGCGTTCGGACGACGGTCCTCGGCGTAGCCCTTCTTGTCGCGCGCGACCTGCCACGGAATGCGGATCGATGCGCCGCGGTTGGAGACGCCGTAGCTGAACTGGTTCCACGGCGCCGTCTCGTGCTTGCCGGTGAGGCGGCTCTCGATGTCGTGTCCGTAGTTCTTCACGTGCTCCATCACTCGGCCACCGATTGCCTTGCACGCCGCTTCGATTGCGTCGTAGGACGAGCGCATCGCCTTGGTGGAAAAGTTGGTGTGCGCGCCGGCGCCGTTCCAGTCGCCCTTCTGCGGCTTGGCGTCGAACGACACCACCACGTCGAACTCTTCGGCCACGCGGTGCAACAGCCAACGGGCGACGTACATCTGGTCGCTCACCATCAATGCGTCGAGCGGGCCGACCTGGAACTCCCACTGACCGGGCATCACCTCGGCGTTGGTACCAGAAATGTCTAGACCCGCATCGAGGCAAGCCTGCGTGTGAATTTCGACGATCTCGCGACCCATCACGCGACCCGCGCCGACGCCGCAGTAATACGGACCCTGCGGCCCGGGCTCACCGTCGTGCTCGGGGAATCCGAACGGGCGACCGTTGAGTCGCATGAACGTGTATTCCTGCTCGATGCCGTAGATCATCCCGTGCGCCTTGTACTTCGCGGCCGCCGCGGCACAGGCCGCGCGCGTGTTGGTGGGGTGCGGCTGGCCAGTGGCGGCGAGATACACCTCGCACATCACGATGATGTTGCGTCCACCGCGGATCGGATCTTTGCACCAATAGACGGGCTTCAGCATGCAGTCCGACGACTCGCCAGTCGCCTGCTCGGTCGATGAACCGTCGAATCCCCAGATCGGTGGGGTCTTCACCGAGTTCTCGATGATCTTGGTCTTGGAGCGCAGCATCGGCGTGGGCTTCGCGCCGTCGATCCAGATGTATTCGGCTTGGTAGGGCATGCCATGTTTCCTTTCGTGAAACGAGATGCGCCAGTCTCATACATTTCCGTGTCAGCGGCATCATCCTTTTGTGAACGGCGTGTAAAAATTCGTGCGGATGCCTGACAAGAGCGAATGTCCGTCAATATGGCCTCTCAGTAGCCTGACGACGTGGCCAACGCGGCACCAGCAACGACGTTGCGGGTCGGACTCGCCCAAATCAATCCGCGGGTCGGCGATCTGGCCCACAACTTGGCGAAAGTTGAGGAGTATGTGGCGCGGGCCGAGGCGGCCGGGTGTGACCTCGTCGCTTTCCCCGAGCTGACGCTGTCGGGCTACCCGCCCGAAGACCTCGTCTTGAAGGCTGGCTTCGTCGCCGACAATCGCGCCGCTCTGGAGAAAGTGGCGGCACGCACCGGTCGCTGTGCAGTGGTCGTCGGATTCGTCGACGTAGCCGACGACGAGGTCGTCGAGCGAGCGAGCGCGCGACCACCGCAGTTGTTCAACGCCGCTGCGATCTGCGCCAACGGCGCGGTCGTCGGCGTGTACCACAAGCAACTCCTGCCCAACTATGCGGTGTTCGACGAGGCGCGATACTTCGCCGCCGGCAACGACGACGTGACGCTCTACGACGTGGCGGGCGTGGCGGTGTCGCTCAGCATCTGCGAAGACGTGTGGGTGGCCGACGGCCCGGTCGCCAGCCAGCGTGCCGCGGGCGCGCAACTGTGCATCAACGTGAACGGCTCGCCGTTCGACCGCGACAAGAGCCAGCAGCGAGAAGCCACTGTGGTCGCTCGCGCGCGCGAGACGGGCATGCCGATCGCCTACGTGAACCAAGTGTGCGGACAAGACGAACTCGTCTTTGACGGCGGATCGCTCGTCGTCGACTCCACCGGTGCGGTCGTCGCCCGTGCCGCGCACTTCGAAGAAGAACTACTCGTCGCCGACGTGCTCGTTCCGGCGCGCAACGTGTCTGCGTCTACCGTGTCTGCGCGCACGATTCCCGTGAGCACGCCCGTTGCCCGCCGCGATGCTGCACCCGTACGCATCGCCGCCGTCGGCGACTCGCACGACCGCGTGCTCGCCGCACTCGCACTGGGCACGCGCGACTACGTGCGCAAGAACGGTTTCACCGACGTCGTCATCGGCCTGTCGGGCGGAATCGACTCCGCACTCGTCGCGGCCATCGCCGTCGAGGCGCTGGGTGCATCGCACGTGCACGGCGTGTCGATGCCGTCGCGTTACTCGAGCGAGGGCTCGAAGACCGACGCGGCCCTGCTCGCCGCAAACCTCGGCATCGAGATGCTCACCATCCCCATCGAACCCGCGTTCGCGGCGTACCTCTCAATGACCGGCGAGGCATTCGAGGGCCGCGCGGCCGACCTCACGGAGGAGAATCTGCAGAGCCGCGTGCGCGGCACGACGCTCATGGCGCTTTCCAACAAGTTCGGATGGATGGTGCTCACGACCGGCAACAAGAGCGAGCTCGCAGTCGGCTACTTCACGTTGTACGGCGACTCGGTCGGCGGGTTCGCCGTGGTGAAGGACATCTTCAAGACCGATGTCTATGCACTCAGCCGTCGCGTCAACGAGCGCGCCGGGCGCGAGTTGATTCCCGCGGCGACTCTCTCGAAAGCGCCGTCGGCTGAACTACGCCCCGACCAGCGCGACGACCAGAGCTTGCCGCCTTACGACGTGCTCGACGCCGTGCTTGCTCTGTATGTGGAGCATGACCGCACCGCGGCAGAGATCATCGCGCTTGGGCATGACGAAGCGCTGGTGCGTCGCATCGTGCGGCTCGTCGACAACAACGAATACAAGCGCCGCCAACTGCCGCCCGGCGTGCGCGTGACGGGGAAGGCGTTCGGCAAAGATCGCCGCTTGCCGATCACCAACGCTTACCGCGGCTGAACACGGCTGAACGCCTCGATCGCCACCGCGCTCAGCGCCGCGCACACTGCACCGGCGAGCGCTGCTCCGGCGATTCCTGCTGACTCGTACAACAAGGTCGCGACGACGGTGAGCACACCGCGCCCGAAAGTGCCAGCACCGATCACGAGACCGAAACCCTTCCCGGGTGCCCCCGCAAAGAGACTCGTCGCGATCGGCAGCATGCTCACCACCGCGTACTCGAACCCGACGATGAAGACGGCGAGTCCGATCAAACCAACTGCGAGCAGCGAGTCGAAACCAGCGAGCACGATTGCCGCCGGAATCATGAGCAGCGCACCGAGCGCCACGCTGCGTTCTTTTCCGATGCGATCGGTGTAGCGCGCGCTCGACACCGACGACAACAACTCGCCGGCGCCGAGCGCGAAGCCGACTGCGGCGATGCGACTGGCTCCGAAATCGAAGTCGTCGGCAAGCCAGGCACCGAACGTGACGAAGAGGCACTGGCTCGCACCCATCAACCCGAACATCGAGAGCGGCACCAGCCAGGCTCGTGCGGCGCGCGCGCCCGACGTTGGCGTGCCCGCAGGTGACGCATCGCCACTCGTCGCAACACCTGTTGCCGCTGTGCCGCCACTTACCGTGTCGCCGGATCGTCGCAAGCTCGAGTCGAGCCACGTCGCGCACGCCGCGATGGCAACGGCCCCGATCACACACGCGACTCGCCACGTCGTCACGGCAGTCACGAGTCCGAGCAATGACACGCCCACCAGCAAGCTCAGCGCCCACGAAGTTTCGGTGAGTCCGACCACGCGTCCGCGACGGTCGTAAGGCACGCGATCGGCAATCCACGCCGCCATACCGAGATCGAAGCACGACTTCAGCAGGTTGAGCAGCGTGAGCCCGACGCACAGCACCACGAGATTCGGCGCGATCGCCATGAGCAGGATTCCGACCAACGACCCAGCGAGTCCGACCGCCATCGCCATGCGACGCGAAACCCGGTCGACGAACGTGCCGAGCAGTGGTGCGAGGAATCCGGCGAGTTCAGAGATGCTGATCACGAGCCCGACGCGGGCTATGGAGACGTCGAAACCCTGCTCCGCTCCGGCGATGATCGCGATGAACGGCGGCGCGAATCGGTAGGCGGTGTTCGCCACGATGCGCGTCGCGGTAAGCGGCAGCAGATTGTCACGCACCGCGCGGTCGTACGACTCGTCGAGCAGCCGAGACAGCACGCCGACCGACGCTAGACGCTGTGACTACACGGCATCGTTCGTCACAGGCCGCGACTTCGCGACGAGCGCGACGAAGTCACCCGCCACGAGTCGAGAGTCGGCGTCGAGACCGAATGAGCAACCCTCGAGGTTGTGCAGCCTGCGGTCGTGCACGTTGAGGTGACGCCGCACCGTGCGAATCACTCCGCTATGGCTGACGACGAGCACTCGCGCACGACTCTGTGCCAACTCGTGCAGTGCGGTGGTTGCGCGCGCGAACACTTCGGCAGGCGGCTCGAAGTCGGGCGGAGTTCGACGGTCACGCAGATAGTTCGGCCACGCCCGCTCGATTTCGTGCTCGCGCAAGCCCTCCCACGGCCCCACGTCGGTCTCGACGAGACGATCATCGACCTGCGGTGCGGCGAGCCCGAGATGCTCGGCGATGATCGCGGCCGTGTCGTGCGCGCGGCGCAACGAACTCGACACGACCCGCTCGAAGAAAAATGCGCCGCGGCTGATGTGCTCTGCTGCGGCACGCGCCTGTGCGCGACCCGACTCGGTCAACTGCGTGTCGGCACGGCCCTGCCACTTGCCGAGCACGTTCCACTCCGACTCGCCGTGGCGCACTACGACGAGTAACGCCTCGTTGCTCGCAGTCGAAGCTGCCGCGTCGTGCTTGCCGTTCGCCGTCGGATTCGCCATGATGTGCCCGTCGCAGGGTAGTGGCTTGGGTAACCTGACCTCGTGGCGCGACTCCTGCTCTTTGCGTCGGCGCGCGAAGCAGCCGGCCGTTCGCGCGACACGATCAGCGGTGCCACCGTCGCCGACGTGCTCGCCGCCGCCACGCAGCAGTTCGGTCCGCGATTCGAAACCGTGCTCGCGTCATGCACCGTGTGGTTGAACGGCGAGGAGTGCGAACCCGACGCGCCGGTAGTCGACTCCGACGAAGTGGCAGTCTTGCCCCCAGTGTCGGGCGGATCGAGCAACACGGGCGGATCGAGCGGCACCGGCGACCCGGGCAACCTTGCCGCGATGTCGTTGGCCGACGTGCGTGCCCGACGCACCGAACTTCAGAAAGAAGAAGACGCAGTGTCGTTCGTTCGTCGTGTCGCGCAGGGCCGCCTCGACATGGCGCGTGACGAAGAGCGACGCCGCACGACCGGCGCCGCCCACGATCGCGACGTCACCGACGGCATCACACGCGTGTTTGCTGCCGAGCGCGGCGGCGGGTCGAATCGTCCTCCGCGCGACACCGAACCCGAGATCACCCACCCGCTCTTTGTCGAACTCGAGTCGCTGTGCGAGTCGGTGGGCTTCGGCGGCCTGCGCGAGATCGACTCTGGCGAACTCGCGACGTGCTGCGCGCGACTCGCCGACTTCGAGTCGCGCGCATCGGCCCGCCGCAAAGAATTGTTCGCGGAGATCGACGCGCTGTCGGGAGAACTCGTGCGCCGATATCGCGAGTCGTCGGCGAATGTCGACGTGCTGCTCGACGAAAACCGCTAGCGCATGAACAGCCGCAAGCGCCCGGATCTCGGCGCCTTCATCCGCCAGCAGCGCGAGATCGCGCAGCAGTCGATTCGCGACCTCGCCAAACGCGCAGGAGTGTCGAATCCGTACCTCTCGCAGATCGAGCGTGGTCTTCGCAAACCGTCGGCGGAAATCCTCCAGCAGATCGCGCGGGCGCTCGAGATCTCTGCTGAGACGTTGTACGAGCGCGCCGGCATGCTTGATCCCAAAGAGTCGCAGGGCAACGCGGTGATCGACGCCGTCGCCAAAGACCCGCACCTCAGCGACGAGCAGAAGCAGGCGATGCTCGCGATTTATCGCAGCTTTGTGGCAGAAGACTCAACCAGCTGAACGCCAGATGAGCGCTCGCTGAGCACTCGCTGAGCTGCGGCCCAGCGTTCGGCTGGACATCGGTCGCATCTCCGGCTGGTCGCAGCCCATCCTCTTCCAGATAGGTTCGGTTTCCCATGGCTGCCACCCCCGCGCAGCGCGTCGCCGTGCTGTCCCTGCACACGTCGCCTCTCGCCCAACCCGGCGTCGGCGACGGTGGCGGCATGAACGTCTACGTGCGCGAGCTCACGTCGTCGCTCGCACGACTCGGCGTGGAGTGCACGACCTATACGCGCGCGTGGAAGCCCGGCTTGCCCGACGTCGTCGACATCGAACCCAACCACCGGCTCGTGCACGTTCGCGCCGGCGACTTCGACTTGCCGAAGGAACGTCTGGTGGATGTCGTCCCCGAATTCACCGACACGGTCGGCCACCATCTGCGTACGCATGCCCGCGCGCAGGTGATCCACGCCAACTACTGGCTGTCGGGTCTGTCGGGCCACCTGCTGAAGCACGACCTCAACCTGCCGCTCGTCACCACCTTCCACACGTTGGCGCGCGTGAAGTCGCTGCACGGCGACGTCGAGTCGCGTGAGCGCGAGGCCATTGAGTCGGCGATCATCGGTTGCAGCGACGCGATCTTCGTGTCGTGCGAGGAAGAGCGAGACCAGTTCCGCCGTCTTTATGGCGCATCGCCCGGCACCGTCGACGTCATCACGCCCGGCGTCGACCGCGCGTATTTCTCACCGGGCAGCCGTGCCGGTGCGCGCAGCGCGCTGTCGACGCACGACTTCTCGCTCGGCACCCGACCCGTTCTCTTGTTCGTCGGCCGCATCCAACCGCTGAAGGGTCTCGACGTGGCAGTCGAAACTCTCGCTGCGCTGCGTCGCACCGACGCCGTGCTGCTCGTAGTCGGCGGTGCGAGCGGCACCGAGGGCGAGCGCGAACTTGCCCGTGTCACGGCCCTCGCCGAATCGCTCGGCGTCGCTAGTCAGGTGCGTTTCGTCGACCCGCAACCGCACCACTTGCTCTCTACGTATTACCGCGCGGCAGACGTGGTGCTGGTTCCGTCGCGCAGTGAGAGTTTCGGTCTCGTCGCTCTCGAAGCCTCGGCGTGCGGAACTCCCGTCGTCGCAACTGCCGTTGGCGGGCTCTTGTCGCTGGTCGACGACGGCGTCAACGGTTTCTTGGTGCCCGAGCGCGACGGTGAGATGTTCGCCCGACGAGTCGCGCAGATTCTCGACGACGAAGCGCTCGCTGCCCGACTCGCCGACTCAGCGGTTCGGCGCGCATCGCGATACTCGTGGCAGCACGCCGCGATGCGCATGCGTCGCGTCGTGGCAGAGTTCGCCGCCCGCGACCTCGTGGTCTGCAGCTGAACGAGCGATGAGCGATCTCTTCGACGACGGCCGCCGCGCCGCACTCGAGCGGCGCATCGACGAGTGGCTCGGCACAGTGCACACGCAGCACCCCAACGTCGTCACCGCGCAACGAGCCGAGGGCGAAGAGTCGTGCTGGATGCTGAGACTGCGCGGCGAAGCCAAAGAGTTCACCACGGTGTGGATGCGCCTTGGCCAACGCACGCTGCGATACGAGACCTACGTGATGCCCCACCCCGAAGAGAACGCGCCGCAGTTGTTCGAGCAGGTGCTGCGCCGCAACGAACGCCTCGTCGGAGTCCACTACGCGCTCGGAGCCGAGAACGCGGTGTTCCTCACCGGCGAACTCGTCTTGCAAGCCGTGGACGAGCGTGAACTCGATCGCATCATCGGCACGCTGTATGCCACCGTCGAAGCCCACTTCACCGACCTGATTCGTCTCGGTTTCGCCAGCCGCTTCACGACGTCGTCGTAAGTAGCCTTCGCGTCGTGGAGCATCGCACGCTCGTCGTCGTGGGCGGCGGCAACATGGGAGCGGCGCTCGTGCAGGGACTGCTTGCCGCGGAGCGAGATCCGTCGTCAATCGTCGTCTGTGAGACGAGTGCTGCGCGTCGCGAGGTGTTGCGCGGCATGTTTCCCAGAGTCGAAGTGCGCGACAGCGTGCCGAACTGCACCGAGGCGATCATCGCAGTGAAGCCGCCCGATGTGCCGGCCGCCTGCCAAGCGGCGTCGGCTGCTGGTGCTGTGCGCGTGGTGTCGATCGCGGCTGGTGTGCGCCTGTCGGCGCTGCAAAATGCCTGCGGCACGGGCGTGCGCGTGGTGCGCGCGATGCCCAACACGCCTGCCCTCGTCGGTCTTGCGGCAACGGCGATGTCGGTTGGCAGCGGCTGCGACGACGCCGACCGCGCATGGGCGCGCGAGCTGCTGTCGTGCGTCGGAATGGTGGTCGAAATCGAAGAGCCGATGCTTGATGCGTTCACCGGGCTCGTCGGCTCGGGCCCCGCGTACGTGTTCTACGTTGCCGAAGCGTTGCGCGATGCGGCGATCGCCGAAGGATTCGACGCAGAGACGAGTGCTGCGCTCGTCGCGCGCGTGATGCTCGGGGCTGCCGCGTTGCTCGATCGCGAGCCGCTCGATGCAAAAGGTTTGCGTGAACGTGTCACGTCACCGAACGGCACGACTGCTGCAGCCATCGCGAAGCTCGACGAAGAAGGAGTGCGCGAGGCATTCGTGTCAGCGGTGCGTGCAGCAACGCGACGAAGCAAAGAACTCGGCGACGCAAACAAGTCCGCGACGCGTAGCGCTGACTCGTCACGATAGCAACCTCATTCGACGGTCGCGAGCCACTCGGCGATACCGCGAAAATTCCTCGTGCTCGGTGTTGCAAACGGTGATTCGAAGCGTAAGGTAGGGACACAAGAAATCACCGGGCGGCATGCCGCTCCGGGAGTCGCGCCCGCAAGGGTCGCGCCGTATGGGTCGGTGCCGTCGGGGGGTTGGCACCGGCCCGTACGTTTTTCTGGCACAAGTTTCTGTCGCGCTCGTAGCGTGACCACATCGTGAACGCGCCGCGCTACGACACCGTCTCGTTTCTCTCTGACTATGGCTTGCGCGACGAGTTCGTCGGCATCGTAAAAGGTGTCATTGCCGACATCGCACCGCACGCGCGGGTGATCGATCTCACCCACGAAGTGCCGCCTTTCGACGTGCGGGCCGGTTCGCTCGCGCTGGCGCGCTGTATCTCGTATGTTCCATCGGGCGTCGTGCTCGCGGTGGTCGACCCAGGTGTCGGCACGGCGCGCCGCGGCATCGCGGTCTCGGTGGGCGGGGGCCGGGGCGTGCTGATCGGGCCAGACAACGGGCTGTTGTCGATGGGCACCGCGCTCGCCGGCGGTGCCGATGCGGCAGTGGTGCTCAACAATCCCAAGTATCAACTCGAGGCGCCGGGTGCCACCTTCGCCGGGCGAGACATTTTTGCCCCTGCCGCCGCGCACCTCTGCAACGGAGTCGCACTCGGAGAACTGGGCGACGCAATCGACCCGAATCTCTTGTTGCCAGGGGTCGTTCCGCTGCCGCGTACCGAGGGTGACACCGTGGTCGCCGAGGTCACCTGGGTCGATCGATACGGAAACTGCCAGCTGAACGTCGGCCCCGACGAAGTTGCGTTGCTTGGCTCGACCATCAGCGTCGGACTCACGTCGCCGACCGGCGAGCGCAGCACGCGCTCTGCTCCGGTCGTACGCACCTTCGCAGACATCGGCGGTGGCATTGGGCTCGTCGTCGACTCATTCGGCATGCTCGCCATCTGCGTCGATCGCGGCTCGGCTGCCGTCGAGCTGTCGGTTGCGCCCGGCGACGCAGTCACACTCTCCGCAGTCGTCGAGCCGAGCGGAGTCACCACGCGCGTGACACTGCGGCCTCCCACGAGCGGCGCCTGACCGCGCGTCGCTACTCTTGTCGCCGTGCGTCCCGCCACCACATTGGCGCTCGGCTTGTTGCTTCTCGCGATCTTTGCCGCGGGTCTTGTCTCGGTGCTGATGAGTTGACACCATGAGCCCCGCACCGTCCAAAGTTGCGTCGATGAACCGCACCTCGAACAACTTGGCATCCATTCTCGATTCGCATCCCGACTCCGCGACTGCGATCTTGAGCCGCGGAGTCGCCACCACCTACGGCGAGCTGCGCGCGAAAGTTGCGTCGATGCGCGGGGCACTCGACGGCCTCGGTGTTGGCAGGGGAGACCGCGTCGCACTGCTGTGCGGCAACACGCTCGAATTCGTGGTGTCGTACTTTGCGTGCCTCGGTCGCGGCATCGTGTGCGTGCCGCTGAATCCGACCGCACCCGCACCCGAACTGCAGCGTGAACTCGCCGTCGTCGGTGCGCGCGCCGTGGTCGTGGCGCCGTCTGCAGCCGGCGCGTGGTCGAGCGTCGATCGTGGCGCGCTGCCGAATCTCGCGCACGTGATAGCGGCAACGGGCGACTTGCCCGGGGCACTGCACTTCGCCGATCTTCTCGCGCATTCCCCGGCACCAGTCATCGACGTCGATGCCGACCACTTGGCGGTCATGCTCTTCACCAGCGGCACCGCCGGCTCGCCGAAAGCAGCGATGCTGTCGCACGGCAATTTGCTGGCCAACCTCGACCAGCTCGCGACGGTGCGCAAACTCGACGGCACCGACGTGGTGTACGGCGTGCTGCCGCTCTTCCACATCTTCGGGCTCAACGTGGTGCTGGCGTACTCGCTCATGCGCGGCTCGACGATCGTGCTCATCGAGCGATTCGACCCGATGACCGCGGTGGAGACCATCCGCGACCGCAACGTGACGCTCATCCCCGGCGCACCGCCGTTGTGGATGGCGTTCGAACAGATGCCCAACCTGCCCAAAGACACGTTCGCCCGCGTGCGCACGGCCCTCACCGGTGCCGCCAAGATGCCGGAGCACACCACGCGGTCGCTCTATGAACGATTCGGGCTCCTCGTCACCGAGGGCTACGGGCTCACCGAATGCTCGCCGGTCGTCACCACCACGACCGACGTCGATCGCGAGACCGCGCTCACCAAGATCGGCTCGATCGGTCGCGTACTGCCCGGCGTCGAGGTGCGCATCGTCGATGAAAAAGGTGACGACGTGCTGCGCGGCGACTCGGGCGAGATCTGGGTGCGCGGCCCGAACGTGTTCCGCGGTTACTTCGAAGACGAACAGGCCACGGCGCGCGCGCTGACGCCCGACGGATGGCTGCGGACCGGAGACGTCGCAGTGATCGACGACGACGGCTTCCTCTTTTTGGTCGATCGCGCGAAAGATTTGATCATCGTTTCAGGTTTCAACGTGTATCCAGCCGAGGTCGAAGAAGCGATACTCGAGCATCCGGCGGTCGCACAAGCCGCCGCAGTCGGAGTCGAGCATCCTCACACCGGCGAAGCCGTTCGCGCCTACGTGGTGCTGCGCACTGGCGCGCAACTCGACGAAGATGCGTTGATCGATCACTGCCGTTCGCGGCTCGCGCGCTACAAGTGCCCGACCAAGGTGCTGATCGTCGATCAATTGCCGACGGGTGCGACCGGAAAAGTGTTACGCCGCGCGCTGCGCTGAGCGCACGCTCGGCACCATGAACCCGACGAAGAGAATTACGACGCCGACCGAGAGCGTGACTGCGAAGGCCTGCTCTTCGCCGAGACGACCCGCAAGCGAGCCGCTCGCCGACAACACGAGCGTTGCAACCGCAACGAGTACGTTGCTCATCACGAGCCTGTTCGCGCCCGATGATGACGCGTTATCGGCATCTTGCCGCACCCGGCGTTGAAGCAGTCGCGAAAGCGACCAAACAGCAAGACCGATGATGATGAGCGCGGGAATACCCGAGCCCACGGCGGCAAGCGTGCGCGGCAGTACGCCGAAGTGAGCGCGCGCCTGCGGGAAGTCGTCGGCAACGAACGGTTTCTTCTCGGGCGCGACCGTCATGACGCCGACAGCAAAAGCACTGAGAAGAGCGAGCACTGCTCGCAGCCGTGCGACGGTACGCCGACTGGCGTGGAGTGCGATCGACCCGAGCGCGAGCCACGACACGTTGAGCACGGCTCCGGTCGTGAAGAACACGCGGAAGACCCCCGACGACCAACCGGCCGAAGTCGCCCACCACAACGCGAACGAGCCGGTCGCAAACAACACCATTGCAATCATCCACGCACCGTGGTGGTCGAGCCGCCGGCGGTGCCAGCGGTCGGCAACGATCAGAGCGAATGCTGCTGCCACAAGCGCTGCAACGGCGGCCATCGAAATGGTGAGCGAGTCCACTAGCGCCCAAGGCTAGGTAAGTGTCGTTCGACACCTGCACACGAACGGCGTGATAATCGGCGCAAGAGAGCCGTACCCTTCTAGTCATGCCAACGTCGAACCCTCCCGCATCTCCGCGCCGGCGACGAATCCCCAGCGCGGCGGTGAACCGACTTCCCGTATATCTGCAGATCCTCACCGACTTGAAACTCACCGAGACATTGCAAGTGTCGAGCGACCAACTCGCCGCACTCGCCAACGTGAACGCAGCGAAAGTGCGCAAAGACCTCTCGTACCTCGGCACCTACGGAACGCGTGGCGTCGGCTACGAAGTTGCATTCCTCATTTACCAGATCAAGCGCGAGCTCGGTCTGCTCACCGAATGGAAGACCATCGTGGTCGGCGCCGGCAACATCGGTGCTGCAATCACCGTCAACGGCGGATTCGCGTCGCGTGGTTTCCCGGTTGTCGCGATTTTCGACGTCGACCCGCGCAAGGTCGGCACCAGAGTCGGCGAGTTGGTCGTCAAGCATCTCGACGAGATGGCGGACTTCGTGAGCACGAACGGCGTGCACATCGGCGTGCTCGCAGTGCCGTCGACCGCCGCGCAGACAGTGGCCGACGACTTGGTCGCAGCCGGTATCGGCTCGCTGCTCAACTTCGCGCCGGTGGTCTTGACTGTCGACGACTCGGTCGCGGTGCGCAACATCGACCTCGGAGTCGAGCTGCAGATTCTCGGCTATCACGAGCAGATGCGCGGCCAGTCGTCGTCGCACAACAAGCCCGTCTCGGTCTGAGGTTCTCCGCCGACACGGCGAGCCACT
>VFQT010001985.1_pt1 | contig 22383 bp, 21 predicted proteins | sample 3512381 | NCBI WGS metagenome assembly VFQT01 (sample SAMN10412376, study PRJNA504923) | tailings metagenome | isolation source: Relicate 2 Philex TSF3 active mining site | place: Philippines: Tuba, Benguet | collected 2017-08-29
CAGCCGAACGCTTCCCACAGGGTGTCTGAGTTGACGGATGCTGGCCGAAGTTTGGTTCACATCATAGAGATCCGCATAATTAAATCGAATTTGCGTGCCATTGCGATTACCCAAAGACACAGCGCCCCCGCTCATCAGACGATCGGGCGTTTGGTTAAAATCGCTGGCCACAACGCGCGTTGTGAACAGAGAAGTGGCCAAATTCCAGCGATCAGAGAAGAGGTCCCATCCAAAATCGAGGGCAATACCTTGTTGACGACGGCTGAGGTCACCCGATTGAAACAGGTCATACCGAATCATATCCAATTGGGGGGTGAACAATAGGGAAGGCGTAGAGAGGATCCACTCATCCGATTGTTGCAAAGTAAAGGGCGACAGACGATAGTCGAGGTCGCCAATTTGATAGCGGAGTTTCTGGTCGATGACCCCCCTGATCCACATTTGCCGAAGGTCAAGAGTGAGTCCAGAACCCCAAAACCCTCCGTATTCGCTTCTGATGCGCATCTGGGCATGCACCTCCAAAGCTGAATGGGGGTTCAGATGAATACCCACATCGGTGAGCACATAACCCGGATTGGCCATACGTTCCACAGTGCTGTCGGCCTGCTCTTCAAGCTTTTCGATGGAGAGGAGTCCCCGCGAGTAGGAAGATGCATAGGTTTTCGAAGGCTGTGTCGGCTGGGCAACACCCGGTTGGCGACCGAGCAGCACGAGGAAAAAAACTGCAAAACCCCATGCATGCGGTGTGCCTATTCGTAACAGAGTATTGGATGTATGTGTTTTCAAGGGAATATAAATCATTAAAAGAAAACTTTAAGCTCCACCAGGCTCTCGCGCCCGCGGAATTGATCGAGATCAAAACTAAAATCGCGAAAGCCATAAAGGCGGTGGCGGAAAAACAAGGCAGAGCGTGGGCCAAGGTTGATGTCGCATCCCACGCCCAAGGCCCATCCCTGTTGGTTTCGGGGCTTGTAGGTCACCAAATCCAAATCGGTGGCGTAGTTGCCAAGAGTCCATTCATAGGCCGCATAAGCACAGATCAGCGCCGTTCGGCTAACGGCCTTATAGGCCTCCAATTCATGGCTATACTGGCGTAAATAGGCGTTTGATGCAAATTGGGGCAGGGCTGAGGCGGTTTTTTGAACGCTGTTCAAGCGGGTGAGGTACATGACATACAAAGGACGGGCACCCGCTCCCGAACGCCAACTGATTTGACCCTCGAGGGTTGAAAAGTGCTTGCGGTTGATGGCAATGCCAGCGCTGTCGTCGGATAGGGTAACGGTTTCGAACACATCGCGGTACATCACCGACTGCCGGCCGTATGGACCAACCTGCTGGGGGAACGTCCACCGCCAAAAACGAGCGCGGGTAAATTGGTTGACAGGATGGTTGTAGGTAATGCGGTTGGAGATGGCCTCTATTTCACGCGCCATGCCCATGCCCAGATTAAACCGAAGCTGACCCAAAGTCCAGCGGGTATTCAGGTTGATCCCCTCACGGTTATTGGTCATGAGGCCGATGGGCAACACCGCACTCGCAAAAGGGCGGAGCACAGCATTACTCCCCACACCACCGGTTACGGTCTCTCCGCTGCCCGGGGGCGATGCCTCACGAACGGAGACATTCCAATATAGACCGTTGTTATTGACCACCTTCGGATCTATATGATAGGCATGCACCTCAATGGGTATTCCGATTAGGCTCGGTTTCGTGAGCACTTTGAGATGCCCCATAGGTGCCCATCCCAGTTTTTGGGCCGGATCCACATACTTTCCCAAGCCCCATTCGCCGCGCGCTTCCCATTGAGGAAAGGCATAGCGTCCTTCGAGGGTGTTCACCTGATATGCGCTTCGGTTGGTGCCGGGTGTATCGAGCGCCTGAAAATGATGAAACGTATTAAAAGCGCCCCATCCCGAGGGTGATGGATTCCATTGAATCCGCCCCCCCATGCTTCCGGATGGAATGCCACTTAGGCCTGCATTCAACTCGGTTTTTCCTGCGAAAACACTCGACTTCCACCGATTATTGTGCGGATTCATATCCCATATAGCCCCGTGAACCGCTCGTTCACCAAAACGACTGTCTTGGTTGACTTGGCCCGATGTGTACAATTCCTCATATCGACTACTCAAATCCTGTCCGATGGGATCCCATGGATTTCGTTCAAAAAGCGACCAACGGTAATAGCCACGAAAGGAAGCAAGCGTAAGGTCTGATAAGGAATACCAATGAATGCCTCCCAAGCGCAGTTGGTGGCTCACATGACGATCGCTCCAACTCAATCCTAAATTCATGCCAAGGTTCATGCCGATTTGGTTGGCCAGGCGCGGGCTTCCCAAAGGAGCAAAGGGATTCGGCCTTGACGCGTTTGGCACCTGCCCACTATAGGCCGAACCGTGTCGGCCATCGAGAAATTGAAAAGCAAATAGGTCGAACGACCACGATAAATTGCCTCCCGGTCTTCCACGCACGTTGAGCCAAAGATTGGGCAATTGCGCATCGTCGCCGACAAAAATCTGCTTAGGCGGGGGTGCAAGCGCCTGCGGCGTTCTGGGATAGGCCAATTCCTCGACGCGGTAGGTGCCCGTAAACCGATAAAACCCGCTGACCTGAATTTTACGGGTTGCAGGCAACGGACGAACAGGAAACAGCCCCCAATTACTATCCGTTTCAAAACGACTGTTGGGTTCCGCAATCCTGTTTGTGATGGCAGAACGCTGAGCGTCCAAGCCGCTGTCGGGCAGAAGCTTCGCTCCACTGTTCAGTTGAACACTTGCCCATGCCGCGTGCAGCCCTCCAAAGAAAAAGAAAATGCAGAAAATCTGGACGCGGTTCACGATAAATTAGTTGTTATAATTTATTATTGTAAATATGATGGTGATGAAAGAGAAGGCTTAGACCACCTGAAGAGTTGATGTTTAGCCGGATTCATAGCTTTGGGCAAAACATAAAGCGGCAGGTTGGCGTAGCCCGATTTCTGTTGCTCATCCACCACATAAACATACAATCGATAGGCCCCTTCGGCAGAAGGAAGGTCGATTTCGGCTTGTGGGCTTCGAGATCCCTTGATCCTCAAAGCGGCCGGATTGAGGCTTTCCTCAAAGTCGCCCCCTGCGCCGGTGTTTGTGGCTTCGGGAAGAATTTTCCATTGAAATCGGTACGATTCGCTTGATGGCTCCAGCAACTGCACTTCGGCCTTGATGCGTTGACCCCCATAAGCCTTTATGTATCGCTGACTGATGGAATGCTGCACACCCTTTTTTGATTCCTGATTACCCGCACTTGGACTTGGGGCCATCGATTCATCCAGAATGCGGATGCTCGTTACCCGAGGTCCTGATCCACTCAAAGCAACACCCTTCTTCCAACCTTGCTCAAGGGCATCAATCGAACGGGTCGGTCTGTTGGCGACATCAAATAATCCGTACCAGCTTTCGGTGGTCTCTTGTTTTTGTCCCCACAAAAACGCATAGCTTCCTATGCAGCTCTTCAGCGGATTCGCAGCGATATATTGTGTGTAGCGCTCAAGGTAGGTTTCGTATTTTGATTCACTGCTTTGTTCCAAAGGCGCACCCCAAGGAGCCTTGGCCACTTCCCAATGCCCATTAGGGCCCCATTCGGTGATGATGTATGGTTTGTTCCAACCAAAAATCTTTATTTTCGACACCGCTGAGGGCAAATCCCCATAGGTATTAACCCCCAAAATATCAATATCGGGGGCCATGGTATTGATCCAATGCACTTCCATTGAGTCCAAACCAGCAGTAACGGTAGATGTAGGGTGATGAGGGTCGACCTGATGTATGTAGGCAGCCAAATCTTGAATGGCACTCCATACCCGAATATTGGAGTAGAAGAGATCGACTTCATTGCCGATTCCCCAAATTAAGAGCGCAGGGTGATTTTTGAACCGATCCACAGCCGCAGCGAAATGCTTGAATTGCTCGCGCACCGCTAAAGTGTCGTCATAATCGAATCCATGCCGTTCATGGCCCATCCAAAAGCCCAGCATGACACTCAAACCCAGTTCATGTGCTGAATCGAGTATATGCTGTGCCCGTTCAATACCCCAAGTCCGCAGTGAATTGCCTCCTGTAGCCACCACATGGGCCATGTGCACATGACCACCCGCCCCTTTGATTTCATAGGGATTCCCATCCCTCGTGAGGGTCCACATCCCGTTCTCTTGCACAACACGTACAGGAATCGGCTGTGCTTCTACATCATCGAAGCAGCCAAATGAGAGCCACAGCAGGGCAAAAAAACGGAACAAGCTGCTGCAAAACACGCTTCGGCAGAACACACTATGAATGAAATAGCTGGCCATTTTATATCTCAAAAGTGAAACCTTCATCGAGAAGCTCGCCGTATCTGGTTTGATCGAAAGTATAGAGACATGCAGGCCGCCTGGTGTTTTTGGTTTGCTTTTCATCGAGTTTCACCAAAAAATTCATCGCTAATATTTTCTTCCGGAAGTTCCTTTTGTCGATTGGCCGGTCCAGAATAGCCTCGTAGAGCTTTTGGAGCTGGTTGAGGGTGAAATTGATGGGGAGCAATTCGAACCCAAGGGGCTCACGCCGCACACGAGACTTCAGTTTTTCGACCCCTTTGTTTAAGATTTCATTGTGGTCGAAGGCGAGTTCGCCCACCTCGGGCAAGGTAAACCAACGCACATTATCTGCCCACGAGGAAGCCCGGGTTTCATAGTGTTCAACACGAATGAGGGCAATAAAGGCCACAGTAATTACCCGTCCAAGCGGGTGGCGATCTGTTTTGCCGAAGGTTTTGATTTGCTGCATAAAGACGTCACGGATGCCGGTCAGGTTCTCGAGCACCCGTTGTGCGGCAGCATTTAGATCCTCATAGGGGTAGACAAGATCACCCGGGAGGGCCCAGTAGCTTTTGTAGGGGGCAACGCCCCGTTCGATCAGGAGGATTTTGATTTCTTGGCCGTCGAATCCAAAAAGAATGCAGTCGACCGACAAGCCAAACTGAAAGAAATCCTCCAGAGGGATCAGGTATTGGGCCTGTTCATCTTCCGGATTGCCTTCGGAAAACCGAAGGGCAACATTTTTACCCTTCACCAATTCATCAATATCTCTGCGCATGGGCGAAGGAGATTATTTTTGGATGACCAAGCGCTGATGTCCGCGCTGCTGTTTTTGGGTCCAATGCACTAAGTACAAGCCAGACGACAAGCCATCGGTCGATAGTCCTGAGTGCACGGCCTCGCTCAAGGCTTTTTCTATAAGCACACGTCCACTGGCGTCGGCCAGGTAGAGGGTTCCATCGGGCTGTCTTGCATCCAGCCATTGCACATAAACCGCATCGCGTGCCGGATTTGGATACATGCGTAAAGCGGAATGTTGGGTTTCGGGTAAGCCAGCCGCCTGTCCACAGGGCAGGCAACTTTGCCAGCAAACCGCATCGAGTGTATCATTGCCGCCAACAATATAGAAGCGGTTGATAAAGGTTGAAGTTGTTTGTGTGCAGGGATCACCAGGGTTGAGGACTTCTTCCACATTCCACCCGTCTGTTGTAAATTTATACTGTATGGTATCAATGGGTAGATCGATGTCGATTTCATAAATGCTGTCGTTGTTGGCATCGGTCATCACCGCACAAGTACCACACCAGCCATTGAAAGTACCATTGAGGTTTACCTGATTATAGGGAAGACCGGTATATCCCCGCATATCGACCTTAAACCGCACCCGACCCGAAGTCGGCCCCCCTGCGCAAGGGTTACAAGACCCCCAACACACCGCGTCGAGTGTGTCATTACCGGTCACAATGTATTCCCTGTTGGTAAAAGTACCGGTTGTTCGTGTACATAAACTGCCTGCCAGGAGTGTTTCCTGACCCGTCCAGCCATCAACGGTGAACTTATACTCAATGGTGTCTAAAGGCAAGACCACACTGAGTTCATAAATGCTGTCGTTATCGGGGTCAGCCATAGGGGCGCAACTGCCACACCAGCCATTGAAACTGCCGTTTAGGTTCACAGTGGTGTAAGTGGGGCCGGTGTATCCGTTCATATCTACTCTAAAGCGTATGGTACCCGACGAAGGCGTACCTGAGCAGGGTCCGCAAGATCCCCAGCACACCACCGGCAGGGTAGCATTTCCCGCCACCGTATAAATACGGTTGGTGAAGCTGCCCGTGGTTTGTGTGCAGGTGCTGCCGGGCAAAAGTGATTCTTGGGCAGTCCAATTTCCCCAAGCAAATTTATATTCAATGGTACCCGCCGTGAGGGAGTCGACCGTCACCTCCCAGATCTCATCGCCATCGGGGTCCGACATGGGATCACAATTTGCTCCGCACCAATTATTAAACGTGCCATTCACCTCAGGTATACCATACGAACCGTTGTAGTCGTTCATATCGAGCCGAAAAGTAACGGAGTAGTAATTCTGTCCCCAAGTGGAGAGGCTCATCAAACAAAAAAATGTGAAGAGTGATAAAACTGAAATTTTCATGGTTATTAGAAATTAGGAAAAGAGTATTGGGAATGTGGAAAAACTCATTCAATTCTAGTGCAAATATAAAGTGTAAAATGTACACTATCACAACTTCTTTTTTACTTGCTTTTTTCACAAAATACCCAGTACTTAGCGCTCCTATGCTCAAAATCTTCTTAAAAGGCGCGTTTTTCGCTGCAGTTTTGGGCTGCATCGCACCAATTTTTGTCTATGCTCAGGTTGCGCTTGGCTCATCTGTCGAGCAGACGCCGCTTCAATGGGGTCAAAAAAATCCTGAGGATTCAACACTTCTAGCCGAACAAATACCCATTGCAGAGGCCCTCGATAGCTTAATGCATCTGCATCTCTTCGACAATAAGATTGTTCCTTCCCAGAGACCCATCAACAAATATGGCTACCGACACGACGAAGTACCCCGGTTTTCAGATTCAGTAATTTCGTTCCGAATACAGCATATTCCTTCGCCTATGAAATTGGCGTACAATGGCCATGTGCGTGGATTTATTGAGTTGTATGCGGTACGAAGGAAGGCTGCTTCGGAGCGTATGTTGGGTTTAGCCAATTATTATTTTCCCATTTTCGAAGAAGCCTTGGAGCGGCATGGCTTGCCCCACCAGCTCAAGTACCTCGCCATTGTGGAGTCGGCGCTCAACCCCGTGGCGGTTAGCCGTGTAGGCGCCACCGGCCTGTGGCAGTTTATGTATCCCACCGGCAAGCAATACGGACTCGATGCCGATTATTATTGTGACGAGCGACGCGATCCTTGGTTGGCCTCAGATGCGGCTGCACGACACTTGAAGGACCTCTACCGAATCTATAATGATTGGTTGTTGGCTTTGGCGGCCTATAATTGTGGTGCGGGCAATGTCAACAAAGCCGTTCGCCGTTCAGGTGGGGTCACCGACTATTGGTCGCTGATGCCCTATTTGCCGCAAGAAACGCGTGGCTACGTGCCCGCTTTTGTGGCGGTTACCTACATCATGCACTATGCGGCAGAACACAACCTCAACCCGGTGCGCTATACAGGATTGCCGAGCCATGTCGATACCCTACACCTAAAAGGACCCCTTTCCCTGCCTGCATTGGCGGCGCAGCTGGGCATGTCTACCCAAGAAATGTGCCTGCTCAATCCTCAATTTAAGCAGCAAGAGATCCCTCGAAGCTTCGAGTCATACCCCATACGGCTACCCGTGTTAAAGGTGGCCGAATTTGAACGAAATCGATCGAATATCCTGGCGGCGCTTCAACCCCCGCCTGTTATGATGCCCACACAATATGGTGATTCATCCCCTATGCTTGCCCACGGAAGTTCACTCAACCAACCCGCTTCTCCAGCCAGTGGGGCCTGGATTATGAAACCCACCCGATATCATTCTGTGCGCAAAGGTGAAACCCTTTCTACCATAGGTAGACGTTATGGAATCACCGTTCAATCGCTGCGCAGTTGGAATCAGTTATCGGGCAATAACATTGGTGTCGGTCAGAAACTCATTGTTCAGCGTACCAAAGTGCCCTCAGGCGCTCCGGTTGTAGCCGAGCAAATGCAGGCAAGGTCCACAAATTCTGCCGTGCGCGTTCCATCAACAGGCAACGGAACGGCAACACAAGCGTCCATTCAAAACAATCAGCAGAACAGCCAAGCTGCTGCGGCGTCCAATCAAAACAATCAACAGAACAGCCAAGCTGCTGAGGCTTCAACACAGGCTACAACTACTGCTGCCGCATCAACAGTGGGCCATTCGACCGACACCCAAACGGAGTCTGAAGGGGCTCAGCCAACTGCTGCTGGTCCCGAATCCGTAACGCCAACACGCCAGGCCACCCCAACGGTTCGCATGGCGCAGGTCTTCAACTATTACACAGTGCGTAAGGGTGATACGCTTTGGGATATCGCTCAGCGCAAGGGTATTACCGTTGCGGAGCTTCAAAAAGCGAATAAACTTACCCGATCGAGCCGCCTGCAGCCCGGACAAAAACTAAAAATAGCAGCGGGTTAATGAAATGGAGGAGCCAACTCCTGGGTGTCATGTGGGCGACCCTGTTGTTGGCCTGCGATGCAGATCATCCCACCGCTACCCGGCCAGAGCCGATTGGGCAATCAGGTGAACTCATTGTCGTTTGCGAGCCGGCGCTTTGGAATGGAGCCACGGGTAAGGCCATTCGGTCCATCTACGGGGCCTCACAACCGGGAATGCCACAGGCAGAGCCATGGTTTCGAATCTACCAATTTCGGCCCGACCAGATCAGCGCTTTATCGCGCCGATACCGGAATCTGCTGTTCGTAGCTACGGCCGACCGCAACCAAACCGCGTCCGATCTGGAGCAAGATTTATGGGGCGAGGCCAAACGACCACAAGACCGCGGTCAAGCAGTGGACTTTATCCTTGCTGAGAAAAAAAATCATTGGGCCAATGAGCAACACATTCTTTATGCAGTGGGGCGTAATGATGCCGAGTTAGCGCAGGCCCTTTATCAAAGAAAAGAACCGCTTCTGCAACAAATCAATGCCTCAGAAAGGAGTCGGGGTATGGCGCGACTGAAACGGATACCTCCCCTAAAAGAGGCGGTTGATGGCTTGCGCGACAGCCTGGGACTCGACATGCACATCCCCAATACCTATGCAATCAAGACGTTGAACCGCGATTTTGTGTGGTTGGCCCGCGATTTGGGAGACAAAAGCTACAACCTGTTGATTTGGTCGCGTCCATGGCCGGAAAAAGATCAATGGCCCACGTCAACGCCTGCCGCAACACCTGCCGCAACAGCCGACAGCATTCTATCGTGGAAAGACCGAATCACACAGATTCATGTAGCCGGCCCACTCGAGGGTAGTTACTACACCACCGAATACCTGGAGCCGCCAGTGTCTGCTCCCATAACCATCAACACTGCACAAGTGGGAACCGAAATTCGAGGGTTGTGGAAGATTGAAAATGATTTTATGGGAGGGCCATTCTATCACCTCACGCGATCCGACAGCATCGGTCGACGTTGGATCCACATGGAGGGATTCATCTACTTCCCCAAGGAATCTAAGCGCGAATTGTTGCGCGAACTGGAGTGCCTCATACACAGTGGTGAAAGTCGGCCTTCAGCCATTCTTGGTAGATAATGCAGTGTTTATCTTTAGCCTGTAACGTCCATTTGAATCCTGTAACGTCCATTTGAAACCTGTAACGTCCATTTGAAACTTTTAACGTCCATTTGAGCAATGAACAAACAGCCATTTCCTTGGGTGACGGATGAATGGGGCGCCAATGCCATGAATTCATGAGCCGGGTATGGGGATTGTAATACGCAGAAGTTTAAATGCCACTTTGGTGGGGTATGTGGGATTCCTTTTGGGGGCATTCAACCAGGTTATTTTATTCCCCGCCTGGCTAACGCCTGCCCAGTTAGGCATCAAGGAAGTGCTTCTGAGCGCAGCGCTCTTCATATCCATGTTCTCCCAATTTGGGGTCCATTTCATTATGGCTCGGTTCTTCCCCTATTTCGAAGACCGCACGAAACAACACAATGGTTTCTTGTTGTTCTGCCTCCTGTTGGGGTCTGTCGGTTTTCTAACAGCCGCAGTAGGTGTGGGTCTGGGCCGCGAACAACTTCTGATGCTATTCGCAGAAAAATCACCCGGCATACACCCCCATTTTTGGTTGGTCTTGCCCCTGACATTTTGCATAGGTCTTCAAAACATCCTGGAAACCTGGTCGCGACTGCACATGAACATCATGGCCAACACCCTCACCCGCGAGCTTTTGTTGCGTGTGGCACTCACTATATTGGCATTGCTGTTTGGCAAAGGGCACATCGATTTCGGTCAGTTTTTGCTCGGCTACACCTTGAGTTATCTCATTGTCTGTTTGTTGTTGGTGATGCACCTCAAGCGCATGGGCATTCTGTTCCTGGATGCCACCTATCTGAAGGTCGACAAGAAGCGGTTTGCCGATATGCTCCAATATGGGGCCTACGTGATCCTGGGCGGTGCGGGCTATGTGGTGGCAGAACGGATCGATGGACTCATGCTGGCGTCTATGACGGGTCTCGAATTCACAGGGATCTACAGCATGGCATTCTTTATTGCCGCACTGATCGAACTACCCCGCCGTGCCATTAGTCAGTTAACCGCTACCCTCTTTGCCGGGCATTGGAAAAATGAAGATTTCCCTGCCATGCAGGCCCTATTTCGCCAGGTGTCGATCAATCAGTTTCTGCTTGGTGCGCTGATTTTGCTGCTGATCTGGACCAACCTCGATTTCCTGTTCTGGATGATGCCCAATGGTGAAATCTACCGAGCTGGTCGTTATGTTGTACTCATTATTGGACTCACCAAGGTCGTTGACCTCCTTTTTGGGGGCAACCACGAGATATTGCTGAATTCGCCCGCCTACCGATTTAGCCTGATTGCGCTTGTTTTTTTGGGTGTAATTTCCTTTTCCATCAACTATTTAATGATACCTATTTATGGTATGAATGGTGCGGCGGCCGGAACAGTAGTCTCGGTGTTGCTCTACAACAGCCTTAAAAGCGGGTTTATTTGGTTTCGATACCAACTTTGGGCCTTCGACCGCAAGACGATGTATGCGCTGTTGCTCGTAGGCGGCCTTTTCGCATTGCAGGCCATTTGGCCTACCCAACACATGAGCAATCCCGTACAATTGCTGTCGGTATCATTGGTTAAATCGTTGGTGCTGATGATCCTATTCACGGCAGTGCTGTTTCGCTATCAACTATCACCAGAGATTTCGGAAATGTGGCTTAAAAACAAACATCTGATCTTGAATCGGTTCACGAAAACACCAAAATCATGACCCCGGAAGATGTACCCGTCTTGTTTTTGGTATTCAATCGCCCCGAAACCACCGCCCAGGTTTGGCAGCGGATCTGTGATGCTCGCCCGGCGCGCTTGTACGTTGCGTGCGATGGGGCACGGGCCGGACGCGAAGGTGAACAAGAGCGTGTCGATGAGGTGCGGAGGATTACCGAAAACGGCATCCTTTGGCCCTGTCGGATACAAAGACGCTACCGAACCCAAAATCTGGGGTGTCGCCATGAGGAGCAAGGCATCATACTCGAAGACGACTGCCTGCCTTCGGCCGACTTTTTTCGGTTTTGTGCCGTACTCCTCGATCGCTACCGAAACGATGAGCGCATCTTCATGATTTCGGGCAACAATTTCCAGCGTGGCCGGCGGCAAACTCCTTATTCCTATTATTACTCCTGGTATACCCATATTTGGGGATGGGCCACCTGGCGGCGAAGTTGGGCGAAAGTGGATCTGGAAATGAAGTCCTACCCCGAGTTCATCCGTAATGGAGGTGCGCGCCAGCTCGTGCGGCACGCCGACGAAGCCCGCAGGTGGGAAAAGACCTTTGCCCGCTATCTGGAGGGGCGCTACAACACTTGGGATTATCCCCTCATGTTTGCATCATGGTGGCACAAGCAGGTAAGCATACTTCCCGAGGTGAATTTGGTGACCAATATAGGGGCTGGGGCAGGCATCGATCAGACCCACAGCTTTGATCCCTCAGTCGATGCGCTCTTTCACATACCCACCCAAGCCTTGGGCGAGATTCAGCATAATCCAGAGGTTCAAGTAGCCCATGAAGCCGATTACCATACCTTTTCGCACCACATCTACCCCTCTTGGGATAAAAAACTCCGTGCCCGTGTCTGGAAATGGTGGCGTTCCGTTTTTAGGGCGCATAACCTCAAATAGATTTTGTAATTTGGCTCTTTCATGCGCGATTCGCTCCATACGCCCACAGCATCATGAGGTTGTTGCTTGAAATCAGTTTCCGTGGGGTGTATTATTGGCTCACCGATCCCATGTACCGAGCCTTTATTGGTCTGGTGATCCGCTATGGCGATCAAAAGCGAAACCGTCCACAGCGCATCCAAGTGCTCGGTCAACCTTGGTTGGTTCTCGATGCCTATTCATTCATTTGGCAATTCCGGGAGATTTTCACCGACCGCAGCTACGCCTTCCCCTGTACCGACCCCCATCCCGTAATTTACGATTGCGGAAGCAATATCGGATTAAGTATATTGTATTATAGTAAATATTACCCTAATTGCAGGGTTGAATCTTTCGAACCAAACCCCAAAGTGGCCGAGGTATTGAAGCAAAACACACAAGGTCTAATGGGATGCGCCATCAACCTACACCAAGAGGCCGTATGGATTCGCGATGAGGTACTGGCCTTTGGCGTTGAGGGCGACCCCGACGCGGGACGTATTGGCGATCCGGACGCGGTGGCTGGGACCGTTCAAGTACAAGCCCGCGATTTGCGCGGCATGCTCGATCGAGAATCGCGGATCGATTTCCTAAAAATAGATGTGGAAGGCGCCGAATCGGCGATCATCCCCCACATCATGCCCTGCCTGCACAAAGTGCAATCGCTTTTTGTGGAATACCATAGTCGCCCAGGCGACCCCCAAGCCTTGGGAACGATTTTGCGCTGTCTGGAAGAAGCGGGCTTTCGCTACTATCTAAAAACGGAGAATCGTCGCCGCCAGCCGTTAACAAACCACGGGCAGGAATTGGGGATGGACTACCAAACCAATGTTTACGCTTTTCGGCTTGGGTCATGATGGGCATATTAGGAAAGGTCTATAAAAAGCAGGTGTTTAATCCCGGAATACCAGGGATTTGGCTGAACCCATTCTTTTTTATCAGAAGAGCCATTTGGCGCGAGGTCAAGCTTTTGGCGCCGCACCTCAAGGGGCATTTACTCGATTTCGGTTGCGGCTCAAAATCCTACCGTTCCTTATTTAGCGTCGACCAATACACAGGACTCGATGTGGAGCAAGAAGGCCATTCCCACGAACAGGAAGATGTGGATGTGTTCTACGATGGCCGGGATATTCCTTTCCCAGAGGGGCATTTCGACTCATGCTTCAGCAGTGAAGTATTCGAGCACGTATTCGACCTACCCCATTCCATCCGTGAAATCTACCGGGTGCTCAAACCGGGTGGATCCGGACTGTTTGTGGTTCCTTTTGTGTGGGACGAGCATGAGGTGCCCTACGATTTCGGACGCTATTCCTCGTTTGGCTTGCATCATTTGCTGAAAGAGGCCGGCTTCGAGTTGGTAGAATCGCGGAAGGACAGTCACTTTTTCCTCGTTCTCCTACAATTGTGGAATCTGTATTTGTTTAATTTTTGTCCACCGAACAAATACGCCCGCCTCGTTTTCACAGCCCTCTTTATTTCTCCTTTTACCTTATTGGGGTGGGTGTTGTCGGCCATTCTACCCAAACAAAGCAGCCTGTATTTCAACAATGTCGTATGGGTCCGGAAACCCGAATAAAAGTACTGCAGCTGTCGACCTCCGACCGTTCGGGGGGCGCTGCTTTGGCCTGTATGCGGCTGGCCGAAGCCCTGCAATCGAACGGTCATTCGGTGCGCATGCTTGTTCAGGAGAAACGCTCACAAGCCGATTGGGTGCAAACGGCCAGTACCACACACGCGCACGTTTCTAAGTATCTCAAGCATGTGGAATATGCTGTTTCCAATCGGTATAAGGTACGAACAGGCTATCAGTTCGCTTCAGAACCCTGGTTGGCCCATCCCATCGCCCACCACCCCTGGTTGCAATGGGCCGATGTGATCAATATTCACTGGGTGCAGCATGGTTTTCTGGGTATTCGTGAATGGGCTCAGATAGGCGCCCTGGGCAAGCCGGTGATCTGGCACCTCCATGATTTTCGTCCGTTCACGGGCGGGTGCCACTATCCGGGGGAATGCCCAAACTATTTACTGGCATGTGGGCAATGTCCGGCGCTTCGTAGGTCTTCGCGGGCTGATGAGTCGGCCCGCCAATGGCAGCAGCAGGCGTCTATCTACCAACGCTACCCCATGGTGATGGTGGGTGCCAGCGATTGGATAACCCGTGAGGCGCAGCGAAGTGGCTTAGGCGCATGGGTTCAGGCGGTTCATATACCCAATCCGATCGATGCCCGCCAATACGCTCCGGGACCGCGTGCTATCAGTCGATCCGCGTTCGGCCTCCCCCAAGACGTGCCGCTGCTGCTCTTCGCTTCCATGAATGCGACCGATGAACGAAAGGGGTTTCGGCAACTCGTTGAGGCCCTCAACCACCTGAGTCGCTCGAATCCCCGGGTGGAATTGATCGTGGTGGGCAAGTCAAAGCCTGAATGGGCGCAGTCGCTCCCTTGCCGCGCCCACTTGTTGGGAAGTCTTTCCCCCGACCGCATGATCGATGCCTACCGGGCAGCGGATGTGTTTGTTCTCCCCAGCCTTGAGGACAACCTGCCCAATACGGTTCTGGAGAGCATGGCCTGCGGCACTCCGGTGGCGGCCTTCCGCATTGGGGGCATCCCCGAGATGGTACAGGATCCGGATAACGGGGCTCTGGCTCAGGCCGGTGATGGTGCGGACCTCGCTCGTGCCATTGCTGCGCTTATTCATCACCCCAATCCGGGGGTCCTGGCGGGAAATGCGCGGGCGTGGGTGGATGCCCATTTCCACCCAGATCTTGTAGCGCGTCGGTACACCCGATTGATGCAGGCGCTGTTGAATGGTGAAACGGATTTGGAGTCTGCGGTGTATGGATCTTAATTTACTTAAGCTCGCGAATGGCTTACTGCTTTGGAAACGGCTTACTGCTTTGGAAACGGCTTATCGTTGTGAAATTGGTTTACCCTCCGTTAACGTCTCGCCGTCCATACCCGGGTCGCCGACCTTAATTTGATTTTCATCTATGGATCATCCCCAATTCAGCATCATCACCGTTACCTATAATGCCGCACCTTTGTTGGAGGCTACCTTTCGTTCGGTTGCGGAGCAGCGGAATGTGCATTGTGAGCATGTGGTGGTGGATGGCAACAGCAGTGACGGGAGTGCAGCCCTCATAGAAGCTTATGCGCTTCAAAGCGTTCACCCTGTGCGCTGGATTTCGGAACCCGACAAGGGGCTCTACGATGCCATGAACAAGGCGCTGTCTATGGCCACAGGCGAGTTTGTGCTTTTTATCAACGCGGGGGATGTCTTGCATGATTCCGACACCCTCAGCCGGATTGCAGCCTTGCCTCAGGCGGATGTTTATTACGGTGAGGCCCTTCGGGTCAATCCGCAGGGGAGGTCGCTCGGATTTCGTCTTCCTCGTCCACCCCGCCATCTCAATTGGCGCAGTTTGCGCTTCGGCATGTCTGTTTGCCACCAGTCATTCATCGTGCGCCGCAGTTGTGCCCTGCCATACGACACTCAGTACCGCATTGCAGCCGATATCGACTGGATGATTCGTTGCCTGAAGGTCTGCAGGCATACCATTCACACCCATCAAGTTATCAGTCATTTTTTGGTGGGGGGCATCTCATCTCAGCGGCGGTCGAAGGCCTGGCGTGAGCGATACGGCGTTCTATCGACCCACTACGGAGTGGCCGGTAATTTCCTGTGCCACCTGTGGATGCTCATCCGTTATCCCTTCCGGCTCCTCGTCGGTCAACCGTAGGCCAGCCACGGGCCAGCCTGTAGTCTTATCATTCGACTCCCGCTTCGCTGGTTTTTTTTCGTTTCTTTATTCTCTTAATATCGGTAGTTTGGGGTTTTGCGAATAAGTCCAGCACACGTCTAGAGGCGGATGATGTTTTTCGAACTAACTGCTTTTTATCACAAAAAATAGCGGAATTTCTGTAAAAGCCATTGATTTAATTGCATCATGGATTGGATGGATTCTTCTTCCCGGCCTGTTGTGCCCCTAAAACTGGTATTTAAGGGAAACAAGGCCTGGATTTGTGTGGCGCTCCCCTATCTGCCCTCGGTTATTCCCGTCATTCGCTCGTTACCCGGTGCTGAATGGAATGGGGATCAACGTGTTTGGATGTTTCCCTATCGTGAGAATGTATATCGAGAGATGAAAATCAGCCTTTCGGGCAAGGTCATTTTCGACTGCCTTGAGGCTGAACGCCAAATGCTCGAATATGAGTCAAGGTTTCAGGCGATGCAGGCACACGAAACTGGCTTTCGTTCCTTGGAATCGTGGATGATGTCGCGCAGATACAGCCCACTGACCATCAAAACATACATGGATTCCTTGCGTGTTTTGGCCCGATGGATGCACCCTGTTGAGTTGCAGGAAATTAAACATGAGGATGTCATTCGTTTTAATAACGACTACATATTGGCGCAGGGTTTTTCGGCCTCGTATCAGAATCAAATGGTGAATGCGCTTAAATTGTACTTAAAACACTTTGGGCATTCCCAAATAAGTCTTGATCAAATTCACCGGCCAAGAAGATCGATGCGCCTGCCTCATGTATTGTCAAGGCAGGAGGTTAAACGAATTCTGGAAGCATTAGGCAACCGAAAACACCGTGCAATGCTGTCGCTTATCTACGCCTGCGGGCTACGAAGGTCCGAGGTTCTGAATCTAAAGTTGACAGATGTTCAATCGGACCGGGGGCTTTTGTTTGTTGCGCATTCTAAAGGCGACAAGGACCGGGTGGTTCCCCTTAGTCCGAAATTGCTGGGTCAGCTACGGGAATATTATCTTGATTACCGTCCAGCGGAGTTCCTCTTTGAGGGTCAGGGCGGTGGAAAATATGCCCCCAAAAGTTTGCAATTGGTATTTCAGAAAGCGCTTGAAAAGGCTAGAATTCGCAAGCCGGCAACTTTGCATTGGTTGCGGCATAGCTACGCAACCCATTTACTCGAGAGTGGAACGGACATTCGTTACATTCAGGAATTACTTGGTCATAGCAGCAGCCGAACCACAGAACTCTACACCCACGTAAGTAATCGTGAAATGAAGCAAATTCGGAGTCCTTTTGATGACTTGTGAATCTAAACCCTGCTGAGGGGATGGGATTGAGGGGCAGAAGGAGGCCGGGCCGGTTAGTTGAACGAAGATTTTAAAAATGGGCAGTCTTAATGTCAAAAATGCCAGCCACCTTGGTATGTAAATTGAACATTTCGCGACAATTCAAGCTAAAATATACTGTTATCATCCGCTCCGATATTTGCGCCCCCGAACCTGCACAAATACACCGGAAATCGTTATATTTGTCGTCGCAAACTGCTTCAATAAGTAAGTTATCTGCAACCCCTACCGAGCGACCGTACTACTATCAACTGACGGACAAAATCTCAACAACCCACCGCACATTGCAGCACATTTGCAAGCTGCACAAAGCCAACGCACAGCCCCAAGCTTTCAAAAGAGCTGCAATTTTGCCACCGCACCCAAGCCCACCCACCACCCTGACATAAAATGTTTATTAAAAATTTTGGCAGACAAAAACAATTTATTATTTTTGGACAAATTATGCCAAAGCAAAAAATGTCAACGGTAGAAAAAATATCATTTGGGGAGTATATCCGAGAACTCAGAGAAAGTGCTAACCTTCCACTTAGAAAAGTGGCAGCGGAGTTAGACATTGACACTTCAACTCTTAGCAAAATCGAAAAGAACGAAAGAAACGCTAACGAGCAAATAATTGATGGTATTTCGAGGATTTTCCATATTGACAAATCGGAACTAAAACTTCGATACCTAAGTGACAAAATTACTTATCAATTATTGGATGAAGATAATGGACTTGAAATTTTGAAAGTGGCAGAAGAGAAAATTAAATACCAAAGACTACAAAACAAAAAATGAATATAGACAAGAATATAAAGGACAAGAAGCACGAACTTTTGGCTTATTTCAGAGATAGAGCAACGGAGTTTTTGACACAAATCAAAACCAAATTTGCCGACACTCAATCTGACAAAAGAGCAAGAGCGATTAACGAAGCACTGAACCAGACCAAGAATAATCTGATAACAACTTTACTGCAACAAGCCGAAAAAGAAAAATGGACTAACCAAGAAAAGTTAGAAGCTATTTTAATGATTACTTATTGCAACATCGTAGTAATGATTGAGAGCCGAAATTCAGTAAGACCTTATGAATATATGGACTTTTCAAGGAGAGTTGGCGAGCTTTGGGACCCATTTTGCAAATTGTGTTTTTATTATCCTGTCAATGATATTTCTCTTTTTGTGCCACCGCTTTTTTCGGAAGTAAAAAAGAAAATGACGGATGAAATTACAAACTATATTGATAATTTGACTATTTCTGACGAAGAAAAACAAGAGCTGAAAAGATATTACGACAAAGTTTGGAGTTTAGTAAGTTCGGGAGAAATTCAGTTGGAATTGGATTTACACTTTACTCACAACGACCAAAAATATGTCGTTGATTTTAAAAGCGGCTTTGGTTCAAACGAAAAAGGAAATACTAATCGTTTATTGTTGGTTGCAACCATTTACCAAAATCTTGACGACAATTATAAATGTTTACTTTTTGTTAGAGCCGAAGAAAATAACAGCTATTTCAATACTCTGAAAAATTCAGGAATTTGGGAGGCATATTGTGGAAACGAAGCTTACCAAAAAATTAGTGAATATTCAGGATACAACCTGAAACAATGGACAGAAACGAACATTGATTGGGCTACTGATTTCAATGCCGAAACAACACAACATTTGACAGACAATAACCTTTTACAATATCTACTTTGGTAATGATAAGCGAAGCAAGAAAATATCAGGCATTTTACACCAAATCAACACCAATCATTGATTATATGGTTGGTAAACTATCATTGCAGACAAGCGATAAAATCTTTGAACCTTGCGGTGGCGATGGTGTATTTGTTGAAGCCATTTTAAGCGAAAACGAATTTGCCCACATTGATATTTGCGAGCTAAATCCAAAGTCTGTTGAAATTCTTAATGAGAAATTTTCCGATTGCCTAAATGTAAGCATTCGGCAATGTGATACGTTATTAGACACCGAATTAAAATTCAATTCTTGCTTTGGCGGCATTTACGACAAAATCATTGCTAATCCACCTTATGGAGCTTGGCAGGACTACGAGAAGCGTACGGTGCTAAAAAAAATGTATCCCGAATTATATGCCAAAGAAAGCTATGGTTTGTTTCTCTATCGTTGTATTGAGTTGTTGAAAGAAGATGGCATTTTATCGTTTATCATTCCCGATACATTTCTCAATTTGCATATGCACAAAGCTTTGAGAAACCATATTTTGAGCAAAACGCAAATTGTGGAATTAGCTTTATTTCCCTCTTCCTTTTTTCCAGGAGTAAATTTTGGCTATGCCAATCTTTCCATCATTACTTTGAGAAAGAAAAGCAATTATAAAGAATGCTTGCAAAACTTTTTCAGTGTTGTCAATGGGTTGAGCGAGGTTGAGCAGTTAACCAATATTGAAGATGAGAATTTAAAAACTTATTCTTTCAAACAAGAAGACGTTTTAAATAATTCAGACCACGCTTTTTTAATTGCTGAAAACAGCAATGTTCTAAAATTAATTAATCAATCAAAATTCAAAGTCGGAGACATTGCCGATTGTGTTACAGGATTTTATTCGGGCGATGACAAACGTTTTTTACAAGTAATTAGTCCTGAATTAAAGAATGGAAAAAATTATAATTTGGTAAATATTGAAAGTATCAATACAGATTATAAAAACAACTCTGATATTTTACACGGAATTGAAGGACAGCAACATTTTCTACCAATTGTAAAAGGCGGAAATACCAAATATTTAAAGCCCGAAAGTTGGTTTATGAATTGGAGCAAGGAGGCTGTGCAACATTATAAAACTGATAAAAAAGCAAGATTTCAGAACCCAAAATATTATTTCAAATTCGGAATTGGTGTACCGATGATAAGCTCGTCAAGCATTACCGCTTCTCTGATTGAAAATAAATTATTCGACCAGAGCATTGTAGGCATTTTTCCGAAAGATGAAAGTTTGACCTATTATCTATTGGCTTTTTTCAATTCACCTACCTGTAATAAATTGATAAGAACCATCAATCCATCAGCCAATAATCCTGCAAATTACATCAAGAAAATTCCGTTTATTATTCCCGAAAAATCAGTTTTGGAATTGATAACCGAGAAAACAAAAAGTATTGTTGATGAAGTTAGAGCCAAGGGGATTTATGACGAAAGTGAAGAGATGGAAATTTGGGTAATGATTGAAGGGATTTATAAAGTTCTATAAAAAATATAATTATGGAAAGATATTCAAATAGAAGAGGCAATTCGCCAATTACTCATTTTCAGATAGAAGATGAACGAATCATTGTTTGGTTCAAAGGTGGAAAATCGTATTCTTACAGTTATCGAAAAGCAGGTAAATCCCACGTTGAGCAAATGAAAGTTTTAGCAAGAAGTGGTAGCGGATTAAGTGCCTACATTACCCAAAATGTGAGATTTGATTATGATTAACGAATTGGGTAATAAAACAGTTACTATTTATTTTGACAGTCCAATGTCGTTTGAAGCAAAAAATATCAAACCATTAAATGGTATTACGGGCTTGTATTTCATTTTCAGTTCGACAATTCAAGTGCAATATCCTTTTGATAAATCAAAGTTGTTGTATATCGGAATGAGTGAGAGAAGAACAAACAGCATTGGAAGCCGATTAATTGGACATTTCGAAGGCAAATCAAAAAATGTTGGATTAGTAAATTACAGAAAAGTAGAACCTCTTTGGTTTACTTATATCAACATTGAAATGCTTAGAAATATTTGGGATTTCAGAGTAGAAGATTTAGAAAGCTATTTCATTTTAAATTTTGTAGAACATTATGGCGTATATCCAATTTGCAATAACAAGACAGGATTTGAGATTTTGAATAATACGCTTACAACAAATTTTAAAATTGATTGGAATTACTTTAAATAAAATTACAATGGAAGAAGATAGAGTAAAATCAGGCAAAGAAATTTTAGATGATTTTTTCAAAGAGATTTCATCTATTGAAAACGTTGATAAAACGATTGCCGAGAGTTTGGCAGAATTATATAGTAATGGCAAATTAACTGACAAAAACGTGGTTAATGAGTTGCAAAAAATCCGAACCGACAATGACAACGAAAATTAAAAGCATAACAATAGCAGGAATCAGAGGAATACGAGATACGATTTCATTACCACTTAATGAAAAATCTGTTTTGCTTTATGGCGATAATGGAACAGGAAAAAGTAGCATCTCTGATGCTATTGAGTGGTTTTATACAGACAAAGTTTCGCATTTAGCAGGTAGTGAAATTGATTTGAAAGATGCTTTGCGAAATTCGTATCAGAGAGATGATGATACCGCTTCTATTGCCATTTCATACAACAGAAATGCAATTGATGCTACAAAGAATTTATTTAACAAAAGAGGAAAGCTCACATCTGAAATATCCAATTCGTCCGATGATTTTCAGAAATACTATTCCGCCTCTCAAAATGAAAACCTATTACTTAGATACCAATTTTTGCGTGGTTTTATAGACAAAACAAAAGGTGAAAAACAAGAACACTTATCTAACATTATCGGCTTTTCAGAAGTAAACAAAACAAAAGATGTTTTAAGAAAAGCATTTAACTCAATCAAATCAGAGATAAAAACTCAAAACTTTGAGGCACAAATCAACAACGAAAAACAAACACTAATTGCAAAAATTGGTGCAGCTGTCAGCCAAGAAAATAATTTGTTTGAAAAGATAAACGAAATTATTGAACCCTTAAAAACAGAAATTACTGTAAATTCTATTGAAGATATTGACAAGGTTTTGAATCACATCAAAAAACCTGCAAATACAAAACAGATAACTGAGCTTCAATTTTTAGAAAATACCAACAACGCACTTTCAACACTTAAAAGCGAAATATCTTTTATTGACGGAGAATATCAAAAATACTTTTCCGAGTTCAATAAGATTGCCGAAGATATTCAAAGCATAATGCAAACTTTTTTGGCTGAATTATTGAAATCGGGCGAAACTGTAATTTCAAAGAAATATCATAAAGAGGGGCGGTTTCAACGTGCTAGTGCAAAAATAGCAGGAATTTTCGTTTGATTTTTGAT
>VFQT010001986.1_pt1 | contig 22380 bp, 21 predicted proteins | sample 3512381 | NCBI WGS metagenome assembly VFQT01 (sample SAMN10412376, study PRJNA504923) | tailings metagenome | isolation source: Relicate 2 Philex TSF3 active mining site | place: Philippines: Tuba, Benguet | collected 2017-08-29
ATCAAAAATCAAACGAAAATTCCTGCTATTTTTGCACTAGCACGTTGAAACCGCCTTTCAATTGTTGAGTTTTAAACCTTTTTACCCATATCACATATTATTAATAGTATTTCATGAAAAAAATTGGCATTTTATTTGGACAGGAAAAAACATTTCCTAACGCACTAATTGATCGAATCAATTCCAAAAATGTACCTGGAGTTACTGCAGAAGCAGTTTTGATGTATCATGTAGAACAAGGGAAAGCATCAGAATATTCAGTTATTATCGATCGAATTTCACAAGATGTTCCATTTTATCGTGCCTATTTAAAAAATGCAGCCCTACAAGGCACCCAAATCATCAACAATCCGTTTTGGTGGAGTGCCGATGAAAAGTTTTTTAATAATTGTTTGGCCATTCGTTTGGGCGTTCCTGTTCCAAAAACGGTTTTACTTCCATCTAATCAACTTCCTCCCGATACCACCGAGGAGTCTTTTCGAAATCTTGGCTATCCGTTGAATTGGGAGGCTATTACCGAGCACATCGGCTTTCCTGCCTACATGAAACCACACTCGGGTGGTGGCTGGAAACATGTTTATAAGGTCAACAATTTAAACGAATTATTCGATCGACACAGAGAGGCTGGCTCGTTGGTCATGTTATTGCAAGAAGAAATTGTTTTTGAAGAATATTACAGGTGCTATTGCATAGGCAGAAAATATGTATTGGTGATGCCATATGAGCCCAGAAATCCGCATGAATTGCGCTACACCACGCAATTTAAACCAAGTGAACAAATGATTCAGTTGCTCACGGACTATGTCTTAAGGCTCAATAATGGACTGGGTTACGATTTTAACACGGTAGAATTTGCCGTTCGCGGTGGAATTCCATATGCCATTGATTTTTGTAACCCCGCCCCTGATGCAGATGTGCATTCTGTGGGCGCATCAAATTTTGAATGGGTGGTTGAACATGCCGCCCGATATGCTATAGAATGTGCCTTGGAACACAGAACCGGCAAAAACAATATTACTTGGGGAAATTTTGTTATTCAATCGACTGATCAATTTTTAGAAAATAATCAGGCCTCCGGCAATAAACAACGTGGATTTTCCAAAACACAGAAAGACGCAACGGGGCCTAAACCCAAAGGGGTCCAAAAATCTAAATCTGGCCCACAAAAATCTAAATCTGGCCCATTGGAGCTTGATGCGGCGGAACCGAAAAAAAGAGGAAGAAAACCCAAAGAAAAAAATGAAAGTGAATTAGCTGCGGTTAAAGCGGAACCGAAAAAACGGGGCAGAAAACCCAAAGAAAAAAATGAAAGTGAATTGGCTGCGGTTAATGCAGAACCGAAAAAAAGAGGAAGAAAACCTAAAGAAAAAAATGAAAGTGAATTAGCTGCGATTAAAGCAGAACCGAAAAAACGGGGCAGAAAACCTAAAGAAAAAAATGAAATTGAAATAGCTGCGGTTAAAGCGGAACCGAAAAAAAGAGGAAGAAAACCCAAAGAAAAAAATGAAAGTGAAATAGCTGCGGTTAAAGCGGAACCGAAAAAACGGGGCAGAAAACCTAAAGAAATAAATGAAAGTGAATTAGCTGCGATTAAAGCAGAACCGAAAAAAATTAAAGCAGAACCGAAAAAAAGAGGATCAAAACCCAAGGAAAAAACTGAAGAGTCATCCGTGGCCGTAGTGGAGCGTAAGCCCAAAAGGGTAAAAAAAATGAATTTGACTCATCCACAATCAACCGCTAAAAAGGGAACCAAAAAAGACGTTAAAAAAGCGGTTGGCAAGAAAAGAATAAAAATTGAACGTCCTCCAATCGCAGAATATGGCTTGGATGCTGTTAATCTAAGCGAAAAAATGCAAAACCCTGATCTTTAATGTTTAGTATCGGAATTGAAGAAGAATACCAGGTCATCGATCCCAACAGCAGGGAGCTGGTATCGCACGAACAACAAATTGTGGCGGGGGTAAATTCAATTCTGCCTGATCAGGCCAAAGCCGAAATGCATGAGGCCGTGGTTGAAGTGGGCACCAAAGTGTGTCAGAACATACAGGAAGCCGAACGGGACATCAAAAATTTAAGGAAAGTGGTGTCGGATGTGGCGCGCAGTAAAGGCTACGTGATTGGGGCATCAGGCACCCATCCCTTCTCTTTGTGGCAAACCCAATTGATCACCGAAAATCCACGCTACCACGAGATTGTTAATGAACTGCAGGACACCGCTCGTTCCAATTTGATTTTCGGTTTGCATGTGCATGTGGGCGTACCCGATAAAGACATGGCGGTGCATATCGCCAATTCGGTGCGCTATTTTTTGCCGCACATTTATGCGCTCTCCACCAATTCTCCCTTTTGGGAGGGAAGGAACACCGGGTTTAAATCATACCGGTCGAAAGTCTTCGACAAGTTTCCCCGAACGGGCATTCCCGATTATTTCGAAAGCTATGCAGAATATGAAAATTATGTGAAAATGCTGGTGAAAACGAATTGCATCGATAACGCCAAAAAAATCTGGTGGGATATCCGTGTGCATCCGTTTTATGATACCATCGAATTCAGAATCTGTGATGTGCCGATGAGGGCAGACGAAACTGTAGCTATTGCGGCTCTTATTCAGGCACTGGTGGTGAAACTGCATCAATTGAGGCAGAATAACCTGAACTTTATGATCTACAAGCGTGCCTTACTCAACGAAAATAAATGGCGGGCGAGTCGATACGGCATTGATGGCAAGCTGATTGATTTTGGCAAAGAAGCAGAAGTGAACACCCGCGGCCTCATCCACGAACTGCTCGAATTCGTGTCGACCGCTGTCGACGAAATGGGGACCCATTCGTATATGGACTACATCCGTACCATGCTCGAACAAGGGACCGGGGCCGATCGGCAGCTCCGGACCTACGCACAAAGCCATGATCTTAAGGCGGTTGTTGACTACTACGTGGAGCAAACGGTGGCTCAATTGTAACCAAAAAAAGCCGTATATTAGAGGTTGCCGTTGGCGCATTTTGCATGATGACCGAAGAAGAATTGAAGCCCACTCGGGTTGCCCTCCTCGATATGTACGATGGCGCCCCTAATTTGGGCATGGAGAGCCTCCGAAGCATTCTGAAGAATTTCGGCGACCAAATCGAGTGGACTGAATTTGATGTAAGAAGCCGGAGAGAATTGCCGGGTATTGACTTCGACCTGTTTGTGTCGACCGGTGGACCAGGCTCGCCCCTGCTGTCCGGACACGGTTGGGAACTCGGTTACCGAGCCCTTCTCGATCGATTGTGGGCCCACAACCAGAACCCACTCAATAAACCGAAGCCCGTTTTCTTCATTTGCCACAGCTTTCAGATGCTTTGTCAACATTTCGGTCTCGGCACGGCCTCTTTAAGGAGAAGCGCCTCCTTTGGTATCTTTCCAGTCCATAAAACCCAATATGGCGTGCATGATCCCTTGTTGGAGGGTCTCCCCGACCCCTTATGGGCGGTAGATATGCGCGATTGGCAGGTGGTGCATCCCGACTTTGCCGCATTTGAACGCTTTGGGGCCCAAATTCTGGCCATCGAACGCATGCGCGACCATGTTCAATACGAACGGGCGTTGATGGCCGTACGGTTTGGCACGCACTTTTTCGGTACCCAGTTTCACCCAGAGGCCGATCCCACGGGCATGTTGCACTACATGAAACAGCCCGAACGAATCGCCAACATCATCCGCCAACACGGAGAGGCCACCTACCAAGACATGCTGCAAAAACTGAATGACCCCGGCAAACTCGAACAAACCTACCGCGGCATCCTACCTCGTTTTCTTGAGCTTGGCCTTCTGCAAACACAGGAAGTTTAGTGGATGCACATGACCTGAGTCGTTTCGTTCGATGGAAACAAATGGAATTATCATATGATCAGGGATATTAGACAGCGCATCAACGAATCATACGGGCCGGGGCACTATGCGCGCTTGCTCGATGATCTCAAAGCACGAATTGGCGAGGTACCCGATTTTCGGGTCGCTGAAAGCCCCGTATTCGTGCCGGCTGATCTCACCCAAAAACTCCAACAAGCCTGTCAGGAAATTTGCGATCAACTCCTCACTCCAGAATACCTGAAGATCAGCCAACAAGCTGTGCCCGCCCATCAGGATGTGCCGAATTGCTCCGCATTCCCCGAACTCCTCGTGCTCGACTTCGGCATCACCCACAGCAGCGACGGCCAACTGCACCCGATGTTGATTGAACTACAGGGATTCCCATCGCTCTATGCCTACCAGTCGATCCTGGCCCAGTCCTACCAAAAAATATGGGGGCTCACCCATTCCGATGGCTCACCCTACTTATCGGGCTACGCGCACGAACAGTATGTCGGTCGACTTCAACAGCTCCTCTGCGGAACCCATGCCCCCAAACATGTCGTGCTGCTCGAAATTGACCCAGCGCATCAAAAAACCAGGGCCGATTTCTATGCCACCGAGCGGATGTTCGGGGTCACCCCCTGCTGCCTAAGCGACATCCATCGCTCAGGTCGAGAACTGTTCTATATAAAAGATGGACATCGGGTACCCATACATCGAATCTACAACCGAATCATTTTCGACGAACTCGAACAACGGCCCGAATACATACGCGACTGGAATCTTCTGGAACCCATCGACGCAGAGTGGGTCAGTCATCCGAACTGGTATTTTCGCCTAAGCAAATTCAGTCTGCCCTATTTGCATAGCCCATTCGTGCCCAAGTCGCACCTCCTTAGCCAGCTCACCCAAGTACCCGACGACCTCAGCAGCTGGGTATTGAAGCCCCTGTATTCCTTTGCCGGAAGTGGGGTTCAGGTGGATGTAACACCCGATATGCTCGATCAAATCGAACATCCGGAACACTACCTACTGCAGCGAAAGGTTCACTACGAACCCGTTGTGAACAGTCCCTCTGGGGGCGTAAAAGTGGAAATTCGGATGATGATTTTCATCGACCCGATCAGCCGAAGACCAGAAATCATCACCAACTTGGCACGGTTTAGTCGGGGCAAACTCATCGGCGTGCGCTACAACGAGGGCCTCGACTGGGTGGGGGGCAGCTCAGCCTTTTTTGTGGAATAGCCTTTTCCAACTGCGTCATGGGGTTGAACAGCAGAAATAACCGCTACATCCCGATGAACAGCAGAAATAACCGCTACAACGATCTTCTATATGGGGGGATCCACCCCGTATGCAGGAATTTTACCCGTTACGGTAGAAAAAAACTGCTGTATGATGCGCATATCCGCCTCCACCTGACCTGTTGGATACAGCGGCGGTTCGAAACGCAATTCCTTGTTTTTGAAGTCCATCCCCACCATGATGATCGGCACACCGGCACCAACAGCCATGTGGTAGAACCCACTACGCAGTCGATCGGCCTTTTTCCGCGTGCCCTCGGGCGACAGCGATAAATAAAACCGGGGATGCGTGCGAAACAGCTGCACGACCGCTTCAACCATTCCCTGGCTGCGGCTGCGGTCGACCGGATAGCCCCCCAGCCAGCGAAACAGCCAACCAAACGGCCCCTTAAATAAACTGTCCTTACCAATAAAACTGATGTCTTGCTCCAAAACATTGCGTGATAGAACTCCGATTAGGAAATCCCAACTGCTCGTGTGGGGGCCAACAGCAACAATCGCCTGTGGAACATCAACAGGAATTCGGCCCACGATGCGCCACCCCATCAATCGGTAAAAAATGAATGCAGCCAGCATTTTTTTCATGCGTCTTCATTTAAATCGGTGACCCCCCCAGACACAATAAACTTCATGTAGGCGGTTGAATCTACGTCCACCTTTTCAACGCGCTGGGCATCCACAAAAAACAAATTACCCGAAAAGTTATAGGAATGCGGGAGGTATACGGCCACCATGCCTGGCTTGCCCAAAAGGGCGAGATCAGGTTGGGTAAGGAAACCTGGTTTGGCGGTGCCGTCCATAAAATGGACCAGAATGGGTTGATTAAACTTACGCTTGTCGCCCACAAATGCTTCCATCAGGTCGCGTATGGAGGTATAAATCAATTTGATGAATGGGGCTCGGGTCAGTATGCGTTCGATGAGGTCGAGGAGGGGGCCAACGAGCAGGTTGGAACCCAAAAATCCAATGAGGGTGATGCCCGCTACCGTAGCCAGCAACCCCAGACCGGGTATCCCCAGGTCGAGCCAGCCGTCGAGGGTGCGAAAAACAAATGCCACCACATAGAGGGTAGCGGCGATGGGCGCCACCAACAGCAGGCCGTTGAGAAACGACTTCACGATGCGCATTCCCAATCGTTTGAGGTGCCTGTTATTCATGGTTTGGGTCTTTTTTTGACTGTTTTTTCTGCACATTCCGCGTTTTCATGCCCGAAAGGGTGTTGCGAGAAGCCGATTGAGGCCTGCTGCCTACCATGGAAGACTCCTCGGCCACAGGCCAGCGCGACAGGGCCTGCTTCATGGCTTCGATTTGCCGGTGCCATTCCAACTGCTCCGGTGGCGCGGCACGTTCGGAGCAGTCACCAAGGCCACAACGCTCGCATGTTTGACCCACCACCCGCACAGGTATGGCGGTATCGTTCCAAAAGCGGACAACCTTCTTGAGTTGGGGCCCCATCCTCAGTCCGAGCGCCACACTGCTTTCGCGTGGCTGCCAGGCCGATGGCGCATTCGCTATGGAAAGCAGCAGGTACTGGTTGTCGCTGTCGTGGTAGTGCGACTGCTGGGCGCGGCAGAGGAAGTCGCTTCCGCTTGCTTTGCGTTCGTTCATCACCGATAACGATAGCCAACGGCGGCAATAATGCTCATGACGGGCACGGGCATTTGGACTGTGCTCACCATTGAGGTGGAGCACCTTGGTGAGGTTATAAAGGGGCTGATCATGATTTTTCTGTTCCATACGGAGGAAAAAGAGCTCATTCAATCCGAAATAATGGGGAAGGAGCGACGTCATCCGGTGGAGTAGGGTTTCGGAAGATACCCCGAAACGTTGCATCAATCCGGGAAGGAATGCGCTGTCAAAGGATTTCATCTGCACAAACTGTTGAAACTCTGTCTGCATGACCTCGCCCGGCAAAAGAAGGGCCGAGGCGAAGTAGGAGGCTTTGAAATTGTTGAGTACCTGGTCGAAGGAATCGACCCGAACCCATGATGACGTAAAGGACCGATGTCCGGGCTTAAGGTGTGCATAACCGAGCTCGCGGCAGAGCGCAAACCTGCGCTGGTCGATGCCCAGTGCTTCGTTCAGCATCAAGCGCGGACGGCGACCAGGCACCGTGAGTGACCGCAGTCCTTTTAAGGCGGGCTCCTCCATAAATGTGGTGTAGCGGACCTCGTAGTTGAATTGTTTTTTGAGCACTCGTTCCAAATCCGCTTCGGCAACAGGCGCCGTTAACTTGTATTCGGCTAAAAAGCGAATCGCCTCCCGCTCCAATTCCGGGAAATAGTTGTCGTGCATCTGCTGATAAGTGCGCAGCACGGCGAAGTAAAATTCTTCGAAACCAAGTCCGTAGTTTCGGCTTATTTCGATGAGCGTGCTCACGAAGGCGCTGAGCTTGGAAGGGGCCCCGGCCATCATACCGAGCAGATCGGCCATTTCCATGCCAAACATATCGAGGGGCAGGTCGTGTACAAACTCCTCACGGAGCAGTTCACCCACCGGCTCTAAACGCTTGTCGAGCTTGAGCGAGACCATTTGGTCGTAGTTGGTGCGTAGGGCTTCGGCCAATACAGCGATCTTATCGCCCCTCGGGTATTTGCGGGCCCGTTCGATCTCGTTGAGGTACGACACAGAAATGCCCGTTCGATCGGCCAGATCGGAAAGCGATAAGCCGGCGTCGATGCGGAGCTGGCGCATTTTCAAGCCAAATATGAGCCGAATATTTTCCTCACGCAGGGCCATAGTTGGCGGTGTATTGCACAGAAATCATCCACGAAATAAGCGAAAAAAATCGTAGCGAGGCCAGAAAAGAAAATCACCGCACGACAGAAAAAGAAAATCAAGCGCAAATTGAATGTTTGGCGTAATTTCGCTAATTGTATATATTCGCTATTTAATCGGCGCTTCCGTATGAATTTGACAGCAAGCACACCCACCGAAGCCATGCACCATTGGCTACAGGAAAAGGAAATTCAGCAGTTCCTGGAAGCCCTGCATCATTTTGGAGAAACAAGACGACAACAACTGCTCACGAATAGGATCGAGCTTCAGGAGCATTTTGATGCCGGCTTTCGCCTGACGCTGAACCCAAAAACCCTCCCCATCCGATCTGGCGATTGGCGCGTTACCGATATTCCGGCTGATCTGAGCGACCGTCGTGTGGAAATTACGGGTCCACCCGAACGCGAAATAATCGTGAACGCCTTGAATTCTGGGGCTCAAGTGTTTGTGGCGGACTTGGAGGACACCTTTTCGCCCAGCTGGAGCAACATCTGCGCCGGTCAGTTTAACCTTTGGCAAGCGGTTAGGCGGCCGATCGATTTTAGGGATGAAGAGCGAGGGGAAGCGCATCTATCTAATGAACGGACAGCCACCCTGATGCTTCGTCCTCGGGGTTGGCACCTCAACGAGCGGCACATCAACATACAGGGGAAGCCCATGAGCGCTACCCTATTCGATACCGGGCTGTTTCTTTACCTCAATGCGCATTCGCTGATTGCCCAAGGCAGCGGCCCTTACCTCTACCTTCCCAAAATTGAAAACCAGCATGAAGCCGCGTATTGGGCCGACCTGCTCGATTATTTGGTTCGCTCCCTTGGGATACCTAAGGGGTGTTTGAAGGTTACGGTTCTGATCGAGACCATCACAGCAGCCTTCGAAATGGAGGAGATTCTGTATGCCCTGCGCCACTATGTGGTGGGGATGAACGCAGGCCGTGGAAACTACCTCTTCTCGATCATCAAGAAGTTTCGGCACGACCCTCGCTTCCTCTTGCCCGATCGGTCGCAGGTCGGTCGAATGGAACCATTTATGACCTCCTTTGCTGAGCGACTCGTGGATGTTTGTCGACGCCGAGGTGCTGCTCCCATCGGAGGAATGAGCGCATTCGTGCCCAGCAGCCTCGATGAGGTGAACCGCCATGCCATGGCAGAGGTGAAAGCCGACTTAGAGCGCGTGCAGCAGCTGGGCTTTGTAGGTACTTGGGTGACCCATCCCGCGCTGGTGCCTGTGGCCCATGCTGTCTTTATTCTGGAATCATCGGCTATCCATAGCACCACCCCAGCCGAAGCGGATGGGCGCCTTCACAATTCCCAGAGGACCGGGCCCGAGGAGGAGGAGGAGGCAGCGCGCGATTTGTTGCGGATTGTAGAACACGGGCCCATCACGGAACTTGGCATGCGCAACAACATCCGGGTAGGCCTGCACCATTTGGCCTACTGGCTTGCGGGCCGGGGGGCGGTGCCGATCCACAACCAAATGGAGGACACGGCCACAGCGGAACTGGCACGTGCCCAGTTGTGGCAGTGGTTGCGGCATCGGGTCAAACTCGACGACGGCCGTTTGTGCACGCCCGAATTGTTCGACACCTTGCTGCATGAAGAAATTCGTTCGCTCCCCTACGCCCTATCCGATAAACCCGACGCACTCAGACAACTTACCCAGGCCACCCGTTTGTTCAAACAACTGGTGATCAGCATGGAATTCGAGGAGTTCCTCACGCTGCCGGCTTACGAGCTGATGCTGATCGATGAACAAGGAGTGAATAAGGGGTTGAAGCAGGTTTCTCAGCGAACTGTTCAATCCGGATAAGCGCAGTTCTCAGCGCGACAAAAGATCAACGATGGCGCGTTCGATCATGCTATCGAACCCTTGTGATGCTTGCGCCGGATCGAGGTCGACAGCAGTATGTGGGGGGACGCCGTTCTCCCAATTCCAGTAGGCTCCGTTGCTGTCGAGCTCCGCGCTCAGGGCCTGGCCGACCGAAAATCGGTAGTTCCAGCCGTTGGGAAGGCTTGCGCCATGGGGTATGCCCAGACCACCCCCGGTGGTGTCGCCCAACAGCCGTACTTGAGGCAAGGCGCGCATGTGCATGGCCAAAAAGCTGGTGGCTGAATAGGATCCACGGTTTTGAAGGAGCACCACGGGGCCGGTGTACCGATGTTCCTCTTCGCCAATAGGCTCGGTAAATACGGACTCCAGTCGGGAGAAATCGTCTGCACCCCGACCCATTTTCATGCGGTGGTAGTGGCTTTTACGCCCTTCATTGGTGAACCGACCGGCAAGCCTGCGTGTATTGGTGAGCAGCCCCCCTCCATTCGCCCGAACGTCGAGGATGACCCCATCGCAGGTGCGCATGCGGTCCATCACAAAATCCAGCTGCGCTTCGGAGGGAGATTGGGTAAAATCGCGGTAGGCCATGAGGCCGATGCGTTTACCCAGGGTGTCTAAAATGGTATGTTGGATGGGGCCTGTGGTGAAAAAGGCCAGGCTATCGCGCAGGAAGTAGCGCTCCAAAAGCAAACGGGCATCGAGGTTGGTGGGGCGCGACAAAAACAAGGGGCGGTAGGCGCTGTAGGTGAATGGGGTGAACAGATTGGCATGCCCATCCTGGAGTTCGTTCATCATGGCTTCGAGTACGCGGAACAGTTCCAGTTCGTTCATGCCGGGCCGGATCATGGGGCTGTAGGTTTGGTAGACCCGGTTCCAGTCGAGGTTTTTGTAGTCGAGGTAGCTGTACTTGCCTTCGATTTCGGTCCACAGGGTCTCAAAAACTGCCCGCGGATCGTCGGCCGGTTGTTCACCCACCCATAATTGATCGCATCCAACCAGCAATATTGGCCAAAAGAGGAGCGTGAGGTATCGCATGATTCTGTTCATCGGATTTCTGCGCGGTTGTCGAGTCGAAACTGATAACCCATTTGGAGGGTTTGGATCCACACGGCCACAGGCTGATCGCGGTGGCTCCAGCGGTAGCCCATGCTGTTGAGTCCGATGCGAAGGCTGTTGCCATTGCGCAACGGGTAGCGCAGGTAGAACTGGTTGTTGAGGTAGGTGAACTGCCCGAGCCCCGCCAGACGAAGGTTATCGACCCATTCATTGAGGGCACCAACCACGGCATCTTCGCCGCCAACATTCGGAACACCGGTGTATGCCGGCCGTGATTGCAGTCCGAGAAGTCCTAAATCGACCTCCCAACCCAGGCGGATGTAGCGGAGGTATGATTCTCGGATTCGGAAGATAAACCAGCGTTTCGTTTCGCCACTGCGCGATGGCAAGGTATATTCAATGCGCGTGCGGAGACCCCCGTTGAGCGAAAAGTCGTGGGTGGCGGAGGCGTTTCCGTGCGCGGGCTGCAAGCGCAACATCGAATAAAATTGACTGGATGGGCCGGCGTGGAGGCTCCATCGCCCCTCGGGCATGGGCAACCGAAACAGATAAGCGAGGTGCGACCGAACCCAAAATGCGCCTGAGAAATTGGCATTCCAACCCTCGGCTTCATCGGTGAACCCACCCATACCCATCCAACTGTCGTAGGAAACGATCGATTTTTGTCCTTGCCGCTCATAGGCCCCACCCATTTCGGCCTGTAGGCCACGGTAGATCCTGGGGGAGGTGATTGGCTCACGGTAGGCCGCCACACCCAATCCCCATCCCCCGATTAAATGATGGTTCGCACCCTTTTTCTGCCATTCGGGCTTGTTTAGGCTGATCTCAAGCGACTGTGCGTGGGCGCTGATCGACAGCCACACGCCAATGATCAGCATGGCGGTGGCACGGCTTGCCCCGATGATCAGCATGGCGGTGGCACGGCTTGACCCAAACAGTAGTATGGTTTCCATCTTTTCCTTGCGGGTAGGCTGATTCATGGGCAAAGGTCAGGTAGAGGAATGGATGCTGTTGAAATCGGTGCGGCTTGGGGTTTGTGGATGCCCTTCAAACGCGACTAAACCAACCGATAAAGTTAAGAAATTTTCTTGAAAACCTGTTCGAAAAACAGCGTGTTGCTTAACGGCTGAAGCGGTAATTGCTGAGCTCAACCCGAACCACGGCTGGGCGATTGGCATCCACTGCCTTTCCCTTGGGGCTCGAATTCGATTTATGAAGATCGGCCGTCATGGCTTTCGGTATTTTCACATGGCGTACATCCATCGTGAATACCATAAGGTCGGGTAAGGCGCGTGCCGCTTGTGCACCATAGGTGTAGTCGACCTGAACCGTGCCTCGGCTCCTGGTGGTCATTTCTGCGCGCAAAACAAGAGGCTGGCGTTCATCAAGCCAAAGGCGGGCCAACATCAGGTCGGGGGGCATGCCTGCGCCGGGCACAACCGTTATGAGCTGTGCTGAACGCGCTCCGAGGGTCACTAGGCCTCCGTCGACAGCCGTGAAATTCGAGCTGTCGGTGATCATGCGGGCGAATTCTGAAAATCCTTGCTTGGGAAGGAGTGCGAGGCTGGTGGACCGGATTTTGAGCTGATCGGGTGCGGTGAACTCTACTTGAGCGCGAACGTCGGCCATTTTCACTTGGGGGATATCGGCCCGAATCAGCGCCTGGGCCTGGTAGTAGCGCACCTGAGCCAATCGGCGGTAAACCGCTCGGACGCGGGCCGCGGCATCTTCTGCGCTGATCTTCCCTGTTGCAGGCTCTATCAGCGGCATTAGACGAATCGGTGCGCGTTCGCCACCACCTGCAGACGGCTGCCTTGAATGAGTGGCTTCATCCGTTCTTTCCGATGAATCCAGGGGCATACGGGCGTATAGGGATGCGCTCAGCATCGAAGCGAACAAACCGAAAAACACGAAGGTGCTTCCTTTTTTCGAAATTTTCTGAATCATATGGTGATGTCTTTTCGGTTAAAATGCCAGATCCCAACGCCCATCAATACAAAAATGTGAACAAGCAGTATGACGGCTGAGGCCGCAATGTCGTTTGTTCGCAGGGGATCTTCGAAGAAACTCCGCCAAGCGGCCATGTGTGTGGTGAACAGAAATGGCCGTATGGAGTCGAAAACTTGCACATCGAGGGTGCCGATGAGGGTGAATAAGATGATCAAGGCCATGGTGACCACCATCGGACCCAGGCTATTCGAGGAAAATCCCGATAAGGTGAGCGATAAGGTGCTCACAGTGAGCAGTGCGAGATAGGCCAATGCGAAACCATTGAGGAAACGCCAAAGGATGTCGCCTTGTTGCAGGATCAAAATCCCGTCGCTGTTGAGCACCACCAGGTCGCCGCTCCCGAACAATGCCATGCTGATGCCAAGGGCGCACAAACCCAACCATACCAGGATCAGTAAGGTGTAGAGGGCCCCGGCCGTACACTTGGCCATCCAGAGGGCAGTGCGCGATAAGGGCCGTGTGATCAACATCCGAAGGGTGCCTGTTGCGGCCTCGCCCGATATCAGGTCGGCCGTCACTAAGGCCACGAGCAGCGGCACGTGAATGATCAGGAGTTGGAGTACGATAAAAGCCATGAGATGGCCATTGAGCAGGCTGCCTTGAAGATCGAAGCTCTGTTCAAGCCCTGAAGTCACAAATCGCACGTAAGACTCCCCGTCGAGGTACATGGCCAACTCGATGACACCCACCAAAACGGTAATGGCCGCTAGTCCGAGGTAGGACCGGGGTTTAGCGGCGATTTTGATAAATTCATTGACTACGGCGGCGATAAACATGGCTGTTGCGCTTGAGGTTTCTAGCGTGTTTTGTATCGGAATTTCTTCCTTGTTGATTGGGTTGACGCAGTTAATGCAGCTTGTATGTTGACAGTCATCGGGATTTGAAAACGTTTTCTAGGGTGTTCAGGAGTTCACCAGCTGAAGGAAGTAGTCTTCCAGGGCCCGGTGTGGCTCAAAACTGTGAAGCTGCACCCCTGCCTCGATCAGCGCGCGCGAACAGTGGGGTACCTGATCGCGTGGGGTTTGTATGATCAGTCGCCCCTCTTTTTGATCGAGCAACTCCACCCCCGGCATTTGCCGCAGCACGGCTTCGGCTTGGGCCAAAGGTCGGGCATCGAGGTACATGTGCAGGGGTTGTTCGTGCAGGAGTTCCCGCACGCTACCCTCCCGAACACTCTGTCCTTTGTGCACGATAAGCATTCGGGTGGCGATGAGTTCTATTTCGGTGAGCAGGTGGGATGAAAGCACCACTGTTTTGCCCATCTCGCGGCTCAGTTTTAAAATGAGCATGCGTATGTCGATGATTCCTTGCGGATCGAGGCCCGTGGTGGGCTCATCGAGCAAAATGAGGTCGGGGTCGTGCATGAGGGCCTGGGCAATACCTAGTCTTTGTTTCATGCCGTGTGAAAAGCCTTTTACCCGGTCATGTTCACGCCCAGACAACCCAACGAAATCGATCATGTCGCGGATGCGCTTGCGGTCGACTTTTGGCCCCTTTGCCCCACTAACCCGAGCCAGTAATTCGAGGTTGGTTTGGGCCGACAAATACCCATGAAAATCGGGCTTTTCGATGATGCAGCCCACACGCGATAAAATCTCGCTTCGCTGCTCCTGATAGGACATCCCAAACAGGCGAACCGTGCCACGATCGGCCCGAATAAGGTCTAGGATGATCCGCAAACTCGTGCTCTTTCCTGCCCCATTTGGACCCAGAAAACCATAGACATCACCCTTGAAGACCGTGAAATCGACCCCACGCAAGGCCTCGAACGAACCGAATTTCTTGTACAATCCCCGCACCTCAATAACCGCATCAGTATGTGGTGGCATCATAGTGTATCAAAACACCATATGATTCGATTAAGTTTGTTCCGGGAAAGAAAAAAGCCGAGTTTTGCGGCTCCTCATTGAATCCCGATTACTCCATTGCATACAGATACCTAACATGTTTCACAGAACGAGCTCATTGGTTTTTTCCTTATTTACGCTTGTTTTCATGCAGGTTACGCCCTGTGTACGTGCTCAGGAAGGCAGCTTGGCCGCTGATTCGATGGCCCATCGGTTTGTGCTTACGGCCGATGAAAAGCACCGATGCGTATGTGGTGATGCCGCAAAGCTTCAGTCGTGCGACACCTGCTTCGATGCGGCCCATCCCATCCTTCAAACCGCCTACGCCATGGGCTGCCGCAACAAGGAGATCATCAACGGTTCGTGTTGGACTTTTGCCAATGAAGTGTATCGGCGAACAGTCGGGCCCGAAGGAAAGACAAAAGTTTACCTCAAACCGAAAGGTGGTCCATATGCACCGGCTGATCTGATTGAGCCCGGCGATTGGATCTACCACATCAACTATTCCTACCGCGGAGTGGATCACAGTGCTTTGTTTGTGTGCTGGACCGACTATGAGCGCCGCAAGGGATTAACGCTGAGCTATTACGGACAAAACCGAAAAACTCCGGCACGAATCGAGGAATTCGACCTGAAAAGCATATTCGGCATCTTTCGGGCCAACCCCCAGCCGTCAGAAAACTAATCAAAACCGTCAGATAACCAACCCAAGCCGTCAGACAACTAAACAAAACCGTCAGACAACTAATCAAAACCGTCAGACAACTAATCAAAGCCGTCAGACAACCAACCAAAACCGTCAGACAACCAACCAAAGCCGTCAGATAACGAACCCAAGCCGTCAGACAGCCAACCCAAGCCGTCAGATAACCGCCTGTAGATTCCACAAAAGCCATGACACCCGAAACGGAGCATTCCAACACCCAAAAATCTCCCTCAGAACACCCAGAAAGGGAGAGATCGCTTCTCAAATGGGTCCTTATGAGGCTCAAACAGTACACGACTGGCGAATGGTACTATTTGGGTGACCTGGCTTGGTTTGCTGGGCTCCTGGTGGTTTTCCATGTCAGTTATCATTCGGTGGCCGACACTTTTCTTGCATTACCAATGGTGCAGTCGATTCGATTGGGCCTCGCTGTTCACATCAGCGAAGTCAGTTACTGGCTGTGCCACTGGGCAGGATTGGAACCAACAGAGCTAGCGAACCGTACGATATACTTCGCTAATGGGCGCGGACTCACCGTGATTGAAGGTTGCTCCGGATTCAAACAACTCCTCCAAAGTGCCTTCCTGTTTATCCTGTACCCCGGTAGTTGGCGACATAAATTGTGGTTTGTGCCAAGCGCCTTGCTGATCGTGCATGCCGCGAATGTGTTTCGAATCGCACTGCTCACGGCATGGTCGGGTCTCGATTGGCCGTTTTGGCAATGGATGCACGACTACCCCCTGAGAGGACTCTATTTTCTGGTCATTTTTGCGCTTTGGTATGCGTGGAACGAAAACCGAGCGCGTTCTGATAGGGCCTACTGAGTAGCTAACTGAATTTGCCTCACGAGCTCTGGAGCCTGCACCACACCCGATTGCCGCCACTTAATCGCGCCCTTTCGAAACAAAATTAAGGTTGGAACGCCTTGAACCCGAAAATGAGCCGCAGCACCCGGTTGTTGATCGACATCAACCTTAATCACATGTGCCGAATCGCCTACCTGCGATTTAACCTGCTCTAAGATGGGCGCCATCTTACGGCAAGGCCCGCACCAAGTCGCAAAAAAATCGACCAGAACGGGCTTTTCACCCTCAATAATTTCCTGAAATGTCATCAGAAAATTGATTATTGATCGCTTACCACTTTGTTCACATTCTGCCAGGTTCCGCCATTGATCACCTGGGGAATGCCATTTTGGTCGAGGATGCCCTTCGCTTGCCCACTGCGCATGCCGCTTTTACAGAACACCACAACTCCCTTTTTGCCTTTGAAGCGGCTAATTTGACTAGATACCTGATCCAAAGGGATGTTGACCGCGCCAGGTACACTTCCACCAGCGAATTCACCGGGGGTGCGTACGTCGACCAAAAATGCGCCGTTCTTGACGGCCTCACTCAACTCGTTGTTGCCGGATTGTCCGAGCAACTGACTCAATAAACCAAACATAAGAATAGGGATTATAGGGATTAAGAAACGAACGAAAAAACTTTGCTTTGACATATAAAATCGGTTTTAGGGATATGGGTTTTAGAAAGGGCTGAGAAACCGCCAGCGATCTCTGTAAAATTTCGGTAACCGCGCGACAATAAGATGCTCGCAGCAATCAGGCTCCGGTATCCACCTGCACAATGCAACACCAGGTGTTGATCGGGATTAATATCTCGAATCCAATCATTGATGTAGGCTAATGGTCGATTGAATGCGTCTTGAACATGTTCGGCCGCATACTCCGTTTCCTTTCGAACATCATAGACAACGGACCTTGGAGGATCAAATTGCTCGGCGAATTCTTCCGCTGTTATGCGGTTTACCCGATCTGTTTCTCTACCTGATTCAACCCAAGCCGACATGCCCCCATTCAAATACCCCAAAACCTGATCAAACCCAACGCGAGCCAATCGGGTGATGGCCTCCTCTTCACGACCAGGGTCGACCACCAACAAGATGGGCTGCTTTACGTCGACCACCAATGCACCTACCCAAGGTGCAAAATCACCATCAAGACCGATATGAATCGAACCCGGAATAAATGACTGGGCAAAGTCGGATCCTTTGCGGGTGTCGAGCATCAGCGCATGGGTATGCTCGGCCATTTGTTCCCAGGCATCGGGAGATAAGGCCCGATGACCACGCAACAATACTTCATCAAAAGCATCTGCACCCGATTTGTTCATGGCCACATTCATGCCGAAATATCCTGGAGGCGGGGTTAACCCTTCGGTAACAGCCCGTATGAAATCCTCCCTACTGGGCTGGTTGAGCGCATAGTTGATACGCTTCTGGTTGCCCAGGCTGTCGGAGGTTTCCTTCATCATGTGTTTTCCGCAGGCGGAACCCGCACCGTGTGCCGGGTATACCGTGAGGTCGTCGGGCAACGGCATGATTTTAAGCTGCAAACTATCGTACAACAAGCCCGCTAACTCCTCCTGGGTCATGTGTGCTGCCTTTTGCGCCAAGTCGGGCCGACCCACGTCGCCCAAAAACAAGGTGTCGCCGCTGAACAAGGCGGAGGGCTTTCCTTCCGCATCGAAAAGGAGTAAGCAGCTGCTCTCCATGGTGTGCCCAGGGGTATGCAAAAGCTGGAATTTCGCTTTGCCGAGTTGAAATGACTGCAGGTCTTCGGCAACAATCGCCTCAAAGCCTGGATTTGCTGTTGGGCCATACACAATAGCGGCCCCCGTTTTCTGCGCCAGCTCCAGATGCCCGCTCACAAAATCCGCGTGAAAGTGTGTCTCGAAAATATACTTCAGACGTACACCATCCTTTTTTAATCGATCGAGATAGGGTGTAACTTCGCGCAAAGGGTCAATGATGGCCGCTTCTCCGTCTGAAGTGATGTAATAGGCCCCTTGGGCCAAACATCCGGTGTAGATTTGTTCAATATGCATGGTTGTTCATTTTTTCTTGCCTGTTTACTTTTGAAGAAAGCTCACTTTTGGATGAACGCTCACTTTTGGATGAACGCTCCCTTTTGGATGAACGCTCACTTTTATGGGATGATTTTCAAGGGCTTCTTTACTTACGGTGTTTCAATTATTGGATGCAAATTTCAGGGCTGTATTCGGCTTGTACCGCTACTAAAGTTACACAAGCGAAAAGAACGACTAAACACCTCAAAGGCTGCCCAATCGGATCTTGTTGCGTGCGAGTGTTAACCTACCCTCCGTCTCCAGCTCCTTGAGCAAACGCGACACCACGACCCGTGCAGTACCCAGTTCATTGGCCAATTGCTCATGGGTCACATACAGTATTCTCGCCTTTTGCATTTCTGCCTTCTTGATCAATAAACTCCACAGCCGCTCGTCCATTTTCTGGAATGCAACGGCATTAACCATGTCCAATAACTCCTCAAAACGGCGGTGGTACATTCGAAAAAGATACTCAATCCATTGGGGGTAATTGCGGCCCAAATCGATCATTTGATCCACAGGAAGAAATAAGATTTCAGCGTCGTCTTCCACTTCTGCGCGGACTTTAGAGGCCGATGCACTCCATCCGCCAAGAACAGACATCACGCAACTCTCACCCGCTTTGATGTAATAGAGCATGATTTCCCGGCCATCGGGCTCGGTGCGCATCACCCTGAGGGTGCCTTTCAAGACCAACGGTATCGAACCGGAAGCCTTTTCTTCCTGTACCACAGTTGTGCCCGCTTTAAATTCCTTGCGAATCCCTACGGCCGACAGTTGCTGAGCCAACTGGGGAAAATCGCGAAAATCATCGGTATCTTGAAGCTCAGTCATTTCACAAAAATAAACAACATAAAAAGTTATTTGTAGCGAACTTTGCGCGCCAAATCAGTCGGAATTGTCTCCCTTGTTGCCCTCGATCGAAAATTGCAGTCCACGCACGCACATTCTGATCAAAAATGCGCGTTTGCACAATCTAAAAGGCATCGACCTGGCCATCCCGCGTGGCCGGTTGGTGGTGGTAACAGGCCTGTCGGGTTCGGGTAAATCGTCCCTTATTTTCGATACCCTTTATGCCGAGGGCCAACGGCGCTATGTGGAGAGCCTCTCGAGCTATGCGCGGCAATTTTTCAACCGCATGAAGAAGCCGGAGGTCGACTACATCCACGGGATCTCGCCGGCTGTAGCTATTGAACAAAAAACCGGGGGGCGGAATCCACGATCGACCGTGGGCACCACCACCGAAATCTATGATTACTTAAAACTACTCTTTGCCCGCATTGGTGAAACCCGTTCACCGGTAAGCGGTGCCGTGGTCAAAAGGCATACGGTGGATGAGGTGGTGGAGGAGATCTTATCGCAACCCGACGAGCAGACCTGTGAGATTCGTTGTCCGTTGGTGCGTCATGAGCGCCGCACCTTATTGGATGAATGCAAGGTGCTGCTGCAAAAAGGCTTTCTACGGGTTCGTATCGATGCCGAATTGTTCCGCATTGAGGACTGGCTTTTGCAACAAGAGCAGGCAGTTGCTGTTGCCCCCCAATCCCCTTCTACGGGCAAAAAGGAATCATCCGAAAGCGACCCATGGGCGAATCGGGCGGTAGAGGTGGTGGTTGACCGCATCACCACCGACCGCAGTGATGCGGATCTTCGTTCACGCTTATCCGACTCCGTACAAACCGCGTTCTTCGAAGGGCACGGGGCTTGTTTGGTCGATTGGGGGGATCAGGTGATGACCTACAGCGATCGATTCGAGGCCGATGGGATGGTTTTTGAAGAGCCCTCCGTAAATCTCTTTAGCTTTTCTAACCCCTATGGCGCCTGCCGCCGATGCGAAGGATTCGGTACCATACTGGGCATAGACCCCGACTTGGTGGTGCCCGACAAAAGTCTGAGTGTTTATGAAGGATGCATCGCACCGTGGAAGGGCGAAAAAATGAATGAATGGCTCAAGCCGCTTGTCCGGCACGGAATCAAATTTGATTTCCCGATCCACAGGCCGTTTCACCTGCTGAGCGATTCCGAAAAGGAATTGCTGTGGACCGGCAACAGCTGGTTTGAAGGTCTCCATGCATTTTTTGCTTATCTAGAACGCGAATCCTTTAAAATCCAATACCGGGTAATGTTGTCGCGATACCGCGGGCGCACCGTTTGCCCGGATTGCAAAGGCAGTCGGATTCGGAAAGATGCGGCTTATGTGTATCTGCCATCGGTTGATGGACAAGCCTCCATGAACCTCCCCGATCTCACCCTTCTGCCGGTCGACCAATCCCTTCATTTTTTACGTCAGCTCAGTCTGCCACCGGGATTGCGTCAGGTTGCGGATCGTTTGTTGAAAGAAATCATCACCCGTTTGAGTCTGTTGTGTGAGGTGGGTTTGAGCTACCTTACATTGCACCGTCCCACCCAGACCTTATCGGGAGGCGAATACCAACGCATCCGCCTGGCCACCTCTTTGGGGAGTACCCTTGCAGGCAGCTTGTATATACTCGACGAACCCAGTGTGGGTTTGCATGCCCGCGATAGCGCGCGCCTGGTGGAAGTACTGCGCCGATTACGCGATGCCGGCAACACGGTGGTGGTGGTGGAACACGACGAAACCATCATTCGTGCGGCCGATCATCTGATCGACATCGGTCCGGCCGCGGGCAGTGGAGGCGGGCAACTTATCTATCAGGGTGACTACCCGGGTTTATTGGCCTGTGCCGAGAGCCCAACCGGCGCTGCGCTGCGTGCGTTGAACACCAAAGGGGATGCGCCAACCCGTACCACCTGGCATACGGGCATCACCGTCCACGGTGCTCGTGCCCATAATTTGAAGAACCTGACCCTAACCCTCCCGTTGCATTGCATCACAGTGATTACGGGGGTAAGCGGATCAGGCAAGTCGACCCTGATCAAACAAATCGTTTATCCAGCCATGCTGCGCATGCGGAATGAGTCGTCGGAAAAAGCAGGCGATCATGACCGCATCGAAGGTCCTGTACAACGCCTGCAACTGATCGAATTGGTGCATCAGGACTCTATTGGTAAGTCGAGCCGTTCTAATCCGGTCACCTACACCAAAGCCTACGACGGTATTCGTCAACTTTTCGCCGCCCAGCCGGCGAGTCAGGCTATGGGACTGTCCGCATCGCATTTCTCCTTTAATGTGCCTGGTGGGCGGTGCGAGACCTGCCAGGGTGAGGGAACCGTCACCATCAGCATGCAATTTCTCGCCGACCTCACCCTGCCTTGCGACGATTGCGGAGGCATGCGCTTCGGCCCGGGCGTTTTGGGGGTACGCTACCGCGAAAAAACGATCTACGATGTGCTCTGTATGACAGTAGACGATGCCCTTTCGTTTTTTCACGACCAACATTCGGTGGTAAGCCGCCTTAAACCTCTTTCAGATGTGGGCCTGGGTTATATGTCTCTCGGACAATCATCGAGTACCCTTTCGGGTGGCGAGGCACAGCGGATGAAATTGGCGAGCTACCTCACCCATGGTCAACAAGCGCGCAATGCCCTGTTTATTTTCGACGAACCCACCACTGGGCTGCACTTTCATGATGTACGTAGGTTAATGGAAGCTCTGGTTGCACTCCAAAAGCAAGGCAATTCCATTTGGATCATCGAACACAACCCGGATGTTATTCGTGCGGCGGATTGGGTGATTGACCTGGGGCCTGAAGGGGGGCGCGACGGGGGGCATTTGGTATTCGAAGGCACCCCCGAACAGCTTATGGAATGTGCCGCGAGCCATACAGGTCAACAATTGAGCGGCCATTCAGGGGGATAAGACACTTTACAATTAAGAAAATCAGGAAGAATGTTGAGTGAAGCTGTAGTCTTTACAGCTCCTTTGCAACCGCTTATTATGTATAGCTTCTTATCCTGCATGCTCAAAGTTATTGAACATTACACTTATAGCAAACTGAGGGTTGGTGCCAACGGTTTGCGTATAGGCGATGTGGCGGAATTTTAGCACAAAAGCTCAATAGAATTACCGCCGTTGAACTTTGTACAAATGTTTCATAGAAGCACTTCAGCCGCCATATTGCCAAACCGATGTTGAACGAAACCTGCGGTAGCTTCATTGCTAAATATAGTAAATTGTAGACTTA
>VFQT010001987.1_pt1 | contig 22372 bp, 19 predicted proteins | sample 3512381 | NCBI WGS metagenome assembly VFQT01 (sample SAMN10412376, study PRJNA504923) | tailings metagenome | isolation source: Relicate 2 Philex TSF3 active mining site | place: Philippines: Tuba, Benguet | collected 2017-08-29
GGAACCTGTGGTTGAAGACGATGGACCGCTTGGGTCTCGGCTTCGACAGCTGACCGGGAATCATCGGTCCGCGGCCGACGACCCTCAGGCTCCTATTCGATGTCCCAATAGAAATTGTTAGAGTGATGACGACCAGGGAGGTTGATGTGTCGTCACAGGGAATGCGTGCACGTTGGGCCGCCATCGGAGCGGCCTGTGCGGTGGCACTCGGCGGTGGTGGATTCGGGGTGGTCCGAGCGGTCGTCGACAACGGCGATCGAGCGGTCTACGTGGCGATCGAACCAACCCGCGTTCTCGACACCCGTTCGGGTTCACCGATCAGCAACTCTTCGATGCCGTTGGTCATCGAAGGCATGATCACCCCGGTGGACGGGATCACCCGCGTGGTGGTGCCCGGCGACGCTTCGGCCGTCGCTGTGAACATCACCGTGACCGAGGGTCGCAAACGTGACGGATACGGATACGTGACCGCCTATCCCTGCACCACGGCTGACGACGCTCCCCCGAATGCCTCGTCACTCAACTTCGAGAACGGCGTGGACATCGCAAACGGCCTCAACGTCACGACGTCGTCGAACGGCACGATCTGCCTCTACGTGTGGGGCGCGGCCGATCTCATCGTCGACATCGTGGGTTACTACGCCCACCACATTCATGACGATCTCTACCCGCGCTGGGAGGACATGTCCGACTCCCTGTCGGGGCTCCAGGACCAGGAAATGGAACGCCCGATGCCGAAGGTCGCCGTCGCGTCCGGTGACGGCGAGTGGGCCTTCGACATCGATGCCCAAGTTGCGACCAATGGTCGCGCCGCAATGGTGATGCGCGTCGAACCCGACGGCGGAGGCAACAGCCGACTCGACTACCTCTGGTGCGCCGATTTCGCGTGTGGCGGTTACAGCACGATACCGCTCTCCTCCCTCGGAGGAGATCCCACGGAGCCAGCCCTCGAATACGACCGAGCGGGAACCCCGATCATCGTCTACTACGACTCCGCCTCGCCCTACGGACTACGGCTCACACGCTGTAGCGACCCTGTCTGCACTGAGACCGAGACGCCACTCGTTCTCACCACCGGCATCGACAACGGTCGCGAGCCGGAGGTGATCACCACCCCCTCCGGTCGACTCCTCATCGCCTCCCGCGTCGGTACGGGGATCAATGCCCAGCTGCGGTTCTCACGAGTGGTGTGCGAGACCGATTGCGTGGACGTCGGTGCCGGAGCACTCCTCAGCCGCGGCGGTTACGACCCCACTCTCGTCGTCGATCCGCAAGGAATCCCGTTCGTCGCCCACTTCAGGCCCGACGGAGTCAACAGCAAGGTTCACCTCGAGCGTTGCGACGACGACTCGTGCACGTCTGTCACCAACATGTGGGAGTCGACGGGATGGAGCGCGGGTGACGCGATCCTTGATGCGAACGGTTTCCTGCTGATTGCGCTGGTCTCGAACAACCAACTGCGCATCAGCAGTTGTTTGACATGGAACTGTGCGGCCGGTCCCGGCAGCATCCTCACAGGCACCTCGAACGTCACCGGAATCGTCGACATCAGCCTGGCCCTGGGTGCGGACGGACGACCCGTCGGTGCGTACTCCGACCAGCCGAGTACCGAACGTCGACTCCTCTACTTCAAATGTTCGACCACGAACTGTCTCGACAATGGCGGATTCATCGTCATGCGTACTCAGGTGCAGACGTCGGTCTTCGGACAGCGAGGATCATTCGCCGATGTCGTCGTGGAATCGAACGGGTACCCGGTCATCTTCGATCAGGTGGACTTCGTATCGGCCGGAGAAAAGCAGATCGGGATCACCTCGTGTGCCAACCCTTACTGCCTGCCCTATATCCGAACACCGTGACTAGCCACCCAACGATGGACGTCGTCGCCGCGATGGCGGGCGTTGTTCAGAGGCGTTCGATGATGGTGACGTTGGCCTGACCGCCACCCTCGCACATCGTCTGCAGGCCGTAGCGGCCGCCGGTGCGCTCGAGTTCGTGCAGCAGGGTCGTCATCAAACGGGCCCCGGTGGCACCAAGCGGGTGACCGAGAGCGATGGCTCCACCGTTCACGTTCACCTTGGCGCGATCGAAGCCGGTCTCGCGCATCCACGCCATCACGACCGGTGCGAAGGCCTCGTTGATCTCCACCAGGTCGATGTCGTCGATGGACATGCCCGTCTTGGCCAAGGCGCGCTTGGTGGCCGGGATCGGAGCCGACAGCATCATGATCGGGTCGTCGGCCAGCACGCTCATGTGATGGATGCGGGCCCGGGGCTTCAGACCGTGGGTCTTCACCGCCGACTCGTTGGCGATGAGGAGCGCGGCCGAGCCGTCGGAGATCTGACTGGCGCACGCCGCCGTGAGTCGTCCGCCGGGCGTGAGCGTCGGCAACGAACGGATCTTCTCCCAGTTCGGTTCGCGGGGACCCTCGTCGTGCTGCACACCGTTCAACGGCTCGATCTCGGCCTCGAAACGTCCCTCGGCCCGGGCCTTGATGGCGCGCAGGTGCGACTCGACGGCGAACTCCTCCATCTCCTCGCGGGACAGATTCCACTTCTCGACCATCATTTCGGCGCCCACGAACTGGCTCACCTCACCGGATCCGTAGCGCGTGGTCCAACCGGGCGAACCCGTGAACGGATCGTCGAACCCGAGAGCCTGACCGGCGGTCATGGCCGAGGAGATCGGGATCATGCTCATGTTCTGCACGCCACCCGCCACGACCAGATCCATCGTGCCGCTCATCACGGCCTGCGCGGCGAAGTGCACCGACTGTTGCGCCGACCCGCATTGACGGTCGATGGTGGTGCCCGGCACGTGCTCGGGCAGACCGGCGGTCAACCAACACGTGCGGGCGATGCAACCGGCCTGCGGTCCGATGGAGTCCACGTTTCCGAACACCACGTCGTCGATGGCGTTGGGGTCGACGCCGGTGCGGCTCATCAACGCTGTGATGCTGTGAGCCCCGAGATCGGCCGGATGAACGGTGGACAAGCCGCCACCACGACGGCCGACCGGGGTGCGGACGGCATCGACGATGTAGGCGGAGGGAATGTTGGAAGCCATGGGGGAACCCTATCCGTGAGTGATTTTCAGACCGAGACGATGACCGACGAGCCGTTGCCGAACAGACCCTGGTTGGCGGTGATGCCGACCTTGGCGCCCTCCACCTGACGGCCCTCGGCCTGACCGCGCAGTTGCCACGTGAGTTCGCACACCTGGGCGATGGCCTGGGCCGGGATGGCCTCACCGAAGCACGACAAGCCGCCGCTTGGGTTGACGGGCACGCGACCGCCGACGGTGGTGGCACCGGAGCGCAGGAGCCCCTCGGCCTCACCGGGAGCGCACAGGCCCAGATGCTCGTACCAATCCAGCTCGAGAGCGGTGGAGAGATCGTACACCTCGGCCATGTTCATGTCGGAGGGCGACATTCCGGCCTCCTCGTACGCGGCCCAACATAGGGAGTCCTTGAAGCCCCGCGCGGGAGGAGCGACGACCGCCGTGGAATCGGTGGCGAAATCGGGCAACTCCAGGATCGTCTGCGGGTAGGTGGGCGTCACGGTGCTCACCGCGCGAATTCGCGGAACACCCTTCAACGAACCCAGCTTCTTCTCGGCGTACTCCCGACTGGTGACGATCATGGCCGCCGCCCCGTCGGACGTGGCGCAGATGTCGAGCAGTCGCAACGGATCGCTGACGATGGGGCTGTTCAACACGTCCTCGATCGCGTTCTCCTTGCGGAAACGGGCGTAGGGATTGTTGAGCCCGTGTCGCGAGTTCTTCACCTTCACCTGCGCGAAGTCCTCGGCCGTCGCGCCGTGGAGATCCATGCGTCGACGGGCGAACATGGCGAAGTACACCGGGTTGGTCGCACCGAGCAGATGGAAGCGCAACCAATCGGGATCGGTCTTGCGCTCTCCCCCGACCGGGGCGAAGAAGCCCTTCGGGGTGGTGTCGGCTCCGATCACCATCGCCACGTCGCAAAAACCGGCCAGGATCGAGGCGCGGGCGGCCTGCAAGCTGTGGGCTCCGCTGGCGCACGCCGCGTAGTTCGACGAAACGCTCGCACCGCTCCAACCCAGCTTCTGCGCGAAGGTGGAGCCGGCGATGAAACCGGGGTAACCGTTGCGAATCGTGTCGGCGCCGGCGACGTACTGGACGTCCTTCCATTCGATTCCGGCGTCCTTCAACGCGGCGCGAGCGGCGACCATGCCGTACTCGGTGAAGTCACGACCCCACTTGCCCCACGGATGCATGCCCACTCCGAGCACCACCAGATCGCGATCGCTCATGACCCACCTCCGATCGACTCGGCCGCCGACGGACCGGCGGGCGCCCACACGTAGACCATGAACTCGGTGTCCACTCCGTCGACCACCTCGCGGTACAGGACGTCGGTCTCCAGTTGCATCGGCATGCCGACTTTCAAATCGGCGGCCATGATCCCTTTGGGCACCTGTCCGAGGACGATGAGGCCCTCCTTATCCAGTTGCACGGCGGCCAACGCGTACGGCTCGAACGGCTCGGCGGCTCGATACGGAGCCGGAGGTGCGTACTGGTTCTCGGTGTAACTCCACACCCGACCCACCCGCGACAGCGGCGTGGACACCAACTCCTCACCGTCGCAATTCGGGTTGGGACACGCCCCCGAACGGGGCGGGAAGACGTAGGTGCCGCACGCGGCACAACGACATCCGATCAGATGAGGTTCTTGATCGAGGGTGAACCACCCCTCGACGGCGGGGACCCGGGTGACTCCCCCGGCGGCGGAAACTGACACGCCGTCAGATTACTCACGGGGTCGCGGTGGGGCTCATTTCGCGTTCGGCCAGCACTTCGAGCAGTCGGGGCACGACGCTCTGCGCCACGATGCGATCCAGATCCGCCTGCGCCATGTGCACTCCGTCGGCGCGCAACGAACCCGGAGTGGCTTCGGCGGCGGCCACGATCGAGGACCACTCGAGTCGACGGATTCCGGGCCAGCGTTCGACCCAGGAGTCCATCAGGGCGTTCCACGCGTCCACGCGGGCGTCGTCGGCGAAGGTCGCACCCCCGAGCGCACCACCGTGCACGTACGGGCTGTCGAACAACACGAGTGTCGCACCGACATCGTCGAGCGCCAGCATCAACGACTCCATCACGCGCTCGTGACGCGTGAGGTACTCGTCGTCCCCGATGACGTACCAGTTGGGATCCCCCGGGTACCGCTGCGCCGCTTGTTCGGGGACCGAGGCGATCTCGATCACCAGGTGCGGCTGGAACTCGGCGATCTTGCGACTCCACACTTTCTCGAACGTAGGGCAGTAGGACATGTCGAAATCCATGTCGGGCCACCATTGGATGCGCTCGACCTCCACCAACGGGCAGTTGCGACCACCGGCCCAGACGACCTCGAACCGATCGGCCGCCACGTTGTGCAGGGCCTGGGCCACGCCAAAGGACGACGAGTCGCCGATGACCAGAAGGTGCGTCAGGTCGGCACGAGTCCGCGCGAAGATCTCCTCGACGGTCGCTCCCAGCGAGGCCGGATCACCTCCGGACAACACCACGACGGAGTCCGAACGCAGATCGAAGTCCTCGAGGGCACCGCGGAAGGCGTCCGCGGCGCCGTAGTCGACGACGATGGTCGGGCGCCCGGTGAAACCCGCGAGGATCTCGTCGACCATCTCTCCGGATCGGACGATCGTGTCGGTCATCCGTTCGTCCGACGACGCGGGCGCCGAGGCGTCGACGCGCTCGCGCACCACGCGACGTTCGATGAGTCCGACACCGACGACGATCACGTCGGGTGACTCGCCATCGATCGTCTCCAAAGCGTCGGCGACGGTCGGACAATCGCGAAACGCGTCGACGCGGAACGCGCAACCCGGCGTGCTCGCGTCCGACGTTTCGGCGGTCACGCCCGAGCGCGCGAGATCGACGCCCGCGCGCAGTTGGGAGCCCACCACCGTCACGCGCGGCGTCGGCACCGCGATCGGGGCCGACCCGTCCGGGGCGAGATCGGTCGGGGTCGGGTCGGTCGCGGTGAAGTCGACCACCTCCTGCGGCGCATCGAGGCCGGCCAGCTCGACCACCCGGGGGGCGTCGACGAGCACGACGAGCGCGGCGACAGCGGCCATCGACGTCACCAGCGCGGCGCCGGCCGTCGTGGTGCGCTTCAACAGACGTCGGGTTCGAACGGGATTCTCGACCACCGCGTACGACGCGACACCGAGACCGAGACTCACCGCGACGCGCGCCACGTCGAGTGTCCAGCCGTCGAATCCCATCCGGTCGGGGTTCATGGCCACGATCACCGGCCAGTGCACGAGGTACACCGAGTAGCTGGCTCGACCCAGCGCCACCATGGGCCGCGTCGCGAAGGGACGGGCGAGGACCCCGCCGCGGGCGACGGCGAGGATCACCACCGACGACACCAGGGCCACCGCCGCCAGACCACCCCGGTACAACCAGTCGTCGGACGACGACACCGACACCATCGCCACCACCAGAGCGACGAGAGCCACCGAACCGGCGAGCGTCGTCGACGTGACGGATCGCCGCTCGAGCCAACCCGCCCGAGTCACGACCACCGCGAGCAGACAACCGATCAACAGCTCGGCGGCTCTCACGTGCGTTCCGTAATAACCGAGGTTGCGGGATTCGGTGAGGAACGCGGCCACCACGCTGGCGACGGTCAGAATCGTCAGGCCGGGCAGCAACCACGCGCGCCGACGCGACAACACCACGAACAGCAACGGAAAGAGCAGGTAAAACTGCTCCTCGATGGCCAGACTCCAGAAGTGGATCACGGGCGACGGCGTCGACGTGAAGAGTTCGGCGTAGGTGCTCTCCGCGGTGGCGAACCGCCAATTGGCCACGTAGCCGAGCGACGCGCCGAGATCTCCGCGCAATCTCGCACCCTCGAACACGCTCCACAGCGACGCGATCGCGATGATCGCCAACACCACCAGGGCCGCCGGCGACAGACGTCGCAATCGACGCGACCAGAAAGCCCGAAGCGCGACGCCTCCGGTGCGGGCCGACTCGTCGAGCAACAAACGGGTGATCAAGAAACCCGACAGGGTGAAAAAGAGCGACACCCCGAGGAAGCCGCCCGACATCCACGACAGGTCGAGGTGGAACAGCAACACGGCCACCACGGCCACGGCCCGCAGTCCGTCCAGGGCGTCGATGCGCGACGGGCCGGCGCCCGATGTGTCCCCCACGTGGGCGACGATACCGCTGGTCATCGACGCGGGGCATGCCCGATCGTCCTTTTCTGACACAGCGTCAGATTTCTCGGGGTCGGCGACTAAGGTCTGAAAACTATGGATCTGCGCGAAACCGCCGAGGAGACCGCCTTCCGCCTCGAGGCTCGCTCGTGGCTGGAAGCGAACGTCCCCGCCGAACCTCTGCCCAGCTTCGACACCGCCGAGGGATTCGCCCTGCACCGTCAGTGGGAGAAGAAGTTGTACGACGGCCGTTGGTCGGCCGTGTCGTGGCCCGAGCAGTACGGAGGCCGGGGCGCCGACTACATCAAGTGGCTCATCTTCGAGGAGGAGTACTACCGCGCCGGTGCTCCCGGGCGCGTCAATCAGAACGGCATCTTCCTGCTCGGCCCCACCATCATGGAGGTGGGAACCGAGGCGCAGAAGGAGAAGTTCCTTCCCACCATGGCGTCGTCCGAGATCGTCTGGGGTCAGGCGTGGAGCGAACCGAACGCCGGAAGCGATCTCGCGGGCATCAAGAGCAAGGCACTTCGGGACGGTGACGACTGGATCCTCAACGGCCAGAAGATCTGGGCCAGCCGCGCCGTGTGGGCCGACTGGTGCTTCGGCATCTTCCGCACCGATCCCGAGGCCGAACGCCACCGTGGTCTGACGTTCATCCTGTGCCCGCTCGATCTGCCCGGCATCACCGTTCGTCCGATCGCCCAACTCGACGGCGACACCGGTTTCGCCGAGATCTTCTTCGACGACGTGCGCGTTCCCGTCGAGAACACCCTGGGCGAGGTCAACAAGGGTTGGGGCGTCGCCATGGCCACCGCCGGCTTCGAGCGCGGAGTCAGCCTGCGCAGTCCGGCGCGATTCAGCGAAGCGGTCAATCGACTGGTGGCTTTGTGGAAGCGACTCGGTGACAAATCCGACACCGCTCTCGCCGACGCCGTCACCGACGTGTGGATGCAGGCCGAGGGATACCGACTGCACACGTACCAGACCGTCACCGGGATGCTCGAGGGCCGACCCATCGGCGCCGAGGCCAGCCTCAACAAGATCTTCTGGAGCGAGATGGACGTGCGGATCCACGAGATCGCATTGCAGATCATCGGACCCGAGGCCGAGCGCATGGAGGGCCCGCTCGAGCGCTGGGTCGACGGTTTCCTCTTCTCCCTGAGCGGCCCGATCTACGCCGGCACCAACGAGATCCAGCGCAACATCATCGCCGATCGAGTCCTGCAACTCCCGAAGGGAATGTGAACCATGAAGTTCTCCTTCACCGACGACCAACGACTCTTCGCCGAGGGTTTGCGCGAACTCCTCGCCAACGAATGTCCCGCCTCGCACGTGCGAGAAGTCTGGGAGAACGGCACCGGACACTCCCCCGAGTTGTGGTCGCACCTGTCGGGCATGGGCGTGCTGTCCATGTTGGCCCCCGAGTCCGCTGGTGGCATGGGAGGTTCGTTCGTCGACGCCATCCTGCTCTTCCAGGAATTGGGTCGAGCGGCTGTACCGGGCCCGGTGCTCGAACACATGGCCGTGGCCGTTCCGGCGTTGGCCACGTCGTCGTTCGGTGAGGCGCTGGTGTCGGGTGAGTCGGTCGCCACCCTCTGGGTCGACGATTCGCCGTACGTCGCCCACGCGGGCGTGGCCGACCTCGTCGTGCGGCGCGATCACGTGTTGCGATCCTTCGACGCGTCCGATGCCCACGGCATGGACGGCGGTCGCCGGTTGTTCACGGTCGCTGGTGGTGATCGCACCGACGCGAACGTGGCGGTCGCCGGGCTCGATCCCTTCGACGCCATGGCCCTGGCGTCGGCCGCCTACCTCATCGGACTCTCCGAGCGCATGATCGAGATCGCCGCGGACTACGCCCGCGTTCGCGAGCAGTTCGGCAAACCGATCGGTTCTTTCCAGGCCGTGAAACACCTCATGTCCGACGCGTTGCTGAAGGTCGAGTTCGCCAAGGCCCCCACGTACCGAGCGGCGTTCTCGGCTTCCACCGGAGCCGACACGGTGGTCCGCGACGTCAGCATGGCCAAGGCTCTGGCCAGCGAGGCCGCGTATCGCACCAGCCGCAGCACGATGCAGGTGCACGGTGGCATCGGATACACGTGGGAAGCGGACCTGCAACTGTGGATGAAGAAGGCGTGGGCGCTCATGCGCTCGTACGGCGACGCCAACTTCCACCGTCGCCGGGTGTCCGGTTTCGTTCTGGCCTGATCGGCTAGAACCGTGTCATGACGACTTCCATGAACGAGCATCCCTTGTCGCGCGTCGTCGCCATCGGCGTCGGTGCCGGTTTGCTCTCGGGAATGTTCGGAGTCGGCGGCGGAATCCTCGTCGTGCCGGCGCTGGTGATGCTGCTGAGGTTCGACCAACGTCTCGCCAACGGCACCTCACTCGGTGCCGTATTGCCCATCTCGGTCGCGAGCCTCGTCACGTACTGGAGCCACGACAACGTGGACTGGTGGATGGCCATGTGGCTCGCCATCGGCGCGCTCGGCGGCGCAGTGCTCGGCACGAAGTGGATACACGTGCTCCCGCGCCGGGTGCTCGGCTACCTCTTCGCCGCCATGTTGATCGCCACGGCGGTGCGTCTGTTCATCCCCATGACCGCCGACGGGCGTGATCCGATCACCGTCGTCACGGCGATCGCCCTGATCCTCATCGGCCTGGCGACGGGCACCCTGGCCGGTCTTCTCGGGATCGGCGGCGGCGTGGTGATGGTGCCGGCGATGGTGGTGCTCTTCAGCGAGCCGAACGTGGTCGCCAAGGGAACCTCGGTGGCCGTGATCATCCCCACCTCGATCATGGGCACCTGGCGCAACTGGAAGGCCGACAACATCGACCTCAAGGTGGCCGCCGTCGTCGGCTTCGGCGGCATCGTCTCGGCGGTGGCCGGTGGCGTGATCGCGGACCAGATGTCGGAGGACCTCTCGAACGTGCTGTTCGCCTCATTGGTGTTGGTGGTGGCGGCACGAATGATCTTCGATCTGCGCCGTGACACCTCGGACTGACACCACTCTCGGGTAACGACGAGTCGACGCGTTCGTCACCGTCGCGCGGACACCACCTCGGTGAGTCGATCGAGCATGCTTGGATCACTGGTGGCCGGCACCACGATGAACTCGTCGGCACCGGCCGCTTCGACCGCGTCGAGGAGATCGCTCAGAGCGGAGGCGTCGTGCAGGGGCATGGCCTCGGCGAGACCCTTGGCCAAATCCGGCGAGAACACCTTCAGGTACGCCTCGGCGAAGCCGCGCAGCGTCGGCTTGGCATCCTCGCCCAGGGCCACGAACGAACCGGTCACCAGACGGGGTGCATCGGTGCGACCGGCCTCGCTCCATGCCGCTTCGGTGGCGCGAAACAACCTGGCCGCCTCGGCGGCGTCGCCGAGCAGCGTGAAGCCGCTCACTCCGACCGCCCACTTGGCCGCCCGCGCCAAGGATTTGGGTCCCATCGCCGAGGCCATGATCGGTGGGCCACCGGCTTGCAGGGGCGCAGGCCCCACGCGTTCGCCGTCGGCCGCCGGGCCCCCGGCCCACAAACGCTTCATCTCCACCACCGCCTCGTCGAGTCGACGGTGGCGACCCGCGAACGGTGATCCCAACGCGGCGTAGTCCTGCTGACGGCCACCGACTCCGACCGCCACCTCCACGCGACCCGCCGACACCACGTCCATCGACGCCAATTCCTTGGCCACCAACGCCGGTGCGTGCCACGGCAGCACCGCGACGTTCACCAACACCCGCACCCGCTCGGTCAGAGCCGCGGCCGCCGTGCACAGGGTGAAGCCGTCGAGGTTGTGGAAGGTGATGCGTTCTCCGGCCGACACGCTGGAGTACGGGCCCTCGTCGATTCCCCGACACCATGCCACCAATCGGTCGCGGTCGAGACCGTGGGCCATCTGGGGCAGGGCCACGCCCACGGACATTCGTCGGTTCGGATCGGGGGTGCCGGCCATGCCCCGACAGTACTCCCGGCCCTGCTCAGACCAATCATGAGCAGAATCTGACACACCGTCAGATTCGGGTGCTACCCTCGCCTCATGCGCGAACTGCCCAAGATCATTTCCGTCGATGACCACGTCACCGAGCCCGCCACGGTCTGGACCGACCGACTGCCGAAGAAGTACCACGACGTGGGCCCGCGCATCGAGCGCCTCCCCGTCAAGGAGATGACCTTCGTGGGCGGCAAGTTCACCGCGATCCCCGGCGAGAAGGGCGACGAGGGCCCCTTGGCCGACTGGTGGTTCTACGAGGACCTGCGTCGTCCGCTGACGCGTCTCGACACCGCGGTCGGATTCGAGCGCGACGAGGTCACCGTCACCGGAATCACCTACGACGAGATGCGCCAGGGCAGCTACAAGTTGAAGGACCGTCTCGAGGACATGGACATCGCGGGCATCGAGGCCTCGCTGTGCTTCCCCACCTTCCCGCGTTTCTGCGGTCAGACCTTCTACGAGGCCCAGGACAAGGAACTCGCCATGCTCGGCGTCCACGCCTACAACGACTGGATGCACGACGAGTGGTGCGGTGAGTCGGGTGGTCGCATGTTGCCGCTCGGCCTCATCCCGCTGTGGGACCCGCAAGCCGCCGCCGACGAGATCCGCCGGAACGCCGCGCGGGGATTCCGCGCCGTGGCGTTCAGCGAGATCCCCTCGAATCTCAACCTTCCCAGCATCCACGACGCCGACGGCTACTGGTTGCCGTTCTTCGAGGCCTGCAACGAGACCGGCACCGTGATCTGCATGCACATCGGCTCGGGCTCCAAGATGCCGAGCACCTCGCCCGACGCCCCCGCGGCCGTGGGTTCCACGCTCACCTTCGCGAACTGCTGCTTCAGCATGGTCGACTGGTTGATGAGCGGACACTTCACGCGGTTCCCCGATCTCAAGATCGCCTACAGTGAGGGTCAGATCGGCTGGATCCCCTACATCCTCGAGCGCGCCGACCGCGTGTGGGAGGACAACCGCGGATGGGGTGGCGTGGCCGACAAGGTTCTCGAGCCGCCGAGCGAGTTGTTCAAGAAGCACGTCTACGGTTGCTTCTTCGACGATCCGCACGGTCTGCGTTCGCTCGTCGAGATCGGTGAGGACAACGTGACCTACGAGTGCGACTACCCGCACTCGGACTCCACCTGGCCGCACACGGCCAAGATCGCGCACGAGCAGACGCTGGGTCTCACCGACGAGCAGGTCTACAAGGTGATGCGCGGCAACGCCATCAAGATGCTCGGCATCACCCACCTCAAGTAATCGTGCTCACCATCCCGCAGGTCGTGCGGGCGGCCGCCGGGTTCGGCGACCGTGAGGCATTGGTCGACGGCGACCGTCGTTGGACCTTCTCCGAGTTCGTCCGCGAGGTCGAACGTTGTGCGCGCTCGTTCGTGGCGCTCGGTCTGCGTCCCCACGACCGGGTCGCGGTGTGGGCGCCCAACTCCCCCGAGTGGATGTTCGCCGCCCTGGGCGCCCAGATGGTCGGCGGTGTGCTCGTGCCCATCAACACCCGATTCAAGGGAGCCGAAGCCGCCTACGTGATCGAACGCAGTGGCGCGACCTTCCTCTTCGTCGGCAACGGCTTCCTGGGCCTCGACTACACCGACGAACTGCGCGACCATCCCACGACGTCCCTGCGGCACGTCGTCGACGTGTCGGGACCTTCGTGGGCGGAATTCCTGCGAGCGGGCCGCGACGTCGACGAGTCCGTGCTCTCCGCGCGCGAGGCCGCGGTGCGCCCCGATGATCTGTGCGACGTCATCTTCACCTCGGGAACCACCGGTCGACCCAAGGGCGTGATGTCCCGACACGACCAGACGATCTCGGTGTTCCTCGAATGGTCGTCGGTCGTCGGGCTCGACGCGAGCGACCGCTATCTCATCGTCAATCCGTTCTTCCACACCTTCGGCTACAAGGCCGGGTTCCTCGCCTGTCTGCTGCGCGGCGCCACCATGTTGCCGTTGGCCGTGTTCGACGTTCCCACCGTGTTGCGCTTGCTGGGCGACGAGCGCGTGACCGCTCTACCCGGGCCGCCCACGTTGTACCTGAGCATCCTGAACCACCCCGAGCGGGACGCCCACGATCTCTCCTCCTTGCGACTCGCGGTCACCGGTGCGGCCGCCGTGCCGGTGGAGATGATCCGACGCATGCGCGAGGAATTGTCCTTCGAGGTGATCCTCACCGCCTACGGGCTGACCGAATCCACCGGCACCATCACCATGTGCCGTCGAGACGACGACCCCGAGACCATCTCGTCCACCAGTGGACGCGCCATCGACGGTGTCGAGGTGCGCGTGGTCGACGAGCGCGGTGCCGAGGTTCCCCGGGGGGTCGCCGGCGAGATCGTGTGCCGCGGTTACAACGTGATGCCCGGTTACTTCGACGACCCCGCGGCGACGGCCGACACGATCGACGGCGACGGGTGGCTGCACACCGGGGACGTGGGCGTGATGGACGAACGGGGCTATCTCGCCATCACCGATCGTCTGAAGGACATGTTCATCGTCGGCGGTTTCAACGCCTATCCCGCCGAGATCGAGAACGTCCTGTTGGCGCACCCCGCGGTCGCCCAGGTGGCCGTGGTCGGACGCCCCGACGAGCGCATGGGAGAGGTCGGACACGCCTTCGTGGTGTTGCGCGCGGGCCGCTCCGGCGACGAGAACGAGATCCTCGAATGGTCGCGGCCGCGCATGGCCAACTACAAGGTGCCCCGCGGGGTCACTTTCGTGGACGCCCTGCCGCTGAACGCCAGCGGAAAGGTCCTGAAGTTCGAGCTTCGGCGCTCCCTGCGGGGTTTCTGACTGGCCATCAGATTTTCCGGGCCCCTGCACTAGAGTCGCCGGTGTTCGCCGGACGGCTGAAGGGGGCCCCATGAAGGGAATCGTGTACGACGGAAAGACCACCTCGTTGGTCGACGGCCTGACCCTGCGCGAGCCCGGTGCCCGCGAGGTGATCGTCGAGATCGCCGCCGCCGGGCTGTGCCACAGCGACATCTCGTACATGAACGGTCTCTACCCCGTTCCGTCCCCCGGCGTGTGCGGTCACGAGGCGGCCGGCGTGGTGGCCCAGGTGGGCAACGCGGTGACGCACGTGCAACCCGGAGACCACGTCATCGTCGCCACCCTCGCGGCGTGCGGATTCTGCGAGTTCTGCATGGACGGCCGCCCCACCCTGTGTCGTTCCACCCTGGCCAACTGGAGTCAGCCGTTCACCCTCGACGGCGAGCCCATCTACAACTTCGCGGCCACCAGTGCCTTCGCCGAACGAACCGTGGTGCGCGACGTGCAATGCGTCAAGATCCCCAAGGACGTGCCCCTCACCTCGGCCGCCCTCGTCGGTTGCGGCGTGGTCACCGGCATGGGTGCGGTGTTCAATCGGGCCAACGTCAAGCGGGGACAGTCGGCTCTCGTGTTCGGAGTCGGCGGCGTGGGCCTCAACGTCATCCAGGCGCTCAAGGTGCAGGGAGCCACCACCATCATCGCGGTCGACACCGTGATGGAGAAGGAGTCCCTCGCCAAGCAGTTCGGTGCCACGCACTTCCTCGACGGCCGTCGCGAGGACCTGGTGGCCGCCGTCGGCCAGATCGCGCCCTACAAGGACGACACGCCCCGCGGACCCTTCAACGCCGGTGGAGTGAACTGGGCGTTCGATTGCGTCGCTCATCCCACCGTCACCTACAACGCGCTCGAGTGTCTCGATTGGGGCGGCACCGTCGTCGTCATCGGTGTGGCCGGCCAGACCGCCGAGTTCAAGGGCCTCTACGGCCGACTCACCCAGGTCGATCGCGGCATCATCGGATGCCGCTACGGGAGCATCAGCCCCCAGCGCGACATCCCGTACATCATCGACCTCTACCGACGCGGCGAGGTGTTGCTCGACGAGCTGGTGAGCGCCACCTTCCCCATCGGCAACTGGGAGGACGCGGTGCACGGCCTCGAGAGCGGAACGGTCGCCCGCGCCGTCATCACTTTCTGAAACGGAGTTCCACGACATGCCCCGCGACCTCTCCGCGAACATCGACACCACCGACAAGACGCTCTGGCAGTTGATCTCCGAGCGGGCCGTCACCACCCCCGACAAGCGGATGGCATTCGACGAGCGCGGACGCTCGATGACCTTCGGCGAGTACAAGAACCGCTGCGAGCGGGTGGCGGCGGGTCTGTCCCAGATCGGCGTGGGCGAGGGCACCAACGTGTCGTGGATCCTCCCGTCGCGATTCGAGTCGCTCGTCCTCACCGGCGCCCTCTCGCGCCTTGGTGCCATCCAGAACCCGATCCTGCCGATCTACCGTCATCGCGAGATCTCGTTCATCACCGCCCAGTCGGACTGCAAGGTGCTCATCGTCCCCGGGGTGTTCCGGGGCTTCGATTTTCCGCCCATGGCCCGCGAGGTGATCGACTCCTCGGGACGCGACGTGCGCCTCATCGTGGCCGATCCCGATCTGCCCGAGGCCGACCCCGATGCGGTCGGACTGCCGCCCTATCGCGCCGAACTGCGCGGGCTGCGTTGGTTGTTCTATTCCTCGGGCACCACGGCCGACCCCAAGGGCGCCAAGCACAGCGACGCCAGCATGGCCGCGGCCAATCTCGGCATGCAGTGGAGCATGGAGGTCGGACCCGACGACAAGGCCGCCGTGGTCTTCCCCATCACCCACGTGGGCGGACTCATCTGGCTGTTCAACGCCATGGAGACCGGCGTGGAGTTGCTGATGGTCGAAACCTTCGATCCGGCCAACACCCCGCGTTGGCTCGGTGAGCACGGATGCACCTGCGCCGGAGCCGGCACGGTCTTCTGGCTCACGTACCTCAACGCCCAACGTCAACTGCCCGCCGGCGAGAAGCTGCTGCCCGACGTGCGCATCTTCAACGGCGGCGGATCCCCCAAGCCGCGCACCCTGAACGCCGAGATGGTGGAGGCCTTCGGTGCCCCGCTGATCGGCGGCTGGGGCCTCACCGAGTCCCCCATCAACACCATGGTTCACGTCGACGACCCCGACGACAAGAAGGCCAACACCGACGGCCGCGCCTGTCCGGGCGTGTCGATCCGAACCGTCATGGACGGTGTCGAGACCGCTCGTGGCGTCGAGGGCGAGTTGCGCGTGAAGGGCGGTCAGGTGTGCATGGGCTACCTTGACTCGAGTCTCGATGCCGACGCCTTCGACGAGGACGGCTGGTTCCGCACCGGCGATCTCGGGATCATCGACGCCGAGGGTTACATCAGCATCACCGGTCGTCTGAAGGACATCATCATCCGCAAGGGCGAGAACATCTCGGCCAAGGAGATCGAGGACCTGCTGTTCGCCCATCCCGCCGTCGCCGACGCCGCGGTCATCGGCCTGCCCGACGCGGCCAGCGGTGAACGGGCGTGCGCGGTGGTGGTGTCGAAGGCCGGGGCGACGTTGACGTTCGACGAGATGGTTTCCTACCTCAAGGGAGCGCAGTTGTCGGTGCACAAGATTCCCGAGCAACTGGAGATCGTCGAGGCGTTGCCGCGCAATCCCAGCGGAAAAGTTCTCAAGAAAGATCTACGAGTCACCTACGGAGGAGCATCATGACCACCGCCAAGAAGAAGGCCGCATCGAAGGCCGTCGCCAAGAAGGCTGCACTCAAGCCCGCGCCGATCTACAAGCGCCTGAAGGGAAAGCGGGTGTTCATCACCGGCGCCGGCTCGGGAATCGGTCGGGCCACCGCGTTGCGTTTCGCCGCCGAAGGTGCGCACCTGGCCATCGCCGACCTGCGCGGGGCCAAGGAGGTGGCCGCCGAGATCTCCAAGACGATCGCCGCCAAGAGTGGCGCCACGGTCGTCGCTTACGACCTCGACGTCACCGACGCGTCGGCGGTGCAGAAGACCGTCGACAAGGCGGCCAAGGCCCTCGGTGGTCTCGACGTGGTGTGCAACATCGCCGGCATCGGCCACTTCGCCAACAGCCACGAGGAGACCCCCGAATGGTTCGACCGCATCGTCTCGGTCAACCTCAACGGCACCTTCTACGTGTCGCGCTACGCGCTGCCCCACCTCATCCGCACCCACGAACTCACCGGGCGCGACGGGGTGATCGTGAACACCGCTTCCACGTCGGGCCTCATGGGGGCTCCGTGGAGCGCCGCGTACTGTGCCAGCAAGGGCGGAGTCGTCAACCTCACGCGGGCCTTGGCCTACGAGTACCGGGGCAAGGGCGTCCGGGTGAACGCCATCGCCCCCGGTGGCACCAACACCAACATCGTGACCTCGTTCATGAACCTTCCCCCCGACGCCGACTACAAGCTGATGGGCAAGATCATGACCCCGATGGACCAGGCCGAACCCGACGAGATGGCGAACCTCTTCGCCTTCATCGCGTCCGACGAGGGTCGTTACATGACCGGATCCATCGTCGTGCTCGACGGTGGCATCACCTGCTGAACGAACGACGAGAGGAATCGAGACCGACATGGGAATCTGCGACGGACGGGTCGTCATCATCACCGGAGCCGGGCGAGGACTCGGCCGCGCCCACGCGTTGGCTTTCGCCGCCGAGGGGGCCAAGGTCGTCGTGAACGACGTCGGAGCCAGCCTCACGGGGGAAGGGCACGACGAGGGTCCGGCCGCCGAGGTGGTGAGCGAGATCCGCGCCATGGGCGGCGAGGCGATCGTCAACGGCGACGACGTGAGCGACTGGGACGGTGCGGGTCGGATGATCCGTCAGGCCATCGACACCTTCGGCGGTCTCGACACCTTGGTGTGCAATGCGGGCATCGTGCGCGACCGCATGATCGTCAACATGTCGGTCGACGAATGGGACGCCGTCATGAAGGTGCACCTGCGCGGCATGTTCTGCCCCGTGCGACACGCCATCGACCATTGGCGAGCAATGAGCAAGGCCGGCACCCCGGTCGACGCTCGCGTCGTCACCACGTCGTCGGGAGCCGGATTGTTCGGCAGCGTCTCTCAGGCGAACTACTCGGCCGCCAAGGCCGGCATCGCCGCGTTCACCATCGTCGGCGCCGCCGAACTCGGTCGGTACAACATCAAGCTCAACGGCATCGCACCGTCGGCTCGCAGTCGCATGACCGAGGAGGCCTTCGCCGAGATGATGAAGAAGCCCGAGTCGGGCTTCGACGCCATGGACCCGGCCAACGTCAGCCCATTGGTGGTGTGGCTCGGATCGGCCCAGTGCGAGATCTCGGGGCGCATGTTCGAGATCGCCGGTGGACAGATCTCGGTCGCCGACGGCTGGCAGCACGGTCAGGTGTTCGACAAGGGCGCCCGCCTCGAACCCGCCGAGGTCGGTGCCATCGTCGCCGATCTCGTGCGCGAGGCCCCGTCGCCCGCCACGGTGTACGGAGCCTGACGTGAGTGACGACATCCACGCGGCCGACGGACGGGTGATCGGGGCGCGCGCCCAGGCGACCCGGCGCAAGTTGTTGGATGCCACGTCCAAGTTGCTCACCGAACAGGGCATTCTCGATCTGCGCGTCGTCGACATCTCGCGCGAGATCGGCACCTCTCCGGCCACCTTCTACCACTACTTCAACGACGTGGACGAGGCCATTCTCGAGTTGGCCGGCGAGGCCACCGAGGACGAGAAGCCGTTGGTCGATCATCTGAAGCCCGGCTGGACGGAGGTCGACGGGCTGAGGCGCGCGGGTGAATTCGTCGACGCCTACATGACCTTCTGGGACACGCACCACGCGGTCCTTCGGGTGCGCAACCTCAAGGCCGAGGAGGGCGACCGGCACTTCCGCAAGGTGCGTACCGAGGCGAACCTGTTGTTGATGGACTCGTTGCAGGACATGATCCGCGAGGGAGTCTCGGCGGGTCGCCTACCGGCATCCCTCGACCCCTTCACCACCGCCGCGGCCGTGGTCGCCATGTGCGAACGGCTGCTCGGCTATCAGCCCGAGATGGCCAAACGCGGATCCAGCAAGGAGACGATCCGCGACACGTTGGCCACGCTCATCTTCGGCATCATCACCGGGCACGTCTGACGGTCGGGCCGGGGAGGCCCGGCCAGATCACAACTCGGGAATGAGCGTGGCGAGTTCGCGGAACTCGTTCATGGTCACCGCGGTCGGGTTGGCCGACAGCACCTGCACGCACACGTGGTCCGCTCCACCGTCGAGGTGGGCCTTGATGCGCGCGTGGATGTCGTCGAGGGTTCCCCACGCCACGATGGCGTCGACCAACTTGTCGGAGGGACCGTTGGGCGTGGATAGATCCTCGTCGCCCCAGCCGAGTCGACGCAGGTTGTTCGTGTAGTTCGGAAGTCCCATGTACGTCGACATGAATCCACGGGCGATGGCGCGCGCCTCGGCCGGATCGGTGCTGAACACCACCGCCTGCTCGGGGGCCAACAGGGCGTCGGGACCCAGCGCCGCCCGCGCGATCGGCGTGTGCTCGACCGGCACGAAGTACGGGTGCGCACCCAACGTGCGTTCGGCCGCCAGCTTCAACATCTTGGGACCGAGAGCGGCCAGGCACCGCACCGGGGCCTCCGTGGGAGCGGCCGCGAAGAACAGACTCCGATCCATCGCGTCGAGGTACGACACCATGTTGGAGTACGGCTTTCCATACGACGCACCGTGGAATCCCTCGACCGCGGGCTGGTGGCTGACGCCGATGCCCAACAGGAAGCGGTCGGGGAAGGCCTCGGTGAGGGTCTTGTGACCCGCGGCCATCGTCATGGCCGAGCGAGCGTGCAACGACGCGATTCCGGTGGCCATGATCAGCTTCTCGGTCGCCGACAACAACAGTCCGCACGACGCGAACGGCTCGCGACCGACGGCCTCGGGCACCCACACCGTGCCGAACCCGAGCTCCTCGATGGCGGCGGCCGCACGTCGGGCCTCCTTCATCGGTTGCATGTCGAGTTGGAAGGTCCACAGACCCAACTTGCCGAGCGAGTTCTTGGTGAGAGTCATGGCGCGAACCTACTCGCCGCCCGGAGTCACTCGCTCAACCAGGCGTCGATGAGCTTGCGGGCGATCGAGATGCCCGGCGGGATGTTGGGCAACGCGTCCTTCCGGTACCAGTTGGCGTCCACGATTTCGTTCGGATCGCACACGATGTCGCCACCGCGCCACTCGGCCCGGAAACCGAGCATCAGACTGTGCGGGAACGGCCACGGCTGGCTTCCCATGTAGCGGACGGCGCCCACCTCGACGCCGACCTCCTCGCGCACCTCGCGAACGACCGCGCCCTCGAGCGTCTCACCCGGTTCGACGAAGCCGGCCAGACAGCTGTACAGCGGAGCGCGGAACTGCACGCCCCGGGCCAACAACGCCTCCTGGTCCGGACCCGGAGCGCCCCGGGTCACCAAGGTGATCATCGCCGGGGCGAGGCGGGGGAAGTTCATCAGGTTGCAGCGGGGACACTTCGTGGCCCGTTCGTTCGCCGCCGGCACCGTGGCTTCGCCACAACGACCGCAGAAGCGATGGGTCCGCGCCCACTCCACCAGTTGCACGGCGCGACCGGCCACCAACCAGTCGTCCTCGCTGGCTCGACCGTAGAAGCTGAACAGGTCGAGGGCGGCACCGTCGGACGGGTCGGTGCCGTGGGGAACGTCGACTCCCCAACACGCGTGACCGTCGAGGGTGCCGAGGAAGTGCACCCCGTAATCCGCGTGAGCGGGCTCGTCGTGCACCCAGACCGAGGAGCCCACCACGTGGAAGTAGCGATGGCCGGCCGGATCGTCGGGCGCCGCCATGCCCGGCTCGAACCGACTGATCCGGGAAATCGACGTCTCGTGGGGAGAGTTCATGCCCCCGACCTTATGATGACGCACATGCCGAATCACAGCCCTCGCACCGTCGTCATCGTCGATGCCGTCCGCACGCCGGTCGGCCGCAAGAACGGTGGACTCTCCACCCTGCACCCCTCCGACCTACTCGGACTGGTCCAGAAGGCGATCATCGAACGCACCGGTATCGACCCGTCCGAGATCGAGCAGGTCGTCGGCGGCAACGTGAGCCAGGTCGGCGCACAGTCGTTCAACATCACCCGCACCGCGTGGCTCTCGGCCGGTCTGCCCATGACCACCGCGTGCACCACGGTCGACACCCAGTGCGGTTCGAGCCAGCAGGCCACGGGGTTGGCCGCGTCGCTCATCGCCTCCGGCGTGGTCGACGTCGCCATGGCCTGCGGCGTGGAGTCGATGAGCACGGTCCCGATCGGCAGCAACTCCAACGCCTACACCAAGAACCCCAAGACCAAGGAGTTCGAGTCGCTCGGCAAGGCCGTGAGCAAGAGCTACTTCGAGCACTACGAGTTCACCTCGCAGTTCGAGGGCGCCGAGCGGATCGCCGACAAGTGGGGAATCACCCGCGCCGACACCGACGCCTTCGGGCTGGAGTCGCAGCAGCGCGCCGCTCGCGCCTGGGCCGAGGATCGTTTCGCCGGCCAGTACATCGTGGTCGACGCACCCGATCTCGGTGACGACGGCAAGCCCACCGGCACCACGCACCGCGTGGCCCGTGACGAGGGAATCCGCGAGACGACGCTCGAGAAGCTGCAGACCCTCAACCCGGTGGCCCGCGAGAACGGCGTGCACACCGCGGGCAACTCGTCGCAGATCAGCGACGGCGCCGGCGCCGTGTTGATGATGACCCTCGAGAAGGCCAACGAACTCGGCTTGAAGCCCCGCGCCAAGGTGGTCGACAGCTGCCTCGTCGGGGTGGACCCGGTTCTGATGCTCACCGGACCGATCGACGCCACGCAGCGCCTGCTCGAGCGCAACGACCTCACGATCGACCAGATCGACACCTTCGAGATCAACGAGGCCTTCGCCTCGGTCGTGCTGGCGTGGGCGAAGGAGGTCGGCGCCGATCTGGCCAAGACCAACCCCAACGGCGGCGCGGTGGCTCTCGGCCACCCCCTGGGCGGTACCGGCGTGATCCTCACCACCAAGGCCCTCTACGAGCTCGAGCGCACCGGTGGCCGGTACGGCATCGTCTCCATGTGTTGCGGTGGCGGTCTCGGCACCGGCACCCTCATCGAACGCATCTGATCGCGTCGACGCGGACGTCGATCCGCCCACCCCGACGGATGTTCCACCGATCTCGACCGATGCGGGTCGCACGTGCGGCAGCGGTGCTCGCGTCCGCGACGTTCCTGTTCGGCTGTGGATCGAACGACGTCGAACTACCACCCGAGGCCAACGCGGTCGTCGAGCGCGTGGTCGACGGCGACACCATCG
>VFQT010001990.1_pt1 | contig 22356 bp, 9 predicted proteins | sample 3512381 | NCBI WGS metagenome assembly VFQT01 (sample SAMN10412376, study PRJNA504923) | tailings metagenome | isolation source: Relicate 2 Philex TSF3 active mining site | place: Philippines: Tuba, Benguet | collected 2017-08-29
ACGCAGAGTGGGGGCTGGGTATGCGTTTAGACAGTACCATCTCTTATCCAAGACAAATGACCTTAGGAGCAATCAGAGATAAACAACTCATCTACACCTGGGGAATTGAAGTGGCTCGACAACTCAAACGTATTGGTGTTCATATGAATTTTGCCCCGGTTGTAGATATTAACTCCAATCCAAACAACCCCGTTATTCTCAATCGCTCTTTTGGTGAAAAAAGGGAAGATGTTCTAGCTTCATCTCTGCAATACATGCGCGGTATGCAAGATGCTGGTGTGCTTGCTAACGCGAAGCACTTTCCTGGACATGGCGATACCAATGTAGATTCACATAAGGATCTTCCTGTTGTGAACAAATCACTTTCAGAATTAATGCAGCAAGAATTGTGGCCGTATCAACCACTTTTCAATGAAGGACTAGCCAGCATTATGGTTGCACATTTATCCATGCCTCAATTAGATCCAGAACCTCATGTTCCTTCAACCCTATCCAAAACCATTGTTACGGATATTCTGCGAAAGCAAATGAAATTTGAAGGTTTGGTGCTAACTGATGCTATGAATATGCAAGGTGTTGCCAAGTATTTTCCCGCTGGCGAGGCAGATATTCGTGCATTAATTGCTGGTAATGATATAGTGCTGTTTCCGCTTGATGTTCCCTTGGCGATCAAAAAGGTAAAAGAAGCTCTTGCATCTGGACGCATCACCGAAGCGGATATCAATGAAAAGGTGCTTCGAATTCTGAAAGCAAAAGAATTGGCAGGCTTAAATAAAAAAGCAAAAATTCAGTTGAAAGGAATTCATGATGATTTGAACAACGGTGATGCTATTCGAATCAAAAGAGAATTAATAGAAGCCAGCATAACCCAGTTGGGCGATGAAGTTTGGCCATTGAAAAAAGATGATCGCATAGGAGTGTGTATCGTCGGAGACCAGGCAAATACGGCTTTCGTTCAGGGCTTAAAAAATTTCTATGAGGTAGAAGTTATTTCGTTACCAAAAGATGCTGACCAACAAAAAATTCTAGACGCATCTTCTAAACTGAAAGCAAAAAAAGTAACTCGAATTGTTGTCGCCTATTTAGGAACGAACAACAAAGCAGCGGATCATTTTGGTGTCACTCAAAATTCAATTTTAGTTTCTGAAAAAATGCAAGCCGTAGCCCCAACTTCGGTTGTTGTATTCGGATGTCCCTATATATTGAATGGCGGTGATTGGAAGGGTGTAAAGAATTTCATCATTGCTTATCAGGGCGATGCATTAACCCAATACGCCGCTGCTAATGCGTTGGGTGGAAGTTCAGATCTCAGCGGTAGTTTGCCTGTTTCTGCGTATGTATTCAAGGCCGGTGAAGGAAGTCAGATAAGGGCGTATCGTACAGACAAGCACTACCCTCTAGAATATACCGGACTATTCAACGTAAAATCAGCCTCGAATGTGACCAACAATTCCGGAAGCGTTTATCAAGAAGATATGATGGGCAACGTGAGTGTAGATGTCACCGGAGATCTAGACAAAATCTTTTCTCAAATAGATAAAATTGCAAAAGACGGTATTGCTCAAAAAGCATTTCCAGGTTGCTCAATTGTAATTCTCAAAGATGGCTTGGTGGTTTATGATAAAAATTTTGGAAGTACGAATTATGAAGGCGGAAATGCAGTCAATGAAAATACTGTTTACGATTTAGCCTCTGTAACCAAAATGCTTGGAACTGGGCTCGCATTAATGAAATTGGTCGATGAAGGGAAGTTGAGTATTCAAGCAAAATTGGGAGACTACCTTGAATTTCCACAGGGGCACCCTCATGCATCTTTGTCGCTGAAACACATGTTTGCTCATACCGCCGGTTTGCCCGGTTGGAAAGATTTCGTTCCACTAACTACTTTAACCAACGGTGAATGGAATGGCGAATGCTTGTCGAAAACCCATTCCGATTTATGTTGCAATCCGGTAGCACAAGACTTGTTCACTACGAAGGAAATAACAGATAAAATTTACAATGAGATTTTAAAAACAGAGATCAACCCAAGTCAAGGATACAAATACAGTGATTTGGGTTATTACTACTATAAAAAAATCATAGAGAAATTAACAGGTACAACCCTAGATGCATTTCTTCAAAAAGAGTTTTACGCGCCCATGCAGCTTTCAACTATTGGGTACTTACCTACACAACGAATTCCACTTTCTCAAATTGCAGAAACAGAGAATGATACGAAATGGAGAAAACAAATTGTGAAGGGATATGTGCATGATCAAGGAGCCGCACTATTAGGAGGTGTAGCGGGTCATGCCGGCTTATTTTCAAACGCAACAGATGTTGCTGCATTGATGCAAATGCTGCTCAATGGGGGAGAATATGCAGGAAAGCAATACCTTTCTAAGCAAGTTATTTCAGACTTTAACACGTGCTATTTCCCGAACAACCGAAGAGGATTAATTTTTGACAAGCCCTCTTCTGAAGCATGGTCAGGGTCAACTGGACCGAGCGCTTCAAAACAAAGCTTTGGACACACCGGATTTACAGGTACGTTGGCTTGGGCAGATCCTGCCAATAACACTGTTTATGTTTTCTTGTCAAACAGAACTTTTCCCGATGCAGAAAATTGGAAAATAAATGACTTGAAAACTCGAATGAAAATTCAAGAAGAAATTTATAAGGTTTTTCCTGCCAAGTAACTTGAACCGAATAACATTACCTTTGTTTCATGCATAACATGAGGCAATTGAAGATAGGAATTGTATGCTATCCAACTTTTGGTGGAAGTGGAGTAGTGGCAACTGAACTGGGGAAGGCACTTGCAGAAAAAGGACACGAAATACATTTCATTACCTATTCTCAACCGGTGCGTTTGGGTTCACTCAGGAAAAACGTGCGCTACCACGAAGTAAACGTAAGCGATTACCCACTTTTTTTATATCCGCCTTATGAATTGGTTTTAGCATCGAAAATGGTAGATGTTGCCCTTCACGAAAAATTAGATTTGCTACATGTGCACTACGCCATTCCACATGCAAGTGCCGCATACATGGCCAAGCAGATCTTAAAAGCAAATGGTCATCATTTGCCTTTCATTACTACCTTGCATGGCACCGACATTACTTTATTGGGCAGAGACGCATCTTTTGAGCCGGTTATTAGTTTTGCAATCAACGAAAGCGATGCGGTTACAGCAGTTTCACAAAGTTTGAAGGCAGACACCTACAAACTTTTTGGAATAAATAAAGAAATTCAGGTTGTTCCGAACTTCATTGAACCCCAGCATATTTCCAACGAAATTAAACGAGCGTTGCGTGAAGAATATGTTCCAGAAGGAAATCCAATGCTGATTCACATTTCAAATTTCCGACCTGTAAAAAGAGTCATGGATGTGATGCATGTCTTTGCTAAAGTGAGAGAGCAACGCAATGCAACTTTGGTGCTTATTGGTGACGGACCTGAACGCTCGAAGGCCGAACAATATGCAAGAGAGCATCAACTCCAAAACGTGGTGTTTGTTGGAAACGTGAAAAACCCAATGGAACTTCTATCGGCTGCAGATGTAATGTTACTTCCATCTGAGTCAGAAAGCTTTGGACTGGCTGCCCTAGAGGCCATGGCATGCGGTGTTCCTGTAATTTCGTCCAATGCGGGTGGTCTTCCAGAATTGAATAGGCACGGTGTTTCTGGTCTTATGAGTGACGTTGGAGATGTGAATGAAATGGCCAAACAAGTTTTATATTTGATTGAAACACCAGAGCGATTGAACAAATTCAAACGACAAGCGAAGGAGCGGTCAGAGTCATTTAATTTACAAGCTGTTTTGCCTCAATATGAGGCCATTTATGAGCACGTTTTAAGTCATGAATAGTCAACCCATTTTTATCGGAAAAAGAATCCGAATTGAACGTTCAAAAGATGAACTGAAAATTACCATTGGTCAGCAAATTGAACGCTGGCAAGAAGCTCTCTTATATGCCTGGATTTTGGCGTGGACCTTTTGTGGAGGTGTTTTCATTTTTTATGCGTTAACCTCTCAAGTGCCTAGCGAACGCATGTTTTTTGGAGTAAGCGCCGGCTTGTGGGCCTACTTTTTTTATCGCATTGTAAAAGTTCTCTTTTGGAGAAAAATGGGAAGAGAAATCCTTACGTTTTCAAAAGGGAAAATGCAACTGCAAATGGCCTTTGGTAACCGAGGTAAAAAAGAGAATTTCGATTTGTCTAAGGTGTCTCAGCTGGGTCTCGTAAAACAAGATTCAAACTCGTTTTTTTATTTTTTAGATGATAGCTTTTGGATCATGGGCGGCGATCGTTTGGGATTTTCGCATAAAGGAATTAAATATCGCTTCGGTAAGCAATTGTCTGTTAAAGACGCACAGCAGCTTTTGCGTTCAGTAGATAGTGCCGTTAAGGGTTATTCGGTTTAAATTTTAGAGCGCCACTATTGATGCAATAGCGAAGGCCAGTTGGTGGAGGTCCGTCGTTAAACACATGACCTAAATGTCCACCACACTGACTGCACATCACTTCAGTGCGAATCATACCATGACTGGTGTCTCTGGCCTCAGAAATAACAAGGTCTCGAATAGGCTTGAAGTAACTGGGCCACCCACAACCGCTGTCAAACTTCGAGTTGCTTTCAAATAATTCTTGTCCACACCCGGCACAACTGTAGATGCCTAAATCATGATGGTTCCAATACGCACCTGTAAATGCGCGCTCGGTGCCTTTTTCACGAAGTATTCGGTATTGTTCAGGCGACAATTCATTTTGCCATTCTTGCTCAGATTTTGAAGTAGGATAACTCATGGTTTTATCTTGTTTTGATGTGTGCGCTGTGGTACAGCTCATTCCAACGAGCACGGCAATTGAAAGAAAGAAAATTAGTTTGCTGACCATAACTACAGAACCATTTAAAAGATAGAATGTTCACTACTTGAACACAGAACGACTGGTAAAAGTATCTGCACTAGAAAATTTTTCCTTTGATCCGCAATACAGCAGCTTGCCTCCTTTGTCGCCACCCTCAGGACCCAAGTCAATGACCCAGTCAGCGCTGCGAATCACGTCAGTATGATGCTCAATTGCAATGATCGTGTGACCTTGTTTTAATAGGGCGTTGAAGGTGTTCATGAGCTTTTGTACATCATGAAAATGAAGCCCCGTTGTAGGTTCATCAAATATGAAAACAGTATGCGGTTGGTTGGGTCCCTTCACTAAAAATGAGGCAAGTTTAATACGTTGTGCTTCTCCTCCAGAAAGGGTACTGTTGCTTTGACCTAGCCGAACATAATCCAATCCAACTTCAGCAAGTGAATTTAATTTTTGAATTAAATGTTTGCTTGAAACCGAATGTTCATTCGAGAAGAAAGGTATGGCCTCAGCAACGGTCATATTCAATACATCTGAAATGTTTTTTCCTTTATACTCAACCTCTAAAATCTCTTCTTTAAATCGTTTTCCTTTGCACTCCTCGCAAAGCAATTCTACATCGGCCATGAACTGCATTTCAATGGTCTGATACCCATCTCCCTCGCAAGCATCGCATCTTCCACCGCTTACATTAAATGAAAAATGCGAGGGCTTCAATTGCATTTGTTTTGCCAAGGGAACCGTGGTGAAAATGGCTCGAATATCATCGTAAGCTTTCAGGTAGGTGACGGGGTTGGATCGACTCGATTTACCAATTGGATTCTGATCAATAAATTCAAGGTTGACAATGCTTTTTAAATCACCTGTTAAGTCAGTAAAGTCTTGTTGGGCCGAGGCAATTCCTTGAATGTGTTGGCTTAATGCCGGATACAAAACCGATTTTATTAATGTAGATTTTCCGCTACCGCTTACTCCCGATACGGCTGTAAATGCATGCAACGGAATTTCTATATCTACATTTTGTAAGTTATGTTTTCTAGCGCCCGTTAAACGAATGAAATCTTTGAACTTCGTTGTTTTTCTATCAATGGAAATGGTCTTTCTACCCGTTAAATAATCTGCAGTTAACGAGGTTTTTTGTTTTAAAAGTTTGGAAATTTCCCCACTATATACAACCTCACCACCGAAGGCTCCAGCCTCAGGTCCAATATCAATGACATGGTCTGCATGTTTTATAATTTCTTCCTCATGTTCAACCACAATAACCGTGTTGCCTTGGTCACGCAATGCTTGCAATACCTGTATCAATCGTTCAGTATCTCTCGGATGCAATCCAATGCTTGGCTCATCTAGGATGTACATAGATCCAACCAATGCGCTTCCAATGCTTGTAGCTAAATGTATCCGTTGAGATTCTCCGCCACTCAATGAATTTGATAATCGATTCAAGGTTAAATATTCCAGGCCTACATTGCACAAGAATTGCAAGCGAGAGGTGATCTCAACCAAGATTCGTTTTGCTACCGCTTGTTCATGAACATCAAGTTCAACATGTTCAAAAAAGTGCAAGCATTGATCTAAAGGCAAAAGCAGTAATTCAGAGATGCTCTTGCCATTAATTTTTACGTAGTTGGCCTCTTTGCGCAATCGAGTTCCAAAACAATCTGTACAAGCTGTTCTTCCGCGGTAACGACTAAGCATAACCCGGTATTGAATTTTGTATGTCTCGCCTTCTAAGTATTTGAAAAAAGCATGAATACCGTGAAAGTGTGAGGTGCCATTCCACAATGTTTTTTTCTGTGATTCACTTAATTCATTGTAAGGCGTGTGAATGGGTAAATTTGCAGCCTTAGCGCCGCGAATAACATCATCTTTCCATTCACTCATTTTTTCGCCCTTCCAACATGCAACACAGTCTTGATAAATGGAGAGATTTTGATTTGGAATGACCAAATTTGGATCAATACCTATGATACTTCCAAAGCCTTCACACGTTTTGCAAGCACCAACCGGATTATTAAAAGAAAACAAATGCAGCGAAGGTTCGTCGAATTGAATTCCATTTTCTTCGAAAAATGAAGAGTATAGTGTAATTACATCTCCCTCTGATTCATACACTGCACATCTTCCTTCACCCTGTGCAAAGGCCAAATCAATACTATCCGTTAACCGTGAAAGTTCCATTTCGTCATTGCGAACCATGCGGTCTACCAATAGATAATATTGGTTCTCTTTGTGGTAAGTGCATCCGTCTATTTCCAACCATTCACCATTCGAAAAGAAACGTGTAAACCCTTGTTGTATGAAACTCTCTTGTTTCAAAACAAATGCATTGTCAGACTTAAATGTCAACGGGCTGAGTATCGCGAAACGAGAATCTTCTGGTAATTGCTGAATCACGTCTACAACGTCTGAAGTTTTATAGCGAACAACTTCTTGGTTTGTATAGGGGGAAACGGTTCTTCCAATACGAGCGTACAACAGCTTAATGTAATCATAAATTTCAGTACTGGTACCCACGGTACTTCTGGAACTTCGACCAATCACTTTTTGCTCAATGGCAATAGCTGGACTAATTCCGGTAATACTATCCACATCAGGTTTATCAAACTTTCCAAGAAATTGTCTTGCATAGGAAGACAAACTTTCCACATATCGGCGTTGCCCTTCAGCATATAGCGTGTGAAAGGCCAAAGAGCTTTTTCCAGAACCACTGAGCCCTGTGAGTACCACCAGCTTGTTGCGTGGTATTTTCACATCTATGTTTTTTAAATTGTGAACGCGGGCTCCTTTTATTTCTATGTCTTTTTTCACGTGTGGAATGTATTCGATGTGCGAAGGTAAAACCGACGACCTTGAAGAAAGTTTTTAATTTTTTTTATTTCAAATTGTGATTTTTCAAAAAAATGGTTTATATTCGATTCCAGTTAATAAAAACAACGCAAAAAGCCTATAGAAAAAACGATTACTTTTTTTAGTTACAATTAAGTTGAACCAATAAAAAAGGAGGTCGTTATGCGTTATTCTGAATTAACAGAGCGTCAATTAGTAGCCAGCTACACCGACGGAAATCACAAAGCATTTGAAGAGTTGTTGAACCGTGTTCAATCCAAGGTGTTTGGAAAAATTCAAATGGTAGTTCGTGATTATGAACTCGCACAGGATTTATTTCAAGACACCATCTGTAAAGCCATTCAAGCGTTGAATGATGGGCAATACAATGAAGAGGGGAAGTTCGGTGCTTGGATGATGCGTATTGCACACAACTTATGCATTGATCATTTTAGAAATGCTAAAAAAATGCAATTCGTTCGTGGCAATGATGATTACAATCCACTTGATTATGTGTCTGACAAAGCGAAGAATGTAGAGCAGCTTGTAGCCAAGCGAGAGGTGTCAAAAGAGGTGCGACAATTAATCGCTATGTTGCCAGCAGAACAAAAAGAAATTGTCATGATGCGAATTGTTTATGACATGAGTTTTAAGGAAATTGCAGATCAACTCAATATAAGCATCAATACCGCTTTGGGAAGAATGAGATACGCACTCATTAACCTCAGGAAATACATGGAAAAATACCAAGTGAAATTGGTGCTTTAGAAAAAGTCCCGACCAAATGGTCGGGACTTTTTTTGCGGTCAAGGCAATATGGCGCAACATGGTTCGTTCTTCCAAAACAAACACAAAAAAAAGTATAGGCCTATGACCAACTTTACACTGAATGATCTTGAATTTTTTATTGAATCAGAAATCGCCCTCACAGAGGCGCTCGTTTCCATGGAAGATTCAAATTCCAATTACATTTGGAACTGAAAAAATCCCCCGAACATCGGGGGATTTTTATTTCTTTGCATACATGCGCAGTCTAGGTCTTTTTATCATTGTTCTCTTTCTCGCGAGTTGCAATTCCAACTCAGACCAAAATCAACAAGCTCGGGTCATATATCAGCCCACTTACGCAACGGCCTTTCGAATTGTAGAAGTGCAAGGCGACACGTTAATTGAAATTTTAAAAAAGGATCAAGTCATTCAACGTGAATCATGCAGCAAGAAGCCTCAAAATCTGGCTGTTTTTAGCACCACACACATTCATTACTTGTCACAATTAAATGCACAAAATACGCTTGTGGCCACAGTCTATGGTTCGCGAGTTGAAGATACTCTTGTTCGTGAAAGAATCCGTAATAACCAATGTGTGAATTGGGAAAATGCTGAAGTAGGTAAAGAACAAGTTGCAGTTTCAGAAGCACAGGGAATTCTTTCACTTCCTTATGAAGGCCGCAATTGGAAAGCGTTCTTTCCCGAAATGCCCATTCTTCCCATGTTCGAATATGAAGAGCTACACCCTTTAGGTAGAGCCGAATGGCTTGTTGCAGTGGGGTTTTTCATGGGGAAATCGAAAGAAAGTATCGATGCTTTCAAGCAAATTGAAAACAAATACGCGTCGCATAAAGTAGAGCAGGCCTCACAACCTAAAGTGGCCGTGTTAGCATATTCAGGGAGCGCTTGGACCATTGCTCCCAGCCAATCGTTTTGGTCTGTATTATTGGCAAATGCAGGTGCTACTTATTTGGGATGTGAAGGAGATAAAAGCCAAGAGTATGATACCGAACAAGTCATTGAGCTCTTGAATCAAGCAGATGTATATCTGGAAATCAACTACAGAGAGGGTGATTACCAATTTGATGTAAATGATTTGAGTCCAAAACTAAAAGCTTATTTTCAAGAGAACAAGAAAGAGGTTTTCGGTTGCAATACTGCCATGAATGGTTTTTTTGGACCAGCATTGTTGGAGCCAGATGTCTTACTTCTTGAACTCAAAAACCAACTGAATAATTCGAATGCACAGTCGAAGTATTTCCAGAAACTGAATTCTGCCAACTGAATTTCACACTACTTTTGAAACATGGATGCAAAAGAGTTATCGTTCAATGCTAACGAGGATAAAATGATGCAGCGCCTTTCTGAAATGAACCGGAAATTGCGGGTTATATACGAAGGGGGTGGAAAGAAAAGAATTGAGAAAGAACACGAAAAAGGCAAGCTAACCGCAAGAGAGCGCATCGACTACTTGCTCGACTCCGGTGCTGATCGAATTGAAATTGGAGCGTTTGCCGGAGATGGCATGTACCCAGAACACGGCGGATGCCCGGCCGGTGGGGTAGTGGTGGTCATGGGATACATCAAGAAAAAATTGTGTTTGGTAGTTGCGAATGATGCCACAGTGAAGGCAGGTGCTTGGTTTCCGATTACGGGTAAAAAGAATTTAAGAGCGCAAGAGATTGCCATGGAAAACCGCATTCCCATTGTTTATCTCGTAGACAGTGCGGGGGTGTACCTTCCCATGCAAGATGAAATTTTTCCAGACAAAGAACATTTCGGTCGCATCTTCCGAAACAACGCCAAAATGAGCAGCATGGGCATTCCCCAATATGCAGCCATCATGGGAAGTTGTGTCGCCGGTGGTGCCTATCTGCCTATCATGAGCGACGAAGCTCTTATTGTAGATAAAACGGGTAGTATTTTTCTCGCCGGTAGTTACCTGGTAAAAGCAGCCATTGGTGAAGACATCGACAATGAAACGCTTGGGGGTGCATCTACACACTGCGAAATTTCAGGGGTAACAGATTACAAGGCGAAAGATGATAAAGATGCCCTGGATACATTGAAAAAATTAATTGCAGCTCAAGGTCATTCGTTGTTGAATGCCGGTTTTGATCGAGAAACCCCGGCAATGCCAAAGCGAAATATGAAAGATGTCTATGGCATATTACCCGATGATCGAACCAAGTCATTCGAGGTGAGAGATATTATTTCGTGCATTGTAGACAACAGTGAATTCACAGAATACAAGGCCGGGTACGGAAAGAGTATCGTTTGCGCATATGCCAGAGTGAATGGGTGGAGTGTAGGTATCGTTGCCAATCAGCGTGAGGTAGTGAAAAGCAAAAAGGACGGACTGCAATTTGGCGGTGTTATATATAGCGACAGTGCAGACAAAGCCGCCCGATTCATCATGAATTGCAACCAGAAAAACATTCCTCTTGTTTTCTTGCAAGATGTTACGGGTTTTATGGTAGGAAGTAAAAGTGAACATGGGGGTATCATTAAAGACGGCGCTAAAATGGTCAACGCCCAAGCGAATAGTACAGTTCCAAAATTCACGATCATTATTGGCAATAGCTACGGAGCTGGAAACTACGCTATGTGCGGAAAAGCGTATGACCCGCGGTTAATTGTAGGGTGGCCCACTGCACAAGTTGCGGTCATGGGCGGTGCACAAGCTGCAAAAGTACTTTTACAAATTGAGGTGGCCTCGTTGAAGGCGAAAGGTGAGACCATTACCAAAGAAAAAGAGGATGAGATGTTTTCCAAAATCAAATCCAAATATGATGAACAAACCTCTCCCTATTATGCCGCATCAAGACTCTGGCTCGATGCAGTAATAGATCCAGCCGATACCAGAAAATGGTTGTCTCTGGGACTCGAGGCAGCCTCCGCCGCTCCGGCTGAAAAACCTTATGCAGTAGGGGTCATACAGACCTAATTGCTGTTTCTATGAGGGGGCTGTTAACATATTTCAACAAAGAACAAGGATTCTTCACCCGACTGATCGTTGTTGCGGCTTGCGTTCGAATACTTGCTGCTTTCTTTTCTGAGGGCTACCACATGAGTGATGATCACTTCTTAGCCATTGAGCCTGTGGGTTCGTGGGTCATGGGTGAAAATTATCACAATTGGTATCCCAATGATTACAACCAAGTGCAGCACGCACAACCCTTCAGTTATTTTTATTATTTCTTGAATTTTGTTTTTCTAAGCTTCGCGAAGTTTTTAGTTGGAAGCAATCCGTTTTCTCAAATGCTTATTGTTCGTCTTATTCATGCTTGCATTGGTATATGGGGTGTTGCTGAGATGTACAAGTTAGTTAAAAAATTAGCTTGGAATGAAGTAGGGAAATGGATGCTTTGGACCTGGGTATTTTCCGGAATAGTCACGGTATACGAGGTGCATCAAATGCCGGAAATGGTGTGTATTCCGTTTTTATTGGCTGGCGCGAATTTTTGGTTGCGCAATGGCACGCGAGATAAAGCGTGGTCAGGAGTGTTTTTTGCCTTGGCTGTGGGAATGCGGTATCAAGTGATTTGGATTCCATTAACGCTTGGTGTTTATGCACTCATGAAGTCACAATGGAAAACAAGTTTCATTTATGGAATCTCATTTGTTTCTATCTTTTTTCTCACACAGATAGATGATGTGTTGCTTTGGAATCAGGGAGTTTTTCAGCATTTGTTTGATTATTTCCATTACAACAGCACCCACTTGGGGCAATACCCAAGCAATGTTTTCTCATACCTCAGTTTAATCACATATTATGTTTTGGCGCCACTTGCGTTACTCATTGCGCGAAGTTTAATGCTCAGTAAAGCGTGGAAAGATTTTTCGAAATACAATGCCTTGTTTTTGGCAGTTTTGATTTTTATCGTTTTTCATTTGGTGATCCCTAACAGGCAAGAGCGATTTCTGTTGCCCGCGGTTCCTTTTCTTCTCTTAATTGCAGCAGTATACCTGAAGCCAGCCCAAGAGAAGTGGATTCAATACAATTGGTTTTTGGGTGTTGTTTTTACGTTAGGTGCTCTATTCTTTGTGCCGAAGCGGAATCAATTGGAAGTGTGTAAACTTCTTTTAGAAACAGGGCAAATGCGAAACGTCATTGTAGACAATTACGCCGGTGATGGTCCCGTATGGTTGCCCATGTATTACACCGGAACAATGGTTCATCCGTTTGCCATGCACGGAAAGCGCTCCATTCAAGATTTGAAAAACCAGATGCAACATGAATTGGTCTATGATTCGAAGCGCTTGCCCATGCCCACACCCAATTATCTTGTTTTGTGGGGAGAAGCAGATCGTGAGAACAGAAAAGAGGCCTATGTTAAGGCTGGGTTTGCACTGAAATCTATTCAGAATAAAACTAAATACGAGGTTTTAGAAATCCAAGACTGTGATTTAAAGCGTTGATTTTCAGAAGGCTTTGGTCTCGTAGTTTAAGTCTCAGGTGCTAGCCTTACGAAAAATCAAAAAAAAAGTTTCAACACAGGCATCTGAATAAGTCTTTTTCGTCTTATAATTGCTATCGCTTAATTGCGAAAACCTAAACTATTTATTAACTAATCTTAACTTATGAACCGTTTTTTACGTTCTCAGTACCCGCCGAATCCTAGGGATTTAGCGGTGTTTGACACTACCACGGGTTCGTCTTCTGGGCGAACGCGGGGAGGTTCCGTTGCGAAAGCTTGGAGCCTACTGTTTTTATTGTTGTTCATGGGGTTAACAGGTCTCGTTGAGGCTCAAATAACTCCGGTGACGTATGATTTCAATGCCAACTCAACAGGTTGGACAGGTAACATCACAAGAACAACCGCCACTACTGCTTGTGGTTCTGCTTCAATGAGAAGAAACCTTTATGCTTCAGCTACTACTGGAAACATGGTTTCTCCTCAACTTGCAGGAACAAACTGGGGCGGAGAGGTAACGATCAGTTACAAGTACAAAGCGGCGAACTGGTCTGCTAATACAGTGGGTACAAATCCATGGGGATCCTTCAACGTTCAGTGGGGACCAAGTGCTACAGGACCATGGACAACCTTTGCAACTGTATCTCAAGAGACTCAAACGGGAACATGTATCACAAAAACGCACACTTTTATTCCTTCAGCGGGTAATTTGTTCATTAAGTGGGATGTTCTTTGGTCTGCAGGTGATTATTACATCAATTTTGATGATATTACCATTTCACAGTTGCCTCCTCCATCATGTTCAGGAACTCCTGCAACTGCAGTAGCTTCTATAACAGCTGGTTCTTGTACCTACTCAGCTCAAAATTTGAGTGCTACGGGTTTTGCAACCGACGGTGGAATCACTTATCAGTGGCAGAGCAGCCCTGATGGAGTAAACTTCTCCAACATTGCGGGTGCAACTTCAACATCATATTCTACAGCTGGTTTATCAGCTACTTATTATCAGTTAGTAACTACTTGTACAACAAGTGGTCTAACTAGTACCTCGAACATTGTATCTTATACTCCCGGCGCAACAGCAAGTTTGCCTTGGTCTGAAGGTTTTGAAAGCATCACAACATATGGTTCTGCTGCGGCAAACTTACCTTCATGTTGGACTTCTCAAAGCACACAATGGACATCATCTAACGCTACTACGTACAACAATGCACATGGTGGAACAGATTACCTTCGCTATGCTTGGTCAACAACCAACGCATTCATGTGGACTCCAGGATTTAACTTAACTGCTGGAACGACCTATGAATTTTCTTTCTGGGCGCAAGGCGACGGTGGTACCGGATGGACCAACGATGTTTTTGTTAACACTATTCCTTCTAGCACCGGTGCAACGCAATTCGGAACAACCTATGTTCCAGCGGGTACAGGTACCTATGCTATTCAACCTTACGTTTTTGTAACAAATACGTACACTCCAACCGTAAGTGGTACTTATTTCTTTGCTGTGCGTGGTAACCAGGCTTCTGGTGCACCTTGGTACATGGCTTTTGATGATTTCGGATTGGTTGAATTTACAGGATGTACAGGCGCACCAACAGGTGGCATCACTTCTGCAAGTGCTGCTGCTGTTTGCTCTGGTACTACCGTAAACTTCACGAATTCTGGTTATTCTGTTGGCGGTGGTATCTCTTATCAGTGGGAATATTCTGCTGATGGTACCAACTTCTCAGCAATTTCTGGAGCAACCAACGGTGCAGGATATTCAGCTGCTATCACCGCTGCTGGTTACTACCGTTTGGCTGTAACTTGTGCGAACTCAAACACTACAAGTTATTCGAACAACGTTCAAGTAACATTGAATGCTCCTTTGGATTGTTATTGCCAGCCAACAACAACCTACGGTTGTACAGATGGTGACGTAATTGCACGTGTAATTTTGAATACCCTTGATAACAACTCAGGCACTGGATGTCCAAGTGGAACTGCAGGTTATTCAAACTACACAACTGATCCTGCTTTAACAACAACACTACTTCCTTCAACTACTTACAGCTGTATCGTATACGCTGGACAGTACGCTCAAGGATATGCTGCTTGGATTGACTACAATGATAACGGTGTGTTTGAAACAACTGAGCGTATTGGTTATTCAAACGGTACCGTTGCAGGTTCTGGTCAAGTTGGTGTATTGGGTTCTTCGGCTACATTCCCTGTAGTTATTGATTGTAATCCTCCTGTTGGAACGCACCGCATGCGTGTAAGAGGTATGTACGCTACAACTGGTATCAACGTGACACCATGTGCGAACAACTTCTACGGTGAAATTGAAGATTACAACATCACCATTGCTGCACCTCCTGTATGTCCATCTCCAGGCGCGTTGACAGTTTCAGCAACTACGTACAATTCTGTGTCTTTGACATGGCCTTTGGGTTGTTCAACTGCAACAAACTATGATTTTGAATACGGACCAACTGGTTTCACTCCAGGTACTGGAACAGTATTAACCAACGTTGCTGCAACCATTGATGGTGCAACTAACACCGGTTCTTATACCATTACTGGTTTAACTCCAAGTACAACTTACCAAGTATACTATCGCGCAAACTGCGGTGCTGAGACGTCTGCATGGTCTTTCCCTGCATCATACTCTACCCCAGTTGCTCCTCCTGTAGTGAATGCAATTGAGCCTACACAAGCGTGTCCAGGTTCTAGTGTGATTATCTCTGGTGCTGATTTTGTGAACATTTCATCTGTAACTGTAGGCGGCATAGCAGCTTCTTACACTGTTATAGATACAGACTCAATTTCTGTGGTAGTTCCAATGACTGTAGCTTCAGGTTTAGTTGCTGTTGATGTAACAAACGCTGGTGGTACTGCTCAGGGTGGTCTTTTGACTTTCGCTGCAGCAGCAACTTCAATCTCTGGATCAACTGCAATTTGTGCTGGTTCTAGCGCAACATTGACTGCTTCAGGAAGCGGAACGTTCTCATGGATGAATTATCCATGTGTTTACAGCATTGAATTGGAAGATACATTCGGTGACGGATGGAATGGTGGTACTGTTGACGTAGTAGTTGACGGAGTAGTTGTTCTTGACAACTTAACTATTGCTACTGGATTTGGTCCTGCTGTTTCCAACTTTGCAGTTTCTGGAACCAACGTATCTGTAGTTTACACAGCAGGTTCTTGGTCAGGTGAAAACCACTACACTGTATACGCCGGACCAGATGCTACTGGTGCGGTATTATTCGCTTCAACTGTAGGTGCAACTCCTCCAGCAACACAGGCAATCTCAACTACAGGTTGTGAAGGTGTAGCTATGGGAAGTGGCTCTTCAATTTCAGCTACTACCGGTGGTGCTTATGGAGTAACTTTAACAGATTCAAACGGTTGTCAAGCTTCTGCTTCAACTACCTTGACTGTTAATCCAGTTCCTTCAGTTTCTACTGCAACTGTAGCTACAGTATGTTTCGGCTCAACTGTAACACTTTCAGCTACTGAAACAACAGGTTTAACTGGTGTAACTTTCGAATGGTTTGATATTGCTGCAACTTCTGTAGGTACAGGTGCTTCATACACAACGAGCCCAGTTTATGCTGATGATTACTATTCTGTAGTTGCTTCAACTGCTACATGTTCTTCAGCTCCTGCCTTTACTGGTGTTGTTGTATCTGCTTTAAGTGGTGTTGCTTTAACACCAATCAACATTTCATGTAACGGTGCTGGAAACGGATCATTCTCACAAACTCAAGTTTGTGGAACTGCTCCTTACTCTTACTCGGTTGTTGCTCCAGGTAACCCTGCTGGCACATATGGTGCATTACCAACAAACTTAGCAGCGGGTACATATTCTGTATACGTACAAGACGCTAACAACAACGTTACTTTACCAATTGAATTGGTAATTACTGAGCCTGCTGCATTAACATCGGTTACAACAACCAATGCTGCTGTATGCGCGGGCGTTACTGAAGGTATTGTTACAGCAACTCTAGCTAACGTAACTTCATCTGTAAGTATTGGTGATAACTTGAATGGAGATGGTGCAGGCGCATTGTCGTACACAGCGAACATTAACCTTCCTGCTGGTGCTACTGTGGTTTCTGCGAATATCATTTTCACAGACGTTACGTCACAATACATGGGTGAAGCACGTTGGGAACTTTCTGGTGCTGCAACAACGGCACCTGCTGGAATTCCTTCAACAGGCTGGGGTTTACAGACTGTAGATTACACAACTGCAATCCCTGTAACTTCAGGTGGAGCGTTGACTTTGACATTGACAGATAATATAGATGATGCAGGTATTGACTTTACAATTGCTAACGCAACTGTAGAAGTTACTTACACATCTCCAAATACAGTTGCTTGGTTTGCTGATGCAGCAGCTACGCAATTGATTGGATTAGGTACTTCTTTAGATGTTGTTGGAACTACTGTTGCTGCTGAGCCTGCAACAAGTGGAACTTACACTGTATACGCAGCACAATATGACGGTACTTGTTATGGTCCTGTTACTGCTGCTACCTTAGAAGTTGGTGCACCTCTAGCTGTAGATATTACAGTTCCTGCAGGTTGTACTTATTCTGTTGGTTTAGTAGATTCTTATGGCGATGGATGGAACGGTGGATCGTTAACTGTATTGGTTGACGGTGTTGCAGTTCTTTCTGGTTTAACTGTTGCAAACGGATTCGGTCCTGAATTCCACAACTTCTCAGTTACTCCAGGTCAAACCATTGTAATGAACTATACTGCAGGTCAGTGGGCTGGTGAAAACAGTTATGTAGTATATGATGGTGCTGACGGAGTTGGTGCTGTTATTTACACATCTTCTGCTGCACCTGCTGCTTCTGCATCAATCACAAACAGCTGCAGTGGTGGAACTATTTGTCCTGGTGCAAACCAAACATTAACTGCGAACATTACTGGTGGTGGAGCTCCTTATGTTTATTCATGGAGCACAGGTGAATCTACACCATCAATTGTTGTTGCTGCTTCTTCAACCCCAGTTACAGTTACTGTGACTGATGCTTGTGGAACTGTTCTTACAGATTCTTACACTGCTAACGTAGCTGCAGTGCCTACAGTTGCTATTGCAGGTCCTTCATCTATTTTGGTGAACGACTTTACTGCAACTACACCTGGAGCTGGTACTTGGACAATTTCTGGATTTGATGCTGGTTCTACATTCGTGTGGAATTACTCAACTACTCCAACGGGTCCATGGACTGCTACAGGTGGTACTTCTGAGACACAAACATTGTATGCTACTGGAGCGGGTGGAACCATCTACCTTCAAGGTGTTGCTAACAACGGATGTCCAGCGTACTCAAACGTTCTTGAAGTAGTTCTTGGAAATGCTATTGATTCTACATGCGATGCTTATGCATTGACTGCAGGTAACCAAGGTGGTCTAGCATTCAGCACTGCTGCTGCTGGTTTACAACCAAACGAGCTTGCTGGTTCTGCTACCAATTCAATTTGGTTCACATTTGTAGCTCCTGCTTCAGGTCGTGTATCTTTATCAACAGAAGATGGTGGTCTAACTGACAACTATATGACTGTTTATTCTGCAACAGATTGCAATGACTTAACAACATTCACTCAAGTTGCTTCAGATGACGATAGCGGAACTGGTGCAAACGCGTATATTGCAAACATTGCATGTCTAACTCCAGGTCAAACGTACTATGTACAAGTTCGTCCTTACAGTTCATTCTCAACTCCTGGTTCATACGTAATGACCTTGACTGAATTGAGCAATGCTGCTCCAACCATTGCTAACGTTCCTGCGAACATTACACTTCCTGCACAACAGGGTCAGTGTGGTTCTATCGTTACTTGGGTTGCTCCAACGTTACAAGATGATCAAGTTGCTTGTGCAACCATGTCATCTAACTACACAAGTGGATCAAGCTTCCCATTGGGAACAACAACTGTAACCTACACAGCTACAGATGGTCAAGGTTTAACAGCAACTGCTTCTTTCACTGTAACTATCAATGATCTACAATTGCCAACAATCACTGCTCCTGCCGCTGTTGCAGTTTCAGTTGATGCTGGTACTTGTTCAGCTACAAACGTTACTTTGGGAACACCAACTACAGCAGACAACTGCTCTGTAGCAACTGTTTCTAGTGATGCTCCTGCTACTTTCCCAGTGGGTACAACTACTGTAACTTGGACTGTTGTTGATGCTGCTGGTAACACAGCTACTGCAACTCAAGATGTTGTGGTAACTGCTGGCGCTACAGACGTTTGTTCAAATTCAATTGACGACAACTGTAATGGTCTAGTAGACGAAAACTGTCACACATTCTCTGTTGACATGACATGTGCTGAGGTAACATTTACAAATGTTTATGTTACTGGTCCATGGTGTGGATGGTGCGGTGCTGACGTGTACAACGTTATGACTGACCCTGATGCTGACGGTATCTACACTGTAACTGTTGCTTTACCTGCTGGTAACGTTGAATACAAGTACATGGTTGATAACTGGGCTTCTCAAGAAAACTTGATTGATGACATGGTTAACGGTGGTACTTGTGCACCTGTTACCGATTACTGGAGCTATGCAAACAGACAAGTTGTTGTAGGTTCTACAAACAATGATGTTTACGGAAGATGTTCTGCTTGTGATGTTGCAGTACCAGGTTGTACTGACGTAACTGCTGCAAACTACAACAGTTCTGCAACAGTAGACAACGGTTCATGTTTATATGCTACTACATTCAATGTTGACATGTCTTGTGCTGGTGCATTTACAAACGTATATGTAACTGGTCCATGGTGTGGCTGGTGTGCTGCTGAATTGTACAACGTTATGACTGATGTTGACGGTGATGGAATCTATTCTGTTACTCTTAACTTGGCTGGTAACATTGAATACAAATACATGGTTGACAACTGGGCTTCTCAAGAGAACTTGGTTGACGATATGCAGAACGGTGGTACTTGTGCCCCTGTAACTGACTACTTCAGCTATGCAAACAGAACAACAACTGGTGGTAGCACTACCAATGATGTTTACGGACGTTGTTCAGCTTGTCCAGTACTAGGTTGTACTGATGCTGCTGCTTGTAACTACGATGCTACTGCAACTCAAGACGATGGTTCTTGCGTAATGCCAGCATTGAGCTACTATGTAGACGCTGATAACGACGGATTCGGAGCAGGAACTCCTGCATTGTATTGTACAAACCCAGGTGCTGGTTATTCAACTCTTGGAACGGACTGTAACGATGCTTTAGCTGCTGTTAATCCAAACGCTTCTGAGAACTGTTCTACATCTTACGATGACAACTGTAACGGTTCTATCAACGAAGGTTGTGTAAGCAACTTGCCTGGTGAAAACCCAAGCAATTCAATCTCAATGGCTACTTCAACTTGGCCAAACTGTTTCTCTAACGTAAACAGCACGTTGGCTGGAATGTCTGCTTCATCAGCATCTCAGACTACATGTTTAACTGGAGAAGACAAGTGGTATCAGTTTGTTGCTACAACTGAAGGTGTAAGCATCTTAGTTAACTCAACTCAAAATGATATCTTGATTGAACTTCAAACTGCAGCAGGTACTTTGGTAGCTGAAGAAAATGCAGTTGCTGGTTTAGGTACTGAAATCTTAAACTTCTACGGCTTAACTGCTGGTCAGGTGTATAAGGTTGGTATCCGTAACTACGATAGCAGCTTAGGTATTGGTACATTCTCAGCATGCGTGCGTATGTTGAAGCGTGGTGGTTGTGACTACGGTCCAGGTCCATACAGCTTGTGTCAGTATTTCAAAGCAGCTTGGGCTGGTTCAGGTTCACAATACCGTTTCACTTTCACCGGTACGTCTGGTGTAGCTAACGGTAACGTTTATACAAAGACTCAGGCAACTGATATCTGTGTATTGAGCACTGTTACTCCTACATTACCATATGGTTCTTCTTACAACGTGTTAATCACTAACATCTATACTTTACAAGATGGTGCTGGTAACAACGAAGTATTGGAAGTTCCTGCTTTAGCTCCTTGTACTTTGAACACCATTGCTGAGCCTGTATCACAATTACGCGCTGGCGACCGTTGTTCTTCAGGTCCACGTTTCCGTTCTGCAGTTGTGGCTTCATTGCCATGGTCTTGCGGAGCAATTAACTGGAGATGGGAGTTTGTAGAGGTAGACGGATCGAACAACCCTGTTGGTCTTCCAATCTATCACTTACGTAACGCAGCTAGTAACTACTTGAACTTAGGAACTGTTGCAGCATTGCAATATGGTAAAACATATGCAGTTCGCACTTGTCCTATCTTCACTTACACTGGAACCAACTACAACTGGGGTCCAACTCAGTACATGTGTATCATTGGTCAATCAGGAATGGTTGCTGAAGGTGCAAATGCTCAAGCTGGTAACGATGTAAGAGATGCTCAAGATTTATCTCAAAACTTGAATGTATATCCAAACCCAACCAACGGTTCAGATATCAACATTCAGTTGAGCAACATCACATCTGAGAACGTACAAGTACGTGTATTGGATGCAATGGGTCGTGTAGTATTCGCAAACCGCTACGCAGTAGACGGAATGTTCACTACCAACATGACTTTCGATCGTCCGTTGGCGAATGGACTTTACATGATTGAAGCAAGCTTCAACGGTGAGGTTCTTACTCAACGCATGATGGTTCAGAAGTAAGATTTTCTGAATATACAATGAGGAACCCCCGAGCATTCGCTCGGGGGTTTTTCTTTGAGGCAACTTTTTATTGATCAGGCGTCTTTTAATTACCTTAACTTATTCTTAACCATGCGAAATGTAATTGTTTTGTTTGGTGCATGTCTCGGCTTATTCTTAACCCCAGATTTGCATGCACAACTATTTACAAGAGTTACCGAGACCTCAGGTGTGTTGGCCATGAATGGTCTTACCCAATGGGGAAACGGAGTAAGTTTTTTCGATGTGGATGAAGATGGCTGGGATGATATTACGATTTGTATTGCCAATGCACCAACACGTTATTACAAAAATGTGCAAGGTGTCTATCAGTTACAGGCATTTTTTCCAAATGTTGGAGATACGAAATCATGCACGTGGTCAGATTTTGATAACGACGGATTCAATGATTTACTCATCACAAGTAAAAATGCCCCCATTCAATTGTATCACAACACCGGCAATGGGAGCTTCATTGAAATTTCAGATAGTTTAGACGTTTCGTTCAGCACCAATCTTCGCACTTGGGGTGCCGCAATGGGAGATCCAGACCGTGATGGAGATCTAGATATGTATATTGCCAACTACGGATTTCCTACCGCTGTAAATACGTTTTTAATCAATTCAAATCTTCATTTTAATAAATATGAAAATTCGGGATTAACGAATTACGCCAAAAATACCTTTCAACCGGTTTGGTGCGATCTTGATGGGGACCTGAATCAAGATCTTCATTTGATCAATGACAGAGCTACGCGAAATGATTATTTCAAGCAAATC
>VFQT010001991.1_pt1 | contig 22340 bp, 21 predicted proteins | sample 3512381 | NCBI WGS metagenome assembly VFQT01 (sample SAMN10412376, study PRJNA504923) | tailings metagenome | isolation source: Relicate 2 Philex TSF3 active mining site | place: Philippines: Tuba, Benguet | collected 2017-08-29
AACTGCAACCTCAATTCATTGATCTTATCTTTGATTAAGTTCAACAATTGATCAATCTGCTCTTTCTCTTTCACCTTCAACCTCAACTCACTCTCACGCTCATTCAAGGAGTTGCGCAAATTGTAATACGACTGATCTGCCTCATTTAAAATCTTTCCATCCTCTTCTTTCCTGCGGTACAATTCAAGCAATTCATTTTCGATCGCCTGAAGATTTGTTGCGGTTTCACTAATTGTAGTGTTGGCCTCTGTCAATTGTGCTGTGCTGCTTTCAATTTGTTTCTTCAACTCTTCAAGTTGATTCTTCTTGAAGGTCGATTCTTGCTTAATTGCATTCAGCTTACTCTGTTGCTTAGCCAGGTTGATATTTGATTCGTTGTATTGCGCATTGATGGCATTGTAGGCCGTTTCTGCAGCTGCATAATCAGATTCAACCGATTGAATTTGTGCCGATAATTCAGCCAATTCTTTGTTGAATTGCTCTAACGCATTGCGATCAGTTTGAATACTCTCTCTGCTCTGCGCCAATTGCTGTGTCAATTCTTTAACACGATTTTCAGCAGCTTGCTCGGCAGTATGTAAAGACTCAATTCTGTTTTGAACAGCAAACGACTTATTGCTCAACTCTTGAATCAAACGCTGTGTCTCAGCAATATTTCTTTCCTGCAACTGATTGTTGTACTCCAACACTTCATTGTGCTTGGATTGAATATCAGCCTTAAGGTTATTGACAATTACTTCTTGCGCTTCAATTTCACTGACAAGTTTTTCTAAGTTTTTAGCTCGACCGATTTTCTTTCCTTCAAACAATCCAACACTTCCGCCAGTCAACGCATACTTACCTTTTACATATTTACCATGACGCTCAAGAATGATGCTGCCATTTGCATTTTGCAAGGCAGATTCATCTTCAGCAATCAAAACATTTCCCAATAAATACTTTACGAGGTTAGCATAACGCTGATCATACTCTACGATGTCTGTCGCTGCAATTGTCCCAGCAATAATATGAGGTGCAACCGACTTATCACCAAACTCTGCATTGAGTTTATCCAACAAGAAGAAATTGGCTTTACCTTTTTTGTTATCATCTAACAAATGAACGGCTTGCAATCCTTCTTGCAAATCATTCACCACATAGTAGTTCAAATATGGCTCCAATACATTTTCAACGGCTGCTCTGTATTCTTCTTTTACATAAAGAATATCAGAAAGTATTGGCGAAGCATGGTTCCAGCCTGCGTTCTTATGTAAAAACTTCACACTCTCAGGATAACCCTCCATTGAATCGACCAAGCTCTTTAATAAAGCATGTTCATTTTTCTTGGCATCCAGCTTCCTGCTTTCATCAGCCAAATGTGTACGCAAATGCTCCAATTTGGCTTGTGCATCTAATATTTGCGCCTTGACAGTTTCATGTTGTTCCTGGAGCTGCGCTAATTTTTGTTTCGCCTCGTCTAATGAAGCATTATTCTGATCGCGCTGTGCGTTCAGTTCTGTTAATTGTGTTGCCCTCTGCGATTGCTCTTCATTAATGTGGTGGATAGATTTCTCCAGGTTCATCAATGATGTATCACGAATAGCAACGTTCTTCTCAGCTTCAAATTGATTTCTTTGTAGGACTTGATTTTTTCTTCTTAATTCATCAACCAATCCTCTTTTTGCATCGAAGGCAGCCCTGTTGGCTTCTACATTTTGCTTGATTTGATCGATGGTGATTTGCAAAGCAGCAAGAGCAGCTTCTTCATCGACAATTTGTTTTTCAGAAAACTGAATACTTTCTTCTAAGCCTGCTGATTGTCCACCTGCTTTGGAAAGAAAATCATTGAGCGAAGTTTCCTTCTCTTTCAAATATTGCAAACGCTGCTGTGCAAGGCTTTTGTCATTTTCCTTACTGCGAATATTATTCACCAATTCATTGAACGTTTGTTGCATTTGCTGCAATGCTTTTTCCTGTTCGATGAATTCCAGTTTTTGTTTTTCGAGATCCGCTTCTTCTGCGCTGATCTTGGTATCGATTTCAATTTTACGATCAGATTCTGATTGTTGTTGTTCTGTCAGCTCTTTGTATTGGATATTGAATCCTTCTAAAGCCGCTTTAGCCAATTCAATCGACTTGATCTTGTACTCTTTCTTTATCTCGTAATACTTCTCGGCTTTCTTCGCCTGACTCTCCAACGTCTTCAACTGGTTGTTGATCTCAAACAACAAGTCCTCAATACGTGCAAGGTCTTGCTCTGTGGCGTCCAGCTTGAGCTTGGCTTCTTTTTTTCTTGTTTTGTAAATGCTGATACCGGCGGCTTGTTCCAGCATTTTACGACGACTGTTCTCTTTGTCTTTGATGATATCATCCACCATACCCAATTCCATGATGGCATAGCTATCTGTACTCACACCTGTATCAAGGAAAAGATTATGAATGTCTTTCAAACGACATTGAACATCATTCAAACGGTATTCACTTTCACCACTTTTGTAAAATTTACGCGTTACGGTAACCGTATTGAATTCAGTCGGCAATAAATTTTTAGTATTCTCGAAAGTCAAACTCACCTCAGCCAATCCACTTGGATTTCTGGTCTTCGATCCATTGAACACCAAACTCTCCAGGTTCTCACTTCTCAGGTTGCTGATTTTATGTTCACCAATTACCCATCGGATAGAGTCAACAATATTACTTTTACCACATCCATTCGGACCAATAATACCTGTAATTCCTTCGTCAAAATTAACGACAGTCTTATCTGCAAAACTCTTGAACCCCTTGATTTCTAAACTCTTTAATCTCACAATCTTTCATTTTAGTCGAGCGTCAAATATAAGACTTGGGGAGGTGGGGATGTGCACGAGTTATTCACAATTTTATGAGTTATGGGTTATGGGTTATGGGTTGTGGGTTATGGGTTATGGGTTGTGCATCTTCCATAATTAGGGAATAACCACTTTTTGAGAGTTATTTTTCCCTTTTCTAGCTAATTTATATTGACTTGATTTGAGCTATGACTAAATCATATCAAGATCTAGAGGTCTATAAAAATTCATTTGAGTTGTTTTTACTTACCCATGAGATGACTAGGAAATTACCCAAGTTTGAGTTATTTGAGCTGGGAAGTCAAATTAGAAGATCATCAGATTCTGTGCCTTCAAATATTGTAGAGGGATATGGCAGAAGGGCATATAAACAAGAATTTATAAGGTTCTTGGTTTTCTCACATGCAAGCTGCTTAGAAACAATTTGCCATTTTGAAAAAATAATAAGACTTTATCCAGAATTGAAAGAAGAAACACTAATATTAAAGCAGAGATATGAAATACTTGGCGCTATGATTTACAACTTTAAACAGTATGTTATTACTAAATGGAATATCACACAACCCATAACCCACAACTCATAACCGATACACCAATCCCATTGCAGCTCTAACCCTATCCAAAGTCTCCATCAATTTCAAGGTGTCATCTAATGTCCAAACCGGACTCTCCGTCAAACCCTGCCTGAGGCATTCATTCACATGATGGGCTTCGTGCTGATAGCCAAAACCGGGACCTCTTTCGATAGGTATTAACGTGCGACTATCAACATGTCCGGGATAATATTGTATTGTGGCCGAAGGCTCATAAAAACGACTAGTTAGTCTTATTCTTCCAGCTGTTCCAAAAATATCAGCATCTGTTTCTAAATTACTGGCTAAAGTAGCAAACAAGTTGGCTGATCGGCCATCATTATACTTAAACTGTATTGAACATTGTTCATCCACCCCAGTTGCGGCAGGATTCATATGTGCAGTAATTTCATCGGGAACGCCTAATAAAGACTGTGCCAAAAAAACTGGATAAATCCCTATATCCAACAATGCTCCCCCACCAAGAGCAGGATCAAAAAGTCGCTGTGGGACTGGCGCTAGAGGCTTGAAACCAAAATTAGCCAACACACCTTTTACTTCACCTAATTTTCCTTCATCCATCATCTGTTTCACCTCCAAATAATGAGGCAAAAACCTAGTCCACAAAGCCTCCATCAAAAAGACTTTATTTGACCTTGCCAATTCAACCATTTCTTGTGCCTGCTTACTGTTGATTGCAAATGCTTTTTCACACAACACGGCTTTACCATGGTTAAGACACAAAAGAGTGTGCTTATGATGATGACTATGTGGACTCGCCACATAAATCACATCCAAGTCATCAAACTTTACCAGTTCATCATACGATCCAAATGCATGCTGAACATTAAACTCATTGGCAAATGCTTTTGCTTTCTCTATATCACGAGAGGCCACCGCAACAAGATGAGCTCCTTCAACCAATTTCAAATCAGCTGCAAATTTCTTTGCTATTCGTCCGCAGGCCAGGATGCCCCATTTAATGGCTCTCATATTTATTCGATTTAAATAACTGTTACCGGTTAACAGTTAACGGTTAACCGTCAACTGACTTTTACTTCCCCCTCTTCCTCAATTCCGCAACTGGAAAGGTCATTTGTCGGCCGACTTCTTTATCCCCTTTGTAGGAAACCACTTTCAACATTGTTGCATCAGTCGGAATGGGAATTGATTTTCCGTTATACGAAGGATAATAATTATCAGGGAATGAATTATCAAAACTGTAATGCACATTAACTCCGGGAACCTCAACATCAAAATCGACTAAGAATTTTCCACTTGGATCTTTCTTCACTTTCACGACAGGCTCATACATGCTCGGCGCATACTTCTTACCAGCTGCATCAAAGCGCTGGAAATGATTTTCCACCCTGGGTATAAAATTGTTCCAGTTCATGTTGGCCTTTGGTGACCAAAGTGCTTCAGCAATAGCAAAGCCCCTTGGCCAAACCATATAACGCATATGCCTCATGTTGTAAATCTGTTCTGTCCAGATGTTGGCTTGTCCGCCTTTGATCAATTTCGGATCCACACCTGCTGGAATGGGATCAAACTGATACGTCTTCTTCAAACGCAAGGTTGCATAAACCGGAGGCTCCATCAATGCATCACCCTGCATATAATCCACATACACAAAATCCGATGGGGTCATCACCACTTCGTGTCCCATTTTTGCAGCTTCAATTCCTCCTTTCATACCTCTCCAGCTCATCACCGCAGCTGACTTCACCAACCCACCTTCCAAAATCTCATCCCATCCTATCATTTTTTTGCCTTTTGCAGCAACAATCTTTGAAACCCTTCCCACAAAATAAGCCTGAACCTCATGCATGTCCTTCAATTTTTCCCTAGCCATCAAATCCTTGATCTGTTGGCTCTTCTCCCAGAAATTCTTGGCGCACTCATCTCCTCCCATGTGGATGTATTCAAAAGGGAAAAGTGCTGCGACTTCCTCAAATACCTTGTCGAGGAAAGTATAGACTTTCTCGCTAGCTGGATTTAATGTATTGTCGATTCGAGCGGTAAACTTTCCATTGCCATGCCAATCCATAAATCCATCGCCTGAGTTCACCACATAATTACCAGGAGTACCCGACAATTCAGGGTAAGAAGCAACTGCCGCCATAGAGTGACCAGGAACATCAATTTCCGGTAGGATATCCACGTAGCGATCCTTGGCATATTTCACCAATTCCTTGATGTCTTCCTGGGTATAAAATCCTCCATAATCTCTCGGCTCATTAGCAGCGGGAGGGGTGAATCCACCAAACCTTCCCTCCTTCTTCACGTTCCAGGCACCGACCTCCGTCAGCTTAGGATAACTCTTGATTTCTATCCTCCAACCCTGATCGTCCGTCAGGTGAAAATGCATCAAATTGTACTTGTACTTGGCCATATCATCAATCATCTCCATCACCTCTTTTTTCGTGAAGAAATGACGGGAAACATCAATCATCTGACCCCTCCAACCAAAGCGTGGAACATCCTTAATTTCCACTACAGGTATACTCCATTTTATATTGGTAACCAATGATTTACTTTCAATTTGAAAAGGCAACAATTGAAGCATGGATTGCAGTCCGTAGAATAAACCGGCAGGTTGATTGGCCACCACCTCAACGTCCTCATAACCCACCTTCAAACGATAGCCTTCTTTGCCCAAACCTACCTCTGGGACCAGCTTAAAATGGATGGCATTTTTACTCGGGGCCGATGCCATTTTCAACTCAAAACCAGCTGCTCTTTTTAACTCCTGGTTCAGCATGCCAGCAATTCTTTTTACTTCAGGATCAGTCCCTGTCACTACAATTGATGTAGCTGGGGTTATGACAAACTCCCCCGTCCCTAATTTCACTTCTGCAGGCTGCGGAATGATGTTGATTTTTTGCTGGGCGACAACTGCACTGAGTGTCACAAAAAAGAAAAGGAATAAGAATAGCTTTTTCATGCGACAAGTTTAGGATAGCAATTTAATGATTAAGAGCAAGCCTCTCATCATTTTAACATCTAACCTATACACAAACAGATTAATTTGCAGCTTCAAATGACGAATATGAAAAAGTTAGTTTTATCGATTGCGCTCATAGCAACTGGTGTTGTTGCTTTGGCACAGCCAAAAATTGTGGACAAAGCGATTGTGAAAGCGAAAACAGAAATTACTTTCCCTGAGAATTTTAGCTTTGGCGGTCCGGGTGGTGGAGCTGGTGGCGATGGCCCTCCCGGTGGTTTCACTATGCCGCGTGATATGGAAACCTCTACAACCATGACTTATCATCCTAATTTCATGAAGGTGGAAAGTCTCACAGATTTTGGAAACAATATCACGATTGTAGACAGAGTAAATAAAAAAACCACCACCTTGATTGAAGCCATGGGCAGAAAAACAGGATGGTTCACCAGCGACGCTGAAGCAGAAGCACAAGCGCGCCGTCAGGATTCTGTCAGAAAAGCCAGAAGAGATTCATTGGCTGAACTGGGATTGAATTTTGCCGACAATAAACCTGAATTGATCTATTCGGATGAAACGAAAAAGGTTTCAGGATACACTTGTAAGAAAGTGACCATTAAATCTAAAGGACCAAACGGACAAGTTACAGAAAACGTAATTTGGTATAACCCAGATTTCAAATTGTCTGAAGCATCAACAGCTCAATCAGCCGGTGGTGGTGGATTTGGCGGCGGTGGAAGAGGTCGTATGAGTATGATGTCTGCAGGAGTTCCAGGCTTGGATCAAATCAATGGCTTCCCTATGGAATACGAATCAGTAAGGGATAATGGTTTCAAAATTCATATGATTGTCACCAAAGTTCAAATTGATGCACCCATCGACGAAAAGACCTTTGAAATTCCAAAAGGCTTTGATATAAAACCACAAAGCACCTTCGAAGGACAAGGTGGAATGAGGATGATTTTTAGGAGTGGGGGGAACTAGTAGAGTTGTGAGTTGTGGGTTGTGGGTTGTGGGTTATGAGTTGTGGGTTGTGAGTTATGGGGTTCAGCAAATTGGAATTTAACCCATAACACATAACTCATAACTTCCTTCTAGAAACATAACGCATCACATAAACCATCCCTCTATTATAACTCATCATCCCCTCGGGCTGGTTGTTTAAATTGAGGAAGCCTCCGTAAAACCAGGTAACGAACTTGTCAACGGGACCATAATATTTTTCAGCAAAGGCCTTGTAATCTGCAAGGTCTTTTTTTATGCGCGGCGATAATTGCTCCATGTTCTTTTTTGCCAATGTTGAATCAAACCTTCTCAACGCACTATTGGCGTAAAGAAACATTTCCAGATTCGCAGAATACAACAACGCGCTATCTCCTGATTCCATGGCCGTCAGGTAACCTATGAAATTTGCCTCACTCTCTTTTGCATATCCTTTCTGATGTGCAGCTTCATGCACTGTAATGTAAGGCAACATAAATGCTGGCATGTAAGTATTCACCTGTGCTTCCCCCGTAAATGGATTGTAATAACCACCGTATCCCATATAGTTGCCCAAGATGCCGAAGATGGAGGGTTTGACGGCTTGCCCGCCGCGGCGGGTTGAAGGTTGTGAGCCTGTCCGCCGTGGCGGATTGTGGGTTATGGGTTGTGAGTTAGAAAATAGATTAGCTTGGATTAAGGTATACTCCGCAAAGGCACTTATTTCCTCTTTCTTCACTTCCCCTCTATCCAAATTAAACTGTTCCGGAATGGAAGTTCTGTAGTAATTAAAACCCCATAAAACATGAAACAACAACCAAACCATACTACCCACTTTAAACGCATGATTGAGTGTTTTGAGGATAGGACGTTTGAATGATTTGTGCAAGGTTAAAATAATATATACGCCGGCAGCGATGTACAAGATATCACCAACACTAATTGGCAACCAGCATAACAAAAACTGCAAGACTTTTGAGATATAAATATAGATTCCTGTAGCGTACCACTCCTCTACTCTCTGCGCATCCAACATGAACCAGTTGGCAGCGATGAGCAGAAAAATAAGAATAAGTTCAGTGATATATTTTCTAACGTACTGCAAGCCTCAACGTTTAATCAATGCAATTTAAACAAACTTAATTGGCTATTTAAATGCTTATCAAAACAATAAACATTCTTTGAACAACTCATTAAATTGAGTTATAGATCAAGCACAACTCTAAGTGAATGAGTTAATCGTTCAATTTGCTTCGGAGTTAGCTTTCCAAGCTTTTTGATGAATTTGCGATTGTCTAGTGCAATTATTTGATCAACCAAAATATCACTCTTTTGATCAACCTGACTTGCATCAACTTGAACTCTCAATATCTTGGCTCTATTTTCAATTTTTGTAGTCAAGGGGCAAACAATAGTTGACAAATGATTTCCATTTAACAAGTCGGTTTGAATTATCACTACAGGTCTAATTTTTTTTACAAAATGACCATTGTCTGAATTCATATTCGCTAACCATAATTCAAATTTTCTCATCAATCTCCTTTATCAATTCTTCAAACTCCTCTAAGATTTCCAAACTTGAATTTCTAGTCAATTTTGACTCAAAGGCTAATTGTTTCTTCAATAAATTTCTTTCGTTGTATTTATTGTATAACCTAATGGCATCATTGATATACCTATTACGTGTACTCTTCATCTTCTTTGTGATTTTTTCTGTATCCAGAAAAATTTCATCGTCAAGTTTTAGCGATAGCATTTTCATGACATAAAGGTATACACTTTTAGTATATACTTTAAACACTGTATCGATTTTTTTTGTGATTTGAATGATAACAAAAATCAAAACAAATTTCTTTAAACCCAAGGTGTTAAAAACATCTAAATATGATTTATTCACTTCTATTTAACTGGATAAAAAACACATTGTATTGTTTTAAGTACAAGTACCGATTGAAAAACCGATTTGAGATTTGTAGACTATAAATAAACCCCATGCCTATCATTTCCTATTTCTACGGAATCTCTATTTATATGTTTTATTTGGACAATAAAAAGCATTTCGTTCCACATATTCATGCTAATTTTGGAGAATACGAAGCTGTATATTCAATACCATCAGGCGAAAGATTAGAAGGATTAATGCCTTCAAAAAAAGAGAAAATGATTCAGGTATGGATATCAATGCGAGAGCAAGAATTACTTCAAAATTGGAAACTAGCAGTTAACGGAATCAACATTAACCCGATTAACCCATTGAATTAAAGACCATGAATCCCAGAGTTCAATCAGCAGAACATCTTTCAGGAACCTTGTTGAAATTAATTTTCAATAATGGGGAGTGTAAGTTTTTTGACATTGGCCCCTATCTCAATTATCCAGTTTACCAGCCATTGAAGGATAAAAACACTATAAAACAAGTTCAAGTTAAACACGGTATCATTTGCTGGGATAATGGAATTGATTTTGACCCAGATCGTGTTTATTTAGAATCTGCCCAAACAGTAGAATAATTTTTGCACTTTCCCCAAAAAACTGTACTTTTGCCCTCCCTTAAAAGTGATTATGCCTGGCCGTAGGGATTACGATATAGCCTTTGTGGGATTAAAGCCCGGCACCACGGAGTTCGATTATGAACTGGGGAATGAGTTCTTTGAGCCTGAAAAGCCGACCGACTTCACTGATATTCAAGCGAATGTGAAGCTGAAACTCGATAAACATGCGGGTTTTATGCAACTGAAATTTGAAGTAGGCGGAACAGCTGATGTACTCTGCAACCGTTGCGGAAATCCGTTGAAAATTGACCTTTGGGATGATTTTGAAATGATCGTCAAACAAGTCGATAACGCGGATGAAATGAATGAAAACAACGATGACCCGGATGTTTTCTTCATCTCCAGAACGGAAAGCCACCTGAACATAAAAGACTGGCTTTTTGAATTCGTGCTCCTCAGCATCCCTCCCTACCCTGAGTGTGGAGAAGATGAAAAAGGAAAAACGAAATGCAACGAAGAGGTACTCAAGATGCTCGAAAAACTAAAAGACAACGAAGACAAAGACACAAAAACAATCTGGAAAGGATTGGATAAATTTAAAGACAACTAAAAAAGCAATACAATGCCAAATCCCAAACGCCGCCACTCACAGCAAAGAAGTGCTAAGAGAAGGACTCACTACAAGGCTGAAACCGTTACTTTGAGCAAAGACTCAACTACCGGCGAACTTCATGTACGTCACCGCGCTCACGTTAGCGAAGGTAAATTGATGTACAAGGGTAAGGTAGTTGCTGAAAAGTCTCCAATCAACTAAACTTTATTTAGCTTATCATAGATTCCAGTTCTGGTTACCAGGACTGGAATTTTTTATTTTAAGGATTTCTAAAGACCTTTAAGTCATGAATATAGGACTAGACATGATGGGCGGAGATTTCGCTCCGTTGGAAGCGGTTAAGGGCATTAAGCTTTACTTGCAATCAATAGACCAAAAAAGGTTATCAGTTGTGGGTTATGGGTTAGAAACACAAAACACACAACCCACAACTCACAACCTCCTCACCCTCTTCGGCGACAAGGATCAAATTCAACAACTCCTCAACGAACACAATGTTCCTCAAGAGAATATCCGCATCGTGCATACCTCCCAGGTGATCGCCATGGAGGAACACCCTACCAAAGCTTTGAAAGAAAAACAAGACTCCTCCATTGCGGTTGGTTTTGGTTACTTAGCGAAGGGATTGGTTGATGCTTACATCAGCGCGGGCAACACTGGTGCCATGATGGTGGGATCGCTTTTTAGTATTAAAGCGATTGAAGGGATTCAACGTCCGACTATCGGAGCCTATATGCCGCGTGAAAATGGTAAACTGGGATGGCTCTTAGATGCTGGTATCAACGCAGATTGCAAACCAGAAAACCTGGTGCAATTCGCCATGCTAGGATCAATTTTTGCAGAACAGGTTCTTGGTTATGAATATCCAAAAGTGGGTTTGATCAACATCGGTGAAGAAGAAGGAAAAGGAAACTTACTTTGTCAGGCTGCCTACCCTCTGCTTAAAGAAGAAAAATCAATCAACTTCATTGGAAATATTGAAGGCCGAGACGTGTTCCTCGACAAAGCTGATGTCATGGTTTGCGAGGGCTATACAGGTAATATCATTTTGAAATTAGCAGAAAGCATACACGGACTGGTTCAACGCAGAAATGTGCATGATGAATTTTTCGACATGTTCGAATTTGAACAATACGGCGGCGTTCCAGTACTCGGCGTAAACAAACCAGTCATTATTGGACACGGTATCTCCCACGCTAAAGCCTTCATGAACATGATCAACATCGCACAAAAGATGATTGAGAAGGATGTGGTGGGGAAGATTAGGAGTGCTTTGGTTGTATAAAAGCGTTGTGGGTTGTGAGTTGTGGGTTGTGCTATTTTAACTCATAACACATAACTCATAACTTTAAAAGAACCTCCACAATCCTCTCACTCGTTTTCCCATCCCACAACGGAGGTATACTCCCCTTTTTCCAATTGCCTGAGAATAATTTTTCCATAGCGGGACCAATAGCTTTTGGATCTACACCAAGTAGTTCATTGGTTCCCATATCGACTGTCTCCGGTCTTTCTGTTGAATTGCGCAAGGTCATGCAAGGCACGCCCATCACGGTTGTTTCTTCTGTGACACCTCCTGAATCTGTAATCACCGCCTTCGCACGCTCCACCAAATAATTGAATTCTAAATATCCCATGGGTTCCACAATGTGCAACTGTGGTGCACTGATACCCAATCCTTCCAATACTTTGGCAGTGCGGGGATGGACAGGAAACACCAAAGGCAGTCCATGTGTATGAGCAATGATCTCTTCTAACAAATATTTCAAGTTCGATTCTTCATCCACATTAGCAGGTCGATGTAAAGTCATCACGATATACTTCCCGGCCTCTAAATTTGCCTCGCTCCAAATGGATGGCTGTATAAATCTCGGACGATGTTTGAGCAAGGTATCAATCATGGTATTACCCACCCAAAAAATACGATCCTCCGCAACACCGCTCTGGCGAAGGGTTTGGTTGGCCATCTCTGTCGTGGTGAAAAAATAATTCGTAATGCTGTCAGTCACCAAACGATTGATCTCCTCGGGCATTGTCCAGTCGCCTGAACGAATACCAGCTTCTACGTGCGCGACTTTCACATGCATTTTCTGTGCAGAAATTGCACAAGCCATGGTGGAAGTAACATCACCAACGACCAAAGTAAGATCAGGCTTTTTCTCCATCAACAATTGCTCATAACGCATCATGATGGCAGCAGTTTGTTCAGCTTGTGTTCCTCCACCTGCTTCTAAATTGACATCAGGTGTGGGGATACCCAACTGCTCAAAGAAATCACCACTCATTTTTTTGTCGTAGTGCTGACCAGTATGGACAAGCCTGAATTGAATGTTGTGACCTCCTGCTTGTGCAGTTTTGATGGCGTCTATAATGGGCGCAATCTTCATGAAATTTGGTCGAGCACCGGCGATGAGATCGATTAGCATGAAATTGATTTAGTTATTGACGCTAAAATATTTTACTTTATCAATAAAAATGAAATGTGCTAATTTCTTAGAAAAGAATTAAAACTAAAAAACAATAATTATTGTACTAATGGCTTTTCAAAAACATAGTAATGACAAGCTTCTTTACACCATATACGCTTTAAATTGAATCCATTTTTTAATCCAAATTGTAACATTTCATCTTCATTTGCAATTTCATATGGAAGTCCCCCTAACCAATCTACAATATCTCTGTAAACATTCATTCCCCTTTCTTTTTTTCTATTCCAAGCAAAAGGATTTTTCCCTGATTTCAATAGGATCAACATCTCTTTTATGATAAACTTTGACTCCAATAATTTCTTACCTAACACTCCTGCTTTGTTATAATTAGTCTTATCTCTTATGCTTCTGTCAAAATTATAATCATTGTAAATAGTTATGAAAAAGATTCCACCAGGCTTGACTAAAGAAGCAGCATTTTGTATGGCTTTCCACATGTTACCTGTATGGTGTAACACACCCCAAGAATACACTATATCAAAATTTCCAAGCGAACTAACATACTCAGTATCTAAAATAGAACCATGTTGTACCGACCAATTACTGGGCTTGCCATTATGCTCCCAATGCATGGTTGTTGCTTCCACACTATACTTATCATAATCAAATGAAAACAAACTAGCAACACCTAATTCAAAAAAGGATAAAGAATGAATACCCGATCCAGATCCAATGTCAATTACATGTGCATCTTTTATTCTATTTTCTCCAATCCAAAAACGTAAATCATCTTTTGCACTCTCAATTTCTTTTCTTGTAATGGTTTCATTTAATTTTTTCCAATTTTCGCCAAAAGAAAATGTGATTTCACTCATGTTATAAATTTTGCTGGTATTCTTCTATAGTGTTGCAAATTAATTAATTATACTGTAATTATGAAAAAGGTTTGAACAGCTTAGGACAATAAATAAATTAGCTTCAAATACAAATAATTACATTAGCAAAACTTGAAAAAAATCATTTACATACTCTTATGTCTCGTACACTCAACTATTTTTGGGCAAAATAAAATAGTACACTTAAAACTAGGAAGTACAGGCATAGGCGCAGGCTACGCACAAAAATTGAATGCGAAGTGGAGCGCGACTGCTTCACTTAGTTACATGGATGTATCTCCTTCCATTTTATTAAAAGGCAGTTCAAATCAACATCGATTGAAAGGAACTGCAAAATTTGTACAACTTGAACTGGCTGCTAAATGGTACCCTAATGCGAAAAGCACCAGCTATGGCGCCACCAACAAAGATCGATTTTTTCTGAAAGGTGGATTGTTGATTCGCGATAATGGTAACTATGTCTTACAAAGTGATTATCAAAAAATAAAACCTGGCAATCAATTTGATAACACAGACCCAGCTTCAGGAAAGTTGAATTTTAATTTGCAAACTAATTTTATTCAACCTTTTCTTGCAATGGGTTTTGAATTATTAAGCACAGATAACAGTTGGTGCGCTACCATTGAAGCAGGTCTCTCCTATCATGGTACATCGCCGACAGTCCCTTTTGTCAATTACTACGAAACAGGAAACATCAAGGTCTATGAACCTAACTTCGACAATTGGGTCCGTGTTCCAAAACTAATTCGCGCAATGAAAGTGTACCCATTATTAAATTTTACCATAGGTAAAAGATTTTGAAAAAATCTACTACCTACACATACGTAATTACTACTAATTACTTGTAAATCAATTGAAAAATCTTTAGTTATACACATGAATGTGTACAATAAATAAGAATTTTCAAATGTTAATTGTTACACCTTTGCATTAGTTATTAAGTACTGCTCCTCATCCTTTTCCAACATCCTTTAGAATTCCGATCCGTTCCCAATTGTTTAATTGTTAAACTCTGATTGTTGAAAAAAATTATTTTTTTCATAGCTATACTTATAACTACAACTGTCAACGCACAGCTGAACAATAGTCTTTTGTTATCTGGTGGAAGCAATGGCTTTGGTTTTTCATTACAACGACAAGTCAGTGCTAAATTCGCCTTCGGCATATCTGGAAACAGCCTCAACGCCAGCACAAAACTCTTTCACTATTTCGCGGGAAAAATTATCAAGACAAAGGCGAGTACCAATTCGTTACAAGCAGAAGCTTTTGTGAAATGGTATCCAATGGGGCAAGATTATTTTGGCGACTATGAACGCAATCGCTTGTATGTAAGGGCTGGTGCGGCTTTGCGTCAAGACCCTACCTACAATGGATCGACTTCTTTCTGGGATAAATTTGAATTTGGAGATTTTGTACTTACACAAGATCAAATTGGATCGGTTGACATGAAAATCACCACCAATAAAATTCAACCATTCGCGGGACTCGGTTACAACATCATCAACAGTTATCGTTTTGCAATAAGTGCTGAAGCGGGAAGCTTTTACCATGGAACACCATCCATGAAAGTTTCAGCCTCTGGCATCTTACAAAGCAATGCGATGAATGAAGCTCAACTAAACGAAATTGTTTCAACAGTAAAATTCTTACCCTACCTGCGCATAGAAGCAGGCATTAAATTTTAACCTATTCAATCCTAATACAATGAGACTAACACGATTAACACAATTTGCTACAGCGGTCATGATGATTTCCATCACCCTTTTTGGTTGTAAGAAAAATTTATCTGATATGACGGATGGTATGATGTTCAGCCTCGACATGAACTCATTCCTTCAGAATCAAGTGCAAGTGCAAATTGTAAATGCGAATTACCAAAACTCAGCTACCATTCCTGCTGCAAAGATTTCAATTGCTGGAAAAGATGCTGAGAAAGTTTTCGATATAAATGGAGCAAAAACCATTGTAATAGAAGACCAGTTCGCTAACCTTGCTGTTAGTCCGGGTAGACCATTAAATGAAGGCAACCCCGCTCGCTTCATCATCAAAGCCGAAGCACCTGGCTTTCTCGATTATGAAAAAGAAGTGGTCGTTAATCATGTAGATTCTTTTTTGAATTTTACTTTGGAAATGATTGAAATCGCCAATCCACCTGCTGGCATTGATATTGCGAATCAACAAATTAACCTGACTGGAAATCAACCAGCCGTTGTTATACCTTCAAAAAACAAAGAGATACAGGCTTCTTTAATTATTCCTGCCAATACAAAATTAATGGACGAAGCAGGTAATCGATTCACTGGTAGTGCAGAAATCCGCATCGATCAATTCGATGCTGCTTACGAACCTGTTAAAGCAAATATCCATAATCTGATTACGAATTTTACCCACAACACGTTCAAGAATGGTATTGCAGAAGATTTCAATTTCTCCCCTATTGGTTATCTAAGGGTGAATATCAACAACAACAGCGGAAGAAAATTACAATTTGATCAACCAGCTCAAATGGATGTAACATTTGCAAAGCAAATTACAGATCCTGTTTCTGGCTCACCACTTCAAGAGGGTGATATACTTATTGTCTATCAAAAAGATCCTTCCAATATGGGATGGAACTTTGTGGAAGAAACCATGCTACTCTCTGATGCAAGTGGAAACTTAAGCGCAAAATTCAGGTTCAGTGGTGTCGATGAAATCGCTTTGGAAAGAAGAAGAGATAACAACAATGGGGGAAATGACAACAGAGAAAGAAACAGAAATTGTGCTAACAACTTAGGTATCAAATTTGAAAGAAACAGCAATGTAAATACCCTTCATTACATAAGTGTTGTTAATGCAAGCAATCCACGTCAAGTTTACCTTACTGCTTCAAATGTTGCTGTTGCTAACAATAGCACCTATAATTTTAGTAGTCGTTTACCTCAAAACGTTACTGTTAAAGTATTAGTGTACCAGTACGAGACTGCAACCGATAAGGGACAAATTGTTGGATCAAGTCAACCTTTCTCATCTTGTGCTTACTCTACATCAAATAGGGTTACAGTCAATGTGGATCCTGTTGCCATAACCAACAACCCTATCGCAAGGTTCCAGCTTTATACCGTTTGCCTGGAAAGTAAACTGGTCTACTTACACGAAGGAAGAGTTCAATTCAGGGTGGCTGGATCAAGAGCGCCATACAGAGATATGGGATTGGCACAAAAGACAGGTAATAACCAAATTGAAATTACTCCTGGAAGAATTAGAGGCGATGAAATTCCTGGCTCAAATAACTATAGCTATTTAGAAACTGATAGAATGGTAAACAACACCGTTTATCAGTTCAAAACAGAAATCATTGGTAAGCGTAAGAAAGATGGTAAGACCGTCCGCAAAACCTATACCAGAAACAGGATCTTCAACTTGAATGAATTTTCAGCAGCATCTCAAAGCAGTCCTATCAATTACAACTATTTTATCATGAACCGTAGTTACTGGATTGCACCTGAAGATGCGTGTGAGGATTTTGGGTATTAGTAATGTGGAGGTAAGTAGCGGAGTCCGCTACTTACCTCCACGTAATCTTACATTATTGCAACAAATATGTTTTTCCATTGAAACTTTTCATCTTTTTCTTTTGTTTCTTTGAATATCCTCCATTCATAAATCCCCAATACCCCTGAATGCCGCTTTATTAGTTTAACTAATACCTAGCAGCTTGAAAGGAATTTTAACCATTTTATTGTCCCTATTGGGTACTGCTTGCTTTGCACAGCAAGAGCGTGCTTCTTTTGGTATAGGCACCAACGGAGTTGGACTATCCTACGAGCAACGCTACAATAAAGAATTTGCTGTTGGTTCCTCTCTCAACTACTTACTCATCACGGGAAATGTAAAGAACAACATCCTTAACAACTTAATCAGCACAGATTATAAAACCAGTTCACTTCAATTGGAAGGTTTTGTAAAATGGTTCCCACAATTCAAGCAAGAAAAAATCAAGGATCGATTATATGCCAAAGCAGGTTTAGCACTAAGGTTCAATCCTAGCTATGTTGCGAATTCTACATTCTGGGACAAAACCATGATTGGTTCGTTTGAATTGAACCCCGACCAAGTAGGATATGTAAACATCGATATCCGTACCAATCGCATACAACCCATGCTGGCCTTGGGTTATACCATCATTGATAAAAAGAAGTTCTACATCAATACCGAAGCAGGCACGTATTTCCATGGTAGTCCGGAAGTAAACATGGAAGCCACTGGTACGCTGCGTTTGAACACGGTGAACCAACAAGCCATTCAAGATAAAATTTATAAATACAAATACTTTCCTGTGTTAAAAATTGAGACAGGTATAAAACTCTAGATAACCATGACAACAAAGACAACAACGAAAACCAAGATAACAATGACAACCCGACTAACCGCCTTATTACTGATCACCGCTTTTGCATTCAACAGCTGTAAAAAAGACCTGCAAGATTTGTTGCAAAACGACCTGATGTTCAACATGGATGCGAATGCATTCCTGCAGAACCAAGTGCAATTGCATGTTGTGAATGCAGTAGGGACGAATGGTACAGCTCCTAATGCAAAAATCAGCATCAAAGGAAAAGATGCGCAACTGGTATATGACATCAATGGAGGAAAAGATGTGGTTGTCGCTAAACAATTTGCCAACCTCGCGGTGAGTCCTGGTAAACCGCTCTCTCCTGCTGCGCCTGCAGTTTTTACTGTACAGGCGACTGCCCCTGGGTTTCTGCCCTATGAACAGGTGATTGAAGTGAGCAACCTCGATTCCTTCCTGAACTATACTTTTGAAATGGTGGAAATCAATAATCCACCGGCAGGTGTAATTGCAGAAAAAGCAAATCTGGATTTCAGTGCAGGAAAATCTTTTGCTATCGGGACTGCCAAATCAAATCAATTTTCAGGAAGTCTTCAAATCAATGCAAACACCGTAATGCGTGATCCAGAGGGCAATGTGGTGAGTGGGGTTAATCAAGTCGACTGGAAACAGTTTGATACTAAAAATGAAGTGGTATTGTCGAATATCCCTCACTTGATCAATAACTTCTCAACTGATGTTTATGTGGATAAAGTGAAAACTGATTTCCCTTTTCTACCCATGGGATATGCACAGCTGAATATCAGCAAGGGGAATACCCAAGTGAAGCAATTTGATCAGGCTGTGCAACTTGAGTTTTCTTTGCCCAACGGGACAATCGACAGAACCTATGATGCTGCACTTGAAGCAGGTGATGGTGTAGGCGTTTACCACAGAAATGAACTTACCAATGGATGGGATCTCATTGCAGAACCAACACTTGTAGCCAATGCTGGAAAATTAAAAGTGGCCGTCCCGGTTTTTGAAACAGGCGATTTTGCCATTGCCTCCAGAAGAACCAGACCAAGTAAACCAAGCAATCCAGGTAATGGCGGAGGTGGTGGTGGAGCTACCATTTGCAGCAGTACATTGGGATTGAAGTTCACCCGAGCCAATAACATCAATACCTTGCATTATATTGAGGTGGTTAATGGTAGCGGGACTGTCCTCGCATCTGCTTCAGATGTGCAAGTATTTCATAACGGCACATATAACTTCACTGCTAAACTTCCTTCAAATACCAACGTAACGGTAAAAGTTTATGAATACGAAAAGGCCAGCTACAAGGGAAATGTTTTAGTTACATCTGCGCAATTCTCTTCCTGTTCAAAAACCACCTCAAGCAGATTGACAATCGACATTCCGACAATGAATACTGTTGCCAGATTTGAACTGGATACCTATTGTGCCGATAGTAAACTGTTCTATTACCACGATGGTAGAATTCAATATAAAGTGAAAGGCGCTTCGGATGCAACGTACAAGGATATGGGACTTGCTAAAAAAAGCGGAAGAAACAGTACAGAAATTATTCGTAACAGCGGAGCAGTGCCAGTGCAAACTGCTTCATACAGTTTCTTAGAAACAGATAGACTGGTTTCAGGTGTTACTTATACTTTCAGGACAGAAATATCTGGTCGACATAAAACAACCAAGAAAACCGTTAAACAAGTATTTACGCGCGACAGGTTATACAACCTGAACAATGGTGAATTTTCACCCTACACTGGAACCAGTCCCGCTCAATATACTTTCCAGAAATTCAACCGCGGTTACTGGATTGCACCGACAAACGCCTGTGCGATATTTGGATACTAAACAATGAAAACCTAAGATAAACAAAGCCCCCCCGAAGTTTCAGGGGGGCTTTGTTTTGCTATTTAAGGTATAAGATTAATTTTTAAATGGTGCTGATACTTTTATTAAATCTTCCCAATCAGATGGTGGACGGTTCTGCTTCAACATTTTTTGAAAAATAAGGTACGCGTCATTCTTACTTTCATATGCACGCTTTGAATTGGAGTCGTTCACCCAAGCATAAACTATAATCTTAGCGCGACTATCAAACCTAAAAAACAACCTGAATTGCTGATAGAATTTTGCCCGATACCAATGTGTATTTCCACCACCCAAAGTTTTGCCTAATTTAAATTTTGGGTGAGCTGGATCTGTAGGAATTTCTGTACAAACTAATTTAAGAATGGCAGCTAATATTTTAGCCTCATTTTTAAAGATATAACCAGCAGGATCCTTTTTTGCTGATGCCTCAACTTGTCTATTTAGTTTTTCAAGCTGATTCAAAAACTCGCTATATGCATACAACCTCCAACCATTTACCACCATGCGAATAGACTATTTTTCATCAATCAGTTATAAAGGTGCATCCAGATCAACATCCACGTTCTTTACCAGCCGCTGTGCCTTTTTCATAAATTCTTTATTCAATGGCTGAATCTTTTTCGGATTTTTTATCATGTCTTTCTCCATCAGTTCAAGAAATGAATACAACACTGGATCTTCTTGTAATTCATTTTCTTGCTCCGCTTGTAAATAGACCTTTCCAACAGGATCAATCACATATTGAATCTGTGCTCCTTTGTCCAAATTCAAAAATGACCTCACCTCTCTGGGTATAGTAGTTTGATAGCGATCTGTAAGTGTGGAAGTAAGCTTGTTCATAGTTCATAGTAAAGGTAATGCATTTGCATTACCAAACCAAATTTATGATCAATAATCCATAGTCTACTAATTACAGTAATGCCTGTGCATTATTTGGGTATTAGTAGGTAGCGATAAAATTAGGAGGAAAAATTACTTAATTGTAATTTTATTCCACTAACCTATCTCTTTCACCACATCCGAAAAAGCCAAGAAAAGCCAAAATGAACTACCTGAGAAAAGCATTAACACGCATTACATCTCATTGGGTAATTTTACTCATAGAGCAGGTAATGATTAGCTTGAGCCTGGTTGCGCTCATCTTGTTCTATAACCTGCTCACACGTGAACAAAGTTCCCAGTCTGATATTTTCTTTTACTTCTTGGCCAATACCGTAATCAGTCTATTTGGTACCTGGTATTTTCAAACACATGCGGGTATTATTCGCTATTCTGAAATCAGCGATATATCCACTGTACTTAAGTTTTCTATTTTTTCATTCCTTGCCTGGTTGGGAATGATTTTTTTGGTCAGTGATGCGCTGATTGAAAAACCAATCCACATCGGAATGTTTTTTGCACATACTGTACTGAGTGCATTTTTATTGATTTCATTCAGAGTTTTAGTAAGAGAGTTTTATTTCCGTTCATTAAAAACAGTGAGCACATACGATAATGTGTTGATCTACGGCGCAGGTGATATTGGAATAGCCACCAAAAAGACACTAGAATTAAATACAAAAAGTAAACTCAAAGTCTTTGCTTTTATCGACGATAACGTACAAAAAATCGGAAAAACACTTTCTGGTAAATTAGTTGAATCAGCCAACATCCTCAATTTAAGCCGCATTGTTACTGATCATCAGATTAAAGAAATCATTCTGGCAACCAACAACCAGCTTGATCCGAAAAGAAAACTGGCAGTGGCTGAACTTTGCAACAATCATGGTATAAAGCTCACGCAAATCCCTCCGCTTCATCAATGGATTGAAGGTGTGTTCAAATTGGAACAACTTAAAAACGTAACTATTGAAATGCTACTGGAAAGACCAATTATAAGGGTCTTCAACCAAAAAACAGCAAATGAACTGCGAGATAAAGTGGTATTGATTACAGGTGCTGCTGGAAGCATTGGAAGTGAGATATGCAGACAACTGGGCAAATACGACATCAAAGAAATGGTGATCATCGACCAGGCTGAAACGCCTCTCTTTGAAATCAGCAATGAATTGCATGCACTCTATCCGCAATTAATACTGACCTCTATTCTGGCTTCGATCAGGGATCAAGACAGGATGATGTTCATTATGCAGCAATACAAACCTTATATTGTATTTCATGCTGCTGCGTATAAGCATGTACCTTTACTTGAAGAATTCCCTGCTGAGGTAGTGAAGACCAATATCTGGGGTACGCAGAATGTAGTAAAATCGGCCATCCTATCTGGTGCTCAGAAATTTGTCATGGTGAGCTCTGATAAGGCTGTGAATCCGACCAACCTCATGGGCGCCAGCAAGCGTATTGCAGAGATGATTGTACAGCATTATGGCAGTCAGAGTAGCCTTCATGC
>VFQT010001992.1_pt1 | contig 22339 bp, 21 predicted proteins | sample 3512381 | NCBI WGS metagenome assembly VFQT01 (sample SAMN10412376, study PRJNA504923) | tailings metagenome | isolation source: Relicate 2 Philex TSF3 active mining site | place: Philippines: Tuba, Benguet | collected 2017-08-29
CTCGGCGAAAGGCTCGACCATGTGCTGGCGACGATGGCCTGCCACGGATCCGTTCGCGCGGGCCGTGCGTTATCGGTGGCCGAGATGAACGCGCTGCTGCGGGAAATGGAGCGCACGCCGCGATCTGGACAATGCAATCACGGGAGGCCGACCTGGGTCAAGCTTGCGCACGGGGATATCGAGAAGCTGTTCGGCCGGCGATGAGGCGCGCCGCTTGTCTGCTAGCGCTGCTCGCCGCTGCCTGCGGGCAGGAGCTCGACCCCGCGGAAAAGGCGGCTAGCGACGCGCGCGATGTCGCGATGGTGGAGGCGGCGCAGAAGGTCCAGCCTCCGGTCCAACGCGTGGGCCCACAGCCGATCCGGCAAACCGACGTCGACCGCTACAACCTGGGCGGCGCCGGCTGTGCGTTCACGCCGAACGACGGCGCCGGTCCGATCCTGTTCACAGGCGAGGAGCAGGGGATCGTGAAGATTGGCGACCGACTGGTCCTGGTCGCCGCCGACAGCGGGAGCGGCGCGTTCCCGAAGAACACGCATGAGAAATACGTCGGGCGCGGAGCGTGGATCGAGCTCACCAGGGGTGAGGGACCGGATGAGGCAATCCCCACCTCGATGACGATCCGCGACCGGTTCGAGCGGGTGATTTACTTCAGCGCCGGCACGCTCGCGTGCGTGGATATGCTCAAGGGCGTGTGAGCTTACGCCTCAAACGTTGAACTTGAAGTGCATGACGTCGCCGTCTTGCACCACGTACTCCTTGCCTTCCTGGCGGAGCCTGCCCGCGTCCTTCGCCCCCGCTTCGCCGTTCAGTGCGACGTAGTCGTCGTAGGCGATGGTTTCGGCGCGGATGAAGCCGCGTTGCATGTCGGAATGGATTTCGCCCGCAGCCTCGGGAGCCTTGGCGCCCTTGTGCACGGTCCAGGCGCGTGCCTCCTTGGGGCCGACGGTGAAGAACGTGATCAGGTGAAGCAGATCGTAGCCTGAGCGGATGATGCGCGCGAGGCCGGTTTCATGCAGGCCCATTTCCTCCAGGAACACCATGCGTTCGTCGGCGTCCATGCTGACCAGATCGGCCTCGATGGCGGCTGAGACGATGACCGCCTGCGCGCCTTCCGCCTTGGCCTTTTCAAATACGCGCGCCGAATATTCATTGCCGGCGGCAGCGGCCTCTTCCTCGACGTTGCAAACATAGAGCACCGGCTTGGCGGTGAGGAGCTGCGCCTGTGCAAAGACGCGCGCCTCTTCATCGTCCTTGGGCTGCGTCAGCCGGGCCGGCTTGCCTTCGCGCAGGAGTTCGAGCGCCTGGCCGAGGACCGAGGCGGTGAGCTTGGCCTCCTTGTCGCCTTGCGCGGCCTTTTTCTGCGCGGCGGGCACGCGCTTTTCCAGGCTCTCCAGATCCGACAGCATCAGCTCGGTTTCGACCGTATCGGCATCTGAGATCGGATCGACGTGGTTGTCGACGTGCTGGATGTCGTCGTTTTCGAAGCAGCGCAGCACATGGACGATGGCATCGACCTCGCGGATGTTGCCCAGGAACTGGTTGCCCAGGCCTTCACCCTTTGACGCCCCGCGCACCAGCCCCGCGATGTCCACGAACCCCAGCTGCGTGGCGATGATCTTGGCGCTCCCGGCGATCTTCGCCAGCGTATCGAGGCGCGGATCGGGGACGCCGACCTGGCCGACGTTGGGCTCGATCGTGCAGAACGGATAGTTCGCCGCCTGCGCCGCCTGTGTTTCGGTCAGCGCGTTGAACAACGTCGATTTGCCGACGTTGGGAAGGCCCACGATCCCGCAACGAAAACCCATCAGATACTCCGATCACATGCCGAGGCGCGCCCATAGCGGGAGCGGAGGGCTTTGACCAGTTGCGGCCGACGCCACGAAAAAGGCCGCCGCCGGCATCCCGGCAGCGGCCCTGAAGCGAGTAGGCCTGGAGTCCCCGGATCAGCTCGACTTGCGGCGGCGGCGAACCAGAACGAGCCCGGCGACGCTGGCGCCCATCAGGCCAAGCATGCCGGGTTCGGGAACCGAAGTGCTGCCGCCGCTGCTGGAAGAGGTGCTTGGCTTGGGCTTCGGCTTGTTCCAGCCCCATGCCATCGCGGGCGTGGCGACCACGGCGGCGCCGGCGAGCGTCGCGGCGAGAATGATCTTGCGGTTCATTGCAGTTCCCCTTGTTGCAGTTGGTTACCTGCTTGATTGGCAAGGGGCGTGCCAACTGTCGCAAACCAGCAGGATAGATGGTTAACGGGGCCGCGCACTGTCGGAAGCCCTGACAGATTGTTTTTCTGAATTGTATCTAGTGTGTTACGTGCTCTGCCGGAGAGCCACTTCGTTCATGAAGCGGGCGTCATCGCCTTGCGCCAGCCAGTCAGCCTCCGCGGCGATGGCGCCCAGCATCTCGGCAAGGTCGTCCATCTCGCTCTTGGCGTAGTTTCCGAGCACATGGCCGGTGACGCGATCCTTGTGGCCGGGGTGGCCGATGCCGATCCGCACTCGGCGAAAATCGGGGCCGAGATGCTGGTCGATCGAGCGCAAGCCGTTGTGCCCGGCGGTGCCGCCGCCCTGCTTCACCTTGATCTTGAATGGTGCCAGATCGAGCTCGTCATGAAAGACGGTGAGCGCGTCGATGCCCAGCTTGTAGAAGCGCAGGGCCTCGCCGACCGAGCGCCCGCTTTCGTTCATGAAGGTGGCGGGCTTGAGCAGCAGGATCTTGCTCGCGCCGATCCGGCCTTCCTGGAACCAGCCCTGGAACTTCTTCTGGACAGGGCCGAAGCCATGCACTTCGGCGATGGTATCCAGCGCCATGAAGCCGGCGTTGTGCCGGTGCATCGCATATTGCGGACCGGGATTGCCGAGGCCGACCCAGAGCTGCACCTATCTTCCCTCCCGTGTGCGGAGGGGCCGGGGAAGGCCCTTTCAGGCGGCATCCCCGGCATGCCCTCCCTAAGCCCCTCCGCATGTGGGAAGGGCTTAGGACAGACTTACTCGCTCGCGGCAGGCGTCGTCGAATTGTCGCCTTCCTCGCTGCGCAGGCCCGAGGGCGCAACGATCGTCGCAATCGTGAAGTCGCGATCGGTGATGCCGCTTTCAACGCCCGCAGGCAGGGAGACGTCGCTGATGTGGATCGAATCCCCCACGTCGCGGCCGGTGACGTCGATCACGATCTCTTCAGGGATGCTGTCCGGCGAGCACACCAGATCGAGGTCGTGGCGCACGATGTTCAGCACGCCGCCGCGCTTCAGGCCCGGCGAGGCCTCTTCGTTGGCGAAGACCACCGGCACGTTGACGTGGACCTTGGCGTCTTTGGAAACGCGCAGGAAGTCCGCGTGCAGCGGGCGGTCGCTCACGGGATGGAAGGCGACGTCCTTGGGCAGCGTCCGCACTTTCTTGCCGCCGACTTCGACTTCCACGATCGAGTTGAAGAAGTGGCCGGTGCCAAGCTGGCGCACCAGTTCCTTCTCTTCGACGTGGACGGTCAGCGGCTCTTCGTTGCCGCCATAGACGACGGCGGGGACGCGGCCAGAACGACGCAGGGCACGGGAGGCTCCCTTGCCTGCCCGATCGCGCGTCTCTGCCGGCAGGGTAAGCGTATCGCTCATATCTCTTGCCTTTCGAATACGTGGAGTTTCACATGTTCCCGCCACGCCTCCAGGGATGACCATGACGGGAAGCGCGCGCCGTTAGCGGGAATAGGGCGGATTGGCAAGGAACAACGCTTTGTGGCCGCGGCCGTCATTGCACGCGCGTCACCCGCAGCCCCTTCGCCTCCAGCAGCACCGGCAGACCTTCCGCCCCGGCCATATGCGCGCCGCCCACCGCGACGAAAGGGCGGTGCCCGCCCGCCATCATCGCCGCGATCCGGTCCGCCCAGCGGCGGTTGCGCTGGGTGAACAGTGCGTCGCGCAGCTCAGGATCGGCAAGCAGGCCGCGCCGCGTCTCGCGCTCGATCGTCGCCATGTCGCCCTTGCGCCAGGCGGCGGCGAGGCCGCCGTTGCGCGGTTCCAAGCTGCCGGCATCGCGCAGCACGATCTCCAGCAAGTCGCGCTGCTCGCGCTCGGGCAGGGTATCGAACACCGCGAGCTGGCCGTCCGCGCCTTCCAGCTCGATCACGGGACGGTTTGAGGCAGCGGCGATGACCGCACGGTCGATGCCATGCTCGGGGTCGAGCTCGCCACTGCCCGCGCGCGCCAGCGACAGCGCGGCGGCCCAGGTTTCAGTTTCTGCGAAATCGCGCTCTTTAGCCTTCGCCTGGGCAAGGAGTGCCATCAAGGCGGGCCGCAGCGTTGGGTCAATGCGCGCGGAGAGCGGTGGCAGGCCGGGCGAGCGCGAGCGCCGGGCGAAGGCGGCGGGGATCGTGCTCTGATCGGCGATCTCGACGACGATCAGGTCGGCCTCGTCCAGCGCCGCTCCGACTTTCGCCGAGCGCCAGAGCGCCGGCCGGTCCAGCGCATGGATCGTGCCGAACAGCCATCCGCGCTGTCCCCCCGGCCCGTCCACGCGCCATAGCGCGGGGCTTGCCGCATCGGGGGCTGGAGAACACGCGGCAACCAGCAGCGCCAGGAGCAGAACGGCGATCCGCGCCATGGTTCTACTGTACGCGCTGGCTCTGGATGCCCGCCTTTGCAAGCTGGTCTTGAACGCTCCCCGTACCGGCGAGATGTCCAGCGCCGACCGCGAGGAACACCGTTCCGGGCTGGTCCATTCGTTGTGCGATCCACTTGGCCCAGGTGCGGTTGCGGCCGATGAGCAGCAGCTCCATCAGCGCGGCGTCGTCCTCTTCCTCGGCGTTCATCAGCTCGGCGAGCCGCTCGGCGTCGCCGCGCTCCCATGCGGCGATCATCGCGTCGACATCCGCCATGGCCTGCGGCAGATGCTCGACCACTTCGGCCAGATAGCGGCGCTGCATGTCGAGCGGCAGGGAATCGAACAGGCCGATCTGGTACTCGGCGGTCTCCAGCGCCCGGCGCGGAATGCGCAGCGCCTTGGCGCGCGCATCGAGCGCGACCTCGACGCCGTTCGCGCCGTCATAGCCCTTGGCTGCCAGCGGCAGGCTCGACATCAGGATGCTGGCATACCAGGGTTCGTAGACATCGAACGCATTGCCGGGCAACCGCATCGAAGCGAGCCGCGCTTCGTAGGCCGCGCGGGCCTCGGGCGAGAGCAGCCCGCGCAAGGTCTGGCCTTTCGGCAGTCGGGCCTTGCCGTCGATCAGTGCCGCAAGCTCCTGCGGCTTGGTCTCGACGATTTCGGTGACGAGTTCGTCGGACTGCTCGAAAGCGCGGGACACCGGACCGCCGTACCAGTCGAGCCCCTTGGGCAGGATATGCACGGTGCCGAACAGGTAGATCGTGGTATCCGCATCGGACACCTTCCACAGCGCCGGATAGGCTTTGGGTACGACCGGCGCGGATGACGCCTCGGCGGGCGGCGCGGCCTGCTCGTTAGCGGACGCGGTGACGGAAAGGCAGACGGCCAGCGCGAACAGCGGCGCCAGCACCCGGCGGGGGAGTATTCTCATCGGCTCAGTCTATAGCGTGCCATTCTCGCGCGTCGATGAACGATCCGCCGTTGACCGTGTAACGCCCATCCGCCAAAGGCGCGAGCCTATGTCCGAGCGCGCCGCACCGTTGAGCTTTCAGGAGATGATCCTGCGCCTCCACAGCTTCTGGAGCGCGCAAGGCTGCCTGATCCTCCAGCCCTATGACATGCGGATGGGCGCGGGCACGTTCCACCCCGCCACGACCTTGCGCGCGCTGGGGCCGGAACCCTGGAAGGCGGCCTACGTCCAGCCCTCGCGCCGCCCGACCGACGGGCGCTACGGCGAGAACCCCAACCGGCTGCAGCACTACTATCAGTACCAGGTGATCCTGAAGCCGAACCCGGAGAACCTGCAGGAACTTTACCTGCAGAGCCTCGCCGCCATCGGCGTCGATCCGCTGGCGCACGACATCCGTTTCGTCGAGGACGACTGGGAGAGCCCGACGCTGGGCGCGTGGGGGCTGGGCTGGGAAGTGTGGTGCGACGGCATGGAAGTCACCCAGTTCACCTATTTTCAGCAGGTGGGCGGGTTCGACTGCAAGCCGGTGGCGGGCGAGCTCACTTACGGGCTGGAACGCCTCGCCATGTACATTCAGGGCGTGGACCGGGTGTACGACCTGCGCTTCAACGATGCCGGCGTGTCCTACGGCGACGTGTTTCTGGAAAACGAGCGCGAGCTGTCGAAGTACAACTTTGAGGTCGCCGACACCGAGCAGCTCTTCAAGGGCTTCCAGCACGCCGAGGCGGAAGCGCGGCGCTGCATCGACGCCGGCATTCCCCTGGCGGCCTATGACCAGGCGATCGAGGCGAGCCACTTGTTCAACCTGCTTCAGGCGCGCGGCGTGATCTCCGTGCAGGAGCGCGCCAGCTACATCGGCCGCGTCCGCGACCTCGCCAAGGGCAGCTGCCAGGCGTGGATCGAGAAGAACTCTGCAACCTGGGCGGAAAAGTTTCCGGGGTGGACGGTATGACCGACTTCCTGCTTGAACTGCGCTCCGAGGAAATCCCCGCGCGGATGCAGGCGGGCGCCCGCGCCAGCCTGGAGAAGCTGTTCCGCGAGCAGATGGCCGCCGCCGGCGTCGTCATCGGCGCGATCACCGTCTGGTCCACGCCGCGCCGGCTGGCACTGGTCGCGCGCGATCTGCCGGATGCGACGGCTGCCGTCAGCGAGGAGTTGAAAGGCCCCAAGACGTCCGCACCGCCGCAGGCGCTCGAAGGTTTCCTGCGCAAGACCGGCCTGACGCAGGACCAGCTTACCGAGCGCGACGGCGTCTACTTCGCCGTGACGGAGAAGCCGGGCCGCGCCACCCTCGATGTCCTTGCCGAGGCGATCCCCGCCATCGTCCGCGCGTTCCCCTGGCCCAAGTCCCAACGCTGGGGTGCAGCATCAATCACCACCGAGTCCTTGCGCTGGGTGCGGCCGCTCTCGGGCATGGTCGCGATCCTGGGCGAGGAGCTGGTCGAGTGCGAGGTCGGCGGCATCGCCTCGGCCTATGCGACGCTGGGCCACCGCTTCCACCATCCGGGCGAGATCACCATCGGCGGCGCCCACGACTATGCCGACAAGCTGCGCGCCTGCCACGTTATCGTCGATCACGAAGAACGCCAGAACCTGATCCGCGACAAGGCGCGCGCCGCCGCAGCCGAGGCGGGGCTGGCGCTGGTCGAGGACGAGGGGCTGGTGATCGAGAACGCCGGCCTCACCGAATGGCCGACGCCGCTGCTGGGCCACTTCGACGAGGCATTCCTCGAAGTGCCGCCCGAGGTGATCCAGCTTACCGCGCGCACCAACCAGAAGTATTTCGTCTGCGAGAAGGACGGCAAACTCGCCAACGCCTTTGTCTGCACCGCCAATATCGAGGCGAGCGACGGCGGGGAGGCGATCATCGCCGGCAACCGCAAGGTGCTGGCCGCGCGCCTGTCCGACGCGCGCTTTTTCTGGGAGCAGGACCGCCGCAAGACCCTGGCCGAGCACGCCGAGGGCCTGAAACGCATCACCTTCCACGAAAAGCTGGGCACCGTCGCCGACAAGGTGGACCGCGTGGCCAAGCTCGCCCGCTGGCTGGTGGAAGAGGGGATCGTAAAGCCCTCTCCCCTTGGGAGAGGGTCGGGTGAGGGGCCTGAAGCCTCAGCCCAGGAGACCCTCACCCCGACCCTCTCCCAAGGGGAGAGGGAGCAACTGGCCGATCTCGCCGAACAGGCCGCGCGGCTATGCAAGGCCGATCTCGTCACCGAGATGGTCGGCGAATTCCCCGAGCTGCAGGGCCTGATGGGCGGCTATTACGCCCGCGCCGAGGGACTGCCCGATGCCGTCGCCGATGCGATCCGCGATCACTACAAGCCGGTCGGGCAGGGCGATGACGTGCCGACCGCACCGGTGACGGTGGCGGTGAGTTTGGCTGATAAGCTGGATTCCATAATGCAATTCTTCTTGATTGAAGAAAAGCCGACGGGTTCGAAAGATCCCTTCGCTTTGAGGCGATCAGCCATAGGAGCAGTAAGGGTCGTTCTCGTGAACGCACTTCGACTCCCGGCTTTCTTGGCGTTGGCCCAAAGTTTGGCTCAGAGTGTAAGGCAGGTGTCCAAAGAAATTGGTCAATGGTCAAAATCGGACGAGGCTCAGAAGTTACGCTATTTCGATCTGCTTGAAGCGATTGATTCACTCGGAACACTCACTCCAAGCAGTGAGCTTCCCCCACGCAAAACGTTCGATGAGATAATACTTTCGGCCGAGGGCGTACACGGATTGAGCGAGCGCGCTAACCATGTCCGAGGATTGATGAAGGACGGATTGGCCTCTTTCGGCAGGGTCAATCACGAAGCCGTTCAGTTCATTATAGACCGCCTCAAGGTCCAACAGCGCGAAGCCGGCGTCCGTCACGACCTGATCGATGCGGTCTTCGCGCTCGGCGGCGAGGACGATCTCGTCCGCCTGCTCGCCCGCGTCCACGCGCTCCAGGCCTTCATCGGCACTGACGACGGCCGGAACCTCCATGCCGGCTACAAGCGCGCCGCCAACATCCTCAAGAAGGAAGACTGGCGCGGGGTCGAGGGGGAAATATCCCGCACCGGCGAGGAAGACCCGCTCGCCAATGTCGACGACCCTGATCTCAAGGACGTGATCGCCGCGAAGATGGCGGAGCGGCAGCACGGTTTGGCTTCCTACACCCCCGAACCGGCGGAACAGGCGCTGATCGACGCGCTCGATCTTGCCGGTCCCCAGGCCGCCGCAGCGGTCGAGGCCGAGGATTTCGCGGGCGCGATGGCGGCGCTTGCGGCGCTACGCGCGCCGATCGACGCCTTCTTCGATGACGTCACTGTCAACGACCCCGATCCGGACAAGCGTCGTTCGCGCTTGGAACTACTGGATCGTTTTCGTATTGCAGTGCACAATGTGGCGGATTTCTCAAAGATTGAGGGCTAGCCGCCCTTTGCATGGCGCCAGCGTTTTAACTTCGTCAGGAAAGTCTCGGCTAAGATGAACAAGCAGGTCTACACCTTCGGCGGCGGCGTGAAGCATGATGAACCGCGTGCCCGCGACAAAGTGATCGTCGGCGGTAAGGGCGCGAACTTGGCGGAAATGGCGGGGATCGGCCTGCCCGTGCCTCCCGGCTTCACCATCACCACCGAGGAATGCGTGCGCTATCTGGCCGAAGGGGGCGACTTTTCGGCCGAGCTGCGCGGCGAAGTGGCCAAAGCGCTGACGCACATCGAGCAGGCCGTGGGCAAGAAGTTCGGCGATGCCGCCGACCCGCTGCTGGTCTCGGTCCGTTCGGGCGCGCGCGTTTCGATGCCGGGCATGATGGACACGGTGCTCAACCTCGGCCTCAATGACGAGACCGTGCAGGGGCTGGCCAAGACCTCGGGCGATGATCGCTTCGCCTGGGACAGCTATCGCCGCTTCATCCAGATGTATTCCGACGTCGTCCTCGGGCTCGATCACCATGCCTTCGAGGACGCGCTGGAGATCGCCAAGGAAGACAACGGCTATTATTCCGACGTCGATATGCTGGCCGAGAACTGGCAGGCGCTGGTGAGCGAGTACAAGGCGATCGTCGAAAAGGGACTCGGCCGTCCGTTTCCGCAGGATGTGAACGAGCAGCTCTGGGGCGCGATCCGGGCGGTGTTCGATAGCTGGGATTCGGACCGCGCCAAGGTCTATCGCCGCCTGAACGATATTCCCGGAGACTGGGGCACGGCGGTCAACGTCCAGGCCATGGTCTTCGGCAACATGGGCGATACTTCCGCAACCGGTGTCGCCTTCACCCGCGATCCCGCCACCGGCGAGCGTGCCTATTACGGCGAGTGGCTTGTCAATGCGCAGGGCGAGGACGTCGTCGCCGGCATCCGCACCCCGCAGTACCTGACCAAAGCCGCGCGCGAGGCCGCCAACGCCAAGCCGCTGTCGATGGAAGAGGCCATGCCCGAAGCCTATGGCGAGCTGGCGCGCGTCTTCGACCTGCTCGAGCTCCACTACAAGGACATGCAGGACATCGAGTTCACCGTCGAGCGCGGCAAGCTCTGGATGCTCCAGACCCGCAGCGGCAAGCGTACCGCCAAGGCGGCGCTGCGAATGGCGGTCGAAATGGCCGGCGAGGGCCTGATCGATGAGCGGACCGCGATCCGCCGCATCGACCCGATGGCGCTCGATCAGCTCCTGCACCCGACGCTCGATCCCAAGGCGGCGCGCGATGTGCTCGGCAAGGGGTTGCCCGCGTCACCGGGCGCGGCTTCGGGCGCGATCGTGATTGATGCCGACACCGCCGAGAAGCGCGCCGAGCGAGGCGAGGCGGTCGTGCTGGTCCGCGTCGAGACCAGCCCCGAGGACATCCACGGCATGCATGCCGCCAAGGGCATCCTTACCGCTCGCGGCGGCATGACCAGCCACGCGGCGGTGGTGGCCCGCGGCATGGGCCGGCCCTGCGTCTCGGGCGCGTCGAGCGTGTCGATCGACATGGCGACCCGCACGCTCCGCATCGGCGACCGCGCGCTCAAGGAAGGCGACATCATCACGCTCGATGGTTCGACCGGGGATATCATGGCCGGCGAAGTGCCGACCATCGAACCCGAGCTGGTCGGCGACTTCGGCACGCTGATGGGCTGGGCCGACCGCCACCGCCGCATGAAGGTGCGCGCCAACGCCGAAACCCCTGCCGATTGCCGGATGGCCCGCCAGTTCGGCGCCGAGGGCGTGGGCCTGTGCCGCACCGAGCATATGTTCTTCGACGCGGGCCGCATCAGCGCGGTGCGCCAGATGATCCTCGCCGAGGACGAATCCGGACGCCGCGCCGCGCTCGCCAAGCTGCTGCCCGAGCAACGCGCCGATTTTCAGGCGATCTTCGAAGTGATGACCGGCCTTCCCGTCACCATCCGCCTGCTCGATCCGCCGCTGCATGAATTCCTGCCGCACGGCGATGCCGAATTCGCCGAGCTTTCGGAAACGATCGGTATCGGCGTGGACACGCTCAAGCGCCGGGCCGGGGAACTGCATGAGTTCAACCCGATGCTCGGCCATCGCGGCTGTCGCCTCGGCATCACCTTCCCCGAGATCTACGAGATGCAGGCCCGCGCCATCTTCGAAGCCGCCTGCGATGTCGCCGCGGCCAGCGGCGAAGCCGTGGTGCCGGAAGTCATGATCCCGCTTGTCGCCACCAAGCGCGAGCTGGAGATCCTGCGCGGGCTGGTCGACCGGACCGCGCGCGCGGTTTTCGAGGAGAAGGGGCGCACGCTCGAATATCTCGTCGGCACGATGATCGAGCTCCCGCGCGCCGCGCTGATGGCGGGCGAGATCGCAGAGGAAGCGCGCTTCTTCTCATTCGGCACCAACGACCTCACCCAGACGACGCTGGGGGTGAGCCGCGACGATGCCGCCCGTTTCCTCGGTCCCTACGTGGAACAGGGCATCTATGCGCGCGATCCGTTCGTCAGCCTGGATGTCGATGGCGTCGGCCAACTCGTCACGCTGGCCGCCGAGCGCGGCCGCGCGACGCGCCCCGGCATCAAGCTGGGCATCTGCGGCGAGCATGGCGGCGATCCCGCCAGCATCGCGTTCTGCGAGAGCCAGGGCCTCGATTACGTCAGCGCCTCGCCCTATCGCGTGCCGATCGCACGGCTCGCGGCGGCGCAGGCGGCGTTGGGGTAGGTCGGACAACCTTCGACAAGCTCAGGATGAGCGGACTGTTGGTGGATGATCCGCTCAGGCTGAGCCTGTCGAAGCCCGGCAGGCTACCTCCGCCATCCACTGAGCGTCAGTATCTCGAACCGCTCCACCGTTCGGCCGCCCTCACCGGCGGCGGCGAAGGTGGAGCGGGCGCGTTTGAGCGCAGCTTTGCCCAGCGGCGGGCCTGACCTCGCCAGCACGTTGGACAAGCCCTGCGCGCGCAAGTCGGCAATGAGGCGGTCGAACGAGCGATAGCCGACATCGAGCGAGCGACAGTCGATCACCGGGTCCGAGAAGCCTGCCCGTTGCAGCAGCTGCCCGCCGGCGCGCACATCGACTTGCGGATGCAGGCGCGGCGCGGCGCGGTCGCCATCCGCCGCCAGCATCGCCGCGCGCAGCATGGGAAGGCTGCCGGCGGCGGGAAAGCTCACGATCGCCAGCCCGCTTGGCGCGAGCGCATTGCGGATATGCACCAGCGCGCCCGGCAAGTCGTTGACCGTGTCTAGCGTACCCAGGCTGGCGATGAAATCGAAGCCGGCCTCGGGGTAGGGCCGCTCTTCGTCCAGCGCATCGATGTCGAGCGAGCGCACGCTCGCGCCTTGTCGCTCCAGGGGTTTGCCTAGAGCATCGGTGCCATGGCCCACGATCAGCGCCCTCTTCGGTTCGAAGCGAAGGAATGCCAGACGGTCCAGCACATCCTCGACCATGTCGTCGATCAGGAACTTCGGCGCGTCGGCAAGGCGCTGAAGCCGCTGCATGCGCTTGCGCGCGGCGAGCCGGCGCGGCGGGGAGAATATGACGGGCGGTGCGGGTGTCGGCATGGCAAGCGCGATCTAGGCGAGATCATGGCAAGCCGCTAGACCGCCTCCATGCCCATTCCTCAGGCGCTGGCGCCGGTCGTCGACCTGATCTTCCCGCCCCGATGCCCGCTTTGCGGCGAGGGTCTGTTGGCGCAGACCGGGCTTTGCGGCACTTGCTGGCAGGAACTGGTGATCCCGGGTGAGCCGGCTTGCGGCCTGTGCCAGCGGCCGTTCGCCGAGGACATGCCCGCGGGCCTGCATTGTGCGCCCTGTCTCGCGCAGCCGCCACGGCATGACGGCATTGCCGCCGGGACGATCTATAACGAACCTTCGCGCCGCCTGGTGCTGGCCCTCAAGCATGGCCGCCGCATCGCGCTCGCGCCGATGATGGCGCGGCTGATCGCGGCCAGATTGTCGTTTGTCGGCGAGGGGTGGCTGGCCGTGCCGGTGCCGCTGCACCGCTGGCGGCTCTGGCATCGCGGCTTCAACCAGGCGCCGCTGATTGCGCGTGAGATCGGCAAGACCACGGGTGCGGACCTTGGCGTCGACGTGCTGGTGCGCCGCAAGCCGACGCGCAGCCTTGGCGGACTTGGGCGGAAGGCGCGCGCGCGAACCCTGTCGGGCGCCATTGCGATCAATCCCTTGCGCGCCGAGCAAGTTCGCGGCGCCCGTGTCGTGCTCGTCGATGACGTGCTGACCAGCGGGGCGACATCGGATGCCTGCGTTTCGGCGCTCAAGCGCGCCGGTGCTGAGCGGGTGGTGATAGCCTGCTTCGCGCGGGTGCTGGATGAAGTCCTGCCGGGATAAAGGAAAACGCCCGGAACTTGCGTTCCGGGCGCCCTCGTGACGAAACCTTTGAGCGCTGCCGAAGCAGAACGGCGACCGCCCCCTTGCGATCACCTCGCCCGATCCCTCAATTGTGGCGCGCCCAGCTTACGCGGGCGTCAGCCAATCCCTGAACCGTGGCGCTTTCTTATCGCACCTTCGTCCGGCGACAGCCCTTGCCGACTGCGGGATTACGTTTCTGCGGAATCGCTGTGAAATGAAAGTGTCATTGGTCTGGGCCATGGATTTTGGTGCAGCTCTGTGGTTATCGTGCAACAAGCGGCGCGCTGGGCGCCGGCCATTGAGGGACCACAATTCCGATGTCGACGATCTCGGCCCACGAGCGCGAGGCGGGAAGCACATTCCTTCCGCGCTTCGACGCGCAGGGGCTGCTCACCGCCATTGCCGTCGACGCCGCGAGCAAGGACGTGCTCATGGTGGCTTTCATGGACTCCGAAGCGCTCGACAAGACGCGTGAGACCGGGCTCGCGCATTTCCACTCACGATCGCGCGGGCGGCTGTGGCTCAAGGGAGAGACCTCGGGCCATTTCCTCCGCGTTCAGGAAATCCGGGTAGACTGCGATCAGGATGCGCTGGTGCTGATGGTGTCACCCGAAGGACCGGCCTGCCACACCGGGGCGCGAAGCTGCTTCTATCGGCGGATCGACGGCGAGGAGCTGAGCCCGGTCGCGGATTGAACCACGGCCGGTAGAACGATGGGAGAAGGACGGGATGGCAACTTACAAGGCGCCCACGCGCGACGCGCGCTTCATCGTCAACGAGGTGCTCGGCCTTGCCGGACATGGCAATCTTCCGGGTTTCGAGACCGTCACGCCCGATATCGTCGAGGCCGTTCTGGAAGAGGCGGGGCGTTTCGCCGGTGAGGTTCTTGCGCCCCTGAATGCCAGCGGGGACGAGGAAGGCTGCCGCCGCAACCCGGACGGATCGGTTACCACGCCCGCCGGATTTCGTGAGGCCCATCGCCAATTCCGCGACGCTGGCTGGGGCACGCTATCGGCGCCCGAAGCGTTCGGCGGACAGGGAATGCCGCACGTGCTGGGCTTCGCCATCGAAGAGTTCATGTCGGCCGCCAATCAGGCGTTTGCCATGTATCCAGGCCTGACCGGCGGCGCGGTACGGGCGCTGCTCGCCAAGGGGTCGCCGGAACTGCAGCAGCGTTACGTGCCGAAGATGGTCGCCAACGAATGGCTCGGTACGATGAACCTGACCGAGCCGCAGTGCGGGACCGACCTGGGCCTCATTCGCACGCGGGCCGAACCCCGCGCGGACGGCGCTTACGCTATCACCGGCACCAAGATCTTCATCTCGGCGGGCGAGCACGACCTGACCGACAACATCATCCACCTCGTGCTCGCGCGCATCGCGGGAGCGCCGGAGGGGACGAAGGGCATCTCCTTGATCGTGGTGCCCAAGGTGTTGGTCGGCGACGATGGCTCCCTCGGCGAGCGCAATGCCGTCAGCTGCGGTGCGATTGAGCGCAAGATGGGCATCCACGCCAACTCCACGTGCGTGATGAACTACGACGGGGCGACCGGATGGCTGGTGGGCGAGGAAAACAAGGGGCTCGCCGCCATGTTCATCATGATGAACGCCGCCCGGCTGGGGGTGGGCATCCAAGGACTGTCGCAGGCCGATGTCGCTTACCAGAATGCGGTCAGTTATGCGCGAGAGCGGCGGCAGGGCAGGGCGTTGACCGGACCCACCGAACCGCAGGAGAAAGCAGACCCGCTTATCGTCCATGCGGACGTACGGCGGATGCTGATGGAGGCCAAGGCCTTCATCGAAGGAATGCGCGCATTGACGCTGTGGGGCGGGCTGCAGGTCGAGCTAGCCGAGAAGGCACCGACCGAGCAGGAGCGGCAGACCGCCGACGATCTCATCAGCCTGCTGACGCCGGTGATCAAGGGCTACGGCACCGACAAGGGCTTTCAGACGGCCGTCGATATGCAGCAGATCTGGGGCGGGCACGGCTACATCGCCGAGAACGGCATGGAACAGTTCGTGCGCGATGCGCGGATCGCCATGATCTACGAAGGCGCGAACGGGGTGCAGGCGATGGACCTTGTCGGGCGCAAGCTGGCGATGAACGGCGGCCGGGCGATCCAGGCGCTGTTCGCAATGGTGGATGCGGAGTGCGAAGCCGCCAATGCGGAAGCCCGGTTACAGGATCTTGGCGGCCGAGTGGCCAAAGCCAACGGCGAGCTCAAGGCGGCGACGCTCTGGTTCATGCAGAATGCTCTCGCCAAGCCCGACAACGCGGGTGCGGGCGCCTATCACTACATGCACCTGATGGGGATCGTCGTACTGGGACTGATGTGGCTGCGGATGGGGCGTGCTGCCTGCGGGGCGTTGGACGCAGGGTCCGAGGAACGCGCCTTTTACGAAGCGAAGCTGGTCACGGCGCGGTATTTCGGCGAGCGTTTCACCCCCGATGCGGGCGCGCTGCGGCGCAAGATCGAATCGGGGGCGGATGCCTTGATGGCGTTGCCCACGGACGATTTCCTGTTCTGACCGCGAGGCGTGGCCCCTCCGGGGTGACCTGAAGCGGCCTTGCATCCTGCCTTCCGCTCCGCCCCTGCCGCCGCACGAGGGTGGCAATTGCTGGCGTGTGCGGCGAGACCGGCTCCCGACAGAGGGACACCCCGACGCAGGAGTTTTTCAATGATCGGTTCCACAATCCGTTTCGCAGGGAAGACCGCGCTCATCCTCGCGGCGCCGCTGGCACTTGGCACCGCGAATGCCGCCGAGACGGCTGCCGCTCCACAAGACAACGCCGCAGCCACCGCGCCGGAACAACCGGCTGCCGGATCGGCTCCTGCCGCGACCATAGATAGCAACGGTGACGGCAAGGCCGATGCCTGGGACCGCGATGCGAACGGCGCGGCCGACGCCTGGGATACCAATGCCGACGGCAAGCCGGACAAGTATGACAACGACGGCGACGGAAAACCGGATCCCGCCGAAGCTTCCAACCGCTAAGCTCCAGAGAGACTGACCCCCGCAATGCGGGGGTCTTTTTTGTCAGCTCCCGAAGACTTCGTTGAACAGGTTCATCATGGCGGCCCAGCTCTGGCGGTCAGCGCTGCCATCGTAAGCGATGGCGGGCATCCCGCGCGCATCGCTTCCCGGATCGGTGAAACCATGCTTCACCCCGCTATAGCTGTGGAAGTGCCAATTGGCGCCGGCCGCATCCATCTCTTCCCAGAAACTGATCACATGCTCGCGCGGGACCATCGGATCGGCGTCGCCATGGCACACCAGGATTCGCGCCTTGACCGCACCCGCCTTGGCCGGAAGCGGCGTGGTCAACGTTCCGTGGAAGCTGACGACGACCTCCAGGTCGGCACCTGCTCGAGCGAGTTCCAGCACCGCGCCGCCGCCCATGCAATATCCGATCGCGGCCATCGGCAGGCCGGCGGCATCCGGGTGGGCACGCAACGTTTCGAGGGCCGCGGCAAGACGCCGCCGGTAGCCTTCCGGATCGGCTCGTAAGGCCTTTGCCAGCCCTTGCGAGGCCTCGAAGCTTTCCACCTCTTGCCCATAGAAATCGGCGATGAAGGCCAAGTAGCCGGCCTCGGCGAGCATTTCCGCGCGATTCCGGGTGGCTTCGGTGACGTTTGCGATCGTGGGGAACACGACAACCGCAGCGCGGGCTGCGGCAGCCGGGCGCGCGAGCCATCCGGTCAGCCGAACCTCGCCGTCGGCATAGCTGATCTTTTCGAGCGCGGTCATTCGGGCAGGAAGTCCGGAACCGACAGATAGCGCTCGCCGGTGTCGTAGTTGAAGCCAAGAACGCGCGAGCCCGGTGCCAGGTTGGCCAAATGCTGGGCAATGGCCGCGAGCGTCGCGCCGGAACTGATGCCGACGAGCATGCCTTCCTCACGCGCGCAGCGCCGGGCCATTTCCTTGGCGTCCGCGGGATCGACCTGTATCGCTCCGTCGATCGCCTGGGTGTGCAGGTTGCTGGGAATGAACCCGGCGCCGATGCCCTGGATCGGATGCGGGGCGGGTTGCCCGCCGGAGATGACCGGCGACAGCGTCGGTTCCACGGCATAGGCCTTCATGGCGGGCCACTTGGCCTTGAGAACTTCCGCGCAGCCGGTGAGATGCCCACCCGTGCCCACGCCGGTGATGAGCGCATCAATCGGGCTGTCCGCGAAGTCGGCAAGGATTTCTTGCGCGGTAGTGCGGACATGCACTTCGATATTCGCCGGATTGTCGAACTGCTGCGGCATCCACGCGCCGGGCGTCTGGTCGACAATCTCACGTGCCCGCTCGATCGCGCCTTTCATACCCTTCTCGCGCGGGGTCAGATCAAATGTCGCGCCATAGGCGAGCATCAGGCGCCGGCGTTCCAGCGACATTGATTCAGGCATAACCAGCACGAGCTCGTAGCCTTTCACCGCCGCCACCATGGCCAGCCCGATGCCGGTGTTGCCCGAGGTCGGTTCCACGATCGTGCCGCCCGGCTTGAGGCTGCCTTCGGCTTCCGCCGCCTCGATCATCGAAAGCCCGATGCGGTCCTTGATCGATCCGCCGGGGTTCGCGCGCTCGCATTTCACCCAGACTTCGTGATCTGGAAACATCCGCGACAGACGGACGTGCGGGGTGTTGCCTATCGTGGCGAGAATGCTGTCGGCCTTCATGGTGCGGGCTCCGTCTGGCGATACTGCGGTGCGAATGTTCGGGCATGGCGTAATTCGGGAAATAGCCAAGCCCACAGGATCGTGATCACTATCGCACCTGTGCCTCCGAACACAACCGCCCCCGTCGCACCGAGCAAGGCGGCGGCGACGCCCGACTGCATCTCGCCAAGCTCGTTCGATGCCGAGATGGCGAGGCCCGAAATCGCCGAGACGCGGCCGCGCATCGCATCGGGCGTGTTGAGCTGGATCAGGCTGCTGCGCACGAAGACCGAAACCATGTCCGCCGCGCCAAGCAGCGTGAGCATCGCGATGGAAAGCAGGAACGCATTCGAAAGACCGAACCCGATGGTGCAGGCGCCGTAGACCACCACGGCCCAGAGCATCTTGGCGCCGACGTTGCGCGAAAGCGGCCGCCACGACATCCAGATCGCGACGAGCGCCGCGCCGAAGGCGGGGGCGGCGCGCATCTGGCCCAGGCCTTCGGGACCGACCTGCAGGATATCGCGCGCGAAGATGGGAAGCAGCGCGGTAGCGCCGCCGAGTATCACGGCAAACAGGTCCAGGCTGACGCAGCCGAGCAGGAAGCGTTCGTTCCAGAGGAAACGGAATCCTTCCGCCATCTCGCGAAGGGGGTGCGCGCGGTTTTCCGATGGAGGCGGATTCACGCGGCGAATGCGGGTGATGCAGAAGCAGCCCACGACGAGGAGCCCGGCCGAAGTGGCATAGGGCAGGGTGCTGTCGCTCGCGAACAGGAAGCCGCCGAGCGCCGGGCCGATCACCGAACCGGCCTGCCCGGCGATAGAATTGAACGCGATCGCGCGGGGGATCAGCTTGGGAGGCACGATATTGGGCGCAATCGCGCTGAGAGCAGGCCCGACGAACACGCGGGCAGAGCCGTGGAGCGCCGCCAGAACGTAGAGAAGTGGCAGATTCAGCGCATCGTTCGCATTGGTCAGTGCGAGAGTGAGTGCGATGATGCAATCGAGCGTGATAGCGAGTCCCGCGACGAGGCGCCGCTCGAACCGATCAGCCGCAAGGCCCGCAACCGGGGTTAGCACGAGCAGCGGGATGAATTGCGCAAGCCCCAGCAGGCCGAGCTGGAAGGCCGCTTCGGGGATGCTCATGCCGTAGTCGCTGCGCGCGATGTCGTAGAGCTGGTAGCCGATAACCACGACCATCGCCGTCGTCGCGACCATGGCGGTGAACCGGGATAGCCAGAAGAACCGATAGTCGCGAATCTGCAGCGGGGAAGTTGGCTCGGTCACGATGGCGCGAATGGCAGTGCCGCGCCGCCTTGCCAAGCGGGCGATCCAAATGCTTTGAGCCAGTCGAAGGCTTGGTCGTCAGGCGGGCGTCATTCCGGAGCGGTCGTGACAGCCCAGATCAGCGGCGACGGCGCAACCGCGGATTGGGCTGAAGGGCGTCGATCAGGTCATCGAAATCATCGAGCCGTATGATCCGCTCGAACTGAAATCCCGAGCGGTCCTCGGCCTGCCAGATCATGTGCGCTTCGATCCGACCCACCACCGGGAGGCGGATGGTGATGCGTTCACCGCGCCCCATGCCGTGATCGCCGCGTACCATGAAGCCATGGGCGGACAGGTTGATGATATGCAGATGAACATCGCCCAACTGACGATGCTCGCCGATGACGGGGTGGTCGACTGGGTGGCGCACAGCACGCCGCATGTCGGTGACCGATAGCTGTGCTCCAGCGTTCATTTCCTGCGTACCCTCGCCTCGTTGCCAGGGCGCATCTTGCCACGGCATTGGCAAACATTGGGTAAACCGGCAAAATCATGCCGGAAAGGAATTGCCGGAACACGCTCAGGCTGAGCGCAAGATGCCGTGCTTCTTCTTGCCCGAAGAAAGGCGCAGTTCACCGCAGCCGCCGTCGATGACATGCGCTTCGTCGGTGATGGCGACCCCTTCAAGCCGGGCTCCGCCCCCTGCGATGAGTCGCTTGGCCTCGCCTCGGCTCGCCGCAAATCCGATACCGACCAGCGCATCGACGATGCCTAGCCCTTCCGCAGGGATCGTTAGGACCGGCAGGTCGTCACCCACGCCTCCGGCTGAGAAGGTCGCGGATGCTGTGGCCTCCGCCGCATTGGCGGCATTGCGACCCCTGCAAAGCGCGGTTGCCTCATTCGCGAGGACGCGCTTGGCCTCGTTGATGTCCGCGCCCTGCAGAGCGGACAGCCGAGCGACCTCGTCCATCGGCAAGTCGGTAAAGAGCCGAAGCCGGGCCGGGACGTCGGCATCGGCGGTGTTGCGCCAGAATTGCCAATAGTCGTAGCTCGAAAGCTGGTCCTCATTGAGCCACACTGCGCCACCTACGGTCTTGCCCATCTTCGTGCCGTCGGCGTTGGTGAGCAGCGGCGTGGTCAGCCCGAAAACCTGGGTGGAATCAACCCGCCGCGCCAGTTCCACGCCGTTGACGATGTTGCCCCACTGGTCAGACCCGCCCATTTGCAGCCTGCAACCAAGCCGCCGCGACAGCTCCAGAAAGTCATAAGCCTGGAGGATCATGTAGTTGAATTCGAGGAACGAGAGCGACTGCTCGCGATCCAGCCGCAACTTCACCGAATCGAAGCTGAGCATCCGGTTGACCGAGAAGTGCTGGCCGATGTCACGCAGGAAGGGGATGTACTCGAGGCGATCCAGCCACTCGGCATTGTCGAGCATTACCGCGTCCGTGGGACCGTCGCCGAAAGTCAGGAAGCGCTCGAACACGCGCTTTATGCTGGCGACGTTGCCGGCGATCGTCTCGTCGGTGAGGAGCTTGCGCGCCTCGTCCTTGAAGCTGGGATCGCCGATCTTGCCGGTGCCCCCACCCATCAAGACGATCGGCTTATGGCCCGCGGCTTGCAGGCGACGGAGCATCATTATCGAGACCAGGTGCCCGACGTGCAGCGAAGGCGCGGTCGGATCGAACCCGATGTAGCCCGGCACGATCCGCTCTGCCGCCATGGCGTCGAGCCCCTCGGCGTCGGTGAGCTGATGGATGTAGCCGCGCTCGTCGAGCAGGCGGAGCAGGGGGGACCGGTAGCTGGGCATGACGCGCGCGCCTAGCACGGGTTGCGCGGGCGCTCAAACCCGCAGCTTGCCGCCCGCCGGACCATCCGATAGGCGTGCGGCATGGCACTTGGCGGCAAGCATGGCGCGATAGCGGTTCGGTCTTTCGAGCTCATCGCCCATCCCGACACCCCGCCCACGGGAATCCACGGCGTCGACGTCCGCTGGTTCGAGCCGGGAGACGGCACCCTGGTTCTCCGCTGGCAGGTCAAGGGCGTCGAGGCCTTGCGCGTACCGGCTTATGCCGGAAAGGGCCGCGCGGACGAGCTCTGGCGGACGACCTGCGGCGAGCTTTTCCTGAAGGACGAAGTCGGCTCCGGCTATCGCGAGTTCAACTTCTCCCCGTCGGGTCGCTGGGCCGCGTACCGTTTCGATGATTATCGCGATGGCATGGCCGAAGCCGAGATGGTGGTGCCGCCCGAGGTCTCGGCATCAGGCGGCGAGTATCTCTTTGTGCTGAGCGCCGTGATCGACGCCGCGATTCTGGACGGCGCGGGCGGGGCGGGGCTCTCCGCCGTGATCGAGGAGACGGACGGCACCAAGTCCTATTGGGCGCTGGCGCATCCGCCGGGCAAGCCCGACTTTCACCATCCCGCTTGCTTCACGGTGCCGCTTGGGGCAGCGCCTGCGCCATGAAGTTCGGCATCGATCGCCTACTGGCGGAACCCGGCCTGCGCGCGCCCTTAGCGGGCAAGCGCGTCGCCCTCGTTGCGCATCCGGCGTCGGTCACCGCCGGCCTGGTGCATTCACTGGACGCGCTGGCCGCTTGCTCTGATATCCGGCTTGCCGCCGCCTTCGGTCCGCAGCACGGCCTGAAGGGCGACAAGCAGGACAACATGGTGGAGACCGCCGACGAGGTGGATCCGAATTATGGCATCCCGGTGTTCAGCCTCTACGGCGAGGTTCGGCGCCCTTCACCGGCGATGATGGACACCGCCGATGTGTTTCTGTTCGATCTTCAGGACCTCGGCTGTCGCATCTACACCTTCGTGACCACGCTGCTGTACCTGCTGCAGGCGGCCGCCGATCAGGGGAAGTCGGTCTGGGTGCTTGACCGCCCCAATCCGGCGGGGCGGCCGATCGAAGGGACGCTGCTTCTGCCGGGGCAGGAGAGCTTCGTCGGCGCCGGGCCGATGCCGATGCGGCACGGCCTCACACTGGGGGAGATGGGGCACTGGTTCGTCCGGCATTTCGGCCTCGACGTGGACTATCGCGTGATCGCGATGGAGGGCTGGCGGCCCGATCAGGCTTCCGGCTTCGGCTGGCCCGAGGATC
>VFQT010001993.1_pt1 | contig 22337 bp, 21 predicted proteins | sample 3512381 | NCBI WGS metagenome assembly VFQT01 (sample SAMN10412376, study PRJNA504923) | tailings metagenome | isolation source: Relicate 2 Philex TSF3 active mining site | place: Philippines: Tuba, Benguet | collected 2017-08-29
ATATTCGTCGGAGAGGAATGATCCGTCAGGCTTCGCATACGTCTGATCGTCGCGCGCGACAAGGCTGCGGCTATCGTACGACAGACGAGCTCCGAAAAACACGTCATTCGTCAATGCAGTTTGAAAATTGAGTCCACCGTACAGACCAATGCCCGAACCATCGTTCAGAACAAGCTTGGTGAACTGCGCACCGGGACGAAGCGGATCGTTAGCGGCCCAATAGCCGTATCCAACGCCAGCCATGTTATAGTTCAGTCCCAGATTCAGACCCCAACGCGTAGGAACACGCGGAGGCTCCTGAGCCAGGAGCGTGAGCGATGTGACAGCACTGAGACAAAGAAGAAGGAAATGGCGGTAACGTACCTTCATCATAACGTCCTTTATGGAAAAACACGTCCGAATCTACCGAAAAGACACCTGCGCATAATTGCGTAGAACTACGCAATTCTCGGGTGTTAGACGTTGAAGCGGAAGTACATGATATCGCCGTCTTTGACGATGTACTCTTTGCCTTCGACGCGATACAATCCAGCATCCTTCACCGACTGCTCGGAGCCGAGGCGTTCCCAGTCGGCATAGGCCATAACTTCTGCGCGGATGAAGCCCTTTTCGAAGTCTGTGTGAATCACACCGGCTGCCTGCGGAGCAGTGCTACCACGGCGCACAGTCCATGCACGACATTCCTTCTTACCTGCTGTGAAGTACGTAATCAGGCCCAACAATTTGTATGCTTCACGGATAACACGGTCGAGACCAGGTTCTTCCATACCGAGATCTGCAAGGAACAACTCGCGATCTTCTGGTTCGAGCAATGCGATCTCTGCTTCAATCTTGGCACAGATCGGGACAACGATAGCCCCCTCTTCAGCAGCACGTGCACGTACAGCATCGACGAACCGATTGCCGTTCTTCACACCTTCTTCATTTGTGTTGGCTACGTACATCACCGGCTTTGCGGTAAGCAGTTGAAGCGTCGCGATGGCTTGCTTCGCTGCATCATCGCCAGGGTACGAACGAGCCGGCTTGCCGGAATCAAGGTGCGCTTGGAGTTGCGTAAGGAGCGCTACCTCGTCTTTTGCGTCTTTCTCGTTCGCGCGTACAAGCTTGTGCAGATTTGAGATGCGCTTTTCAACCGAGTCGACATCTTTAAGGATGAGCTCTGTCTCGATGATGTCGATATCGTGCAATGGGTCGACCCCACCATGCACGTGAACGACGTTGTCATCTTCGAAGCAGCGCACAACGTGCGCTACCGCGTCACAAGCACGAATGTTGCCGAGGAATTGATTTCCGAGACCTTCGCCCTTAGAAGCCCCCTTCACCAGACCGGCAATGTCGACGAACTCAACGGTCGTAGGTACTTCGCGATCCGTCTGATAGACGTCGACAAGCTTCTTGAGTCGAGGATCCGGAACGTTGACGATGCCAACGTTTGGATCGATCGTACAGAACGGATAGTTGGCTGCCTCTGCTTCATTTGAAGTGAGCGCATTAAAGAGTGTCGACTTCCCAACGTTTGGCAGTCCAACGATACCGCAGGCGATTCCCATGTTCTTTGTGTTTCAACCGTGAAAAAACTCTGTAACGATGACCTTATGTGGTCATCGTGACACTATGTGGTCAGCGTGACCCTACGTGGTCAGCGTGTGGTCGTCGTACGAAACCACGAAAATACGGCGAAGCGCGGACTACAGCTGCACTTGAAAGCCGAGTCCGAGATACGAATCGTGTTGATCGAAGAACATGCCGTGCATGCTTCGTCCGTTGTAGGCGTATGCGCTGACGAGAATGCCACGTCCGTTCCACATTTCGGCGAAGATGCCGAGCTGAGCAGCATGGGTACCCTGATAGATGCCGTTAACACCGAGGAGCTTCCAATCGTAGCCACCACGAAGCTCGAGTGACGTTGTAAGGGGCAGACGAAGATCGAGACCTGCTTGCGGAATAATGGGCTCGGCACGACGTGGCAGTCGCGCCCAGACGTAGGTAAATCCTGCATACGGACGGACAGTGCCAACGGTCCACCCAACGAGGAGTTCTGCAAACTCTCGCGAATACACAAACGGACGTTGACGTGAGAACACGCCTGCAGTGTCGGCATATCCATCAACGAGATGCGATGAGATATGCGCAAGACGAAGGCGTGCATGAAGCGGCGATTGCGGCACGCTCCATGTTGCGTTGAGACCGAAGTAAAAGTCTGTGGTCTCCACCGGGAACTTGAAGTTGCCCTCCGATCGAAGACGCGTGTACGTCATCACATCCGTGCCAACACGCAACCATCCGGTTACACTATCACGTACCAGCTCGTTGAGATCAATCGATGCTCCAATGTCGAGACGAAGTGATTCGTCGCCGAACTGCACCATACTCCCTACTCGCGCTTCCAATGGATTTGCCATCGGTGCACGAAATGGCGTTTCATCAGCGATCGCCGTGAGCGATGCCCAGGCTAGTGTGCAGCTGATGATGAGCGCGCGCATTGTTACGACCTCGTGGTTGCGCCACGATAGATACCGCGCTTCGAGCCCCGTACAAAGTCGATACACAACTGCACCGAAGGGTCGATCACAGGGTGTGTTGCCTCGTAGTGTGCCAGTCCATCAGATGTGTTGAGCCCCGAGCGAAGGAGAATCGTATAGAACTCATCGATCGCTTCAATGGTGGCAGCCGAAAAACCACGACGACGAAGTCCTACAGCGTTGATGCCTTCGACAACGAGCGGCTCCTTACCACAGAGCGTGTAGGGCGATACGTCCTTCACCACACGTGAGCATGCACCAATCATCGAGTGCGCACCAATGCGACAGAATTGGTGGACGCCTGTTGCGCCACCAACGATTGCCCAGTCACCAACTTCAACGTGACCACCAAGCTGCACGGAGTTTGCCATGATGACGTGATCACCAACAACACAATCGTGCGCTACGTGCACGTAGGCCATGAGCAGACAGTCGCTACCGACCTGTGCTTTACCACTTGACACCGTACCACGATTGATCGTCACGCATTCGCGAATCGTTGTGCGATCGCCAATGATGGCAAGCGTTGGTTCTCCGTTGTACTTGAGATCCTGCGGTGCAGTTGCGATCACGGCGTGTGGGTGAATGCGCACGTCGGCGCCGATGCGAGCCCCATCTCCAACAACCACATGGCTCATCAAGACGGTACCGCGCTTGATCTCTACGTCACCGTCGATCACACAATATGGTCCGATTTCGACACCTTCGTCGATGCGTGCCGCAGGATTGATAATTGCCGTTGCATGAATCATGATGCAACCTCCCGACTTACGACTGCGGCCGAGAGCTCCGCTTCAGCGGCTAATTGTCCGCCAACGTATGCTCTACCAACGAGCTGACAGATGTTGAAGCGGAAGCGCGTCATTTCGAGCTCCATCACGAGTTGATCGCCCGGAGTGACCTCCTTGCGGAACTTTACGTTGTTCATGCCTGTGAAGAGCACAAGGTTCTTCTCAGGATCGACACCCTTTGTGAGCAGCAGCAGACATCCGGTCTGTGCCATAGCCTCCATGATGAGCACACCAGGGAAGATCGGACGGTCTGGGAAGTGACCTGTGAACTGAGGTTCGTTGAACGTGATGTTCTTGATACCGACGATACGGTTTGCTTCTGGATCGTAATCCGTGATGCGATCGACCATCAAAAACGGATAGCGGTGCGGCAGCATCTTGCTGATGGCATTGATATCGAACACCACACCTTCTGTTGGTGACTTTTGATAGCGACGCACATGCTGTTGCTTCTCGTAGAGACGACGCACCTTGCGCGCAAACTCAATGTTTGCGGCATGTCCTGGGCGCGCTGCAAGCACTTGAGCGCGCATCGGCGCACCGATCAGTGCGAGATCGCCGATCATGTCGAGCAGCTTATGTCGCGCTGGCTCGTTTTTGAAGCGCAACGTGTTGTTGTTCAGATACCCGTTGCTGCCCATCACGGCATTGCCTTCAACACCCATGCGCTTGAGCGTTGCACGAAGCTCATCATCAGACATTTCCTTGTCGACGATAACGATGGCGTTGTCGAGGTTGCCCCCTTGAATCAATCCTTGCGCATGCAGTGCTTCAACTTCATGCAGGAAGCAGAACGTGCGTGCTGGAGCAAATTCCGTTACGAACTCACTCTCGAGGTCGAAGAGTCCGGTGTGCTGACTTCCCAGCGCTGGATTCTTGTAATCGACCATCACTGTCACACGATACTTGTCGTTCGGGAGTGCAACGATCTCGGTGCCGCGCGCTTCGTCGAGATATCGAATCGGCGCATCAAGTACGAGTTCTTCACGATCCTGTTGCTGTTCAACAACACCAGCCTTTTGAATCATCTCGACGTACGGCATCGACGAGCCGTCGCCAACTGGTGGCTCATTGTTGGTAAGCTCGATGCGACAGTTATCGACGCCCATGCCAACCATGGCGGCAAGCACGTGCTCGACCGTATGGACGCGTGCATCGCCAACAGCGATGGTTGTGCCGCGGACGATCTCGACTACATTATCGACGATAGCTGGGATTTCCGGTGAACCTGGCAGATCGGTCCGAACGAACCGATACCCTGTGTTCTCCGCAGCAGGCAGGAACGTCATTGATGTGAGGTTCCCGGTATGCAGGCCAACACCACTCATCGTTACCGGTGCGCCTAGCGTGCGTTGTTTACTACTCATGCGATTATGCCTTCTTCATCTCGTCGACTTCGCGACGAAGTGTATCAAGTTCTTGGATGAGTTCAGGGAGATTCCGCAGCGCCGCCTCGATGCGAAGCGCCGTGCGATGATCTTTGACCGGTGATCCAAAGTAGACACCGGGTTTGGTGATGGATTTGCCAACACCTGATTGAGCAAATACCACCACATCGTCCGACGTTTCAATGTGTCCGACCACACCGACCTGTCCGGCCAGACGATTCCGTCGACCAAGCGTCGTGCTTCCCGACACACCTGTCTGTGCGGCGATTGCTGTGTGCGCACCAATGTGCACACCGTGCGCGATGTGAACGAGGTTGTCCAGCTTCACGCCGTCCTCAATCACTGTCTCACCGATTGCTGCGCGATCGATCGTGGTATTTGCACCAATCTCAACATCGTTGCCAACGCGAACGCGTCCAACCTGTGGGATCTTGGTGAACGATTTATCGGGATGCTCCACAAAGCCGAAGCCATCGGATCCTAGCACTGCTCCGCTGTGAATGATGCACCGATCACCAATGATGGTGTCGTAGTAACACGTCACATTCGCATACAGCACCGAGTTGGCTCCAATCTGTGTGCCCTGCTCCAACACCACGTTTGGGTGGAGTTGTGTGTGAGCTCCAACTGCACAACCAGCGCCGATGCGACAGCCCGGCGAAATTGCCGCCGTCGGATCGACCTGCGCCGTGGGATCGATTGTGCTCGACGCATCACGCAGTCCATCGGGCAGTCGCACAGGTGGATACATGAGCGCGATGATCTCGACGATGCTCCGATACGGATCGTCGACAACGATGCACGAAGCACTTGGCGAGTTCGCAGCAGCGTCCGCTCGCAGCACCACGCATCCTGCACCTGTCGTAGCCAAGGCGCGTGCATATGATGCTTTTGCAAGAAACGTAACGTCCGACGTCGATGCACCATCAAGCGTTTGCACACCAGTAATCACCAACGACGCATCCCCACGAACGCTTCCGCGCACGTGTTCAGCGAGTTGTGCTACGGTGTACGTTCGCTGCTGTGTCATCGAGGGACGTCGTCCTTTCGTGTGGTGTCGGGCGGTGGTGGCACCGGATTCATCGGCATCGCGCGGGCTGGTCCGCCCCCTGGCATTTCACCCGTTGGTGGCAGCCCATTCGGCATAAGTCCGCTCGGCAGGACTACCGGAGACTTCGAATCATTCGTGTCGATTGTCATCGGGCGAGCGCCCGTAGAATCGGACGACTTCGTGCGCGAGCGACGACGACGTGGTTCTTCTGCACGCTTGTTGCGTGGATCAGCGTCGATCACGTCCTTCTGCTTACGCTCGAGATCATCAGCATCAATGCCGAGCTCCTTCATCACCTTCACGGTGATGTCGTACTTAGCATTGACGTACACAAGCGGCTGCACACTCTTATCCCAGACGATATCGTAGCCTTCAACAGCTGCGACCTTCTGGATTGTTGCATAGATCTTATTCCAGATCGCAGCAAAGAGCTTTTCGGCCTGCTGGTCGTGCTCGCCCCCTGGCTCGAACTTCATGCGCGCGAACTGATCGCGCTCGCGACGTTTCTCTTCGATTTCTTTCTCTTTTGCCTGACGTTCTTGGTCACTCCAGATCAGACGGTTCTTCCGGATCTCGAGTTCAAGCTCGTCGATATCACGCTGACGTTGTGCGAGCTCAGTCTTCCACTCTTCAACGAGCGCATTGAGACGCTCTTCGGCCTGCTTGTTCGACTCGTAGCTCTTCCGGATGGCATCCGTTGAGACATAGCCGATCTTTTGCGCCGAGGCGCTACCGATGGCAACGATGCAGCCAAGCAGGATGGTGAGACTGAGGTGCTTCATCATACAGGGTCGGGATTAGTTCCCGCGCTTCATACGATCGAGGACCTTGTACGTGATGTCCATCTTATCGTCGTTATACAACACCAAGCCGGCGACCTTATCGAGAACGAGTGTGATCTTTTCTTCCTTCGCAACTGCAGCGATCGCTTCGTTCACCTTTGCACGGATCGGTTGGAGAAGGCCTTCACGCATACGGGCAATCTCGCCTGTATTACCGAGCTTCTCTTCCTGATATTGCAAGAAGCGTGTGCGCAGTGCGTTGAGTGCTTCTTCTTCCTTGCGCTTGCCATCAGCCGTCATCATGGCTTCTTGCTTGCGATAGTTCTCAATGCGTGATTCGAATTCCTTCTGCATCATTTGCAGCGTGTCGCGAATCTTCAAGCCGGCTTCTTCGATTGCCTTGCTTGCCTCGAGAGCTTGCGGCAACTCCTTGAGAATTACTTCTGCGTTAACAACACCAATCTTGGTGGTTTGTGCTGATGCCATTGCACCGGCGACGAGGGCGACCATGAACAGGACGCTGAGACGTTGCATCATACGTGTAGATACGGGAAACGTGAAACCTTGAGTGATTATCGACCAAACTGGAAGTGGAATTGCCACCCGGAGCGCGCTCCGGTAAAGGGATCAGGATCGAATCCGTAGCCCACGTCAAATCCAAGCAACCCGATGGGTTGCAACAACAAACGCATGCCGAATCCTGCCGACCTGTTCAACCCAAATGGGTCGGCGGTGCGGAGGTTCGACCAGACGTTTCCTGCCTCGGCAAAACTAAGCAAATAGATCGGGAAGGGGTTGAGCGCGAGCGCGAAGCGGAGCTCAGCCACAAAGCGTGCCTGCACACGTCCGCCAAGGTTCTGTCCGGTCGGACTCAACGGTCCGATCGAGTTATCGCGATAACCGCGCAGCGGTGTGATCGCAAATCCACCAAGACCGTTACCACCCATGTAGAAGAGTTCTTGCGGAGGAATCGTTGTGTCGCGGACAAAGCCATCGACATACCCCATTTCCGTGCCGAGGAACATCACGAGTCGTGGATTACCACCAATGTAGAGCAGTGGATTCACCATGTCGAATGTGAACCCGAGTTTTCCGAAGTCAGTAGTTCCGATACCAAGCGCGCCGAGTGTTCCGCGCAGCGAGAGCGCGAAGCGCGAGCCCGATGTTGGGAAGATGATGTTATCGTAACTCGTGCGCGAGATTGTCTGCGACAATGTGACGGCGGTATTGATACCAGCGCGAGAGAAGAACGAATTCGTATTCGACTCAATACGCTCGAACGCTGCGCTCCAGTCACCACGGAAGTAGTCATCTGGCCAGCGGAATCGACGTCCAATGTTGGCCTGTGCACCTGTTCGGCGCACAGAGATGTTGAAGTTCTGTCGCGTGTCAAAGATGTTGAAACCCACCGACGTTGGCTGTCCGAACAACCATGGCTCGGTGAACGACAGCTGGAACGTCTGCAATCGTGAGGCCTGACCGAACTCCCACTGGAACGAGAGCACCTGCCCTGCCCCACCGCGGAACGGCTCGCTGATATCGAAGTTGTTCAACGTTACACCAACAGAACCCGTCAGACCAAACGCACCGGCAAAACCTACCGATGCATTGAAGGTATCTGTCGACCGTTCTTCGAGCTTCAGCTTGATGTCGACCTTTGTCTTGTCAACCGGGATCACATCAGGCTTGATTGTCTCAGGGTTGAAGAAGTTCAACACACCAAGGCCGCGCAGACTTCGAATAAGTGCCGAGCGGTTAAAGTAATCGCCTGGACGGAAGAACAATTCACGACGGATCACACGATCGCGCGTCTTGGTATTGCCTACGATCTCGATACGACGCACTGTGAATTGCTCGCCCTCGATCACGCGCACAACAATATCGATGCTGTCGGGTCCGACGCGCACAATCTCTGGAACCAGCTGCGCCGTGAGATAGCCATTATCGGCATAGAGCGATGTGGCATCTGTTTGGTCTTGGTTGACCTTCAGGTTCTCATCGAAGCGCTTTTGATTGTACACCTCACCAGGCAGAATACCAAGGCGCCCAAGGAGCAGCTGCTCGCGGTATACCGTGTTGCCTTGGAACGAGATGTTCCGCACGTAGACTGGTTTGCCTTCCTTGATGGTGATCTGCACCTTGACGGTCTGGTTCTGCTCGTCGTAGATCACCGTATCGCCAAGAATCTCTGCGTCGAGGAGCCCCTTTTCAAGGAACCAATCGCGCAGGAGCTGCTTATCGGCTGCGTACTTCTCGTAATCGAACTTGGTCGACACCCATACTTCGTACCACGCCTTTGTCTTCGTTTCTTCGAAGGCCTTTGCGATGTCGGCATCGGAGTACAGTGAGTTACCGATAATCTCAATCTCAGAAACATTGAACTCTGCACCCTCAACAATCGCGACATCAAGGTCGACGAAGTTGAGCGAGTCTGTTGGGATCACCTTTGTTTCAACGCGCGCGAAGAGCAGACCTTCTTTTGCGTAGGCTTTTTTGATTGCCTGGCGAACCAAGTACTCGTCGTATGGCGAGACAATGTCGCCCTGTCGACGATCGGCGGCCTTGTTGATCTCGTCGGTCGAGAGTTCGTCGTTGCCCGAGATCACCATCTTCCGCAAGCGCGGCATGGATGTCACGCGGATCACGAGGAACACGCCGAGTGCAGTTTCGCGCTCGCGTTCGATGCGTACGTCCTTAAACGTGCGTCGATTCCAAAGATTCCGCACGGCCATCACGAGGTCGTCTGGACGTGCTTCTTGTCCGATACGCAGACCAGAATATGCGATCACCGTGGCCATGTCGGCCCCCTCGGTGAGTCCTTCAACCGTGATACCTGCGATAATCGGATACCGTTGCGCCGGCTGCTGCGCAACCGCGCCAGCAGCGAGAATCATTCCAACGAGTATGGCAACAACAGATTTAACGAAGCGCATGCAGAATCCGCTCCAACGTTGTGCGAGGGCTATCCCCCGAAGTTTCTGCAATCTGCGCCGACGTTTTTCCAAAGCGTCGCTCGCGCATCACGTATTCACTGAGTGCGCGGTAGAGGTCGCGACTCCGGAAATCGGGCCAAAGCTGTTCCGTCACATAAATCTCGGCATAGGCGGCTTCCCACATCAGGAAGTTCGACAGACGCATCTCGCCACTTGTCCGAATAATCAGATCTGGATCCGGCATATACGACGTCTGCAGATACTGCGAAATCGTCTCCTCCGTAAGATCCTCCGGCGAAAGCTTCCCGCGGCGAACGTCCATCGCCAGCACCTGGACGGCACGGGCAATATCCCAGCGAGCGCCGTAGCTGAGCGCAAGCGTGAGCGTTAACCCGGTGTTCTCGCGAGTACGATCGATCGCTGTCTGCAGCATGCGCTGCACCGACTTCGGGAGTGCATTGGTCTTGCCAATCGTCCGGATGCGGACGCCGTTGGCGTGCAGTTCGTCCACTTCGCGCTGGAGGTAGGACTCCAGCAAGGACATCAGAAAGCGGACTTCAGGAACTGGACGTTTCCAGTTTTCAATCGAGAATGCATAGAGCGTGAGGTATCGTATTCCAAGCTGCGAACACGTCTTCACGGCCGTACGTACGCTTTCCATACCCTCGCGGTGCCCATCAATACGGGCACGCCCGCGCTCCTGCGCCCACCGTCCATTGCCGTCCATAATCATGGCAACGTGGCGCGGTAGTCGCTCGGTGTCGCGGAGCAACGTATGAATATCCTGATGTTCTGCTGGAACCACTTCCTGGGACCAGGTCACGCTTCCTCCCTGCGGTACGAAGGCACAAAGATACAGAACTTAGCCCCATTTGTTTGGGGCTAAGTTTGTGCAGAATAAGGGGCTTTCGTATGTTTGCCGTCCATACCCCGAAGGTCTTGCACCAGGTTGGGTACGCAAGTCGGAGCGGAGTATTGTATCGTTGACCACGAGGCCGCGTTGAACGTCACAAAAGCCGATATCGTCGATAAGATCGCCAGCGAGACCGGGCTCACAAAGCTCGAGACCAAGGCTGTCGTTGATGGGTTCCTGTTGAGCATCATTGATTCGCTCGCACAGGGGCACCGTATCGAATTGCGCGGATTTGGCGTCTTCAGCGTGAAGAGCCGCAAGCCACGCATGGCTCGCAATCCTCGTACTGGGGATCCTGTGCCCCTTGAAGAGCGGTTTATTCCCGCATTCAAGGTAAGCTCGGAGTTCCAGGAAAAGGTCCACGATAAACTTCGTGGCGAACCTGTGCAGCAGGATTCGGCAACGGTATGAAACCAGGTGGATTGGCCGCGGCAATCATCATCGCTGCGGGCATAGCTGCCGGCGGATCATACGCAGTTGTTCGATACCGAATCGCGCAGGATGTTGACAAGGGTAAGGGGCTCGCAGACCAGCGGGCGGCGCAAAAGCGAGAGCAACAACTCGCTGATTCGTTGCAGGTTCGCATGGAACAGCGGAAACGCTCTCTCACCGGGTTGTTGCGTGTTGTGGAAGATTCGCTTCGCGCGCGACCACTCGATAGCATGTTGTTGATCTCTGCGGGGAACATCAGCTATGACATCGGGGAATTTGACAAAGCAGTTCGGTTTTATCGGTCGTTCCTTACGTCCGTTGACCCCGGCAATACGATGGTTCGCATTGATTATGCGTATGCGTTGTATGCCTCGGGGAAGCAGACAGAGGGCATCGATGAGATGAAGCGTGTGATTGATCGCGCACCGACCAACCAAGCAGCATTGCTCAACCTTGCTGCGATGTATGGTCAGATGAACCAGCTCGACGACGCTGTCGTATGGTTCACCAAGTGCCGGGATGTCAACCCTACAACGGACTACGGCAAGCGTGCATCACTGGCGCTTGACGAGATCAGAGCAACACAATAACATCGAAACATCACGTTTATTCACTGCATTCGTCGAGGATCCCATGCCATGTGGAAAGAAGCGCAAGCGCCATAAAATGGCCACGCACAAGCGCAAGAAGCGGCTTCGTAAGAACCGTCACAAGAAGAAGAACAGATAAGTCAAAGGGCGCCTCGGCGCCCTTTTTCTGTATCCCCCACTGCCTATCGATGCTATGATTCTCGGACTTCTCGCTGCCTGTACAACGCTTGTGTCGTGGTCGTTTGGAACCATCGTGTTCCTGCGTGCATCACGATCGATCGACCCCGGTCTGCTCAATCGCACACGTCTACTCCTTGCAGTGGGAGCAACAGCCGTGCTGTGTTGCATCATCGAGGGCTGGTGGCCATGGGAGATCTTCACTGATTCGGCATGGGATGAATGGCTGTGGCTTGGGCTCAGCGGCATTATCGGTCTAACGATTGGCGATCTGTTCGGCTTCACATCGCTGCGCATCTTGGGCGCTCGACGTCAAAGCGTGGTTGGTACAATGGCTCCTGCAGCTGCTGCAATGGTCGGCTTCGGTGTTCTGGGTGAAACACTCACACTCATCGACATCGTGGCGATGGCGTTGTCGATCTTCGGCGTGATGTTCGCCATGAGTAGCGCACAGGAACGCACCGACGTGCACCGTGAGGGATACGGATCGTTTACCCTCGGCATTCTCCTTGCCCTTGGTGGCGCAGTATGTCAGGGGGCCGGCCTTGTTGTCGCAAAGCTTGGTCTGCATGCGCATGATGGAAACATCTCGCCGTTTCACGCAACGTTTATGCGCATGAGCGTGGGCTTTGTGGGAACCTATGTGCTCGACGTGATACGTCGCGCCCCACACCGTCCACTGCGCGAAGCTTTTACCGACCGCTCTGCAGCGCGCGCGATGTACTTAGGTGTGTTGTTCGGACCAATCATCGGCGTGACATGTTCGCTGATTGCTGCACGCCATCTTGATGTTGCTGTGGCACAAACCATCATGTCGATGGTGCCATTTGTGGTGATGGGCATTTCGTCGGTAGTCGATCGACAGCCACTTCCGTGGCGTTCTGTGGTCGGCGCTGTGATCGCGGTGGTAGGCGTAGTGCTCCTCGTGACGTAACTTGCCACATGCACGCATACCTAACTGAACTTGGATTGCCCGAACTTCTCGAGCATCCCGAGCGCTTGGCGCTCCTCACTGATGAACAACTTGATACCCTCGCCGATGTGCGCGACGACGCAGCGGATGCTCTTGAGAGCAACCCAGACGATGCAGCGCAGATCGACACGGTCTATCTGGCACACATGACGTTGACATCTGCGCTGTTCCTACGCGCACTGACACTCGATGCGCAGCCACAAGCTCTGCCTCCGGGAGCTGTGCTCGCACGGTCATGGAAGGGCGCTCCCCTGCGCACGGTGTCGGCCGACGCAGTGCGCGATGTGCTTGCACCAAGTGCAACGATCGACGTGCTGACGAAGGCTGGTCTGCCGGCAACGGCAGAACCGGAGATGACCTTCGACGAAACACCTGTGCGCCTGTCGAGCGTGATCGAGATCCCCGAGGATGATGAAGATGCGAGTGCCGACTTCTTTGCGGCATACTGGCGCATCGGCACAACTTCGCTCGGCGATGCCCTCTGTATCGATGAGCGTGCTGATGGTGTGGTAACATTGCTCGACAACGAATGGGGCTACTACGCACAGCAGTTCGTCAACAGCTCGGTCGGACACCTCCTGCTGTGCCTCGAGGCATGGCGCGCGTTGGAGTCGGACACAAGCGACGATGTCGACGCAATCATCGAGCGCTTCGCATCATCTGTGGAACGCATCGACCCTGCGGCACTCACCGAGGGGGCTTTCTGGAGCGATATGCTCGACGCCCTCGAAGAGGATGATGAGGACGACGACGAGGAAACCACCAACTAAAACGAAAACGCGGGCGAGACCAAATGTCTCGCCCGCGTTCGTTATGGGCTATCGTTGTGTCGCACCCGGTCGAGACAGGGTCTCGACCCTATTTCGCGATTGCTGTTGAGCGGCGTTCGCGGACGACCGTGACCTTGATCTGACCTGGGTATTCCATTTCAGATTCGATACGGCCCGCGATGTCGTTCGCAAGTTGATCAGCGCGCAAGTCGTCGATGCGATCTGGCTCGATCATCACGCGTACTTCACGTCCAGCCTGGATCGCATACGTCTTGGTGACGCCATCAAAGGATGTTGCGATCTCTTCGAGCTGTTGCAGACGCTTGATGTAGTTCTCGAGCGATTCGCGGCGTGCGCCGGGACGTGCACCGCTGATGGAGTCGGCCGCTTGCACGAGCACAGCGATCGGTGATTCCATTTCAATGTCGTCGTGGTGAGCACCAACGGCGTTAACAACCAGCGGATGCTCCTTGTACTTCTTGACGAGCTCCATACCGAGGAGTGCGTGCGGTCCTTCAAGTTCACGGTCGATCGTTTTACCGATGTCGTGCAACAAGCCAGCGCGCTTTGCCAGGTTCACATCGAGACCAAGCTCGTTGGCCATGATGCCTGTGAGGAAGCCTACTTCGATCGAGTGCGCAAGCAAGTTCTGTCCGTACGACGAACGATACTTCATCTTACCGATGTAGCGCACCATTTCTGGGTGAATGTTGTGAATGCCCAATTCCATCAGGGCGTTCTCACCAACACGCACAACTTCTTCTTCGAGTTCCTTGCGAACCTTTTCGACCACTTCTTCGATACGTGCTGGGTGGATACGACCGTCGCCCATCAAACGCTCGAGCGATGTACGCGCAACTTCACGACGGAACGGATCGAAGCCGGAAATCACCACTGCTTCTGGTGTGTCGTCGATGATCAGGTCGATACCCGTTGCTGCCTCGAAGGCGCGGATGTTCCGTCCTTCACGGCCGATGATGCGCCCCTTCATCTCTTCAGACTGCAGATTCACCACTGAAACCGTTGACTCAACGCAGTGATCAGATGCAGTACGCTGAATTGCCATGAGCACGATGCGTTGTGCTTCCTTGCGTGCATTGAGCTTTGCTTCGTCACGTACGTCCTTGACCAACTGTGCGGCATCTGCCTTTGCTTCGTTGATCATGTTATCGATCAAGAACTTCTTGGCGTCTTCACGGCTCATACCCGTGATGCGCTCAAGACGGAGAGTCTGCTCGTCGAGAAGCTCGTCGATTTGCTTCGACTTCGCCTCGATCTGCTTGACCTTGCCTTGCAAGTCTGCCTCGAGTGTTGCGACTTGCTTTTCCTTCTTCGTGATCACTTCGAGCTTTTGATCGATGCCCTCTTCGCGCTTACGAAGTTCCTTTTCGGAGTTCTTAAGCTTGGCTTCCTTTGAATCGCGCTCCGATTCGAACTTGCGCTTCATCTCGCGGAACTTGTCTTCCGCCTCGTCGATCTTCGTCTTCTTAATGCCCTCGGCTTTGTGTTCAGCGTCGTTGACGATCGCCTTGGCCTTGGATTCAGCATCGGTAAGCGCCGCTGCCGCGAGCTTTTTTCCGCTGAAGTAGGTGATGAGGAAGCCCACCAGTGCAATGGCTGCACCGACGATAACTCCCATCAACAAAGATGAATCCATACTGCGTTACTCCTTGTCGTCCTGCTTGCAGACGGCTGCACGTCTGACAGGCAGATGAAATAAAAGAGCCGCATCCACTACCCCGGACCAAGGTGGTCCGGTTGTTTCGGTTGGGAAAAGAACCAAAGGTACCGCACAGTGGGTATCATCCTGGCCACCGCTGACGTCCACTGAATGACTGCGGCCGAACCGCGCCGGTGCACCTGGCACTCGGATCATTCTCGTGTGTTCACGAGTGAGGCCTGCCATGGATGGTCAGAGCCTGATTCCCTGGAATGAAAAAACTTGTATGGTTCTTTTTCAAGCGTGCGACAACGGTAGCGGAATGCGGCAAAGCGTTCCCCCGTCACGTCATGCATCAGCGGGTCGTAGTTACGACAGTGGTTGCGACCAGGCGCGATCCAGGTATTCGGTCATCTTCGTGAGCTCGTCCGTCACCAATTCGAGATCCTTTGCGCGTTGTTCCTGCACATCGAGGTATTTCTCCGCAATGTTCAGTGCTGCAAGAATCGTGAGTGTCGGTGTTGATTGCTCCCGGAGTGTTTGCTGTAGATGTTGAACCTGAAGATTGACTTCGCGTACTGATTTTTTGATCTTCTCTTCATCGTTACCGCGAAGAGTAAGGTCTTTTCCACCAATCGTGACTCGTATCGCTTTCGACATGGGTGTCGGTGTTGATTCGTTGTCGAAGCGTGAATTTATGAAATACCGAGCAATTCCGACACGCGATCTGCCACGGCGTCGAGTCGTGCGGCCAATGCTGTAAGTTCTTCCTCGGTCACGAGTTGCCGTGCAGCGGCAGCCCCGAAGAGGGCCATCTGATGCTCAGTCTCTGGATCCTCCAAATGCCGCAGTCCAGCGGCACGGTAACGCTCGATGATGGCCATTGCCTGATCGAGCTGCTGGCGGAGGTCGACGACCTCGTCTCGGAGGGCTGTGAGCTCCTCTGATGAGCCCTCGGTGATGGTCGCGGCACGTTCAAGTTCCATGAGGCGATGCTCGAGGGCCTCGCGTTCGAGGCCATGGGCCTCCTGATGGGCACGTGCCTGTTCGAGGTTCTCGGTGAGCTCGCGGATCGTAGCCTGAAGGTCGTCGATCTGCGAGGTGTCAACGGTTACAACCGCTGGTTGCGCGTCGAGACGTGCCTGCTGGTCGGCGCGGTCGCGCTCGAGTTCTTCGATCCGTGCGAGAAGTTGATCAACCCTGTGCAGGAGCTCATCCTCCGATGCCTTGCGTGCGGCAAGGTTCGACTGCAACATGGTGTTCTCCTGGCGGAGCGTGACGATGACTTCGGCACTCTTACGAACGGCATTCCAAAAGTGCTCGATCGCACGCTGCAAATCGGGAGCCGACGCTGCCTCCTGCTCAACAAAGAGCGATGCGTCGTGGTCATGTTCCGGCTGCTGTTGCGGTATCATACGGAGCTCATGCGACTGATGCGCCACGGACACGGGCACCGAGTGCCTTGGCCGTCGCGTCGATGATGGAAGTTATCGCTGTATCGACATCACTGTCGACCAGCGTGCGTTCATCCGACCGAAACGTCATATCGATCCCAACACTCTTCACGCCCTCGCCCATCGATGCATCACGATACACGTCGAACACGCCCACCGAGCGAAGCAATGGAATGTTGAGTTCACGAACCACATCAAGTATACGACCTGCGGTAATCTCTTCCTTCACCACTAGCGCAAGATCACGTCGCACCGCCGGGAACTGTCCGACCGATGTATACGTGCGTTGCTGCTGTGGAAGTGCGCGCAGATCGATCACTGCCACAACCGGCGGACGATCAAGGTCGCATCGCTTCGCAAGTGCAGCGTCTACCTCACCGGCAACACCAACCGATACGTCGCCAACACGCAGGTGCACTGCGTTCGGCGAGAACCCTGCGATCGGTGCATCGATCGGATGCACCGTGACCATTGGAAGCACACTCTGCACATCGCCAAGCAGATCGTAGAGATCGATCACACGCGAGGGGGCACTCCAGTGATGCTCCGAGCTGCCAGCGCAACACAGTGCCAACATCTCGTGCTGATGCACGCCCACTGGTACTGCTGCATCTCGACGGAATTGCGAGCCGAGCTCAACAAGCCGCACCGTGGTTTGTCCATGCCGCAGGTTGCGTGATGCAACGCGTAGCAGCGATGGAATCAACGATGTGCGCAGTGTCGAAAATTCTTTGCCGAGTGCATTCTTGAGTGCGATGTGTTCCGATGCGTCCGACGCGAGGTGATCATCGGGTCCGGTAAGCACGTTCGTAACGCAATCGAAGTACCCACGTGCAACCAGCATCGTGCGCACGCGATCGCGCAATGTGCGGCCATGCTCGCCCCCTGCACGCAGATGTGCTGGAAGTCGATCGCCCGACAGCGACAGATGCGCTGTGGTTGACGACGGGATTGCATTGATACCATAGAGGCGCATCACCTCTTCCGCGAGATCAGCCTGGATCTGAAGATCGGCGCGCCACGTAGGAGGTGTAGCTGCGTTATTTGCGCAGACACATCCAACGGACGTGAGCATCAGATCAATGCGCTCGTCGGATTCGTTGATACCAACAAGTGTGCGAATGCGATCGTGCGCGTAGGCAATCGGCTGTGGCGCAGGAAGTGGCGCGCCAACTTCAACGCGCGTACCCGGCGTGCCACCGGCGAGTTCGCACAGCAGAGCAACGGCACGATCGGCAGCACGGCGAACACCGGCTGGATCCACGCCCCGCTCGAAGCGGTACGACGCATCGGTCGACAACCCATGCGCCTTTGCCGTGCGACGAACAGATGTCGGCGCGAAGTACGCAGATTCAATCACTACGGTTGTTGTGTGCTCATCAACTTCTGAATTCTCGCCGCCCATCACACCCGCGATTGCAACCGGACGTGTAGCGTCGCAGATCATGAGCATGTCGGGTGTGAGCGTACGATCTTTTCCATCGAGGGTACGGAACGTATTCTCCGAAGCAGCTGCACGACGCACAACGATGGTGCTGCCGCCGAGTTTTGCTGCATCGAATGCATGAAGGGGCTGCCCCAGCTCCATGTTGATATAGTTCGTGATGTCGACAATCACATTCCGCGGACGCAGACCAAGTGCTGTTAGACGATCTTTGAGCCACGACGGACTCTCGACGGGCTTGACGTTGGTGACCACATGTGCGATGTAGTGCGGACACAGATCTTCTGCTTCGACGCGCACATGAACGGCGGCCGTTGAACCCTGCGACGGCACATCAATCGACGGCATGCGCAGATCGGTTTGTGCAGACGATTCGTGAACACGCTTGTATGCAAGCAGGTCACGTGCGATGCCAATGTGCGACGTACAGTCTGCACGATTTGGCGTAATCGCCACATCGTAGATCACGTCATCAAGACCAAGTGCAGTGGCAAGGGGCGTCCCAGGCGCTGCGGAGGTGGTAAGCACCCAGATACCATTGTGATCTTCGCCAAGGCCAAGCTCAGCTTGCGAGCATATCATCCCCTCCGAGGTAACTCCACGGAGCGGACGTGATTCGATCACGAAGTCTGCCGTTGGCACGCGTGCACCAACCAATGCAACCGGCACGGTTTGCCCAGCATCCACATTCGGTGCACCGCAAACGATGGTACGGGGCGAACCATCACCCACATCGACGGTGCATACCGACAGTTTATCGGCCTTCGGATGTCGCTCCTTCGTCAGGACGTGTCCAACGACGAATCCGCGAAGTGTCTCGGCCATATTCTCGACATGCTCAACCTCCAGTCCGAGGTCTGTCAGCACCGTCGACACCCGCTCGGGCGTCCACGCAGCTGGATCGAGATCAACAAATGTTTGAAGCCAACGATGAGAGAGTTTCATGCCAAGACAAACTATGAACGAGAACGAGCAAAGATACGCCAGCATAAGAGTTACGCGTGTCGCCAGCAGCATCAACAACACTGCATCCACGAAATTCTTTTCACACCCGTCCATACCACCGATCGGATTTTTCCGTACATTCGTATTCCCTATCGCGGGGTGGAGCAATTGGTAGCTCGTCGGGCTCATAACCCGAAGGTTGTAGGTTCAAGTCCTGCCCCCGCTACAAACAAAGCCCTTGTATCACCCGATGCAAGGGCTTTTGGCATTATAGGGGGCCCGCATCCCATAACGGGGCGACACATTCCCAACCACGCGAACAGGGGCGCCCCATTATCGCCCCAATTCGACCGCATTCCATAACGGGGCAACACATTCCCCAACAACGCGAACAGGGGCGCCCACATAGGGGCGCCCCTACCACAACTTCACATTCACAATGCGCGGTGACACGTGTGGCGCATCCGTTCAGTATCCCTGCTGGTATTATCCATTACAGCGGCAGCGCAACCGCGTCCGATACGCCTGTGAACAACACCGACAAAAATCATTGGTTGAACCACACACAAGTATGTAGGATATTGAGACGCTGAGGCATTGAGATAATGATACATCGACGGTAGAGAGTTTTAGATTGGATTCTATGAAAACAACAACGCGTACTGTTGCATGCAGACGAGCACTCTTGTCCTACGTCTTGCTGATTCTCACGCTATTCTCATTCGGCGCTCTGCAAGCGCAGACCCTGCCCGTGGTAGGAAGGGTGCTGTGGCGGGTGCCCTTCAACCCAACCGGAGCAATTGCCTACGCTCCTTCGGTTGACCTTGTGTTCGCCGGTGTATACGGCGGCATGATCGTGGTCGTGAAAGGTTCTAGCGGAGAACCTCAGGACACAATTCTTACCGACACTTGGAGGCTATCACCAGACGGGGATCCGCTAAGTGTTTCTACCGACCTCTCCTGCTCGGGCGATGGCCGCGTGATCGCCGTCACCGTTCGAAATGACGACGTAAGCAAGGTTGTGGTACTCGAGTACCCTTCCAAACGTATCCTGCTGGACAACCTGTACATCAGCAGGCTGAGTAACGAGTACATCTCCTATCGCATTACTGTATCACCCTCTGGACGCTACGTTACCTTGCCGGACACCGGTACAAGTCATCTGTCGTTCAACGGCATGCGCTTGTACGACCTGGTAGCAGACACCTCGTGCGAGATTACTCGCGGCAGCGCTGTGTTTGGCAAGGTTGACTTCGATGATGCAGAGCGGTACATGGTGTTCACAACAGTAGGAACTGTGGGTGGCGACGCTCAGCTGTTTCGCAATAGCGTGTCGTTGGCCGATCTCTCGACATTCCCCCCAACGGTGCGAGATCTCAACGACTATGGCCGCGGCAGTATCTCCGCCGACGGACGATACATCATGGTCTCCGGCGCAGGTATCGGCATGGATCCCAACACTTCGGATCCCATCACCCTACCCCGCGCAAGCGTCTACGAGCGAGCAACAGACTCGCTGATATGGAGGATCTATGGCGACCTTTCCGGCAGCCGCTGGCGGTTTGATGAGTTTAATGCACATCAGTGGTCGAAAGACGGGAGGACGCTCTTTACGAGACGCCAGTCTCTGCGAGTGCCCGAGGACTGGCGGATCAGAGGTGTGTTTTACAGCACAGGCGATAGTGTGCCACATGCCCGGCTTTGTGATACATGTTTCTTCATGGGCAACAACATCGAGCAGGATGACTTCGGCTCAATTGCAACTCCAGACCTTACAATAGGATTCGTTAATGCATTTTCTTCGTCAGGTCTCGTAGCTGTCTCACTAACGCCAACAACATCCGTTTTAGATGTCGGTCTAGACAATACATCCATCGTCTACCCCAACCCATCCACCGGCGAGGTACGCATTCGTTGCAGTTCGCCCACACCACCTGAGCGGTGGGGTTTGACATCTATCAATGGCCAGGCAATCGCCAGTGGCGCGCTCACTCCAAACGAAGCACATCCCATCGACGGATCATACATGGTTCGCATCGGCACTGACGTGCCAAAGGGAACCTACTTGCTCACTCTCTATGGCGAGCAAGGCACTGTGGTATGCACGCAGAACGTGGTGCGGCAATGAGAGCGCTCATCGTTGGAGTATCCCTGCTGGTACTGTCCATTACAGCGGCAGCGCAACCGCGTCCGATACGCCTACCAAATCTATGCTGGGTTTCAGGCACATTGTGCATCCATGTGATGCGCATCACTCTGGCGTTCCTCATGGCTGTTGTGATGTATCAGTCAGCCGATGGACGAACGCTACGTTCCGCAGCTTGTCAAGAAGACACGTTGTATACCCTCTATGCGACTTCCTGGACAGGATCGCTGTGTGACGTGATTACGCCGTGCGTCGAACTGTCGATCCCGAGAAGAATACTTCGGATGAACTATAATGCTGAGTTGGACATGTTTGCAAACATTACAATCCTGCTCAGTGTCGCGGTTGACTCACTGGATACAATCCGGATGTTTAACCCGCGGCTTGTTAAATGGGGACGTGACGTAACGGCAGATTCCGGAGAAACTGCCATGCTGGCCCATGTCGGTAAACATCTCAAGAGTATGGTTGGTAAGAGCCGCATTGTGCGGCCACCCGGATTTCAGAGAGAACTCGGAAGGTCAATTTGGTCGCCGCTCAGGATCATCTACATGGTGCTTCAAATCTACGATACCCACGGTATCCCGTATTTCTTTCCAGAGAAGGGGAGCGACGCATTCTGGTACGATGTCCCAGACGAAGCATTCCGATGACGTCGCCGCAGGCACTACCGATCTGGATTAACACATGAAACGCAAGTTTGCGATCGCGATTGGTGTTGTGCTATTCTGCCTGTTCGTCTGGTATTGTACTCCGATCAGGTACTTCAATCTGCTTGATCATTATGGACCTTCGAACTCGATAGAAGAATCGAAACGTAGGAATGTGTACCTTTTCAGGTACAAGGTGAAGAACAAGCAGTCAATCATACTTGGTGACGGTATTACGCTCACCACAGATGATTCATGGGTAGAACGCCAGTGGAAGGCAGGCACGTTCGATAATGAGACCATAGTGTACTATGACATCCCCGCAGAAATCAGGTCCTGTATCCGATTTGAAATGACATCCCATCCCAAGCTGCCTGAATGGGCGCGTGAGATTGTTGTCCCAGACTGGCAAAAGGGCCGAACATACGCAGTGTACGATCCGCTCGATACTACATTCGGACGCAGATGGTATTTCACCTACCTGCTTACTGCATCCCTTCCACCAACAGAGTTGTCAATCCCCATCCTGCGCCGCAACGACAGTACCAAGACTGTGTGGGTAAGTGCCGATACGATCGGATGGATACATCTTGAGGCAGACGACTGGTGAGGAACTGTGCGTAGCCCCGTACCGATGCGACCTGTGCAGCCGACTCTATTCACGTACAATTTGAAGCAGTAGTTTGTAGAATGAACCGTAATGCAGCATCAGCATC
>VFQT010001996.1_pt1 | contig 22297 bp, 17 predicted proteins | sample 3512381 | NCBI WGS metagenome assembly VFQT01 (sample SAMN10412376, study PRJNA504923) | tailings metagenome | isolation source: Relicate 2 Philex TSF3 active mining site | place: Philippines: Tuba, Benguet | collected 2017-08-29
ACGAGCACGAGCACGAGCACGAGCACGCCTCATATTCGTGTCCATTCGTGGTTCAAAACACCCCCCCCCCGCGAAGTCCCTTCCGGGCAGATCTCGGGCTGGAAAGCCCGAGCTACCTGCATTCGTGTCCATTCGTGGTTCATTCGGCAGGCGGTGGAGTCTCACCCCTTGGTCACCGCACTGACCAGCGTTCTGTGGTTGCAGCCCCAACAGCGGGCCGCACCATCTGCGTCTGGTGAAACCGAGTTGAGCCAGCACCCGAGACACGCCACTGCCGTGGACGGCACCGCCACCCTGGTGACCTCGAACCCTCTGTTTCCGGCGGCATTCAATGTGCTCACTCCGGTGTTTCGTTTATTTCGGATGTTTCTTTCGCTGCGAATATCCGATATGCTTCTCCCGGAGGAGCAAAGGACATGGCAACACTACTCAGCGATTTTCCGGAAACCGTTACCCCGACGCCGGATGAGGCGATTCTTGCCGAGGAAAGCAGTCGACGGCTTGCCCGTTTCGTCTCGGCCAAGCGCAAGAAGCCGCTCCAGCTGCGGATTCACCCCGAGGATGCGCCGGAAGAGACTGTCGCCATTCCGGAATCAGCATTCCGTCTTCTGAATGATATTCTCACACAGATGGCGAAGGGGAACGCTGTTACGCTGATCCCGGTTCATGCCGAACTGACCACCCAGCAGGCTGCCGATATTCTTAACGTCTCACGCCCTTTTCTTGTTGACCAGTTGGAGAAAAACGTCATTCCATACCGCAAGGTTGGAACTCATCGTCGCATCCTTTTCAAGGACTTGATGGAGTACAAGCAGGCAATGGATCGCAACCGGTTGAAGGCGCTGGACGAATTGGCGGCCCAGGCTCAGGAACTCGACGTGGGCTGTTGAAGTGAGCAATTACACCGTTCTGTATGACGCGTGCGTCTTCTACCCGGCTCCGCTTCGCGACCTGCTGATGCATGTCGCGGTCACGGAACTTTACCGCGCCAAATGGACCGATGGGGCACAGGGCTTCAGACACGTCTCGCTCGCCACACGCAACTCCGGGTCGGGAAAGCCGTTCCTTGACAACTCTGTCATCGCCGGAAAGACTATGGCGACGGGAAAGGGTAGCCCCAATGATGTGCAAACGATCACGTGAGATCGAGAATCGCCTTCACGCCTTTTTGGAACTGATCGAGACCGGCGAGTATTCCACGCCGGGGCTGGTGGCTGCGCCCGGGGTTTCGATCCTCACCATTTCCTATTGTGTCGAAGGCCTTCGTGAGCGAGGCCATGACATACGGGCCATCCGTGATGCTGACGGCTGGCGGTATGTTCTGAAATCACCTTCGATGACGGGTTCGGGCGGACAGCCGGACCAATTGCGCCAAGAAGAACAGCGGAGGTGGCGGTATGAATGAAGCCGATACCTGCCGCGAGTATGTCGTTCCCCGGCTCGTCGAAGCGGGTTGGGACACTGCGCCGCATTCGATTGCCGAGCAGCGCGTTTTCACAGATGGTCGCGTCTTCCTTGTTCGCGGCAAACCGAAACGAGGCAAGCAGAAAAAGGCGGATTACCTGCTTCGCTACACGCGTGATTTCCCGATCGCTGTGGTTGAGGCGAAGGCCGATTACAAACAGCCGGGTGACGGGCTTGCTCAAGCCAAAGACTACGCCCAGACGCTCGACATCAAATTCGCCTATTCGACCAACGGCACCGGCATCATCGAATTTGACTTCCTTACCGGCACCGAAACAGAACTATCCCGGTTCCCGTCACCGCAGGAGTTGTGGCAGCGGCTGAACCAGGCCACCAAGCTCACGGATCAGCAAAGGGAGCAACTGCTCGAAGGCTTCAATCTGCAATCCGGGAAGATTCCGAGGTACTACCAGGAGATAGCGATCAACCGGGTGGTTTCAGCAGCAATTGCGAACACGCCTCGCATCCTGCTGACAATGGCCACGGGAACCGGCAAGACCGTCGTAGCATTCCAGATTTGCTGGAAGCTGTGGTCTGCAAAATGGAACCGCAGGGGCGAGCCGAATCGACGCCCGAAAATTCTGTACCTCGCTGACCGCAACATCCTCGTTGACGACCCCAAGGACAAGACGTTTCCCCCGTTCGGCGACGCGCGCCACAAGATCGAAAACGGCGAGATCGTCATGAGCCGGGACATGTATTTCGCCATCTACCAGGCGATTGCCGAGGATGAACGCAGGCCCGGCCTCTATAAGGAATTCCCGAAGGACTTCTTCGACCTCATTATCGTCGATGAATGTCACCGGGGAAGCGCACGGTCGGACAGCAGCTGGCGCGAGATCCTCGAATATTTCGAACCAGCCATCCAGCTCGGCATGACCGCCACTCCGCTGCGCGCAGACAACCGGGACAGCTACGAATACTTCGGCAATCCCGTCTACACGTACAGTCTCCGTCAGGGGATCGAAGACGGATTCCTGTCACCGTACCGGGTGCATCGCATCGTCACATCCGCTGACGCGACAGGCTGGCGACCGACCAAGGGAGAGGTTGACCGATTCGGCCGGGAAATACCAGACGAAGAATACCAGACCAGGGATTTTGAGCGGGTTGTTGCGCTTCGCGCTCGGACGAAAGCCATCGCGAAACACCTGTTCGACTTCATGCAGAAGACCGACCCAATGGGCAAGACGCTCGTGTTCTGTGTCGATCAGGAACACGCCCTGGAAATGCGCAAAGAACTTCAGGCGTTGCTTTCGGCACGCGATCCTGAGCGGGCGAAGAAATACCCGAATTATGTTTGCCGTGTCACAGCGGACGAAGGGGCCATTGGCATCGGGCATCTGAGCCGGTTCCAGGAACTGGAGACCGAAGAACCGGTCATCCTGACCTCGTCCCAGCTTCTGACTACCGGCGTTGACGCCAAGATGGTTAAAAACATCGCGCTGGCCCGCGTTGTCGGGTCGATGAGCGAGTTCAAGCAGATCATCGGGCGCGGCACACGCATCGAACCGGACTACGGGAAGCTCTGGTTTTCAATTCTCGACTATACCGGCGCAGCAACGCAGCACTTTGCCGACCCGGAATTCGACGGTTTCCCGGAGGTCACAGTGGTCGAGGCCATCGACGAGGGTGGAATCGTCCTTGCAGAGGATACCATTTGGGATCGGCAGTCCACTGACAAAGGGGAGAAAACCCCAGAAGTCATCGACGAAGGGGATCGCCCGATCCTCATCGAGCCGCCAGGGCCGGAGCAACCGCGCAAGTTCTACGTGGATCGGGACGTTAGCGTTTCGATTTCACACGAGATGACGCAGGACCTCGACGCCAGCGGCAAGCTGCTGACAGTCACTGAGTTCATCGACTACACTGCCGGTCGTGTCCGCACGCTCTGCCGCGATCCGAACGACTTGCTCGACCGCTGGCAGGACCAGAAGCGGCGAGGGGAGATCGTCGCCGAATTGGAAAGCCGGGGTGTCACATTTGAAGACCTGGCGGAAGCCACCGGGCATCCCGAAGCCGACGCCTTCGACCTGCTCTGCCACCTGGCGTTCAACGCACCGTTGCGAACCCGGAAAGAGAGAGCGGAACGGCTTCGGAAGAACAAGCAGGATTTCTTCGACAAGTATGGCCCCGAGGCCAGGGCGATACTGTTGGACTTGCTTGCCAAGTACGAGGAGTTTGGCCTGATGCAAATTCACATCCCGGATGCCCTGAAGGTTCCTCCCATTTCCGAGCGCGGCAATGTCGGTGAAATCATCGGGTTCTTCGGAGGACCAGAGCAACTGAAAACCGCCGTGATCGAGCTGCAATCGCTGCTCTACTCGGCCGCATAAGCAAAAAGGGAAACTGAAACGATATGGCCAAGAAGAAAGCCACGAAGGCTGAAGCACCACAGAGCACAGCACAATCACTAGGGAGTGTCGTGAAGGCGTGCCGTGACATCATGCGCAAGGACAAGGGGCTGAATGGCGACCTTGACCGACTGCCCATGCTGACCTGGATCATGTTCCTTAAGTTTCTCGACGACATGGAACGCTTGAGGGAACAGGAAGCATCACTCAGCAACGAACGATTCCGCCCTGTGATCGCCGCGCCGTACCGCTGGCGTGACTGGGCGGCCAAACCGGACGGCATCACCGGCGCGGAACTGATCGCCTTCATCAACCAGGAAAAGGCAGTTCGCGTCGACGGCAAGGAAGGCCCCGGACTCTTTGCCTACCTACGAAGCCTTGAGTCGCCGGAGGGAAGAGGGCGGCAGGAAGTCGTGGCCAACGTCTTCCGTGGCGTCAGCAACCGCATGGAAAGCGGCTATCTGCTTCGCGACGTGCTCAACAAGGTTCACGCGATCCACTTCGATTCATCGGAAGAGATTCACACCCTCAGCCGACTTTACGAGTCGATGCTCCGAGAAATGCGCGATGCGGCGGGAGACTCAGGTGAGTTCTACACGCCGCGCCCGGTCGTGCAGTTCATGGTCGCAGTCATGAACCCTCAGCTTGGCGAGACGCTTCTTGACCCAGCCTGCGGCACCGCCGGGTTTCTGGTCGAATCCTTCCTGCACATGGAAAAGCAGTGCAAGACAACGAAGGATCGGCAGACGCTGCACACGAAGTCAATCTTTGGCAAAGAGGCAAAAGCGCTTCCCTACCTGCTCGCAGAAATGAATCTCCTGCTGCACGGCATGGAATCCCCACAGATCGAATATGGAAACTCTCTCGCATTGAAAGTCACCGAGATAGGAGACCGTGACCGTGTGGACGTGATCCTCACCAATCCGCCATTCGGCGGCGAGGAGGAGACGAGTATCAAGTCAGGCTTCCCGCAGGACATGCAGACGGCCGAAACGGCCTTGCTGTTCCTCCAGCTGATTATGCGCATGTTGCGTCGTTCGAAGGCCGACATACCAGGTGGTCGTGCGGCCGTCGTTGTCCCCAATGGCACACTGTCCGGCGACGGCGTGTGCGCCAGAATCAAGGAAGACTTGATCAAGAATTTCAACTTGCACACGATTGTTCGGCTGCCAAACGGTGTCTTCGCGCCGTACACGCCAATCCCAGCCAATCTAATGTTCTTCGATCGAAATGGATCAACCAAGGACATCTGGTATTACGAGCTGTTGCCACCAGAAGGCCGCAAGAACTATTCCAAGACCAAACCGTTGCAGTACGCGGAACTTGCTGACTGCATCACTTGGTTCAAGGCCAAACGACGAAAAGAAGGAGATCGCGCCTGGCGAGTTGCCTCTACTGACATTTTGCGTTACGACGATGAAGGGCGATTACTGTCATGCGACCTCGACATCAAAAACCCGATAAGTCCAGAGGGGCTTGAGCAACTGTCGCCCCAACGATTAGTCGAAGACGTGATCGCGAATGAAAAAGAGATCATTACGCTCATGGAGAATGTCCGCGCGCTCATCGGGGGAGTCGTGAGATGACTCCAAATAAACCGTGGGGAGAAGTTCCGTTTGGGGAGTTCCTCACCCCCAACAAGCGACCATACTTTCTTGGTCCAACCGAGGATGCAAATCTCGTAGGAATGCGGTGGTATGGCCTTGGACCGTTCCACAGAGAGTTTAAGCTCGCGTCCAAGATCCGCAAGAAATCGCATTTTCGAATTTCTGCTGGCGACGTCATTTTCAACAAGCTGTTCGCCTGGAAAGGTACGTTCGGAGTCGTTCCACCTGAGCTTGACGGAATGTATGTGTCAGACAAGTTTCCAACCTATCGGCTTGACGAACGCAAGTGCATCCCAGGGTACCTCGCATGGTACTTCAGGCATTCAGGTGTATGGGAGCAAGCTCGTCGATTGTCGACTGGTTCAGCGGCAGTCTCAAAACTGACACTCAATCCTCCGCGATTTCTGCAGCTAACGATCCCGCTGCCACCTCTGCCGATCCAACACGCATTAGAACAGCAGATTTCCGCAATCGCCGCCCAAATCGATGCCGCCAAAGCAGCTTCAAACCGCTCAGTAACCCAAGCATCAGCGGTTTTCACTGCACTCCTACGCGAAATGGGCGAACAATTACCGCCAGTGTCTACGCTGGCAAGTGTACTTCGAGCGAAGCCTCGCAACGGTTGGTCTGCCAAATGTGATAATGCTGATGATGGCACCCCGATTCTCACGCTGTCAGCGGTAACTGGCTACAACTACTCTCCGCTTCACATCAAACGCACTTCACTGCCAACGGAACCAGACGCCCATTACTGGCTCAGGCCAGGCGACTTACTGATATCGCGAAGTAATACACCCGAACTCGTAGGCCACGCCTCGATCTATGACGGCACCCCATCGCCTTGTATCTATCCAGATTTAATCATGCGACTGGAAGTCAATACCGACATCGCCGACCCGCATTTCGTTTGGTTATGGCTACAAACACCGGTTGTTCGCGAATACATCATGCGAAACGCCAAAGGCACCAGCCCAACAATGAAGAAAATCTCGCAAGGAATCGTCAGTGCCGTTCCATTCCCTGATAGCGTGGCATTGACCACGCAATCGCAATGGGTTGAGAAGCTTCGTAGCGTGAGCGACCTGTTGAATTCCGTGCGTACAGCGCAGAAAAAGACAATCGCAGAGGTAAGTGCCCTATTACCATCCGTACTCGATCGTTGCTTTAGGGGTGAATTATGATCCTTACAGTCACTCGTCACGACGCTCGGCATGATCAAACCATTAGTGGTAGAGGCTGAAGCATGGCCGACGCCGCAGACTCACCTCTTTTGCCAAATCAGCCAGGGCTTACCCCCCTGAAGCTGATCCAGACCTATTCTCCCGAGGAATGGGAGGCTTTCATCGAGGAATGGACGGAGGGATTTGAACCGCCGTATGTGCAGGTAGTTCGCATTGGCGGAGCAGGAGACATGGGGCGTGACGTGATCGGACACTTCGAGCCACCCGAGATTAGACCGCGGCCGTGCGACGTTTATCAATGCAAACACTACGATCACCCGCTATCTCCCACGGATGCATACTTAGAACTTGGAAAGCTATGCGTCTATACGCACAGAGGCGACTATCCTCTGCCACGGCGCTACCGATTCGTTCCGCCACGGGGAATTGGTCCCAAGCTCTATAATCTGTTCAACTATCCTGACAAGCTCAGGCTGCAGCTCGTCGCGAATTGGGATCAGTATGTAGCGAAAAAGGTCTCGGAATCAGATGACTTCCCACTCACCGGAGCGATCAAGACTTACGTTGAAGAATTCGACTTCTCCATCGTTTCCCACGTGACTCCGAAAGAAGTGCTCACCCAGCACCAGCGAACCCGTTACTGGCATCATCGTTTCAAGATTGACCCACCGGTCCGTCCGCAGCCTCAGTCTGTGCCATCAACGCTTCAGCCAAACGAACTCGCTTATGTTTCTTGCTTACTTCACGCATATTCGGACCATCTCAAACGTCCTATCGTCTTAGACGATCTGGGTGGCTTGCCAAGGTTCCTGAAGCATTTCAGCCAGGCACGCGGGGATTTCTTTTCTGCGGAGGCACTGAACCGCTTTTCCCGCGATAATTTTGCCGGAGGGGCATTTGACGCGATAAAAAAGCACATTCACGATGGTGTAATTGACATTACCTGCTTCGGTCACGCCGACGGGTTTGCTTGTCTCATCGAGGTTTTAAAGCAAGCTGCGGCTCTCCTGCTGCCTGCTTCCGACTTGACGCCGTATGTATGGCCAGCCGACAAAAAAGGCATATGTCATCATCTTGCCAATGAAGGCACTTTGTCGTGGGTATCACAATCATGACCAATAACAGCGAAAGCCTAAACGCATGGAAGGCGGTCTTCAATACGCCGATGGAGTCAGGTCTACGATCGGCTGCATTGCTGCTCGAAGCTTTCCCCAATATCTTCGACGTTCAACGTCTCGGTCAGTATGACTACTTGATTGTTCACTCTGGTGACGTAGAAGGCGGGCCACCGAGTATTCATCCGGCAACGCCTCATCGCTCCGGTGAGTTGCTTGTGCGACGGCGGCTTGTCGAGGCCGGACTGGAGTTTATGGTTCACCGCGGTGTGATTGAACGAGCGTTTGGCCAGCACGGAATCGGCTATGTTGCTGGCGAGTACGCAGTACTGTTCTTGAACTCGCTTAGTAGTGAATATGCAAGCCAGCTTCGAAATCGTGCCGCATGGGTTGTCGAGCGCTTCGCGGGACTATCAGACGAAGAGCTAACGGCCTACATCAAAGCGCATCTGTCCCAATGGGGTGCAGAGTTCGTGCGAACCGCGTTGATTGATGAGAGCCAGGAATGAACGAAAAGCGAATATCCATTCGTGAGCTGACGATTACGGCGAGTGAACCTTCACTCGCACCTGCTACCGTTGCCTTCACGCCCGGTCTGAATCTGGTTATCGGGGCATCATCCACGGGCAAGACGTTCGTCTTTGAAGCCATCGATTTCATGTTAGGCGCCAAGGCGTTGCGACGGATTCCTGAGTCCGTCGGATACTCGAATGTAAATTTGCTCGTTGATCCTTCAGATGGCGCGCCGTTTACGCTTCGGCGTGCATTTGACGGAGGCAGTTTCGAACTTTACGAATACGCCAACGGTCGGGATCAGTCGCAAACCAAAACTGGGACACTGAGTAGCGTCCATTCCCCGGAACCCGATACATCGCTCTCTGCCTACCTTCTCAAACTTGTGGGAATTGGCAATAGGCAGGTGCGAAAAAACGTACAGGGCGAAAAGAAGGCCCTTTCTTTTCGACATGTGTGTCACCTGACGCTGATTAGCGAAGAACACATCATTCAGCAATCAACGCCGATACTTTCTGACCATGACTCGGAGAATACGGCCGAAGCAAACGTATTCGCCTATTTTCTGACCGGCAGTGATGACAGCGCGATTATCCCTCAGGAAAACTCAAAGAGTCGCAAAGCACGGCTTCAGACCGAAGAAACGCTGCTGGAGACAATCCTCGAAAAGCGAAGAGCTGAATTTGCTGCCTTGTCTGCCGATCCGTCCGACTTCACCGGCCAGGCGTTAAAGCTGGATGCCGCGATTGAAGTTGCAACCCAAACTTTTGTTTCATCACAGGCCGAGATCAGCGAACTTGAGAGAACTCGCAGCGAGCGTGTTGAGGAACGTGTCAAACAGCAGTCTCGATTGATGTTCATTCAGGAACAGCTCAAGCGTTTACGCCTGCTCGATGACTATTATCGTACCGACAGGTCACGATTGCAGGCGGTCATTGAGGCCAGCCGAGTGTTTCACGACCTTCCAGAAGGCACTTGTCCGTTATGCCATCAGCTGTATCCGAGTCAAACCGATGACGTGCCGCCGCACGAGGCATTTGAATCCGCCTGCGACAAGGAGGTCGAAAAGATCGACATCCTGCGAGTCGACCTTGCAGCTGCTATCGGCGATTTCGCCGCAGAAGAGGGCGTGATCCAATCCCGTCTGCGGACCGTACAGCAAGAACTGGCAGGAATTGAGGCTCGATTGCACGCGGTGCTTCAGCCTTCAACTAGCACTGCAAAAACTGAGTTGCAGCAACTCGTACAGACCCGGACAAGGATTGCCCAAGCGGCGACACTTCACGCCAATATTCTCGACCTGGAAGAGCGGTTGAATCTGATCCGGCAGGCCCAGTCGGAAAAGATGTCCAAGCCGGTCTTTGAACCACGCGCCACAACTAGTTCGGCGAGCGAATTTTGCAAGGTCGTTGAAGATATCTTGCGGGCTTGGAAGTATCCGGATGCGGGCAATGTTGCATTCGATACGGACAAGAGCGACTTGGTTATTGCGGGTAAAGATCGCGCCAACGCGGGCAAAGGCTACAGGGCCATTACCTATGCCGCGTTCACAATCGGATTGATGAAGTACTGCCGCCTGAAGAACATTCCGCACCCTGGCCTAGTCGTTCTAGACAGTCCACTGAACCCATACAAGGGGCCAATTTCAACCGAAGAGGCTGTCCTCACCGATGAGGTGAAGGGTGCGTTTTTCCGGTATCTTGTTGACGATACCAGCGGCGATCAGTATATCATCATGGAGAACGACGAGCCGCCGGTAGACATACGCGACCGCGTGACCTATTACGATTTCACCCACAATCCAGCACTTGGCCGCTTCGGGTTCTTTCCGGTGCGTCCGAATCCAATTGAAACCACAATGGAGTCTTAAATACGGTGGCGAGTCGTTGCGACGTTCATGTCAACAGTCACGGTGCAATCTTGGGGCGTTGATGAAGCTACGGAAACCACCCTCCCAACCCCGCAATCCGTCCAGAAAAAGTTCTAACGGTGTCTTGTCACCCCGACTTTTCTTCAAAGGAAGCCGTTCGACGAAAAAGTCGAACGGCTTTCTCTTGGTGGTGACCTCGAACCTGCTGATTCTGGCGGCATCGAATGTGCTGTTTCCACTTCGGCATTGGCATCACCGCGCGAAGTCTTTCAACGAGCGGTGTTGACAGGGGCAATCTGAATCATCGTCGCTCACAATCATCCGTCCGGGGATACTGTGCCAGGTTCAGAGGATAGAGCAGTGACTCGACGCCTGCAAGATGCGGGGAAGATCCTGGCGATTCTCGTGCTCGATCACATCATCGTCACAGGAAAGTCGTTCCTGTCACTGAAGGAAGATGAATGCTGGTAGCGTTCTTGCCACGCTTGCTCAGGTAAGTCCTGGCGTTTCTTTTCAGCCTTTTTCGCCTGCACTTGATTCAGAAATGAGCTGCAGCGATTCCAGTGACTCATAGTCTTTTCGATTGTGAGTCAACAGCGGAACATCGAGCAGCACGGCTGTTGCTGCAATCCAGGCGTCGGAATTGCTGAGATGACGGCCTTTACGTTCGGCCTCCACTCTCAATGTCGCCCAGACAGAGCACAAATCCGACGTTTGATGGAAGATCACAAAGTGTTTGCGGACAAAGTCGCCAAGTGCCTTTCGGCGAGCTTCTCTCCAGTTTGCTCGCAGCATGCCGTATTCGAGTTCGGCGACCGTCATGAAGGAAATGACGCTGCGGTGTTTGAGGACATACGGCAGATAGAACTTTTCTCGGCTGTCAGCCCGGAAGAGAAACGAGACTGCGTCGGTGTCGACAACGATATTGGACTCAGTCATTCAGGGGATCCCGGACTTTGTCCTGTTGACGTGCGGCTTTGATGGCACCCAGAAAATCATCCAGTTCATCGCTGGAGCTCAGAAAATCAAACCGGAGGTCCTCCGCAGATTGAACTGGGACGACACCCTGCTGCTGTGCGAGGATTTCCACATATGCCCGCGCTCTGGCAACCTGGGGGTTACGATGCTCTGGTTTTTCATGGACCTGAATGGACTGTTGCCGACGTTCCCACTGTTCAGCCAGCGTTGACAAAGAGACATCACCCCTTCCAGCTTCGATTTGCTGGCGGGCGAATTCATTGAATTGTGCGAGATCGATTTCTCGGATGCTCATTGTCGTTGTCTCCTGTTCCCTCAAGTTTACCGCAGTTTTGGTGGTATGGTCAACGACTTTCGAATTGCTGCGCTACCAGAACGCAGAAGACCCCCAAACCAAAAGCTCACCAGTGAAAGCCGAGGTTTACGGGACTGAACCCCGGACTTTAGAGCTGGGATCATCGTTCTGAAGGATGTACAGCCCGCGACTCGGCCGATCGAGGATACCCTCGGCGTGGAGTTTGTTGAGACAGGTGCGCGAGATCCCGTCCTTGCCAGCTTGCCATGTGAGTTTAAGGGTTCGCGATATGGCAAAAATGGACCTCGGAGTCCGGAGATACTTTTTTTTGCGACAAGATGTCGAAAACAGGTATCTCGCTGTTTTCTGAAGTCTTTTTATTTCAATGACTTGCAATTTCAATGCAGATTTTCGGGACGTAGAGGTCGCAGGTTCAAATCCTGTCACCCCGACTTGTCTTCAAAGGAAGCCGTTCGACAAAAAAGTCGAACGGCTTTCTCTCTGAGGTGACCAGAGTTATGTCGCTCACCTGCCGGTTTAAACAGATCGAATCGAGGATCTGGCGACGAGCCGTGGTGTTTGAGCCTCGCCAGATTTCGGCCGCCTTTCCAGTGGACGGTCGGATGATTGGTGCCTGGTGCGTCGGTTGCGACTGTGAAGAGTGTTCTGGCACTGGTCAAATATGTCCTGATCAATCAGTCGTTCACAGCGTCCCTCATTCACCTGCCCGTGCCGATGCAGTTCGCCGATGTAGAAGCGGTTGTTCAGGATGCAGGCGAGGGCCGATCGATGGAATCGTTTCTGGCTCTGCCGAAATGTGTGGCCTTCTTCGTACAGCAAATCGCGGAGAGTCTTGAAGGTATGACCGCCGCGGGCATAAAGATTGAAGATTCGCTTGACCGTTGTCGCCCGCTCGGGCATTTTTATTGAGGCCCTGCACGATCGGGGGCATCCCCCGTCAGCAAATCCAGTTCATGCTTTCTCGCAATCCTGAGCGGTCCTGGATAGAAAAACTGGCACACACCACGCTGTGCTGGGATATTTATCCGCATGAGCCTCGAACACCCTCCCGAAGAACTCCGAACGATCTCAGCGAGCGGGGCCCGGGCAGCCTGCCGGTGTGGCTGCTGCCGCAGTGCGATGGTCGGCGATTCTGCCTGTCATTGCGTCATGAATTCCGCATTTTTTACGCCGTTGGGCGGACAGAAAACGAGTTCAAATCGAACCCCTGAAATGTCGGTGCCGGTGTGCGTTCCAAAATTTGCCGCTGCTGGTATAATCCTGGGCTCCCGATGTCGGAGTCCTCGAGGCAGCTGCAGCGGCAGGATCGCGCAGCGAGCGGTATCGGGGTTATTCATTGCCTTCGAATTTCCACCGAACATACAGGAACTGTCACCATGAATTCCCTTTTTTTCAAGGAACTGAACGCCTGGTTTGACCCCGGTCGTGCCCGACTGAATATTGGCTGTGGTCGACAGGTAAGTCTGGTGGCGGGAGTGGAGACGGGCCAGCTGGTGGGGACGTTCCAGACGCTGGAGCGGGTGGCTGAGTACGCGACGGCATGTGGCGCCCGGTCGACGATGGTTTCCAATTTTCTGCTCAACGGTCAGGGGCATGGGGACAATGGTCGAATTGTCTTCCGCGATCCGAAAGAGCTGCGTCAGGTGCTGTCAGCGGCGGGGATCATTGTGCCGACGGTCAGTGCTCACTGTGCAGCCTATGCGCATCTGAGTGCCATCTGGGGTGCGGAGTATGCCGAAAAATTCGTCCCGGCCTCCGTTATGGCGAAGGGTACGCAGTACGCCGAAGACTGGTCCGAAGAATATCTGCTCGGGATGCTGGAAACCGGAGCAGCAGCTGGAATTCACATCTTCGGCTGGTTCTGGGGTTTGTGGGGGCATCCGGTGCTGCACAGCGGCTACCCGTGGGTCTTCGGCTGGGACGGCATGATGGCTGCCGGGCTGGATCGGTTTGTTCGGAAGACGGAAAAGATTCGTGCGAAGGCCAACGAACTGGGAGCGTATCTGGCGCATGAGATTCACCCGGGAACCGGAGCCATCTGTGCTCGCGACTTTGCTCTGCTGCTGATGGCGACTGATTACGACCGTTCGATGTGTGTCTGGGGTGATCCCAGCCACTGCTGGGCGGGTGAGGACTGGACGCAGCGTTTCACCAGCCCCTTTGTTGCTCCGCGAGTGGTGGGCAGTCACGCCAAGAACTTCAAGCGTCTGACCGGGGCCTCGACACTGATGATCAGCGAGGACTGGCCGCAGCGTGGTCATCAGTTCTGTGGTCACGGTGAGGGTGAAGTGAATCTTGAGAGCTACGCGAAGATGCTGCTGTCGATTGGCGTGGGTGACCGCTTCTGTGCCATCAACGGCGGCGATCTGATGCCGCTGTACAGCGAGGCTGAGGACAGCATTTTGCCGCTCACAGCGCCATCACCGCAGCTGCTGGGGGCCTGCAGTGCCGGGATCAAATGGGTCAATGATCATCTCACAGGAATGTCCATGACCACTGCGACATTCACCGACGGGATGGCTGGTGCGTAGCGGGCTGCCGCGTTTGCGGCAGCTGTGACAGGAAGGACACCGGGGACAAAAGCCGGATTGTGCCGTAAGACGGCACAGTCGGGGTGCAGAGTGCGGTGTTCCTGAGAAGAGGTGCTCGGGCTGGAAAGCCCGAGCTGCGTCCGGGAGACTCGAGCAAAGCACAAGCGGGGCGTGAGGAAGAGCAGTCAGTGAAGGATTGTTTGAATGCCGGCAGCCTTGACCAGCCGCGAGAATGATCCGATTCGTTTGGGTCGACGAGCCTTCCTGCAGGGGGGGACTCTGGTGCTGACAGCGGGATCGTTGTGTGCAGCGAAACTGCCGGCTGCTGACGAGGGTGCTCGTGTGCGAGTTGGTCTGGTGACTGACATGCACTATGCGGACAAAGCGCCGGCAGGGACTCGGCACTACCGGGAGACGCTGGCTAAACTGGAAGAGGCGGCTCAGCAGTTCGGTCAGGACAAACCCACGTGTCTGGTGGAGCTGGGCGACCTGATTGACGCAGCCGATTCGGTGGAGGTCGAGCAGAGTTATCTGCGGACGATCAACCGGAAGTTTTCAGCGATCTGCCAGGACCGCCATTACGTGCTGGGCAACCACTGCGTGGACATGCTGAAGAAAGAAGAATTTCTGGGCGTGGTGGAGCAATCGCGTTCGTATTATTCGTTTGACCGGGGCGGCGTGCATTTCGTCGTGCTGGATTCGTGTTTCCGCAGTGATGGTCAGCCGTATGGCCGGAAGAACTTTCAGTGGACTGACGCAAATATTCCGGCGTCGGAGCTGGAGTGGCTGGAGGGCGACCTGCGGGCGAGTGGCGGGCCGGTGATTGTGTTTGTTCATCAGCGGCTGGATGTCAGCGGTGATCACGGTGTCAGGAACGGGGGTACGGTGCGCGGAGTGCTGGAAGAGTCGGGCCGAGTGCTGGGTGTTTTTCAGGGGCACAGCCATCAGAACGACCTGCAGGAGCTGGGCGGCATTCACTATTGTACTTTGGCAGCGATGGTGGAGGGTTCGGGGGTTACGAACAACAGTTACTCGCTGCTGGATATCGAAACGAGCGGCACTCTTCGCCTGACTGGTTTTCGGCGTCAGAAGTCGCAGGTTTGGCAGCGCGGGGCCGGATCAGGAGGCTGAGTGTGATTCAGATTCGGAAAGCCGGGGAGCGTGGTTATTTCGATCATGGCTGGCTGAGGACGTACCACACATTTTCGTTTGCGGGGTATCATGATTCGCGGCATCTGCGGTTTCGGTCGCTGCGCGTGATGAATGAGGACGTGGTGGCTCCGGGACACGGTTTTGGGACTCATCCGCACAACGACATGGAAATCGTGACGTATGTGTTGTCGGGTGCGCTGCAGCACCGGGATTCGATGGGGAATGGGGAAGTGCTGCGGCCGGGTGAATTTCAGCGGATGACGGCCGGCACCGGGATTACTCACAGCGAATTCAATCCTTCGTCGACTGAGCCGGTGCATTTGTATCAGATCTGGCTGCTTCCTGAGCGTCGCGGGCTGGAGCCTTCTTATGAGCAGCAGCGGTTTGCTGAGTCTGAGCGGCGGAACCGGCTGCAGCTGGTGGCGTCTCGTGATGGTCAGGATGGTTCTTTGCGAATTCATCAGGACGTGCGAATTTATTTGTCTGTGGTTGAAGCGGGGCAGGCGGTGCGGGCTGTGCTGGCGGCCGGTCGTTATGCGTGGCTGCAGGTTCTGCGGGGTGGTGTTTCGCTGAACGGCGTGTTGCTGGGTACGAGTGACGGAGCGGCGGTCAGCGAGGAGCGGGAGCTGACGATTGAAGCGGAGGGTGCTGCGGAGGTGATGCTGTTTGATCTGGGGTGAGCGTTGTTTGGGGGATCGCAGGTTCCGGTGGGCGGGATCCTGGAAAATCGAGGGCGCTGATTGTGCGGAGGGTGGGGCGTTTTTAACCACAGAGGGCACAGAGCAGGTGCTGGGGATGGTTGGTCTCACGCGAAGCCGCGAAGCTGCGAAGGGAAACGCAGGGTTCTGAAGAGGGAACTTTGAGGGTGGTTGTACCCCTCACCTCGGCCCCTCACCCCTGCCAGGGGCGAGGGGTGCCAGTTGCGATTTGCCGTGCGACAGGCAACACAAAGCAGCGAGTTGTTTGGTCGAGTTGAGAGTTGGGGAGATTTGGGCTGCCGGTGGCGTGATCCGCGGCTCGCCGCGGTGTATTTTTCCTCCCTTGGTGTGTTGATCGCGGCGGGTTTGGCAGTTTCGGTTGTGGGGTTCGAGAAAAGCGAGTGCAGCGGGGATGGGTAAGGCAGCGGGGAAGCAGAAGGCAGAGTTGCCGGCTTTGGCAGAGCCGGATCGGCATGAGGTGTTGCGGGTACTGCGGCAGTCTGCAGAACCGCTCGAACTGGCCAAACTGCTGAAGCAGGCGGTGATGAGTCGCCCGGCGAAGGCGGTGGAGCTGGAGGTGCTGCTGGGGTCGCTGTTGTCGGCGGGTTTGGCGGTGGAGTGGCCGGCGAAGACGGCTGCGGGCAAGCCGCGTTTCTGGGATCGGGATCTGCGGGCGGCGGGTTTAGGCGCAGTGCGGGACCTTGTTTGCAGTGCGGCGGTGCCGCTGTCGGCGAAGGACATCAAAAAGCTCTGGAAATGTTCGTTCAAGCTCACTGATACCGAATTGCTGGCGCTGCTTCGTGAACTGCTGGCAGACGGAACGATCTTTGAGATTCCGGGGAAGTCTGTGGCGGGTGGAGTGCGGTACTGGGGCCGGGATGTGCTGCAGTTTGCCGGTGCCAGTGTGCTGGAAGAACTGCGTCAGCGGGGGACGTTACCGACGGCGAAGCTGCGGGCGAGTGTGAAGTGGCTGGATGACGTGCTATACGCGGAGCTGCTGGATCGTCTGGCTGCGCAGAATTTGATTTTTCGTCATCCGGCGATGAAAGCGGGCAAATCCGCACAGCTGCTCTGGGGAATTGCTCCGCCTTCCCCTGAACCGTGGCTGAAACCGATTCGTGAGCAGTTGTGTGAGGTCGTTCGGCAGTTGCGGGCGGCTTCCGTTTCGGCGACGGATTTGCGTCGTGCGGCGGTGGACATGCTGGAGTCGGCGGGGATTTCTTTGGGTGCCACCACGGGTTCGACTGCTGCATCTGCGGCCGCTGCGGTCAGTGTTCCGTCGGTGGATTTGGTGCGGCTGATGCGTCAGCTGGATGCGGGTGCGGATCGTGGGGCGCTGGTGACAGCGCGAGTGTTGCGGGGGGCAGCTGGATTGCCGAAAAAGCAGTTTGATGAGCTGGCATTGCAGTTGTCGCGAGCCGGGAGGATTGTGTTGCATCGGCATGATTTTGCGAGCAGTTTGAGTGTGGTGGAGCGGGACGAGCTGGTGACGGATGGTGAGGGTCAGTATTTCGTGGGTATGGCTTTGCGTACCGGGCAGGTGCAGTGATGAATCCATTTCGCAACACGGTGATGTCGGATCCCTGGGAGACTCCGGGGGGCGACGTGCCCTCGATCCATGAGGCTGAGTTTCTGGAGTGTTTGCGGGGACTGCAGTCGGTGCGGGCATCAGAGCGTTCGACGGCTCTGTTGATTCATGGTGAAGCGGGCAGCGGGAAGACTCATCTGCTGAGTCGTCTGCGGGCCACGCTTGCTCCGACTCAGCCTGCGGCATCGGATCGTGCCGAGGCGTTGTTTGTGTGGGTGCGTCTGCAGACGAGTCCGCGGATGATCTGGCGGACGGTTCGTCGGACTTTGGTGAATGACTGGTTTCGGCGACTGCCGGACGGTCGTTCGCAGTTTGATCGGATTTTGTATCATCGCCTGGCGGAAATTCGTGTGGCGGAGGGTGATCTGGAGCCGTGGCATGAGTATATGCTGGACGAGCATCCGCAGGGTTTGAGTGAGCTGGTGGGCGAGATCTCCGGCAACCTGCAGCTGGACCGGAATACTCATGTAGTGCTTGAGCATTTGGTATTTGGTCGTCATCGGCGGGATTTGCAGGCGTGGCTGTGCGGGGATTCTTTGCCTGAAGCGGCTTTGAACCGTTTGGAGCTGGAGGAGGCGGACGAGGGTGATGAGGAGCGGGAGGATCAGGCGCGGCGTACGATTTTGATGTTGTGTCGTCTGGCGGGTCAGAGTTTGCCGGTGGTGATTGCTTTGGATCAGGTGGAGGCATTGGAGACGGGGCCGGAGGATCGTGCGGCATTGTTTGCCTTTGGTCAGCTGGTCAGTACTTTGCATGACGCAACGAGCAATGTGCTGTTGATAGCGGCGGTTCAGTCGGCGTATGCGGATCGTCTGCAGCGTGAGGCGCGAGCGGCTGATCACGATCGGATGACGTCTGCGGGTCGGATCAGTTTGTCCCCGTTGACTGGCGATCAGGCGCGGCAGCTGATTGCCGGTCGTTTGCAGGCGACCGGTCAGCTGGTGCCGGCGGATTGTGTTCAGCAGGCATTCTGGCCGCTGCAGGATATCGATGTGGTGCAATTGTTTAAGAATGGCGGGGTGACTCCGCGAATGCTGCTGAACCGTTGTGCCGATCGTTTTGACAGTCCGATGGCTGCAGCTGAAGCGATGCCTGAGCTCGGCGATGCTGCGGCAGCGGCGGGGGGTGGTTCGCGGCGTGCGGTGTCGGAATTTTTGGAGGAGGTGTGGGGGACGGTTGTTGAAGAGAAAGTGCGCGGCAGTCGGGCGGAGCGTTCAGAGGAGATTTTGCGGCATGCACTGCCGATGGTCGCTCGGATGCTGGAGCCTGATCTGGAGGTGACAGCGGATACGGGTTTGGCAGACGTGCCGGCAATGTTCCGGGGGTCATCCGGGCGTGTGGGTGTCAGCATTTGTATTCATTCGAACATGACCAGACTGGCAGCGCAGCTGAGGCGACTGCGGGATCAGGCTGGCAGTGGGCGGCTGGATCGACTGGTGGTGATTCGGGACGCTCGTGTGCCAGTGACACGGACGGCCAGGCGGGCTCAGCAGTATCTGCGTGAGTTGCAGGAGGATGGTCGGACGAAGGTGGTGCATCCGTCGGTGGAGGTTCTGGCGGCTTTGGATGCGCTGCGTGCTCTGCTGTCGGATGCTCGTTCCGGCGATCTGTCCTGTGCCGGTGAAACGGTGTCTCCGGGAGTCTTTGAGGAGTGGTTTCGCGGTCAGATGTCCGGTCAGGTGCAGGAGTTTGTGCGGGAGGTGCTGGAGCCGTTATCAGCGGGGGATGAGACGTCGCAGGAAACGGCGTTGTTTGAGTCGCTGCAGGCGTTGTTGGCGGAGCAGCCGGTCTTGCGGCTGCAGGTGGCAGCGGAGCAGCTGGGAGTGAGTCCGCAGCAACTGATTGCGTTGTCGCAAAGATTTTCGCATGTTGTGGGTGTGCTGGGTGATGGTGACAGGCTGGTGTTTCGGGCGGTGGCTGCGGATGATGATGATTCCGTGGCAGTACCCTGAGGGAAACGACAATGGCAGTGACGTTGACGGTCAGTCAGGTCCGCGACGCTTTGTATCTGGCGGATCGAGTGGCTGGTGGTGAGCCTTCGCTGGCAACAACAGCATTACTGGGCCGCTGGTTTCATGAGGGGCTCAGTTTTCTGGTGTCGCGGGATTCGGCAGCAGGTTTGCTGGGGGTACTGGCTGCAGGTCCGGCTGATCTGACGAGCTGGAAGTTGACAGCGAGGGCGCGGCTTTACGAGTCTGTGGTCGGTCCTCGACTGACTCGCAGTTGTGCTTTGCTGCGGGAGTCTGCTTCGCAGGTGCTGGTCTTCTGGCAGGCAATGCAGGCTGCTGCTGACTGGTTTGCAGAGCTCGCCTGGCATGTGCAGTTGGAGTGGCGACGTGGCCATCAGTTGCCTGGTGTCGGGGGCCGTCGGGGAGTTGAGCAACCGGTGTGGCAGCTGCTGGCGGAGTGTTTTGAGTCAGAGGTCCCTGTGGAGTGTGAGCTGAGTGATCCTGCGTGGAGTGATACGGTTCGACTGGTGGGGATTGCGGACTGGGTATGTCGTCCGGCGGGTGTGGATCGCTGGTGTGTCGTGGAGTTCAAAACGGGGAGTACGAGTCCGGAGGCGGATCTGGGTCAGGCGTGTTTGTATCATTTGATTTTGGGGGAGTTGTCGCGAAGGCGTGGTTTGGCGCTGGATGCCGGTGGGGCCCTGGCCCTGATCCGTTTTGCTCCGGAGCGTCATGAGTTGCTGCTGACGGTGGAGCAGCTGGAGTCCGTCCGTGGGAAGCTGCTGGCATTGATTGGACGCTTGGCGGGTGTTTCGTCCGGGGGTGCGCCGGGTGCTGCCGTTTCGGCCGCGAGTGCTGCGGGTGCAATTTCAGGTGCGCAGCAGCAGCAGCGGGGTGGTGGGGTGTTGTCGGCAGCTGGCGGGGGTACTGTGATTTCGAGTGGAGCGGCTGCGCGGCGGAATCTGAAGTCATCGACGGACTGCGGGGAGCTGGGCCGGCGCATTGTGGCTGCCTTTCGCGAATATGGAGTTCTGGTGACACTGGACGACGAGGTGGTGGTTGGTCCTTCGTTCATTCGATTTACTCTGATTCCGGGTTTGGGTACGAGGGTGACAGCGATTGAGCAGCGGTCGGCGGAACTGCAGATTCGCCTCGGTTTGGGTGCGGAGCCGTTTATCAGTCGTGGCCGGGGCCGGCTGGTGCTGGACGTGCAGCGACCGGACCGGCAGGTGATCACGTTTGACGAGGTGCGCGAAAGTCTGCCGGCAGTGCGGACGTCGTTCGGCAGTACTCTGGTGCCGGTGGGCGTGGATTTTTCAGGTGAGCTGATCTGTGCGGATTTGTCGAAGCCGGAGCATTGTCATTTTCTTGTGGCGGGGACGACGGGCAGTGGCAAGAGTGAGTGGCTGCGGATGGCGATTGCGGGACTGATGATCCGGAATACTCCTGAGACCCTGCGTTTGCTGGTGATTGATCCGAAGCGGAACGCCTTTCATGCGCTGCGGAATTCACCGTTTTTGCTGCAGCCGCTGGTGTTCCCGGACGAGCAGCCTGTGGGCGAGGTGCTGGAGCAGTTATGTGCCGAGATGGAGGCTCGATATGCGATGATGAACGGTGCTGACACGATAGCTGATGCGGCGCTGCCGTCGGGGCGACGTCTGCCGCGTATTGTGTGTGTTTGTGATGAGTATCGGGATTTGATCAGTCGTGGTCGTCGGGAGCGTCGGGAGATTGAATCGAAGATATGTCGCCTCGGCGCAAAGGCTCGAGCGGCCGGTATTCATCTGATCCTGGCGACTCAGGAGGCCAGTCGGGACACAATCCGTGGTCCTCTGGACACCAATTTACCGGCTCGCGTTGGCCTGAAGATGGGGCGTGATCTGGAATCACGAATGTTGTTGGGTGTGCGAGGTGCGGAGAAGCTGCTGGGGCATGGTGATTTGTTGTTTCGCGATACACAGGATCCGCGTCGTCTGCAGGCGCCGTTACTGACGGAGGCCAATCGGGCGGAGATTTTTGGAGGGTGATGCGGTGTTTTGGTGTCGCGAAGACAGCGTGACTGCAGTTTTCGGGGCGCGAGGCAGGTGGTTGCGGCGGCTGGTTTGGGGTTACAGTGAGATGTACCAATCTGCCCCCGACCCCAGTGTTCTGAAAAGTCCGAGAGAGTTTTTTATCCACAGAGGGCCCAGAGGAGGTGCTGGGGATTGTTGCGCGCACGCGCAGCCGCGAAGGGAGACGCGGGGTGCTGAAGAGGGACGTTTGAGGGTGATGTTACCCCTCACCCCCAGCCCCTCTCCCCTTCCCGGGGCGAGGGGTGCCAGTTGCGATTTGCAGTGGGACAAAACACATAAAATGCTCCCCTCGCCCCCAACGGGGGAGAGGGGTCGGGGGTGAGGGGGCAAGACACCCTCGAAGCGGGCACAAATCGCCGGACTTTGCTGCGTTGCACGAGTGCTATTTCATGGAGCACGAGAACGAATCAGAGTGAAGCGATCACCGAAAAGCTGGGTTCATCTGCGGCGAAAACGTCGGCGGACAAGGGGTGATGTTACCCCTCACCCCCGGCCCCTCTCCCCTTCCAGGGGCGAGGGGTGTCAGTTGCGATTTGCAGTGGGACAAAACACGTAGAATGCTCCCGTCGCCCCGGGCAGGTTGCTCTGGTCTGCTGGGGCGGCGTGGTGTGTGTGTTAACGAGGGGGGCACAGAGGGCGGGGAGGAGAGAAGTTTGAGGGTGTGTTTCGCCGTCACGCCCGAGATCGTCCCTGTGCGTCTGTGCTCGCAGTCATGAGGTGCGATGCCGAGGGTCAGGGGTTGAGTTGGCGCGTGGGTACGGTGTTCGGGAGAATATGCAGGGAGTGACGGGACGCGGATTGTCAGGTGTTGGGGAGTGTACCGATGGCAGTGAGTCGGAATTCGTGGGTTGCCAGTGGTTGTCTGGCGCTGTTTTGGGTGATCTGTGCGGACAGTGTTCGCGCTGATGA
>VFQT010001997.1_pt1 | contig 22296 bp, 39 predicted proteins | sample 3512381 | NCBI WGS metagenome assembly VFQT01 (sample SAMN10412376, study PRJNA504923) | tailings metagenome | isolation source: Relicate 2 Philex TSF3 active mining site | place: Philippines: Tuba, Benguet | collected 2017-08-29
CTTCTGGTTTTTCATAAATCTTCCTGTTTTAGGATCTCTAATTAATGTGCTCATAGTTGAATCACTTCGCTAAATTAAACATAGTACTCTAAATAAAAAAATTCTTGTGGAAAAAATTTCCATCATTTAAGATGGATTGATTCCCACTTGGTTCAATAGGTCCTTAACAGCATCCTCGACATGACGCTCCTCCATCACCCCAACTGCTTCTACAAAAGCTGCAAAGCAGGCCATAAGGTATTCCTGGTGACCATTTTCAATTGCAGCCAGTGCGATGAGGTTTGCGTGGGCAAGAATCAAAAGATCCTTATCTCCCTGGGCTTCAGCTTGTTGGTTAAGCCCTAGTGCATTGTGTCCGAACACATCTAAAATTTCTTTCTTTTTCATGGTGAATTTGTTTGATTACATAGCTAATATAGAAAAACTTAGTGTACTAAAAAAATGAAAACACAAAAAACCCCGAGTGATACTCGGGGTCTAAGGGAATCAAAGGCTGGCAGGTCCTTCGATGATTTCTTTTGCCTTTCTAACTTGGAGGAGGGAATCAATTGCGAAGGTTCTGATGATAACCTTATCGATTAGACCTCCTTGATCTCCTTCAATTTTATCAGGAAGACCAATGATATCCTCTTTGTCAATTTCATTTTCTCCGAGGAAGTATGTTGATTTTCCTGGTTTGATGAAGATGCACTCGAGATAGAGTTTCCCTTTATGTTCTACGAAAGGTGTTCCCTCCACGCGCTGACCCCATTGGCGAGGTCCTGGTTCGAACCCAGAGTTGGCGATAGCTTCAAAGAGAGCGATTGTGGTGATGTCCCCAGCGTTTTGTTTCTTCAAGCGGCGGTTAACCATGTTCTTATAACCTTTGCCATTTTTGAAGACCATCACTTGAGCTCCCAAAGTCACCTTCTTGACCTTTCCTTGCATCGGGTTTTGTTTTCCTCCAACAAGTTTAACTTCGGTCACAGCATCTATTGAGATGATCTGTGCTCCTTTAAAATCTTTTAGTTTTTCGATGAGTTCCATAATTGGTTTGTTTGATTACATAGCTAAAGTAATCGTTATCCTCGAAAACTAAAAATGAAACGAGGTTAATTTTTAGAAAAATGATAAAATACAGTGGGAGTTGTCATAGACAAACTTTTTCCCCTCGTAGTTCTCTGTAAGAATTGTCGGGTGTATTACAACGTTCCCGCATTCAAGTGGTGTTACGAAATTCTCATTTGGAAGACCCATGTCAACATCGGTTAGTCGTAGAGCCATACAATAGATGGATTCATGTTCCGATATTATATCCAATTCAGTTTTTCCCTCACCATATCGATAAACATAGCTCTTACAAGCAAAGACGTTTCTTACGCGGGTTTGCCAGTACCAATCCAGGAAAGGGAAGAGATATTCTCTGATTATCCTGTTGTAGGAATGCTCCATAGCAATATTGTTTATTGGGATTCTTACCTGAGCTCCCTCTCTAACCCTGATCTTATTTGAAGCGTAATTAATCAGCTCCATTATATCAGCACAGAATCCTCCGGTAAACAATGTGAACTCTAGAACACCACCCTGGGTGTTCGCACTTTTGGCTATTGATTTATAATCTCTGTTGATAAAATCTGGATTAAGATATCTGGCTAACCAATCATCCCAATCTCTCACATCTCTAACTTCAAAGACCATTTCCGTTTGACTGGTTAAAGAAGTGGATTCTTGCCAAACGAAATTCTTTCTTGAAAAAGCATAAGCATTGAATTCTTCAAGATGGAAAAGATCTGTAATATCCTTCCTTGGGTGAACCCCAATAACAGCCGGCATGAATTCGTCGACCGGGACAATGTTTTCCAAGAAGGGTGTATTCAGTACCTTCCTAAGTCCATTTGGAGAAAGCACATATGCATGCATGTTATAAGAATACCCAACCCTTACAACATGTTCATTCACTACTGTATCCTCGTGTCCTGGAACCAAAGCTCTACCAAGATAAATCATATCCCAGTCTTCCGGTACTGCATCCCATTCAACCTGAGTTGGCCAATCTTGGATAGAGAAATCTTCTTCAAGAAACAATGTGTTTCCAACCTTATCCTCGTATGCTCCTTTCCAAGACCAATAGTGGGATAGTGAGCATCCAAGCTCTCCTGGGGTAACGTTTCGATTCCACCAAGACTGATTATCGTGCAAGTTCCATCCCTGATAGATTTTCCATATGAAAGGCACCTCCTCCTTGTACTCTGAAAGTTTCTGACCGTTAACAGCGTTTAAAACGAAGAAAGGTATTTTGGGATTTTCCGGAATTTTCCAAAACTTTTCACACACCGAATAGAAATCTCTACCAAGGTTAATTATGTAGGAATAATCTACCTTCGATTTAGGAACTTGGTATATCCAGCAGTTTTGCTCTTTAGTAAATTTAGGTATTAGTTCATCTACAGCTTTCCTTAATCCTGGGTAATAGTTGTATTCCGGGGTTTCGTCGTAATAATCATGACCCGCAATGAATCCTCCTTTTTTAATCTTTGGTAACCAAGCCAGGATATCCTGTCTAACATCTTCATATTCGTGTGATGCATCTATGAAAACAAAATCTAGTGATTGGTCTTCGAATTCTTTCGCAGCATCGACAGAGGTCATCCTCATTGGGTTATAGTAACCCTCGACCGGTTTCATGTTTTCTATAAACTTTTCATAGAGATTCATCTTTTGGTCGTCTGTGTGTTCTTCGCTCCCTTCCCAAGTATCCACACAATAGAAGTCAATTTGTTTGTTTGAGTTGATTATCTCAACTGCCATGAATGCTGCGGATCTTCCCTTCCAGCATCCAACTTCAACAAAGGAGCTCCCGGATTTAGATTCTAGCACCATTCTTTTATAAAGGTCACCAAAGCTGAACCAATTCTCCTCAAATCTTTCTTCTTGCCAAAAATGTTCCATGATACTTATTTATAGATTGGTCCAATAAAAAGGTTCTACGCTCGTACGCGCACATAGTATGTTACGCACATACTATAATTTAAAGACCAGAAAGGGTGGTTTGAATTTGGTTAATTGGTGGATCTAATTCTGCTCTAATAGCACCCGTTGCACCAGCAAGGATCGTATCTATAACCTCAGTTGTTCCTGTTTGAAAAGTATAGTTCCACTTTGTGTTATCAGTTACTGACTTAGAGAATATATGCAAGTTCAGATTATCTTTTGCATAAAAATAGCTAAGAGTAGCGGACCCAGATGTGATTGATTTCTTAAAGTATTCCATTATCTATTTGACCAAGTTTGTTGAAATATATCTATCCTTTGACCAGTCGAAGCGGATGTTTGAACCCGGAGGTTTTTTGAATTTGTTTGTGTGAATGAACCACTAACACTTCCCTTTGAGTCAGAATAAGCCATGAACGAGTACTGAAATGTTGAGAAATCAAAATATTTTCCAATGTATCCTCCTGTCCCAGGAATCCTGGATTGGAATCCTAGGCTTACCCTTCTTGCACCTCCTGATATATTAGAGTTTGTAGTGGATATTAGGTCGCTGGAGAAAGAAACTATCCTATTGGTAAATCCGATGTTTCCTGCAACCTCCATTACCTCTCCCCCGTATTTATATACTGTATAATTCTGTTCTCCGTAGGACTCAACCGGTCCTGAGTTTTCGTCCCACATTATTGTTGGAAACCCATCAACAAAATCTGGATAATCCATTCCTAAAATATGTATAGCAAAAACTTGAGCCATTATTTTTATTTTTCTTTATGATCCCAGTAAGATGGATCTTATTTCCCAAGAGATCCCATAGTCTCTTATGTTACCGGCAGCTTCTATAGATCCCTGTTCCGCTTGAGCAAAGGTAGAATAGATTTGTGCTGAACCTATGTTTGTAGTAGCACCTCCCCTACCGTCATAGAAAATGTCCTTTCCCAAAACAGAGACAACGAATCTTAAATTACCTGGCATAGCTTATATATCCACAAAAAAGTCCGAGAGAAAACTCCCGGACTTGGTGGATAATTCAAACCAATTAAACCATCACCACCATGAATCGTAATAAACCGTGTAACCTTCGTCGATTGCTTGATTTGCTTTTTTGACGAATTCTAAATCATCTTGTACCTCTTCTTCAGATCCTTCAGATTGACCAAAAAAGAAACCATCTGTTTCTGGAAGATCGGGGGTAGGTTCCAATAGAGCGTTAGCCAGTCTTTGAAGATCTTCTTTTGTCAATTGAACTGGTCTGCAATTGAACTCGTCTTCACCTCCTTTTTCATTATAGAGGGCTTCCATCCAACCGTGGAGGTTTGGATGTTTTCTCCAATAGTGAAGATCCTCTAATTGAGCTTCCTCTTCTTGTAGTTCATCTTGAAAGTCAACTTCCTTTGAAGGTTTGAACTTTGTCTTGTAGGCATACATGTCTAATCCCATGGCGTTTTGTTTTTGATTACACTATAAAAATAGAAATAGTACGCGTTTCAAAAAAATGAATTAGATGATGAAAGATCGGAAAAAGAAAGGATCTCCGGTTAAGTTTCCTAAGGCTACATTCTTACGAATTTCTTCTTGTCCCTCTTCCAAAGATTCAACTTCGATTGGCGGGGATTCAAGTTCATCAACCAATTTCATTGGAAGAGCCATTGCTCTTGATGAGATAAGTGTTTGCTCCCAAATCTCATCGATTGTATCGTAGGGTTGTTCTAGAAGAAACTTCCGAATCTCATCCTTTGATTTTCCTTTTACGATAAAGTTTAGTCCTCTAAGTGGACCGAAGTGGTGATTGACAAAGCTAATTAATGTTCCGCTTTCATCGATAAATGGTTCAGTGACCAGCCCCTCTTCTTGTTGATTTAGTAAAATTAGCATTTTGTTTCTCTTTCTTTTTATTAACACTACAAAGTTACAAATGTCCCACGGATAAAAAAAATGTAGCAACAAAAAAGGTCGGGGAGTTACCCCGACCTCTAATGAGAAGAAGCCTGTGCTTCCTAAATACCTACTTCTTCATCATTTGCTCATTGGTCTTACGACCACGTACCATATTATAAGCGCAGTTGACGATACGCTCATTTGGAAACATACCGGAAAGTACCGTACTTACAAATCCTTCAGATAATCCGGTTTTATCTGCAACCTTACGAACATCACCTCGACGAAGACGGCGATTGATTTGTGCAATCTTAGCTGTTTGGGAAAGACGTCCCTTTTCAACTTTGATCTCTGAAACCTCCTTCTTACTCTTTGCCTTTGCCTTAGGTTTTGCTTTGGATTTTACTTCAGGAGCAACTGGTTGTGGAACCTCAGCAACTTCAGCAACCGGAACCGGAGCCTCAGTGGATTTCGGCTTTAAAACACGGGTTCCGTACGTGAGGGGTCCAGCGGTCCCTTTTGGTGTTCTGGTTATTTTTCCCTCAATTCCAAGTACCAACTTACGATTGAATACTGAGGAGCGTGTACGTCCGAGTGCCTTTGCAATCGTAGTACCATCTGTTCCTCGAGCAATCATATCACGAAGCATCTTGTCATCGTTCTCGCTCCAACGGAGATTCAGGAAATCGGGTTTTTCTGTTTTTTTCTTCATGAAAGAAATTTTAAAAGGTGAATAATTTATTATTGTACCTCAAATATAATAAATCTTTCGGTTAAATAAAAATATTATATGAAATTGTTTATTACTTTTTTAATAACTTATTTCACGTTAGACTTTTCTGGAACCATCGACTCCGCAATACACTCTAAAGTTAGAGTAAGTGATTTTAGATTTTGTACTTCTTGAGCACTTGCTTCTTGTCCATTCTTTTGCTTTTCTTCTAGCTTTCTTATTAAAATGAATAGCTCGTTTACTTCCTCATTTAGTGTCGACATCTTTAACTCCTTTCTTTTTCAATAACATATACAGATTAGACAAGTATGCAAGGTTCTCCTCAACATACCTATTCATGGCCATTGAATTTCGATCAGCTAATATGTTCATGGATTGCTCCCTGATAGCATCAGTGATCCTTTCCAATATTCTATCCTCTTGAACTAAATCATCCAGAATAGATTCTGCGGCATCATCGTGGAAAAACACTATGTGTGCTACATCGATGATGTTTATATTTTTAAAACTTCTGCCTTCCATAAAGACAAAGTTATACACTAGAGACGGTACAAAAAAATGAAATCACAAAAAAAGCGGATCCGAAGATCCGCTTCCTAACAAAAACAATGGAGACTAGAAGTCACCGTAATTAACCTGGAAGCAAGGGATTCCGTTATTCCTCCACATCTTCACAACCTGATCTCGGTCATCGAAGACACAAAGAATATTCTTCTTCTCTTCTCCTGGGAAATTCTCGTTTAACCAATTCTCTTTCAATTCAGCATCCTTCATAAAAAGAATCGGTGGAGTATTGGGTCTCATAAGCAAAAGATCAAACTCAATACCATACTCTTTCAGCCAGTCCATGGTTGCTTCTTTTGTAGCATCGGATCTTCCGCTGAATATCACCATACGATATCCTGCATTCTTGAAGACTTTAAAAGCCTCAACAACCGGCCAGTTGGGTGTATCGAGTTTAACATTTTGCGGGTCGAAGAACTTAGACCAATTAATCTTCTCCCCATCCATAGTGGCCAATGTCCTGCGTTCAGAAATATCTGCGAGGGTTCCATCCAGGTCAAAGATTACTGTTTTCTGTTTCATTTCTATTCCTTTCCTTTCGTATTAGTTGCCTTAAGAGCAAGGATTACAAGAGAAGCTCCGAAGAACGTCTTGATTGTGTAAGCAACTTCCAATCCCATTAGGTTCAAACCCCAAATAAGCATGAAGGGTCCGACAACAAAGATTAGAAGTGCAGTTAATACAATAAGTGCAACTGCACCACCTGCTCCTAAGTACCTGATTAATTTATTTAAAGCGCTCATTTTACACTACAAATTTAAGATTGTTTGACTAACTAAAAAAATTTTTCTACATTTCCCAGTACTTCACACCAGGTTCTTGGCTGGTCCAAGCGCTTTGTCCGTTGACATCAATCCTGACAATATCTTCTTTAAAGTGAAGATTTGCGATGTACTTTTGCGGTGACTTAACCTTGTCGTAGGTACGAACCATTCCGTCCCTAGTATAAACTGTTACTTCATCTCCTCCTGGTTCCACGCTCAGTGGGTTTGTGCGGTATTGATCCGCTACTCTTATATGTTTCATATTATGCTTGTTTTGCTTTGCCTAGTCCATAGATGAAAAGAAATCCAAGTGCAAAGAAGAGTGGCTGTTGCTTGATAAGCAAATAAATGTAACCACCAACTGCTTGGAAAAGAAGAACGAATACTTCTATGATTCCCGGAAACTGACTTAGTACGTACAGGAACAGAAGTATAATCACTAATCGGAAACCTAACTTTATCATGTCTATTGTTTTTGTTATGTTTCAAAATTACTAATTATTAGCGTTCTAAAAAAACGTTGGATAAGCTTTTCCTTATCTTCTCAAAGTATTCAGCTTCCTTTAATGTCATCAGACGTTTGGAAGTGTTTGTGTTCTCACCTGAATATACTATCACCTCATCGCCAACTTGTTCCACGTCGTCTATTTCAAAGACTATCATCTTTGAAAAGTTGACTGCATATTGTTGGGATTTCCACTTGTCTAATTCTTCCATTACCACAAAAATAAAAAAAGGAGCCGATTCTATTCAGAATACATGCTCCTTAAGGGTGTTGGGGTTATGCATGTATATATCATTGACGATACGTAAGATCGTTGCCCCGATATTTTTTGTATAATTCTAAAAGGGATGTGTAAGCAGGGTTATCACCGAATTTGAGTATCTTCCCCAAGTCTTCGTTAGATATTTGGAAATCCCCAACGTTGTGACCTGTCATGAGATCCCTCATTATTTCCTTCTTATTGTCCTTGATGACTTCTCTCCTCATCTCCCTTCTCAAATCCCTCGCATCTTTACCGCCATTTCGGTGGGTTTTTATCCAAAGGAAGAAACGTTGGATCATGAATTTGTATTTGATGGTTTTTGTGTAATCATCCCAATCATATGAAGACGAATAGCATCTTTGTCTTCTTGTCTGATTGGTGCTTCATTGACATCCCGAACAATCTCCTGCATTTTCAAGTAGATGTTTCGGGCTACGTTTGTCACAACCTGATTGTATTGTGCCTTAAGTTGTTTAGTTCGTTGGTCTTCCATAATTCTTTTTCATTAGGTTTGATATTTCTTCTTTTGACATGTCGGACAGGATCAGGGAATGTGGGTTGATTAATTTACATACACATCTCCAACACGTAACTGCCGTAGCTTTTGCGTCGACATTTTCTACCTTTCTTCCGCAGGTTTTGCATTTTAAGGAGATTCCCTCCCCTTGTCTACTAGTAAACTTCGCTTTCTTCATATCTCCTTAAAATCGTAGAGCGGAGATTTGTCTTCTTTGAAATTAGCATCCAGAACTTTTTTGATGACGTGGCACTTTTCATATTCTTCCTCATCTATGAAAAGAGCAAGCATTCTTCTGAGTGCAAGATTTACAGACTCCTTCTCCTCTTCTGTATTAATAACTAAACCTTCCTCTTCTAAAATACTATAGCCTTCGAGACACCATTTCTTAAAGGTTGTCTCGAAATCATATATTTCTTCTGAGTGATTCACCTCTTCATGTTCCATATCAATAGGTATTGAGGATAGTTATTCATCTTCAAGCGGAGTAAGCAACTGGATAGTCTTACAAAGTCCTGAATCTTTCAATTGTCTGTACAGGGATCTGCCGTGGGAAAGCACCTCAAGTTCGCAATGATATTCATCAAGCAAATCCCGAACTCTTTCTCTCACAACGGTTGCCCTGTGAAAGTTGACGATTCTTTGGATCTCGTAGTAATCCTTTTTGTCTACTGTTGTCAGAATGAATTTAACTACCATACCTATTCTAGAATAGAGGTGCTGTAGTTGTTTCGACGTTTGCTGTTACTAGAGGTGAATGTGCTTCGACCCGTAGTTGGTGGAGATAACCTTTAAAGAGAAGCTTCTCTCTTTCGTCCATTCCGTTATAAAACTCCTCGAAGTTTCCTGCTGATGCAGAGAAGTCTTTTACGAGGATCTCAACTGGTCTTGGTTCCATAAAAAAATACATATGATTTATATTAGAATAATTAGTGTGTGTTTCAGTTTGCGGGATTACCCTCTTCATCGAATTGATATTCGTTAGCTATGATTGTATCTTTGACCACATCATCTTCTTGAAGTTCTTCATAATACTTGTAAAGTGAATCGTAAAGCATTCTGCTTTTCGACCTAGCCCATTCGGTTGTCTTATCCGTTAGATCCTCGACCATTTTGTCGAAATCTCTTTCATCATCTTCATCCATTAATATCGTCTCATCAACTTCAACATCACCTTCTATGGTATTCTCGTGTGAATATCTTGATGATGTTCTCTTTACTGAGAAGTAGAAATCGTCGGGTTCATATCTTTCTCTTGTATCAAATCCAATGTTCCTTAGATCTCCCATCAGATCTACTAGGTCATCGTCATCTGATTTCTTTTCTTCACCCATGTCGATAAGGTCCGTGGATTTGGTAATACCCAATCCGTTTTTCATGAATTTTTCGGAGTCACTACAGTAACCAGTAAAAGATGCACCGTCGCCTTGACTATAAAATCCAGAATATTGAACATAAACTTCGTTAAATCCAAAGTCGTTTAGGAGGTCTTCTTTAAATCCTTCTATGATTGGATCGGCCCAATCGTCATAGTCTGTGTTGATGTCACGGTAATGTTCTAGAGCTTTCTTTTGTGCTTCCGGTGAGAGCTCGTCGAAAGAGTAAGTTCTCTCTTCTTCGCTCTCATTCAAGAATTCATGAAACTTCTTTAAGGGCATGATGTGCGATATTTAGATTATATATCCACACAAAAAAGAGGAGACCTTTCGATCTCCTCATGCTAATCCAAACCAATTAAACCTGGGCTTAGCAACCCAAAGTGCTTTTAAAAATAGGAGAAGTGATTTTCAATTTCTCCTGAGAATCTTTCCTTATACTCATAGAAGAGTACTAGAAAGTTTCTTTCCTCAGTTTCGGTATGAGGGTAACCGTGTATCGTGTAAATCAGGTTATTAATAACGTGATCTCTGTATTCTTCTTTGGCACCGAAATGTATAGGACGGAAGTCTTCCAAGAGAGCTGGTAGCTTTCTTTTTGCTTCTCGTACTTTCAGTGACAGTCTCATTTCGTTTTATTAGTAAGCCAAATGTATCTCATAGGGTTCATTTAAAAAAATGAAACTAAAAATTAAAATACATTCGTTGCAACCGTGTATACTACAAATCCGAATAAAGCTGCTAGAAAAAAGATGAATGTGTACAACGCAACCTTTTCATCTCTTTTGACTTTTTCGTAACTCCTTCCTTGAAATTCAGAAGAATCCCAGAGTAGCTTCTTCATGTACTCTTGTTGTTCTCTGGTCCCAGATTTAACTAGATCAGCATAAAGTTTTTCTGAGCACTTCTTCTTTTTACAGATCAAAAAGAAATCTCCTTCTAGATCGCTAACAACTTTTTTGAAAGCTTTCCTTTCTTTACAAACTTGACAAACTTGTGTTTCCATGGCGGTAGATTTTTCTTTATATAATACAAACCGATATAAAGTTCCCCATGAATTTAACAACTATTTCTAAATAAAAAAAATAAGGCTGCTCTTTCGAACAGCCTCTATGTAGATTATAGTTGGTGACCCCGGCACGATTCGAACGTGCGACCGACTGCTTAGAAGGCAGTTGCTCTATCCCCTGAGCTACGGGGCCAAGTGTTTAGTGATTATCTATACATGATGATGAAATCTCCAAAGTAGTGTTCCATCGTAGCTAGAAGATCTTCGTAATCTCCCATCATCATCTCATCAGCGATGAGGTCTGGGTCTACCCCAATCTGTCTTGCCAATCTTTTTGCAATACCAATAAGCATAAATGCATTTCCATCGGGACCTGTCAAGTCGATCTCGAGTTGCTTAACTTCTTTTTGTGATTTTGGTACGATTGCCATGATTGCCTTATATATCTGCTAATGTATGGAGAACGATCGAAATGAAAAAACGATTATAAAGAATTTATCTTATCGGTGACAGCCTTATAAAGTTTCGGATTCACCTCCTTCAATTTGGCTTTAACTTTTTCGTGCCAGTAGTCTTGATACTTAGAGTTACCCCAGAGATGCACAAACCCAATCTTCTCTGCATATTCGAAAAGACCTTCCTTCTCCATGTCATTCAAGGTAATCAACTCTTTAACATGAACATTGTGGTAAGATGAAAGTCTAGTAAGCAAAGATTGCTCAACCACAATATTCGGGTCTGCCTTTGGTGGGAATTGTACATGACATATCTCTAGCATGTATAACAGGTCAAAGTATTCGTAGACATACTTATCACGAAATCCCATATTTCTAAACCCAAGGATCCCATTATTGTAGGCATAATTGAAAATGCCCAGACCTTCTGCCCATGGATAAACCTCCTGAAGCTTTCGAATTGCTTGAGGGTATGTGTCGTTGTAATGTTGACCAATCTCTCTCATCTGTACTGCGACGTCCCATTTATCAGAAAGTATCTTGCGTACTTTTTTCCCCATGAGAAATACGTCTCCATCGATGTGGATAAAAGGATCCCTCTGAATCTCACATGCCCTGATCTTTCCAGCCGTCCAGAATCCAGGATTGATGTGGTTGATGTTCTCTAGGTCAGTAACGATATCATCGTAGGGTATACAAGAAAAAAGTGACAGACCTTTTAAGTCTGTCACTAGGGAGATGTTCTTATAAAGACTTTTGGCGTAGTGATACGAAAGGGCAAAAGAATAAAGATCCATATGGATCTTAGATTCTTGACCCCACCTTCCGTGAAAGTAAGACTTTGACCAAAAAGAGTGGATTATCTTCATTACAGTTTTCCACCACCGATTGGACGGTGATCCTGGTAAGCCTTTCCTTTCCCAAACAATCTCTTGAAGAAATTAATGATGCTTTTCATTTTAATATTTTTTTAATTATAGTCCGCAACCAAGTGTTTTCTCCACCATTTTTTGAATTTATTTTCTTCAGAGAGCTTCTGAATCAAAATGTAGTCGGTCACAATAATTGCTGGGACTGACAGAAAAACCGGTAGGAGGATCCAAAGAAGTGTGCTCATTGGAAAAAATATGATTTTGTTGATTTCTTTTTCTCCTTGGTGGTTTCTTCCATCTCCCAAGGGTTCTTTAAAAATAGTAACACCTGCTCCCAATAGTTCCTGGTCTTCTCGTCTCCCGCTTCTACAAGAAAGATCACTTGATTGACCTGGATCTTGGCATCTGTAAATCCATACTTGTCTGCCATCTCTCTAGCTTTTTCCAAAGGAGAGAGCGTGTTGATATACTTCTTTTGTTTCATGGTTTTATGAAAATAGACCGTCTCCTCCGTGTCTCATACGGTTGATACGCTGTTTGAGTTTCTTTAAAGCTTTGTTGTAAATGTTTCTAACAGCCTCAGCTCCTATTCCCCACTCTAATGCTATATCTGCAAATGCTCTTCTAAACAGGCTGCCGTCCAAACCAAGATATTGAGTAACTACTTGTCTTTCTCTGTCGGACAAAGTTGATAATGCCTTGTTGACATAGTACAAGTAGTGCTCTCTATCATAATCCTTCTCGAAGTCATTCTCCTCGTCCCAGAGTATGTCCAACAGAGAACCACTTCCTTCTTCATCACCGAATTGGTGATCCAAAGAAGAGATCTTGTTATCTGCAACAAGAATGACCTTTAAAGTGTCCAGGTCAATATTCTTACTTCCCTGATGATCGAAGGTTCTCATCTTTTCTAGAATCTCCTCCTCATCAGGTTCTCTACCAAGCTCTCCCAAAAGCTGTGATTGGGCTTCTCTTGCTTTGCTCATCAACTGAATCTTGTTGTCTGGTATCCGAACTGTGCGGGAATTTTGTGAGAGAAATGAAATCATCTCTTTTCTGATGTGCCACACTGCAAATGAGATAAACTTGAATCCCATGCTGGGATCGAACTTCTTAGCAGCATCAACCAAACCAATATTACCAGCCTGAATTAGATCCTCTACTAAAATCGGGTCCTTCGAGTACATCTTTGCAACAGAAAGAACAAATCGGAGGTTTGCCTCCACCAATTTCTTCTGTGCCTTTTCGTCCCCTGCTGCAGCTAATCGTCCAACTTCAGTTTCCTCCTCTGGAGTCATGATCCTGGTCTTGGATACATCTTGGGTGTAAATCTGTGATGCTCTACCGTTTCTTGTAGTAATCCTCTCTGTAACTTTAAATTGTCTCACCCTAGCTTAGATTCTTTTTTGGTTTGATCTTTTATGATCATGGACCCTGAGGGGTTTCCCTTTTGGATACATTTTATGTATCCGGAATATTCGGGGAGTATTAGCTACGCAATTTAAACTGGAGCTTGAGCTTCTTGCGTTGATAAGCAAGAGCTTGTGTGGTCAAAGATTGGCTTTCAAGCAATGAACTCTGATATCTTGACTTCTCCGACGGATAAGTGTCTTTCAAAGAAGTCATGTGCATCTTGTACAAAAGAGAGCAGTACTTTTCTGCAACCGCAATCTGCTCAAAGGTCTTACAACTCAAGATAACCTTGATTGCCTTGTCATGATGTGGGCGTAATTCAGAAAAGCTTGCCATATAGGCTATATACCGATCTTTCATAATTTCTCCCAATATTAACCATAATTTTTCGGGCAAAAAAAAGAAGAGTTCCATTTTTTTAGAACGGAACTCTTTCTTACTTTTATATTGTCCAATAAGGGAAGGGCGGGAGTAACACTCCGGGAGAGTAGACTCCAACCTGCGCGAAGGTTTTTATTTACCTTGTCCCACGTACCTCTTCTGGTAATTCTTTCCTCGCTTGTGGGAACTCTGTTTTGACTTAGAGTGTACCCCTGGTCTTTTTTTTCTAGGTCTTCTAACAAGACTTTGAACTGCTGAGCCTTTTGCTTTTGCCATTTGACATCGAAATTATTTTGCACCCGAATAGCCATTCGTGGGATGCTGTATATAATCTTTACATCAGACCTTTTTTTGTCCTTATCCCTCCAACAGTGCAGAGAGTTCTGCACAGCAAACCTCGGGATCTCTACAGCAGTCCACAAAAAAACTCCCGACTAAATCCTGACCAGCTGCAGGCATTTTTTATCGGGAGTTTTGACATACCCCCGCGTACGGAGAGTATGTTACGGACATACTATGTTTAAGGCTTCTTTGGTCTTCCTCTTCTAGCAGTAGCTGGCTTATCCTCCTTGACCACCTTCTCCTTCTTGGGAGCAGCCTTCTTTTTAGCACCAGCCCCAGCAGGCTTGGCCGCCCTCTTGGGCTTAGCAGGCACAGGAGTCTCCTCGACCGGGTCCAAGACAATGTGCATATCAACGGGAGCGTCAGCAGGCACACGTGCGTCGAGACCAAATAGTTTTCTTAGAAATTGTATCATTGTGTTTTAGTTTTATTGTGACCTATATATCTCACGCCCTCGCGTGCACATAGTATGTTAGCACCATACTCTATCATAGGGAGTTTTGACCAGCCCTTACAAAAGAGACCAGGATGTACCTCTGCCCACTGAAGATGGGTCTGGCTCCATGTCTATGGGTGACCATCCCGGGATGAAGAAAGGCATTTCCGTTCCTCTGTGGGATCAGGGTCTTTCCGAGCCTCTGAAAGTAGGTCCCGCCGCCCTCATAGTCATCATTCAATCTAACTCCCATTGTATAGTGAGAGAAGTCATGATGCAGATAAAGAGAGCTTTGATCCTCTGGTCTATACCGAATCATAAAGTTTTCTGCATAGGGCTTATCAACCCAGTCTCCTTCTAATCCCCAGATCTTCTTAGCAATCGGAGCAACATAGTCTTGGACACATCTTGTGTACCATTCCCCAACAACTCCTAGAGCATTCAAATCAAAATCAACTGCAGGATAGTTCTGATGTCTATCTCTAATCCAAACATTTCTTTCTTCAGCCAAAGCAATAATCCGGTCACAGAAGTCTTGATTGAATAAAGGAAACTCAAACAGATTTGAATTCATTGGAGGGAGTTCATCAAGAACCAATTCCCATTCACCTCTTTGAATAACCCCATGCACGAATCTAGAAACAAACTCTTCATAGGAAGACACAGAAAGATTTTGACTAGTACTAGAAGAGGAATCTCCCACAGAAAAAATCAATTCATCCATGAAAGCTATAGCGAGAAAAAGACTTGGAGTTTCGAAAAAAGAGACGAGCTGTCCATCCACTGCCAGCACCTTCTCCTTCGTGGATGACAAGAGCCAGAAAGGTCGAAAAGGGCTCGCCAGCTCGTCTGATCTATATACCTTTCTATGACTCCCAGCCCGGGGGAGTTTCAGGGCTGAATCTCTATGGAGACCCGCCCACCCAAAAGCATACTCATATATGTTCCGTTCCTATTCAGACTAGTACTAGTACACAGAGAGATAACACATAGTACTAGACTAGTCATATAGAAGAGAAAGCCTCTAGTACTAGTACTAATATTAGTTGCTAAGCAGGGCGCCCAGGGGCTTGGAAACCAGGCCCGTGAGGGGCCGAGGTTAAATCGGGGCTAACTGAGGTGTCTGAGGGAGTTAACCCGCGGTTAACGAGGCTAACTTCGGGGCGAAAATGGCTCAGCCCCAGTTATCCCCACTTATCCCCACATTTTTCCACTTTTTGACATCGTAACCGCAGGGTTGAGGATAACGGGGCGTAGGGACTTAGATGGCTCTGCCCCGAGGAAATCCCGAAACTCCCCGAGAACACCCTGGGTGGAATCTCGTGGATTTAGAGGGGCTGGGTTTTGGGCCCATTTTCCGCGATCCTAAAGGTCTGGGCTAGGGGTCTCCTAGAAGGGTTATTTGACTAGTACTAAAGGTCTGGGCTAGAGCCCTTTTAGAAGGGTTTCTTACTAGTACTATAAGCTTGGGCTAGAGGTCTCCTAGAAGGGTTATTTGACTAGTACTAGAGATCTGGGTTTGGTCTCAGTTCCTGAGTACCTAAGTCCCTATGCTATGCCCTATTCGCTTCTCCCTAGTACTAGTCGAAAAGTCTGGGTCTGGACTATATGTCTATGTCTCTCTAGTACTAGTACGGGATCTCTATATGTTAAGTAATACTATGTATGAATACGTGTGTCTAAGAGCTTTTAAATGCTTTGTACAGTCTAGTACTAGTCGTGTACTTGTTTGTGTGTTATATGAGCTTCTATATGTCTTCTATTGTTATTAGTACTAGTCTTAGTTTCTCTTATAGAAGTACTAGTACTTATTCGAACGGAACGTGTTGTAGCATTTATTTGGCGGCGGGCCCTTAGGGTGAATTGGGCCTGGAACACCCCCGTTTGATGTTGATATATAGATCAGAACAAATAGATTCATGAGCCGACGCATTCTAACATTCTCCCTCTTTGAAGCCACCAAGACTGCTGGTCTGACCGAGGAGCAGGAGGAGTTCTTGAACAAGTGCACCAAGGGCACTTGGAAGTATGATCCTTTAACAGGACTTGTGCATGTGAGAGGTAATTTTGACTGTTCTGGACAGAGCCTGAGTGATCTTCAGGGTGTTAAGTTCGGCAAGGTCAGTGGGTATTTCTGGTGTTATTCCAACCAGCTCACAACACTGGAGGGAGCACCACAGGAGGTCCTAGAGGATTTCTCCTGCAGGATCAACAGACTTACTTCGCTCGAGGGAGCACCAAAGAATGTTGGAGGTGATTTTCGTTGTGATGGCAACCTGCTGACATCATTGAAGGGTGCTCCAGAGAATGTTGGGGTGGATTTCAAGTGTGGCGACAACCAGCTCACCACACTGGAGGGAGCACCAAAGAAGATCGGATGGGATTTCTATTGTCACAACAACCAACTGACATCACTCGAGGGGGCACCCGAGCAGGTTGGTGGACATTTCTCTTGTGAGAGAAACAAGCTCTTAACACTGGAGGGAGCACCACAGAAGGTTGGAGCAACTTTCACTTGTAAGAATAACCAGCTCACCACACTGGAGGGAGCACCTGAGGAGGTTGGATGGGGTTTCTATTGTCAGGACAACCCGCTGTCATCTCTGAAGGGAGCACCACAGAAGGTTGGAAGTGATTTCGTTTGTGATGAATTTGATCTAAGGAAAGGCCAATGGAATATTGAAGGCTGGATCGAGATTCTGGAGGAGGGTAGTCCAGAAGATCGAAGGCTTATCTTGACCATCCTGTCTCCAGAAGCACTAAATAAAGAAATACAGAAATATCCTGCAAGCATGGCCATGTCTCTTAAATCTGTTTGGAACGACGAGAGCTTTAGAGAGATCAGATCTAAGCTTGTCTGGCCTAAAGGATATGAACAAGAAGCAGATCTCCTTGGAGATCTAGATAATGTAGGATTTTAACATATGAAACATTTAAAAACATTCAAGATATTTGAATCAGCTGAGTCAGCTGGACTAACTCCGAAGCAGAGGGAGTTTTTAAACGTTGGTGTTGGTACCAAGGGCGATTGGAATTACGATCGTTCGACAGGATTGGTAAACGTCGATGGTACTTTCAATGTTGTATACACAGGTGGTGGGCATCAAAATGACCTTATGGGAATCAGATTCGGCACGGTCACTGGGTATTTCAGGTGCCCAGATATCGATCTTGAGACTTTGGATGGAAGTCCAAGGTATGTCGGAAAGGAATTTAATTGCAGACATAATCTGTTAAAGACTTTAGAGGGAGGACCAGAAGAAGTTGGTGATAACTTCGATTGTGTTGGAAACAATCTTACTTCCCTTGTAGGTGCACCAAGAAAGGTCGGCGGAGCTTTCATTTGTACAGATAATCCTTTGACTTCATTAGCAGGAGCACCAGAAGAAATCGGTTGGGAATTCCACTGTCGTACCCAAACGGGAGAAGTTCTGACTTTTCATAAGGGCCAATGGAATCTAGACGGATGGCTGAAGAAGCTAAAAGAAGTAGATCCTGCCAAGCAAGAACTAATTCTGACACTGCTCTCCCCAGAGTTTCTGAATCGTGAAATCGAGAAGGATCCAGCCAGAATGATCATGAAACTAAAGCCATTCCTAAACGATGAACTGTTCAAAGAGATCCAGCCCAAATTGATCTGGCCTAAAGAGTTTAAGGATGATGTTGATCTGGCTGGTGATCTAGATAACATAGGATTTTAAAAAATCAAGCATGAAGACAATGAAACACTTAAAAGAATTTGAATCCACGGAGGATGAACTTGTTAGAGATCTTGATTCCATAGGAATTGAAAATCTAAAAGGATGGTACTTGTCCACTGTCAGTGAGGATGGATATTTTTACGGAATGATTTTTATAGCCCGCAATGAATCGGAAGCAGAAAAGCTTTTCCGCAAGGCATTCCCTGGTCTGGATTTTCCAGCAAATTCAGGTGAAGGTTATAAAGTTGGTTCTAAAAGATTTACGAGTTTTTTCGAAGCTTGCCGAACTTTTTTGATGATGGAGGAGAACAATCTTTTTTCTCAGCTTGTATCTGATCTCAAGGTGAAGAATGCATCTTCGCTTGAACCGACACTGATCACTTTCCCTGCCTATAATCCATTTTTGACTTCTGAAATGCTCAATCAATATTTTTACAATGTTGCTGAGAAAATGACTTCCCCAGCGGAGAAAGATGATTTCGAAGAGGAAAGTTCAGCTACTACCCTATAATTTACTTACCAGCATAATCTGAATACAGATTTAGCATTCTCAGGCAAACCCCATATCCTAGTGATGCTTCGTAGAGATGATCCTTCATCAACTGCGGAACAGCTTCTTGCTTTCGAATGTAATTCGCTGGAATTTGCCCAATTGTGGCCTCTTTGCCATTCGGATCTACGTAGGTCACTGTTAGATAAGCATCTTCATCTACCATCAGAACACTGTCTTCCATCTTCAACTTTCCTCCATTGGTCAGCACCAATTCGATGTAATACCTATTGTGATCTCCATCGGGAACGATTTCACCATTCACTTCCTTGACTCTTTCTGAGTTTGGACCTTGCCACTCTTCTATTTCTTCAGCAACAAGAGATTCCATTTTTGGCCAGGAGTCTCCGTGCTCGACGAAATTCCATTTGGTGCTATCCATTCCTAGTGAGAAAAGATCGCTGATCAATCTGTCGTCGTCGGATGATTCGAAAAGACTGTATTCCTGGATGTGTTTCATGCTTTATATATCTTAGTTAGTGGGCTGCCGCTGAATCCCTGACGATAGATATATAAGTTAAATTATTAGTAGAAAATGATCCACAGTCAAGAAAAACTAGATTTCAACCAAATGTTGGATAAGTGTTGGATTTCAGCCCTTGAAATGACCAAAACTGCAAAACTTTATCAAGGTACTTCACCACACGATCTAAGTTTTATTGAATGTGTATTTAGAGCTGACACACCGGATTACGTATCTATGATGGTCACTTGCACCTCTCAAGGAGAGGTAAATATCAAAACAGTTGATAGCCCTTATTTGGATGATCTTGTCATACATCCTCCTTTAGAGATGACCCAAGCCGAATCTGAGCAATTCCTCTTAGCCGCCGGGTATGATGGGAGGTGGTCTTGTGTCGTTTTGAGAGCTCCTCTATATTCGGTTCACTATCCTCCTCTCTACATCTACACTATAGATAATCAATACATCGCTGTTGATTCAACCGATGGCAACAATGTATTTCCACTAATGTAATATTTGATATGCTAAGAATAAAGAATTTTTCCGAATGGTCTTCAACACTTGAAAACGAATCGTCCGACATTGTTGATTCAATAGCTCTAGTTCAAGCTGGACGTCTGCTTAAGCCAGGAAGATCCGGAGAAGCTGTCAGACAAGTTCAAAAGTGGTTAGATGTACCACAAACAGGAGAATACGACGGAATCACAATCAATGCAGTCAGAAAATTCCAGGAAGAAAATCCTCCTTTAGATCCGGATGGAATTGTTGGTAGATTAACTATTGCACAACTCATATCCAAATTCATGGAGGAAGACGAAGCCGAAAAGATAGCTGCTGAGGTTGAAGATCTGGAGGATGAATCCGACTTTAAACCGGATCCAATAGCAGACTCTGACCAGATTGAATTCCCCATCATGCTTTCCGGATCTTATGTTGTTGACGATTCAGTTCCCGCTAAAGGTGATGCACTTCATGCCTTTGATAGAAGAAAGTCGGATAAGTTTGGTGGTAGAATGCTCAGAGGATGGGAAGATAAATTGATGAAATCCAAATGGGGAAGATTGGTCAAACTTGACCAGGATCTGGGTGTCAATCAGGTTCTTAAAAAGCTAATTGATCTTGGCTTCAAACCCGACGTGAGTGAAATTCATGTAGATATGAAGGGAAATCGAGTCTCCTGGAAGGCCAAGATCGTTAAGAGCAGAGACGGGAAAGCTTGGGCTGGTGTTGATACAAGAGGAAGCGCCGGTGGAGGAAAGCAGAATGCTCTAAACCAGGTCGAGTCGATGAAGAAGATGTTTCCTGAAAGAAAAAACTGGACTGTCGTCCATGAGATAGATCGTCCTGGTCTTAATCAGTTCTTTCTTAAGTACACCCTTTAGTCTAAATTATTAGATCATCAAGGACAATTCCATTTTCTTCTAAAGCTGTAAAGAAGATCTTGTTTATATTCTCCCATGCTTGGTATTCTTTTTCTTCCATCGTGTCTGCCTCGTATTTCAGCTTCTTTCTGATTTCTTCTTTGATATCACAAAGAGAAATTGCTAGCTTTGTTGACATGACCGCACGAAGGTGTGCAACTGCATCATCCGGATCATGAAGGTCGAATTCCAGGACTGCTTTCATGTTATAGTTTCTTGAATTTCGGTTTGAGTTTCTTCCAGATCATATGTCCATATTGTTTCCCGCTGTACAAAGCAAACAGAACTGAAGAGTATTTGTGCCATTCTGCCTCTTGGGCATATTCTTTTCTCTCTAAGTGTTTGTATTTGTTGAAGAATTCTATACACATGAGTTCAACCCTTGCATATTCATTAACCAAAGTCTTCTCGTAGTCTTTGATCTTATCGTAGAACTCGTCGGGTACATTAACTAGAAGTGAGTCCATAGTCTCCCCGAGGGATAGCTTTTCCCAAACTGCTGTTGTCGAAAGACCTGTCATGACTTTGTGAAGCCTGACGTAGTCTTCGAATTTGATCTTCATTCTGAAATTATCTGGGTGGAATCTAAGAACAAATCCCTCTTTATTGTCTTCGTTCTTTTCTTTCAAAGATTGGTAAAGAGAATCTGAGAAATTGAAGTGCTGTTCGGTTTTAACTATATCCTTCCATTCAATCCCAGAAGCAGACAGAATTGCCTTGGCCGTATTCCAGTTAAGCTCTGATTCTTCGGAAGGAGCCCATCCGGGGTGATTTTGATTGATAACTACTGAAAGAAATACTACAGTTTCTTTTTCCTCGTAGTCAACTACAATGCGGTTGTCTGGATAGATAATTTCTACCAAGTAAGCAACATCTTTCAGGAAGTGCTCCAGATTATTGTGATTTGCCTTCGCTATTTCTAATCCCTTGATCGCTTGATCTGAAGTGAATGAACCTCTGGTTGCCATTATCCATTGATCTGCATAGTAGAATAAGATTCCTAGAGATCCATCCATTTTTTCTTGCACATAGACATACTCCCTATACTCCCCGCTCGTTGGGATCATTCCCTTTCCACTAACCTCCTCGTAGTTGAAGAACTTCTTGAATGGTCTGATTAAGACTTTACCCGTGGTATCTTCGGTGATTAGACCTCTACATTGGATTGTGACATCATCCCACAAATATTCGTACTGCACCTTCTCGGTGTAATTCCAGATCGTTAGTGGCAAAGATGGATGGGATTGTTTGTATAACAGTCCATCATCGTGGTATTTATTTAGTACTTCTATAGTGATCATTCTAGTGAATCTGGTAGGTAAAGTAAAGTTGGGTTTTTCTTCTGGATGTCTATATCTGGATAGTTCTTGCGAAATTCAAGCACATCAAATCTTTTGGTGATCAGATGGTGTCCATTTTTTGTTGGAATGATTGCTTCAATTTTAGGACCTACCTTGTGTCCTATTGGAACCCCAGCATCATCGAACTGAACTTCGGTGAGGGGTCTGCAGTTGTATTCGATGTGCGCCATCATGACCGGTGAAGGTGTATGTGTGCCATCAACATCTATGATCCATCTCTTCTCCAGGGTTTTCATCTGACCGACCACGGAGTCAAAAAGGTGCTGTTGTCTGGTCTGACCGTTCTTTATTCTTTGTGCAAGATCAACCATCATGGACAGAGAGAC
>VFQT010001998.1_pt1 | contig 22293 bp, 21 predicted proteins | sample 3512381 | NCBI WGS metagenome assembly VFQT01 (sample SAMN10412376, study PRJNA504923) | tailings metagenome | isolation source: Relicate 2 Philex TSF3 active mining site | place: Philippines: Tuba, Benguet | collected 2017-08-29
AGATCCATCCCGCGGGTGCCGAACTGCCGATCTATCGCGAGTTGCGGGGCCGCGGCGTGAAGGTGACGACCGCATCGGGCGCCACGGCCATCACGGTCGCGCACACCGCGCTCGGCGGTCTGATCGCCATCAACCGGCGCTTCCCTTTGCTCGCCGAAGCCCAGCGGCGGCACGCCTGGGAGCCGCGTCTCGGGGAGCACGCCCCGCGCGATTTCAAGGGGCAGACGGCAGTCGTCGTGGGGCTCGGTCCCATCGGGCGGAACCTCGCTCCCCTGCTGAAGGCGCTCGGCATGCGCGTCATCGGCGTGCGCCGCAGGCCCGAGCCCGTTCCACCTTGCGACCTGACGATCACCTACGCCGCGTTACCCGGCGTGATGTACCAGGCCGACTGCTTGATCCTGTGCTGCCCGGCGTCGGACATGACGCGCGGTCTGGCGAACGCCGCGCTTTTTGCCGCCATGCCCAAGGGCTCGCTCCTCGTCAACGTTGCGCGCGGAGAGGTCGCCATGGAGGCCGACGTCATCGCGGCGCTCGACAACGGACATCTCGCGGGCGCCTTCCTCGACGTCTTCGAGCGTGAGCCGCTCGATCCCGCATCGCCCCTGTGGGACATGCCGAACGTCCTCGTCACGCCTCATACGGCCAGCCATTCACTGGGCCAGAACGAAGCAATCTTCGACATCTTCCTCGATAATCTCGCGCGATGGCGCGCCGGGCGTGATCTGCGAAACGACGTCGATCGCCTGGAGTAAGGCAGACCGCAGCCCTCAGGGCGCGATCACCCTGGCCTTCGCCAGCTCGGCGACCGCTTCCGGCGACAGGCCCAGCCAATCCTGCAAGACTTCGCCGGAATGCTCGCCGAGCAGAGGGGCAGGTCCGATGGGCGGTGGTGCCTCACCGAAACGCACGGGCCATCCGCTCATGGTGTAGGCGCCGATCTTGGGATGCTGCATCGTCTGGCGGATGTGGCGTTCCTCGAAGGTCCGATCGTCCGAAAGCTCGCGCGTGTCGAGCACGGGACCCGCGGGAATGCTCGCGCCGCTGATGAGGCGCATCGCCGTGAGCTTGTCGTGCCGGCGCGTCCAAGCCGAAACGATCTCGTCCACTTCGGCGCGGCGCGCGCTGCGAGCGGCGGGCGTCGCGTAGCGCTCGTCGCCGATCAGATCCTCGCGCTCCATCACCTTGAGCAATCGGGTCCAATGCTCGGGATTGGCGGCGCTCGTGTAGATGTAGACGTAGTCGTTCGCCCCGCCTCCTTTCGTGGGGTAGACGCCGATGGGCGGATGTCCGCCCCCGACGGTCTTGGCGCCCGCGCGTGGCGCGGCTCTGCCGTCCGTCCGCTCCATGTAGGCGAAGGCGTTGCGGATATAATGCAGGATGGAATCCTGCATCGCGACCTGCAGGTGCTCGCCCTGGCCCGTCCGCAGCTTGCGCACGTAGGCGCCAAGGATCGAGACCGCCATCAGCATCCCCGTCCCGGTGTCACCGATGGTGGCGCCCGGCTTGCATGGCGGCCCGTCCTCGGCGCCCGTGATCGACATGAGGCCGCCGGCCGCTTGCGCGATCATGTCGAAGGCCAGCCCCTTCTCGTAGGGGCTGCCGGCTCCAAAACCTTTGATCTGGCAATAGATTATGCCGGGATTTATGCTTTTCGCGACGTCGTAGCCAAGGCCGAGCCTTTCGATGGCGCCGGGAGCGAAATTTTCGATCATCACATCAGCGCCGGCGATCAGTTTCTTGACGATATCGAGGCCGCGGGGATCCTTGAGGTCGATCGCCGCCGAGCGCTTACAAGAATTATACTGGAGAAAATAGAGAGCATCCTTTTCGGAGGCGGTGCGCCCAGTCGACCGGCCCGGATCGCCCACACCCGGATTTTCGATCTTGACCACGTCCGCGCCGAGCCATGCCAGGGCTTCGGTGCAGGACGGCCCCGCTTCGAATTGCGTGAAGTCGAGTATTTTCAAGCCTTCCAGGCAATTCTCACCGCTCATCGCGTCCGTTCCCATTGCTGCCATGACGCAACGATAATTGCGCGCCCGCGTGGCTGTCACGCTTCGGGAGATTCGACCCGGCGGCCCGGAATAAACGCACCAAGCTCTTGTGAGCGTCTTTGCGAACGCGTAGCCTGCCTATCGTCGACCTCAAAAATGAGGCGACAGTAATTTCCTCGGGAGGAAACAACATGAGCCGCATTACACGGCGGAGCTTCGTCAAGAAGACTGCAGTCGGCGCAGCCGCGGCAGCCTCTGGCGGGCTCGCCGGAATCCTTGCAACCGGTCGCTTCCCCGCCATTGCCCAGACGACGACGGTTCACTGGCTGCGTTGGAACGATTTCGTTCCGACCTGCGACAAGCTCATCCGCGAGAAGCTGGCCCCGGAGGCCGAAAAAGCGCTGGGCATCAAGGTCAACTTCGAAACGGTGAACGGCAACGACTTGCAGCCGCGCATCACGGCGGGCATCCAGTCGGGCGCCGGTCCCGATCTGATCATGCTCTTCAACAATCACCCGCATCTCTACTCCAACAGCCTCGTCGATCTTTCCGATGTAGCCGAGGCGGTCGGCAAGGAGCAGGCAGGGTATTACGGCATCTCCGAAGGCAACTGCAAAGTGGACGGCAAGTGGGTCGCCATGCCCATGGCCATCATCGGCGCGCTCAATGCCTATCGCAAGTCCGCGTTCGCGGAAGCAGGCGCGAACAAGTTCCCCGAGACGTGGGACGAGTACCGCGCTGTGGGTAAGAAATTGAAGGCGGGCGGCATGCCGCTCGGCCAGGCGCTCGGCCAGTCCTTCGGCGATCCGCCGACGTTCGCCTATCCACTCATGTGGAGCTATGGCGGCATGGAGGTGGACGACAAGGGCAAGGTCGTCATCAACTCCAAGGAGACCGTCGAGGCCGTCAAGTTCATGACGGCGTTCTGGAAAGACTCCTTCGACGAAGGTGGTCTCGCCTGGGACGACGCATCCAACAATCGCGCCTTCCTCGCGGGCACCATCTCCTCGACACTCAACGGTGCTTCGATCTACCTGCTCGCGAACCGAGACAAGGGTAAATACAAGACGGACAAGGGCGCTGAGCTGTCGAGCGACATCCTGCACGGCGAGCTGCCGGCTGGCCCCAAGGGCAAGTTTGCCTTCCACACCTACACTTCGCACGTCATGCCGAGCTATTCCAAGAACCAGGCGGCGGCGAAAGAACTGCTCAAGTTCATCCATAAGAAGGAGAACTACGATCAGTGGTTCTCGACGGGCCTGGGCTTCTACACGCCGGGCACGAAGAGCTGGGAAACCCATCCCATGTGGGACAAGGACCCGGTGATGAAGCCCTACGCCGTCGCGGGCAAACTCGGCGCCACGCCGGGCCGCGCCGGTCCGCCGAATGCCAAGGCGGCAGAAGTTCTCTCCAAATACCTGATCGTCAACATGTTCGCCTCGGCCATCAAGGGGCAGAGCGCGGAGGATGCGGTCAAGGCCTGCGAGGCTGAACTCAAGAAGATCTACGGCTGACGTATGAAGCGGGGAGGGCCTTCGAGCTCTCCCCGCGGTCTTTCGTCTCGCGCATCACGACCGCAGTGCCGGCGCATCGCCGATCGTATCGGCTATCGCGCCGGGAGCACGTGCTATGCGCGAACCACCAAGCGAGAAAAGCCTCATGGCCGTCACGACGACCGATTCCGCGGAGCCGTCCGCCCCTCGCACGCCACGCATGCCCAAACCGAAATGGCGCCCGCTCGAGGACGAGCGCTGGCTGGCCGTCGTCCTCCTTCTGCCGACGATGACCTTGCTCGGCCTCTTCATCGCCTACCCCTTCGTGAAGGGGATCCTGCTTTCGGTCTCGAGCGCGCGCGTGGGTGTGCCCGGCGAATACGTCGGCATGGAGAATTTCAAGCGGCTGCTGTCGGACCCCATTTTCAAGATGGTGGTATGGAACACGTGCTGGTACACACTCGTCACCACGATTTTCAAGCTGTTGCTGGGTCTTTGGCTCGCCCTCCTGCTGAACCGCGAGTTCAAGTTCAAGGCCTTTACGCGCGCCTTCATCCTGCTGCCGTTCATCATCCCGACGGTGCTCTCCACCTTCGCCTGGAAGTGGATGTTCGACCCCACCTTCAGCGTCTTGAACTGGATCCTCTTCAAGCTCGGCTTCATCACGCGCTATGGCGGTTTGAATTGGTTGGGTGACGGCAATCTCGCGATGTGGTCGATCATCATCGTCAACATCTGGCGCGGTGTGCCATTCTTCGCGATCTCGCTGCTGGCGGGACTCCAGACGATCAGTCCGGACCTCAACGAGGCCGCGGCGATCGACGGCGCCAAGCCTTGGCAACGCTTCATCCACATCACTTGGCCGCTGTTGCTGCCCGTGACCATGGTCGTCGTGCTGTTCTCGGTGATCCAGACCTTCGCCGATTTCCAGATCGTCTACGTGATGACGGGGGGCGGACCAGCGAATGCGCCGCATCTCTTCGCCACCTACGCGTATCAGCTGGGCGTGGGAACGGGGCTCTTGAGCCAGGGCGCCGCCATATCACTCGCGATGTTCCCGATCCTCTTCGCGATCGTGATCGTGCAACTCCTCTACATCCGCCGCGTCGAGACGCGCTGATTCCAAGCCACATGGAGACGAGACGATGATCGAAGGTGGCGCATGGCGGCGGTGGGTCTTCTTCCGCATCCCGCTCGCACTGTTCCTGATCTTCCTGTTGTTCCCCTTCTATTGGATGATCATCACGACCTTCCGACCGGACAACGAGCTGTACATCGCGTGGCAGCGGCCGACCTATACGCCGTTCTGGACGTGGAGCCCGACGCTCGAGCACATCAAGTTCCTGTTCCGCGAGACCGCGTTCACGACATGGCTCTGGAACACCATGTTCATCGCGATCTGCTCGACGCTGATCTCGCTGTTCTGCGGTGTTTTGGCGGGCTATGCGCTGTCGCGCTTGAATTTCCCGTTCGCTGGCGGACTGGGCACCACCATCTTCATCACGTATCTGGTGCCTCAGACTCTGCTCTTCATTCCGTTGTCGGAGATCATACGGAACTACAAGCTGGGTGACACCCCCTGGGCGCTCATCCTCACGTACCCGACGTTCCTCATCCCGTTCTGTACGTGGCTGATGATGGGCTACTTCAAGGCCATTCCGAAAGAGCTGGAGGAATGCGCGCGCATCGACGGCGCCTCGCGGTGGAAGGCGATGATGTACATCATCATCCCCGTGGCGATCCCAGGCATCCTCTCGGCCGGAATCTTCGCATTCACGCTGTCGTGGAACGAATTCATCTACGCGCTCGTGTTCCTCTCCTCGCCGCAGCAAAAGACCGTTCCCGTCGGCGTCGTATCCGAATTGATCCGCGGTGACGTCTTCTTCTGGGGCGCGCTGATGGCGGGGGCGCTGCTCGGATCGATCCCGGTGGCGATCGCCTACTCCTTCTTCGTCGAGCACTACGTGTCGGGCCTGACCGGCTCGGTTAAAGGGTGACCCAATGGCAAACGTTTCGATCCGCGACGTTCACAAGCGCTACGACGACTTCCACGCGGTGAAGGGCGTCTCGCTGGAGATCAAGGACCACGAATTCCTCGTGCTCGTCGGCCCTTCCGGCTGCGGCAAGACCACCACGCTGCGCATGGTGGCGGGGCTCGAGAGCATCACGGAAGGCCAGATCCTGATCGGCGACACGATCGTAAACGATCTGCCGCCGATGGATCGCGACATCGCGATGGTGTTCCAGAACTACGCGCTCTATCCGCACATGAGTGTCTTCGACAACATGGCGTTCGGCCTGAAGATGCGGAAGTTCGCCAAGGACGAGATCGCAAGACGCGTGAAAGAGGCTGCGGATATCCTCGGCATCCAGGACCATCTCCATCGCAAGCCGCGTCAGCTCTCGGGCGGCCAGCGCCAGCGCGTCGCCTTGGGGCGAGCCATCGTACGCAATCCGCAGGTGTTCCTTTTCGACGAGCCGCTCTCGAACTTGGACGCCAAGCTTCGCGTGCAGATGCGCGTCGAGATCAAGAAGCTGCATCAACGCCTGTCGACGACGTCGATCTACGTCACGCACGATCAGGTGGAGGCGATGACGCTGGGCGACCGCGTCGTCGTTATGAAGGACGGCCTGATCCAGCAGGTCGGCGAACCGCTGGAGCTCTACAACAACCCCGCCAACAAGTACGTGGCCGGCTTCATCGGATCGCCGGCGATGAACTTCGCCAATGTCCGCATCCGCGACAGCGGCGGTGCGCTGGTTGCTGAGAACGATGCGATGCGGATCGGTATTCCCGATGCATTGCGGGCACGTCTCGCTCCCTTCAATGGCAAGCCCGTCGCGCTCGGCATTCGGCCTGAGGATCTTCATATGGCGCGCGATTCCGATCCGGCCGAGTTGACGTTCGAGGCCGTGGTCGAGGTTGCCGAGCAGTTGGGGTCCGAGGTCATACTCGATCTTGCTGTCGGGGCCGACAGCATGGTCGCCAGCGTCGAGCCGACGGTGCGCGTCAAGCCTCAGCAGAAGGTGCGCCTCGCCATGAGCGCCAACGGCTTGCGCTTCTTCGATGCGGCGACCGAGATGGCGATCTAGTGATCTTCATCGCTGCCATCCCGACAAGCAGACCTGCCCCGCTGACTCGTCCGGACAGCGGGGTGGACCGTACCCGGCCTGTCGACTACCCTTCAAATCTACCTACCGAACGAGCCGAAATTCCTCAGCCGCTCGATACGACTGCCGGCTACCAACGACGCGAATTCGAGAGACGCCACGTACCGGAGACGCCAATCCTGTAACGACGAAAGCTGACGATCAGTCGCCGCAAAGTATTGGCCGGAACGGCCGCAGGCACCGCAGCGCTTGGAAAGGGAGTCTACAAGGCCGCCATCGCCGCATCGGAACCGATCAAGATAGGTTACTTGCCGCCGCTCAAGGGACCCGGAGAGCCGGGCCAGCTTCCGCATCGCGAGCACCTACCAGACGCCCCGCATCATCGGCGAGGCATTCGTTCTGGAGGCCGTGATGATCGGCGGCACGACGCATGGCAAGGCCAGTGTCGCGGAGGCGATGTTTTCCCTGCCGCGATATCGGGCCGACGAGGCCGCGCTGGCCTTGGCCGCCATGACGGCGCTCGCACTCGTTGGACTGGAGCAGCTGGCGGAGGCATGCGCCGATCGCCGTCAGCACAGCGAACTGCGCTTTGTCGAGATCGCGCGTCCAATGATGCTGCTTCCGGCGTTCCTGGTCCTGGACGAGCCAGCGGCGGGATTGTCTACCGGCGAGATCGCACGGCTCGGCAATCTCGTGCGCGAGATCAGCCGCCGCGGCACGGGCGCGCTGCTGGTCGAGCATCATGCGGAACTGATCTTCGATATCTGCGATGGCGTCACGGTCCTGAACCTCGGCTAGGTTCTGGCGCAGGGCAAACCGAAAGAGATCCGCTCACATCGGCAGGTCGTCCATGCCGACCTCGGCGGGTGAGCCGCTGCTCGAGATCCGTGTCCTGTCGTCGGGCAGCGGTAAGATCGGCGTGCTCGAAAACTTCGACTTCACCGTGAATGCAGGCGAGGTGGTGGCGCGACCCGGCCCATCCGGGCAACCCTCGAATGCTCGTCGAGGTTGAGCCGCCGCTCCAAGGAAGGACTTGAGGTCCAGCCTGCGGCAAAGAAAAACGGCATCGGTGTCGCCACCGATGCCGTTCTGTTTGGCGTCAAGCCGGTCAGCCCGCGACCGCGCGCTTGGCGATCACGCCGACGAGATGCGCGCGATACTCGGCATCGGCGTGCAGGTCGGAAATCATCGTGGCTGGGTCGACTTTGAGGCCGTCGAGTGCGGCAGGGGAGAAGCTCGCGGCAAGCGCCTTTTCCGCCTCTGTCCAGCGATAGGCGCCGTTGTTGCCCGCGCCCGTAACGGCCACGCGCACGCCCTGGGCCGTGCGCGCCACCGCGACACCCACCAGCGCATAGCGCGAAGCCGGATTGGGCATCTTCACGTAGATGAAGCTCTGCGGCACGGGGATCGACACCTCCGTGACGATCTCGCCCTCGTCCAGCGCCGTCGAGAACAGCCCCGTCATGAAATCGTCGGCGCCGATCGTGCGCGTGTTCGTGACGATCGACGCGCCGAGTGCCAGCACTGCGGCCGGGTAATCCGCCGATGGGTCGTTATTGGCGAGCGACCCCCCGATCGTCCCGCGATGGCGCACGTGCGGATCGCCGATGCCTTCCGCGACGGCGGCGAAGCCCGGGATGGCCGCTGCGACATCGCCGGATTCTGCGATGGCCGCGTGCGTCGTCATGGCGCCGATGACGATCGCGTCACCCTTTCGGGATATCCCGCGCATCCCCGGCATCGCTCCGAGATCGACGAGGGTCGACGGGGAAGCCAATCGCAACTTCATGGCCGGAAGCAGGGTCTGGCCACCCGCCAGCAGCTTCGCCTCGGGGTTGGCCTTGAGGGCGGCACTTGCCTCGGCGATCGAGGAGGGGCGCGCGTATTCGAATGCGTACATGAGCTCTCTCCCTTATTCCGCGGCCTGCTTGCGGGATATCTTCTGGATGGCGCGCCAAACCGCCTGCGGCGTCGCCGGCATCGCGATGTCCTCGTGGCCGAGGGCATCCGTGATGGCATTGATGAGGGCGGCGGGTGCCGCGATGGCGCCAGCCTCGCCGCACCCCTTCACGCCCAGCGGGTTCGAGGGGCAGGGCGTGCTCGACATGGCCACGTTGAAGGACGGGACGTCGTCTGCGCGCGGCATGCAGTAGTCCATGAAACTGCCGGTGACGAGTTGTCCGTCCGAATTATAGACGGCGCCCTCCAGCATCGCCTGGCCGACGCCCTGCGCGATGCCGCCGTGCACCTGGCCTTCGACGATCATCGGATTGATCAGGATCCCGAAGTCGTCCACCGCCGTCCAGCGGTCGATGCGCGTGACGCCGGTCTCCATGTCGATCTCGACCTCGGCCACATGCACACCCGAAGGGAAGGTGAAGTTCTTCGGGTCGTAGAAGGAGCCTTCCTTGAGGCCGGGCTCGATCTGTTCGCTGTCGAACTTGTGGGCGATGTAGGCCTGCAATGCCACTTCGCCGAAGGTCATCTTCTTGTTCGTGCCGCGCGCCGAGAACGTGCCCTCGGCGAAATCGACGGTATCCTCGGGCACTTCCATGCAAGCCGCCGCGACGCGCTTGCCCTTTGCGATCACCTTGTCGGCGGCCTTGACGATGGCCGAGGCACCGACTGCACCCGAGCGCGAGCCGTACGTGCCCATGCCCATCTGCACCTTGTCGGTGTCGCCGTGCACGATCGTCACCTGGTCGATGGGGATGCCGAGCTTCGAGGATACGACCTGAGCGAACGTCGTCTCGTGACCCTGGCCGTGGCTGTGCGAGCCAGTCAGGACCTCGACCGTCCCGATCGGGTTGACGCGCATTTCAGCCGACTCCCAGAGCCCGACGCCCGCGCCCAGTGAACCGACAGCCCGCGACGGCGCGATGCCGCACGCCTCGATGTAGGCCGAATAGCCGACGCCACGCAGCTTGCCCTTGCGGGCGCTCTCTGCCCTGCGCGCGGCAAAGCCTTTCATGTCCGCCATCTCCAGCGCCTTGTCGAGGCATGCCTCGTAGTCACCCCCGTCGTAGGCCATGATGACGGGGGTCTGATGCGGGAACGCGCGGATGAAGTTCTTTCGTCGGAACTCGGCCGGATCGCGGCCGGTTTCGCGCGCGGCAACTTCCATCAAGCGCTCCACCACGAAAGTCGCCTCCGGGCGGCCGGCACCGCGATAGGCATCGACCGGCGTCGTGGTCGTATAGACGCCGTCCACCTCGCAATAGATCGCGGGGATATTGTACTGGCCCGAGAGCAGTGGCGCGTAGAGATAGGTCGGCACGGACGAAGCGAACGTCGAGAGATAGGCACCGAGGTTCGCTTTCGTCTTGGCCCGCAGGGCCAGCACGTTGCCGTCTGCGTCGAGCGCCAATTCAGCCGTCGTCAAGTGGTCGCGGCCATGCGCGTCTGCGAGGAAGGCTTCGCTTCGATCCGCCGTCCACTTGACGGGACGGCGCACCTTGCGCGAGGCCCACACACATACGGTCTCCTCGGCGTAGATGAAAATCTTGGAGCCGAAGCCGCCACCGACATCGGGTGCGATCACGCGCAGCTTGTTCTCGGGCGCGATGCCGATGAATGCAGACAACACCAGGCGCGCCACGTGCGGATTCTGACTCGTCGTGTAGAGCGTGAAGCTGTCCGCGCCGAAGTCGTATTCGCCGATCGCGGCGCGCGGCTCCATGGCGTTCGGCACGAGGCGATTGTTGACGAGGTCGATCTTCGTCACGTGCGCGGCTTTGGCGAAGGCCGCATCCGTCGCGTCCTTGTCGCCCAGGTGCCACTGATAGACGGTGTTGCCGGGTGCCTCCTCGTGCACTTGCGGCTGACCGGCCGCCTGCGCCGTGCCGAGATCGACCACGGCTGGCAGAGGCTCGTATTCGACCGCAACCAACTCGGCGGCGTCGCGCGCCTGATTGAGCGTCTCGGCAATCACGACGGCGACGTGGTCGCCGACGTAGCGCACCTTGCCCTGAGCGAGTGCCGGATGCGGCCCGGCCTTCATGGGAGAGCCGTCCTTGGAGTGGATCATCCAGCCGCAGATGAGCCCGCCCACCTTGTCGCGAGCGAGATCGTCGCCGGTGAAGATGCCGAGCACGCCTGGCGCCGCCTTTGCCGCGCTGATGTCGATGCCTTTGATGCGCGCATGTGCATGCGGGGATCGCACGAACACGGCATAGCTCTGGCCGGGACGGTTGATGTCGTCCACGTACCGGCCGTTGCCGGTGATGAATCGCAGGTCTTCCTTGCGCTTGACTGAAGCGCCGATGCCTTGGTCGGTCATGGTGTCACCTCCAGTCCGTCGTTATTCCGCCGCCTGACGCGTGCCCGCCATCGCTGCCGCGCCGGTCTGAATAGCACGGACGATGTTGTGATAGCCCGTGCAGCGGCACAGGTTGCCTTCGAGCTGTTCGCGGATCGTATGCTCGTCGAGCGAAGTACCTTTGCGGTTCACGATATCGACGGCTGCCATGATCATGCCGGGCGTGCAGAAACCGCACTGCAGGGCGTGGTGTTCACGGAAGGCTTCCTGCATGGGATGCAGGCCGTCGCCGGCGGCAAGGCCTTCGATCGTCGTCACTTCGGCGCCGTTGCATGAAACGGCCAGCGCCGTGCAAGACTTGATCGCGCGACCGTCGACGTGGACGGTGCACGCCCCGCACTGGCTCGTGTCGCAGCCGACGTGCGTGCCGGTGAGTTGCAGGTTCTGGCGCAGGAAGTCGACCAGGAGCGTCCTGGGGTCGACGTCTGCGGTGACGGATCGTCCGTTCACCTTCAGCGTAACGGTGGTCATGCGGTTCACTCCCTTATTGATCTCGTTGTGTCGGTGGATCTGCCCGTTTCGTCGCCCGGTTTCGGCTGGGTCGCGACCAATCTCCCGGTTCAAATCCAGTGTTTCGCAAGAGGGTGGGCCTCTCGGATGACGTGATGAAGACGACTGTCGCGCAGTCTTCTGCGGGCGTGCGCATTCGAGGAACGGCAGGGCCTGTCCGTCGGGAGCATCACAATCCGTCTCACCGCGAAGCTCCTTCGACCCGCCGAGAAAGCCAAGAACGATCGACGGCGCGATTGTAGGTGGGAACGGACGGTGATCAATACATAATTGGTAGGAGGCGCGGTGGAGCAACGCAGGCGCACATGCACTGCGGGAATGTGATAAGGGATCGGCGCCGCGCCGATGCGCCCCTGCGATCGCGCGCGATGTAAGCGAGGTCCTGAGACGATGACGGCAGCCTTCAAGCCGCTCGACGGCATCCGCGTGGTCGAGATGAGCCACATGATCATGGGGCCATCATGCGGCATGTTTCTCGGCTTTCTCGGAGCCGAAGTGATCAAGGTCGAACCGCCCAAGGGCGACAAGACGCGCTATCTGTCCGGCATGGGAAGCCCGTTCTTCCCACTCTTCAATCGCGGCAAGAAGTCTGTGCAACTCGACGCCGCGACACCTGCGGGACGCGCCGCACTCGACAAGCTGCTGGCGACGGCCGACGTCTTCCTCGACAACTTCCGTGACGAATCGCTGGCCCGCATGGGCGCTGATCCGGCCGATCTGAGGGCGCGTTTCCCGCGTCTCATCCTGGCATCGCACAAGGGCTTTCTATCGGGCCCCTACCAGGACCGCACGGCGATGGACGAGGTCGTCCAGATGATGACCGGCCTCGCCTACATGACCGGCCCCACGGGACGCCCGCTCCGCGTCGGCTCGTCCGCCAATGACATCATGGGCGGCCTGTTCGGCGCGATGTCGGTCGTTGCCGCCATCATGGAGCGCAAGGAAACCGGTGTCGGTCGCCACATCCGCGTCGGTCTGTTCGAGAATTGCCTCCTCCTCGTCGCCCAGCACATGGTCCAATTCGAGATCGAGGGGGTGAGCCCGCCGCCGATGCCCGAGCGCACCTTCTCATGGCCCGTCTACGACATCTTCGAGACATCCGACGGCAAGCAGATCTTCATCAGCGCAGTCACAGAAGGTCAATGGGCCACGTTGTGCGATATCCTGGGTTTGGCGGAACTCAAGAACGATCCGCGGCTGCAGACCAAGATGGACACCATCAACGCGCGCGGCTGGACCCTGCCCGTCGTCGCCGATGCGGTACGCACGCGTACGGCGGCCGATCTCGCCACTGCCTTCGAGCAGAACGGGATATCGTTCTCGCCGATCAACAAGCCGAGCGACATGTTCCAGGATCCCCATGTGATGCGGGATGGCGGGCTTGCGGTCTCTCGCCTCCCCGACGGTCGCACGTTCCGTGCCCCCGCGCTGCCCTTCGAGGTGGACGGAGCCATGCCGACCGGCGGCGGGGCCGTAGCCGCGGTCGGCGAGCACACGCGAGAGATCCTCGCGGGGCTGGGACTGTCTGATGCCGAAATTGACGCGGCCACTGGTCCCGTCGCCCGGAAGGCGGTATGAGCCCGGCATCGGCCCATTGTCGTGGCAAACCGCAGTCCCCGCCGTCAACCCGATCGGATGCAACGCGTTTCGTGGAACCGGAGCGCAAGTATGGGAGAGGAAAGATGAAACTCAAGTCCGCCTTCGTTGCACTCGCTGCGCTTGCCGCTGGCGCCCTGCCGGCCCACGCGGCCAACAAGATGCGCTGCTCGCACCAGTTGCCGCCGCCGCATCACATCGCCAAGGTCATCGAGAAATGGGCCGAAGTGGTGCGCAAAGAAGCAGGCGGCGATCTCGACGTGCAGATCTTCGGCGCCTCGAGCCTGGTCGACGCGCGCAAGAACATCACCGCCGTCGCCAAGGGAGAGATCGAGTGCGCATTCTCTCTCAACTTCCAGTGGGGTAAGACGCTTCCGCTGATGAACGTGACGGTGGCGCCGTTTGCCTTCGGTGACCTCGCCATCTGGCGCAAGTGGCCGGAGTCGGAGCCGGCCAAGTTCCTCGAGGAGAAGCTTCTCGCGAAGGGCGTGCGCAATGTCGTCTGGATGTTCCAGACCAACACGTCCGTCTTCACCACCAAGGGTAAGTTCCTCATCAAGCCAGAGGACTTCAAGGGCAAGAAGATCCGCGGCATCAACCGCCAGTTCGACGCGGGCTTGAAGGCGTTGGGTGGCGTACCCACCGCCATGCCCGGCAACGAGGTCTATCAGGCGCTGGCGACGGGTGTGCTCGATGCGGGCGTGACGGACGTCGCCGCCGCTGTGTCGCGCAAGTACTACGAGGTGCAGGATCACTTCACGGTACTGCCGGTGCTCTCGGCGTACCTGCACGGTTACGTCAATCCGAAGTGGTATGATGGTCTTTCGCCGAAGGCCAAGGCGGCACTCGCGACGGCCGGCAAGCAGGCGGCCCTCTGGGCAATCGAGGCTTCGGCCGAGGCCGGTGCCGCAGCACCGAAGCAGCTCGAGGCAAAGGGTGCCAAGGTGCACATCAACACGGCTGAGGAGAACAAGGCGCTGGAGGCGATCATGCGCCCGGCCTTCGACGCTGCGTTCGGCGAGGATGCCGACAGCAAGAAGCTCATCGAGCTGATCAAGAAGATGTAAGGCGGCGATCGTGCACGGAGGCGACGGGAACAAGGAAGAGGGACCAAAGGTCACCTCCACGGCGGCGCGGGCACTGCTCGCGCCGGCCCGGCTTGCCGGCATCGCGGGAGCCGTGATGTTGCTCGTCATTCTCGTGCTGATCACTTGGTCGGTCGGCGCACGCTATTTCGCCAACCGTCCCTTGCCGTGGGCCGATGATCTCTCGGGCATGCTGCTCGTCGCCATGGTGGGGCTCGGTGCGGCCGACGCGCTGCGGCGCGGCGATCACATCGCCATCGACATCCTCAGTGGGCGGGCGCGTGGTGGTCTTGCCCGTCTGCGCGACGCCTGGGCGGCCGTGGCGGTTCTGGTGTTCGCTGTCGTTTTGGGCTGGAGCACCTACGGCCAGATCAAGTTCGCCTACGATTTCGAGGCCTATACGCCCGGCGAGGTCGAGGTGCAGAGCTGGATCCCGATGCTGCCGATGTTCTTGGGCTGGATCCTGCTCGCGTTGGCCGCGCTGGGTCAGGTCGTCGAGGCGCTGTGGGGTGAGAGGGACCGATGACGATCGCTCTCGTCTTCGCCGCGCTGCTGGCCATGCTGCTCTCGGGCATGCCGATCTTTGCCGCGCTCGGTCTCACTGCGACGGGCATTCTGCTGATCGCGGAAGGCAGTATCGCCAGTGTCGGCGAAACCGTTTTCAGCCATCTCGACAAGGGCATTTTGACGACGATCCCGCTGTTCGTGTTCATGGCGCAGGTCATGATCCGGGCGAAGGTGATCGACGACCTCTATGATCTGGCGCACACGCTGGTGGGCCACATACGCGGCGGGCTCGGCATCGCAACCGTCCTGGCGTGCACCATCTTCGCGGCAATTTCCGGCTCGTCGGTCGCCACCGCCCTGTCGATCGGCGCAAGCGCCATTCCGCAGATGAAGCGCTTCGGCTATCCCGAGCGCGACGCATTGGGTGTCATCGCGGCCGGCGGCACGCTCGGCATTCTCATTCCGCCGTCCGGCCCGATGATCCTCTACGCCGTCGTCTCCGATGCCTCGATCGGCGGCCTGTTCCTTGCGGGGATCATTCCCGGCCTGATGATGGCGCTGTTCTTCGCCGTCTTCTGCATCGTGCAGGCAGGCTGGCGCGAGAGCGCAATGGTGCCGCCGTTCGCCGGGTTCGGCACGGTTGCGCGCGCCGTGCGCCGCTCGATCTGGGCGCTTCTGGCGCCCCCTGTGGTGATGGGCGGCATCTATCTCGGCATCTTCACAGCCTCCGAGGCTGCCGCAGCGGGTTGCGTCTATGCGCTCGCCATCGCCGTCCTCGTCTATCGCAACTTCGGCTGGCGCCAGCTCTTCGAGGCGGCGCACGCCACGATGCGGACCTCCATGATGGTGCTGCTCATCATCGCGGGCGCCGCGATGTTCGGTCACGCCATCACGATCATCCGCCTGCCCGTCGGCGTTACGGAATGGGTCTCGCATCTGGGGCTCGGCCAACTCGGTTTCATCGTCGCTGTGATGGCGCTGATCTTCGTACTGGGCATGTTTCTGGAGTCGATCGCGATCATCCTGATCACGACGCCCATCCTGCTGCCCACCATGATCAAGCTCGGCATCGATCCGATCTGGTACGGCATTCTGCTGATGATCAATCTCGAGCTGGCGATGATCACCCCGCCCGTGGGCATGAACCTATTCGTCATCAAGGGCATCACCGAGGCGCCGCTGTCCGAGGTCGTGAAAGGTGCAGCGCCCTATGTCGCCATCTTGCTGCTCGGTCTTGCGATCCTGATCGCCTTTCCCGATATCGCGACGTGGTTGCCCAGAAATTCGGGTTTCGGGCGGTAGGCCAGGCGCGGTGTGGGCGTGTTAGGCTGATGGTAGATCGGCCGTCCCACCTGCGGAGCCCACCTCATGCACACCGGTATCCAAGCCATCCTCTACGCGCTCTTCGACGCGAACGAAGCGCTCGACCGCGACGCCATGCGCCGCCAGACGGAGATCTGCATCGCCTCTCGTGTCTCCGCTGTGGGCGCGCTTGGGCTTGCGACCGAAGTGTCGAAACTCTCCGAGCGCGAGCGCCGCCAAGTCATCGATTGGGTGACGGAAGATGTCGGAGGACGGCTGCCGACGTATTTCACCATTTACGGTAATTCGGTCGCCGAACAGATCGACCAGGTGCGTCACGCGGAACGCGCCAAAGCCGCTTACGTGATCCTGCAGCCGCCGGCTGTGGGAGCGTTCGCGGGAACCGAGTACATCCGCTACTTCGGCCGCGTGGCAGATTCCACCACCCTTCCGGTCGCGATCCAGAATGCTCCGGCCTACATGGGTCGCGGCCTGACGGCGGCGGAGATCCGCGATCTCGTCACGCAGCATCCCAACGTGCGGTTGCTGAAGGGCGAAGGGCCCGTCGTCGACATCAAGGCGGTGATCGAGGCGACGGAGGGCCGCGTCCCCGTGCTCAATGGACGGGGTGGGCTGGAGTTGACCGACAACTGGCGTGCCGGATGCACGGGCATGATCCTCGCACCCGACACGATCGACTGGACGGCGCGCATATGGAGTTTGCTCGAAGCGGGGGACGAGGACGTCGCCGAGGCCGCATATTCGCAGGTGTTGCCCACCATCGTCTTCATCATGCAGTCGGTCGAGAGCCTGATCTGCTATGGCAAGCGCGTCTTTGCCGCGCGGGCAGGTCTCTCGGTTCACGACCGCGGGCCGGCGCTGAGGCCGACGCCGATGGGGCTCGCGCTCGTCGAGCGGCACGCGAAGCGGCTCGGGCAACTCCCGGGTGCCTAGCTGCCGGGCCGCAGTCGGACGATCGTGGAAACGGCGCGCGGGCGAAGAAGAAAAGAAACTCGCGTTTCGGCTTCGCACAAGCGCCAGCTTGTCGCTAACCTTGCCAGGTGTCAGGGTCCAACAGAGCAGCGAGGAAAGAACAGCATGAGCACGCAGACCGCCGCGCCGCCGCCGCCGAATGCCGCCGAAAGCGATCCCATGGCACTCGGGTGGATGCAGGGCTTCCCGCCGCCGCCGGACAAGGCGATCACGTTCGCGGATGGCTCCTTCCGTTCGTTTCCCCAGCTGCGATGGGCGTGGAGCAACATCCGCCAGCTCGTGCCGACGGTTGGCGTCTGGCGGGGCAGAGGGCCAGCCTCCGTGCTGCCGGAAGCTCCGCAAGATCTCGGGCGCATCCCGCTGACCACGACGGACGGCCGCGCGCTCACGTTCGATCAAGCCCTACAGGAAACCTATGCCGACGGCATCGTCGTGCTGCACAAGGGGCGCATCGTCTACGAGCGTTATTTCGGCGTGCTCGAGCCGCACAAGCAGCACATCGCCATGTCCGTGACGAAGTCGTTCACCGGTGTGCTGGCCGGCATGCTCGTCGCCGACGGCAGGATCGATCCGCATGCGCGTGTGCCCGAGTACGTGCCGGAACTCGCCGCAAGCGCGTTTGGCGATGCGACAGTGGCCCAGGTCATGGACATGACCACTGGCCTTGCCTACACGGAAGTCTACACGGACCGGAATTCCGACGTCTGGTCGCTTCGCCGCGCCAACGGCATGGCTCCCCCCGAGCCCGGCACGCCCCCGCTTTCGCTGCTGGAGTTCTTGACCACGCAGAAGAAGCGGGGTGAGCACGGCGCGGTCTTCGCCTACAAGACCGTCAATACGGATGCGCTCGCCTGGATCATGCGGCGTGTGACGGGCCAATCCATTTCGCAGCTGCTGTCGGAGCGCATCTGGCAGCCGATGGGCGCGGAGGAGGACGCCTACTACCACGTCGATCGGCTCGGCATCGAAAGCGCAGGCGGGGGGCTCAACACGACCGTGCGAGATCTCGCCCGCTTCGGTGAGCTGATGCGCAACCGCGGCCACTTCAATGGCCGCCAGATCGTGCCCGCAGGTGTCGTCGACGACATCGCGCGCGGCGGGGATCCCGCGAAGTTCGCGCCTGCCGGTTATGCCACGCTCCCCGGCTGGTCCTACCGGAACCAATGGTGGGTGAGCCATGATGCGCACGGCGTCTACATGGCGCGCGGCGTCCATGGTCAATGTGTCTACGTCGATCCCAAGGCCGAAATGGTGATTGCGCGTTACGCCTCGCATCACGCGGCGGGTAACGTCGCCAACGATCCCGTGACGCTGCCCGCGTTCAAGGCCGTGGCCAAGGCTCTCATGGCTTGAGGAAGGAGACGGATCGCGGCGGGACATCAATTTCGGCAGGAAGGTCGAGATCGACGGGAACGCGATGAGCAGTCCAAGTGTGACGAGGTCGACCGCCAGGAGCGGACAAACGCCCGAGAATACGTCCTCCCGCGTCATGGGTACTGGCGATGCGCGTCACATCACGTAGACATTGAGGCCCACAGGGGGGCGTCCCCCATCGCATTGCTGTGGTGGAAGAGGCGTTGGACCGCATCATGACGTATGCGCGAGTATGGTCCGCGACCGGCGAGGACATCCTTGCGGCCTGGCAAGCCTCGAGCGCACCGTCATGATAGTCCGCAAGCGGGCGCTAATCGGCCCGCTTGCGTCCAGTGATCATCGCACGCACGAGATTTTCGCCGTGCAGCAGGCTCGACAGGAGCACGCCCAGCACGTGGAGGGCGACGAGCCCCACCGTGGCATTGGCGAAGAGTTCGTGCGCTTCTTCGAGCCACTTCGAGCCCCAATAGGCTTCCGTGGTCATGAGATAACCGGTCGTGCACGTCGCCAGGAGGACTGCGATCAGTGCGACGATCATGGCGCCACCGGCGGGATTGTGCCCGATATGGTGTGGCGCCCTTCCCTGCAGGTCATCACGCAAATACGTGAAGACGGCTCTGGGGCCCCGCACGAAATTGGAGAAGCGAGCGTACCGGGTGCCGATGAATCCCCAGACGACGCGAAGTGTCAGGAGGACCGCGATCGCGTAGCCGATGACGATGTGCCCGCGTTCCCACATCTCGCTCGTCAGGTAGGCGGCGGCGAACAATGCCACGAGGCTCCAATGGAACACACGGATGAACGGATCCCAGACCTTGATCGTTCCCTCTGGAGCCGACGGCGCGCTGCCGCCGGCCCCGAATGCTTTGTCCTGCGATATCATCATTGCTCTCACGAATGCCCGACGATGACACCGGTCGCGGGGTCGAGGAAAAGTTCGATCTTCTGCCCCTTGGGATCGGTCGTATAGAACTCGCCGCAAGAATTCTTGATCTTGCCCTTGCGCACTTTGTAACCCTGTTGCTCGAGCTTCGTTTGCAGTGCCTGGACGCTCAGCCATTCACCTGCCGGCTGCGCGGTGCAAGGCTTGCCGAAGCTGCCGGCATGCGCCAAGCCGGCAGGGGCCAGAATGGACGCTGCGACCGTAAGTGCCATGAGACGACGCATGGTATTCTCCCATCTTGTTCTCGCGCCGCGCCCACCGCGGTCTGCGATGTTCCGACGATCGCAGAACTGGTCTGACAGGCCCCTGTCGGTGCATGTCAGCAAGTTGTCAGCCTGGATTTCGCAGAGTGCAGAACCGTGACAGGCGAGCGCTGTGGTCCCATGAAGCACTTCAACAAACTCCATCCGGTACTGATCGCCCTGTTGGGTGTCGTATGGCTTGCGGCCTCGGCCATCGCGAGTGACCGTGATCACGACAAGCTGCGAAACGCCGTCGAGCGCGGTGAGATCAAGCCGCTTGCGACGATCTTGGAGATCGTGCGCGACAAGTTGCCGGGCGAGATTGCCGCCGTCGAAGCCGAGCGCAAGAAGGGCCGCTGGATCTACGAATTTCGCACCATCGACGCGAATGGCGGACTTTTCGAAGTCTATGTCGACGCACAGAGCGCGGAGATCGTGAAGGTCAAGAGGAAGTGATGCGCGTGCTGCTCGTGGAGGACGACGCTCGGATTGCAGCGGACCTCGTTCGTGTACTTGGCGCGGCCGGTTACATCGTCGAGACCGCCACCGATGGCGAAGATGCCTGGTTTCGAGGCGACACCGAGGATTACGGCGCCGTGATCCTCGATCTCGGTCTGCCGGGCATGGACGGGCTAAGCGTCTTGAAGCGTTGGCGCGCCAATGGCCGCCACGTACCCGTCCTCATCTTGACTGCCCGGGGAACCTGGGCGGAGCGCGTCGACGGCATCGATGCGGGTGCCGACGACTACCTGCCCAAACCTTTCCGCATGGAGGAGTTGCTGGCCCGGTTGCGCTCCATCATCCGGCGCAATGTCGGCCAGTCGTCGCCCGTGTTCACGGTCGGTGAGGTGAGACTCGATGACCGGCGCAAGGAGGTGACCGTGTGCGGCGTGCCTCTGCAACTTTCTCCGCTCGAATATCGGTTGCTGGCCTACCTCATGCATCACAGGGGACGTGTCGTCTCGCAGCAGGAATTGGAGGAGAACATCTACGGGAGCGATGATGCACACGACAGCAACGCACTGGAAGTGCTGGTGGGGCGCGTCAGACGCAAGGTGGGCACCGGTGTGATCGAGACGCGCCGAGGGTTCGGTTACATCATGGGCGAGAGCCGCTGATGTCGCGTCCTTCGCTCCGGCTGCGGCTCGTGGGCGGTGGCATCGCGGCAATGTTGTTCGCGCTCGCGCTCGCTGGAGCGGGCCTGACATACGTGTTCCAGCGTCACGTTTCGCGAACCATCGGCGAGGATCTCGATGTTCATTTGCGCCAGCTCATGGGTGGCCTCGAAATCGATGCCAGCGGCAAGCTGATCCTTCGCAAGGAGCCTGTGGACCCACGCTTCGCCGAGCCATTGTCGGGGCTCTATTGGCAGGTCGAGGGAAATCGGCAGATTCTGCGCTCGCGCTCGCTGTGGGACGACCGCATAGCGTTGCTCGACGATCCTATCGCGCCCGGCCAGGTGCACCGTCACGTCGCCGGTGGTCCGGCGGGACGTCGGGTCCTGATCGCGGAGCGCGTGGTCAGCCTGGCTAGCCTAGCCGCTGGCGAGAGGGTGCGAGTGGTGATCGCGACCGACCTTGCCCGGATCGAGCACGCAACGTCCCATTTCGCGCGCGATCTGGCTGTGGCGCTCGGGCTTCTGGCAGCCGTGCTCGCAATGGCGACCGCGCTGCAGGTGGCGCTTGGGCTTCGGCCACTCGCGCGGCTTCGCCAGAACGTCGCGGAGATTCGTGCCGGTGCAGCGCGTCGTATGCCCGTATCCGCGCCTGTCGAGGTGCAACCCCTTTCAGATGAACTGAATGCCCTGCTCGACGCGCAGGAGCGCGAGGTGGAGCGCTCACGCGGCCGTGCTGCGGACCTGGCCCATGGATTGAAAACGCCGCTCGCCGTGCTCGCGGGCGATGTGGAACGCCTTCGCAGCATCGGTCAATCCGAACTGGCGGCCGACATCGAGCAGGTAGCCGACGCGATGCGCCGCCATGTCGATCGTGAGTTGGCGCGGGCCCGCATTCGCGTCGCCGCCGTCCGTGCGCAGACGCGGAGCGTCGCGTTGATGCCGCTGGTTCGCTCGATCGTGTCGATGCTCAGGCGGGGCGCTCGCGGAGAGAACATCGATTTCCGGATCGAGATCGCGGACGACATCACGGCTCCCTTCGATCGCGACGACTTGGCCGAGATCCTGGGAAATCTTCTCGAGAATGCCGTTCGCCATGCCCGTTCTGTCGTCCGTGTGCGCGCTGCTCTCAAAGTTGGAGCAGTGGAGATCTCGATTGAAGACGACGGCCCGGGACTGGCGCCCCAGGAGCGGACCGCGATGCTCGCTAGAGGCGTGCGGCTCGATACGCGCGGTGGAGGTGCGGGGCTTGGTCTGGCGATCGTGCGCGACGTGATCGAAGCCTACGGCTGGCACATCGAATTGACCGCGTCGGCGCTGGGAGGTCTCGGCGTAAGGTTGAAAGGACCAGCGTAACGGGCGTCCCTCAGGCCACGCTCAAGACCTTGGCTGTTGCGGCACGCCCTTGGCGGGCGATAGCGGGGTCGCCGGTGATGAGCGCGGCGACGATGGCCCCGTCCACCAGCAGTCCGATCTGATGGGCAGCTTCGTCGGAGTTGGCAACGCCCGTTGCCGCGACGAGTTCGCCGATGCGCCGCATCACGATCGTCTTGTGCTCCAGCGCGATGGTCTTGTAGCGCGTCTCGCGCTTGTCGAACTCGCCGACGGCATTGATGAAGGGGCAGCCGAAGAAGCGTTCCTCGCCGAACCAGATCTCGAGGACATCGAATATCCCGAGGAGCTTGTCGGCGGGGGAGCCGGCAATGGCGTC
>VFQT010002000.1_pt1 | contig 22287 bp, 21 predicted proteins | sample 3512381 | NCBI WGS metagenome assembly VFQT01 (sample SAMN10412376, study PRJNA504923) | tailings metagenome | isolation source: Relicate 2 Philex TSF3 active mining site | place: Philippines: Tuba, Benguet | collected 2017-08-29
CCGCAGCAGCACGTTGTTGACGCTGGGACCGGGATTCGCATGAAGCAGGGTGTAGCCGTCGGGCGTCGCATCGGCCACGATCTTGGCGCCGATCGAACCGCCGGAACCCGGGCGGTTATCCACGACAAACTGCTGTCCCGTGGATTCAGTCAGTTTTTGTGCCAGCAAGCGTGCGGTGATGTCGTTCGATGCGCCGGGCGCGAACGGGACGATCCAGCGCACGGGCCGGTTCGGATAGGCCGCCGCGGCATCGGCGGTAGCCGCCTGCGCGGCAGTCCCGGACAGCACTGCAACAATGGCCGCAACTGCACTGAGCTTCGGTTTCATTACAATTCCTCCTCGGATCTGATGGGATGATAAGGCCGGTATGGCCCATCCGGGTCTTGCGCCCGTTTCAGGCATCGTCCCGCCGCAGAGCCTCCGGGTTGACCACATTCACCGGTTTGCCGGCAGCGTAGGCCGATATCTGTTCGAAGATGTTACCAAAAATCCGCTCATAGCCGGCGCGCTCGACATAGCCGATATGCGGCGTGCACAGTGCATTGTCGAGTTGCAGCAGCGGATGCGCCGCATCGAGCACCGGCTCTTCCTCGAATACGTCGATCGCCGCCATGCCGGGACGGCCCTGCTTCAGCGCGCGCTCCAGCGCCCCGGCCTCGATCAGCCCGGCGCGGCTGGTGTTCACGATCAGCGCGGTCGGCTTCATCCGCGCCAGGTCCGCCGCGGTGACAATGCCGCGCGTCGCGGCGATCAGCCGCAGGTGCAGCGAAATCACGTCGCTGTCGGCAAAGAAGGATTCACGGTCCTGGGCCACGGCGTAACCGTCGGCGCGGGCCCGTTGGTGCGAGCCCTCGCGCCCCCACACCAGCACCTTCATGCCGAAGGCCTTGCCGTAACCGGCGACCACGGCGCCGATGCGCCCGTAGCCGTAAATGCCCAGCGTCCTGCCGCGCAGGCCGAGGCCGACGGTGGACTGCCAGCGCCCTGCCTTCAGGGCCACCGCCTCCTGCGGAATATGACGCAATGCGGCAATGATCAGGCCCCAGGTCAGTTCCGCGGTTGCATACGACGGCTGCCCCGGATGCAGGCTGGTGCACAACAGCACGCCGTGACGGGTGCAGGCCTCGAGGTCGATGTGCGGGTACACGCTGTGGTGGCTGATCAGCTTCAGCTTCGGCAGCCGCGCGATCAGGGCGCCCGGGATCGGCGTGCGTTCCCGTATCAATACCAGCGCCTCGGTGTCCTTCAGGCGTTCGGCCAGAACATCGACATCCTTGCTGTGGTCGTTCCAGATCCGGACATCATGGCCCTTCAGCTTGCCGAAGCAGTCGAGGGTGCGAATGACATCCTGATAGTCGTCGAGGATGGAGATGTTCACGGGGACAGGGCTCTCAAGGTGCGGGTATATTACAAGTGTTTGTTTTTATTGAATTATTTCAATCCAGCCAGCCGGCAGCACGCTGCTGCTGCAACACCTCGTCGACAATCTCCGGCGCGCGCCCGACATAAGTGGTCGGATCCAGCACCGCTTTCACCTCGGCCAGCGTCATCGCCTGCTTGACCCGCGGATTCTGCAGCAGCGCATCCTCAAAGGAGATGCCGTTCTCGATGCCGTGCATCGAGGCCTCGTATACCAGGTCATGCGCAGTCTGCTTGCCGACTTTTTCGGACAGCGCGAACATCACGCGCTCCGAGAGCAGGAAGCCGCCGAGACTGTCGAGGTTGCGGCGCATGCCGGCAACGTCGACATGCAGGTCGGTGAGCACATATTTCATGATCGACAGCATGCCGCCGACAATCAGGCATGATTCCGGCACGGCCTTCCATTCACCGCGCCACGCCGAGCCGTCGCGCTCGTGCTCGATCAGCATCGACTCCAGCATGTAGGCCACGTTGTAGCGCACCGCGCGGCTGGCGCCGACCACCGCCTCGCAGCTCGACGGATTGCGCTTGTGCGGCATGGTCGAGGAACCGACCTTGCCGGCGCTGAACGGCTCATAGAGTTCGCCGATCTCTGTGTGTTCGAGGATGATGATCTCGTTGGCGATCTTCGCCAGCGTCGCGCTGATCAGCCCCAGCGTGTTGACGTATTCGGCGAAGCGGTCGCGCGCCGGCTGCCAGTTGATGTCGGCAACGCCGAGTCCCAGCCGCTTCATCACGCCCTGCTCCAGCGCCTTGGCCTTCGGCCCGAACGAGGCCTGGGTGCCGACCGCGCCGACCATGCCGCCGACGAACACCCGAGGCTCCAGCTGGCGCATGCGCTCGTAGTGGCGGCCCATTTCCGACAGCCAGATCGCGGCCTTGTGGCCGAAGGTGATCGGCAGCGCCTGCACGCCGTGCGAACGGCCGACCATCGGCGTGTCGCGATGTTCCACGCACAACTTGACCAGCGCATTGCCGATGGCCTTGATGTCGCGCAGGTAGAGGGCATGCGCATCCCTGATCTGCAGCATCACCGCGGTGTCGAGCACGTCCTGGGTCGTCGGCCCGAAATGGATGTATTCGCCGTGGTCGCCCTTGCACAGCTGCTGCACCGCCTTCACCGCGGGCACCAGCGGATGCTTGATGCGGCGGATTTCGGCCGCCACGGCATCGGCGTCGATTTTCGAGATGCTGCAATTGGCGGCGATGTCGGCCGCGGCCGCCTTCGGAATGATCCCCAGCTCGCCCTGCTCCAGGGCAAATGCCGCCTCGAAGTCGTACCACTTCTGCAGGCGGTTGCGGTCGTTGAATATGTTGCGGAACTCCTCGGTGCTCCACAGATGCTGGATCAGGATGTCGTCAAATACGCCGGAAGCCATTTCGTTTCCTTGAAAGTATGTTGGGTGTGAAGTGACCGCAGCCGGACGGCTCAGGCCGCCAGCGCGCGGTTGGCCGGCATCCGCATGAACGATTCCATCGCGTGCCAGAACTTGTGGCGGTTGATGCCCAGCGTCGCCGCATGCGCAAGCCCGGACACGAACACGAACTGCTTGTCCTTGCTCGGCAGCCTGCCGAAAAAATCCAGCAGGTCGGGCTCGGCGGCAATGCCGTCGTATTCGCCGCGGATGATGCACACCGGGCAGTCGATTTTCGCGGGATCGATCACCGGCAGGTTGGCGCACATGTCGAGATAGGTGCCGTTGGGCACCGAGTCTCCCAGCGCCAGCTCGGCTTCGGCCAGCGCGTCTGCCGCAATCATCTCGGAAGTGCCCGGCTTGTCTCGGGTGAACATGCTGTGCACGAAGGCGCGGTCGACCTTGCGCCGCGGATTGGCGCGATACTCGTCGACCTTCTCGCGGCGCTTGGCCAGCGTCGGGGAACCGGCGCCGGTGTAGACCAGTGCCGACACCATCAGCCGCCTGACGCGGCCCGGATTGAGCTGCGCATAGAGTGCAGCGCGCAGCGCGCCGGAGGAACCGCCGTACATGAACACGCTGTCCGCAGCGGTTTCGCGGCGGACGATGTCCATCGCTGCCGCGAGGTCCTGCGCACCGGATGCGATGCCGGAATGGCTGTCGGTGCGGTCGGAGCGGCCGTAGCCTTCATGGTCCATGGTCCACACGTCGTAACCAAGGCCGGCGAAATGATCCATCAGCGAATAGTCGCTGCGCCCGGGTACGCTTAGATCAAAGCTGTTGCGGCCCGAGGCCGAGGAACCGTGCACCAGGAACAGCACCGGTGCCCCCGGCACCGCGCCTGCGGCGAATTTGCGGTAGATGTACAGCCTGACGCTGCCCGCCTGCGTTTGTTTCTGCGCCCAGTATTCGGCGCTCCTGATCTCAGACATGCACTGCTCCGGTGATTGTTCGGATTTTTCGGCGAGCGGCGATTATCGCACTGCGGGCAGGGCCGTCACAGCACGGTCCGGATGCTGGTCGCCGTGTAGAATCGGCGCATCTTCATCCACGGAGCGGACCATGACCGCAACCGCCTCGAAAATCACCAGCCTCGCCGAACTCGCCGCGCGCATCCCCGACGGCGCGGCCCTCGGCCTCGGCGGCGTGTTCCTGCATCGCGGGCCCTTTGCGCTGGTGCGCGAACTGGCGCGCCAGGGCCGCCGCAACCTCGAAATCATCAAGCCGTCGCCCGGCTACGACCTCGACCTGCTGTGCCGCGCCGGCTGCGTGGCAAAGGTGCGCGCAGGCATCGTCGCCATGGAAGGCAACTTCGGGCTCGCGCGCTGGTATCGCAGGGCGATCGAGCGCAAGGAGGCTCACCTCGAAGAGCATGCCTGAATGACACTGGTTGCGGGGCTGCGTGCAGCCTCCTACGGGATTCCCTTCCAGCCGGTTGCCGGCGTGCACGGCAGCGAGCTTCCGCGCGTCAATCAATGGCAGACGCTGCGCGATCCCTACGGCTCGGGGCAGGACGTCTACGTGATCCCGGCAATCCGTCCCGACATCGCGGTGATCCACGCGGCAGAGGTCGATGAACAGGGCAACGCCCGGATCTATGGTTCGCCGTTCTGGGACCATCCGCTGACCCGTGCCGCAAAGCGAGTACTGGTGACCGCCGAAAAACTGGTGCCCACCGACCGCCTGCGCGAACAGCCGGAACTGACGCTGGTGCCGGGCTTCATGGTTGAAGCCGCCGCGGTGGTGCCGCGCGGCGGCTGGCCCGGCTCCATGCATCCCGATTACGAAATCGACTATCCGGCGGTCGGGGCCTACATGGAAGACACGCCGGGCGTGCTCGAGCGTCACCTCGCCGCGGCGCCGGAGGCCGCGCAAGGCGCTGCAACCGCCGGCCGCTGAGCGGACGCAGCGCGTGGCCCTGATCCGCAGTTTTGCGCCGGTCGCCGACAAAACGGCGCGCGTGCTGGTCCTCGGCAGCATGCCCGGCGTCGAATCGCTGCGCGCCGGGCAGTATTACGCGCATCCGCGCAACGCCTTCTGGCGCATCATGGGCGATCTGGTCGGCGCGTCTCCCGAGTTGCCTTATGCCGCGCGCACGCGAAAACTGCGGCAGGCCGGCATCGCGCTCTGGGATGTGCTCGCGGCCTGCGCGCGCGAAGGCAGCCTCGATGCCGCGATCGAAGAACAATCGATCATCGCCAATGACCTGGCGTCCTTTTTCGCGCAGCACCGCCTCATCACGCATGTCTATTTCAACGGCGCCACCGCGGAACGCTGTTTCCGTGTGCATGTGCAGCCGGCGCTGGAAGCCGGCGCACTGAAACTGCAGCGCCTGCCATCGACCAGCCCGGCACACGCCGCGCGCTCTTACGCCGACAAACTGCGGGCCTGGCAGGTCATGCTCACACCGCTCACTCGTGACTTTCATTGAAATAAACAATAAAAACAAATACTTATGAGACCCCTGTTGCTCGCCATGCTCAGTGCGCTGTGTTTCGGCGCCGGCATGGTCACGGCGCGAGTCGGCCTGCGCCATCTCGATGCGCGCTCCGGGGCGGCGCTCAGCATTCCCACCGCGACCGTGCTGTTCGTCATTGCGGCGCCTTTCACCATCGAACTTTCAGCATTCAACCTCGCTGCCACGCTGGTGTTCGCCGCCGTCGGCCTGTTCTACCCGGCGCTGGTCACCCTGCTGACTTTTCGTTCCAACGAAGAACTCGGCCCCACGGTCACCAGCGCCATCTCGGGCACTGCACCGCTGTTCGCGATGTTCGCCGCGGCACTGTTGCTGGGCGAGCACATCCCGCCGCAAGCCGCCGCTGCCGCAGCCGGCGTCGCCATCGGCGTCGCCCTGCTGTCATGGCGGCCCGGCACGACGCACGCCCGCATTGCCGGCAAGGCGCTGGTCTGGCCTGTTGCCGGCGCCTTCGTGCGCGGCGTCGCCCAGGCCGGTGCCAAAGCCGGGCTGCTGCTATGGGGCAACCCCTTCGCGGCCAGCGTAATCGGCTATCTGGTGTCGTCCACGGCAGTGATCGGCGCGGAGCGCCTGCGCAGAGGCGGGCGCAAGGCGGTCAACCGCCAGGGGCTGCTGTGGTTCGCCGCCACCGGCGCTGTCAACGGCGGCGCGATGGTGCTGATGTATTCCGCGCTGGCGCTGGCACCGGTGTCGACGGTGGCGCCGGTCATCGCCGCCTACCCCCTGGTCACCGCGCTGGCCAGCGCGCTTTTCCTGCGCAGCGAAAAAATCAGCGCCACGATCATCACCGGCACCGTCATCACCGTCGCCGCGATCGTTTATCTCGCCGCTTCCCGCACGAACTGAACCACCACGCCGGATATACTGCACCATGGACTGGACCCCGTTCTCCTTCATCGTCGTCAACCTCGCCCGCCAGATCCGCGCCGGCGAAATCACTTTCAGCGGCGTCAACTCGACGCTGCCGATGATTGCCTGCCTGCTGGCCAAGCGCGCCTATGATTTCGATTTCACGTACATCAATGTTGCGGGCGGCGTCGAACCGCAACCGCTGAGCGTGCCGCTGTCGAGCAGCGATCCCGCCATCGTCCACGGCTCGCCGGCCATATTTGCCAACCAGGATTTCTACGACCTGTGCGCGCGCGGCGGCCTCGACCTGGTCTATCTCGGCTGCGCGCAGATCGATGCCGAGGGCCGCACCAACGTGTCGGCGATCGGTTCCTGGGAAAACCCGAAGGTGCGCCTGCCCGGCGGCGGCGGTGCGGCGGTGATGCTGCCGACCGCCAAACGCGTCGTCACCTGGCGCAGCGACCACACGCCGCGCGCGCTTGTGGAAAAACTCGATTTCGTCACAGCCGCCGGCCACATGACCGCGCTGGTGACGCCGCTGGCGGTGTTCACACGGGAACCGCAGCCAGGCTCGCGCTTCCGGCTCGAGTGTTACAACCCGGCGTCGGACATCAAAACCATCGCAGCGAATACCGGATTCCGCTTCGACAGCGCCTGTGCGCAACCCGCAACGCCGATGACCGCACGCGAAGCCGAAGCGCTGCAGGCACTGGACCGCGACAGATCGTTCGCTGCCGCCGTCAACGGTTAGGAAGCCGACCCGGCGTGATAGGATAGCGCCTGCCACGCGCGACGGAATTCTCCGGGCCGGCGCGGGATCCGTTTCACCGCGTTTTTCACTGCATTGCATACACTGCCAATCCGGATGCTGCCGCTACAAGGTGTGCGAGTCGTCGAGTTCTGCCAGGTGCTGGCAGGACCGTTCGCGGGCTGCCTGCTCGCCGACATGGGTGCCGACGTGATCAAGGTGGAAGCGCCCGAGGGTGACCTGATGCGGCAATGGCCGCCGATCCTCGACGGCTACAGCCAGTATTTCGCATCGGTCAACCGCAACAAGCGTTCGGTGGTGCTCGACCTGAAGCAGGAGAGCGGCAAGGCTGCGGCAAGGCAGTTGGCGCTGTCCGCGGACATCCTGCTGGAAAACTTCCGCCCCGGCGTGATGGCGAAGTTCGGCCTCGATTACGCATCACTGGCGAAAGACCATCCCGGGCTGGTGTATTGCTCGGTGTCCGCCTTCGGCCAGACCGGACCGCGCGCCACCGAAGGCGGCTTCGACATGACCGTGCAGGCGATGAGCGGCGTGATGAGCGTCACCGGCGACAAGGACGGACGACCCGCCAAATGCGGCATCCCCATCGCCGACTTCTCCGCCGGACTTTATGCCGCGTTCAGCGTCACCGCATCACTGCACAAGGCGCGCGCCACCGGACAGGGCGACAATGTCGACGTGTCGATGCTCGGCGCCATGCTCGGCATCGCCAACCTGCAGACCAGCGAACTCTTCGGCACCGGCCGCGATCCGGTGCGCCTCGGTTCCGCGCATCCGATGAACGCGCCCTATGCCGCATTCTGCTGCCGCGACGGTTACTTCGCGCTCGCCGCCGGCACCAACAAGCTGTGGGAAGCCGCCTGCGAGGCCATCGGCAACACCATCCTGCCCCGCGATCCGCGTTTTGCGACGCCGACACTGCGCGCGCAGCACCAGGATGCGCTGCGCGAACTGCTGGAAGCGGAGTTCATCAAGTACGACGCCAGCGACCTGCTCTCGCGACTGAACGCGCGCGGCGTCCCCTGCGCGCCGCTCTACAACTACTCCCAGGTGCTGGCCGATCCCCAGGTCAGGCACATGGAATGGGTCGAGGACATCACCCTGCCCAACGGCACGCCGACCAGGACCGTGGTATCGCCGCAGCGCGTCTCCGGCCAGCGCCTCGGCGTGCGCCGCGCGCCGCCGGCACTGGGCGCGCACACCGAAGAGATCCTTTCCGAACTGAAGGCCCGATCATGAAAAACAGCCAGCGCTTCCGCCACTTCATCGCCGAATTCACCCGCCTCGTCGAAAAAAACGGCGACGACGAAAAAATCATGCACGAATCCGGCGGCAGGCTGCTCGCCGACCTGATCAAGCATGACGACTGGCTGCCCGAAGAAGCCGCGCAACCGCATCCGCAGTATTACCAGCAGTACCTGCTCTACTGTGACCCGCTGGAGCGCTTCTCGGTGGTCAGCTTCGTCTGGGGACCCGGGCAGAAAACGCCGGTGCACGATCACACCGTCTGGGGGCTGGTCGGCATGATGCGCGGCGCCGAGAATGCGCGCCGATTCACCCACACCAGGCCCGGACAGCCGATGGCGGCCAGCGAAACCGAACGCCTGCTCCCCGGGCAGGTCGACCGCGTGTCGCCCGCGGTCGGCGACATCCATGAAGTCTCCAATGCCCTGAGCGACAAGGCGTCGATCAGCATCCACGTCTACGGCGCCAACATCGGTGCGGTCAAACGCCATGTCTTCGACCCGGCCACCGGCGCCGACAAACCCTTCGTCTCGGGCTACTCGAGCCCGCAGATGCCGAATTTCTGGGACCGCTCGGCGGAAGTCCGCGCGACGATCACGCCCGCATCATGAGCGAAGCGCTGCTGCGCCGGCACGACAACCACGTCACCCGGCTCACGCTGAACCGTCCGGACAAGGCCAACGCGCTGTCGGCCGAACTGGTCGAGGCACTGATCGACGCCGTCGAATACGCCGCCACCGACGGCACGCGCCTGCTGGTGCTTGAAGGCAACGGCTCACATTTCTGCGCCGGCTTCGACTTCGGCGATCTGCAGGCGCAGAGCGAGGGCGACCTCGCGCTGCGCTTCATCCGCATCGAGACGCTGCTGCAGGCGCTGCACCACGCCCCCTATGACACGCAGGTTTTCGCGCACGGGCGGGTGTTCGGCGCCGGCGCCGACATCGTGGCCTGCTGTTCGCGGCGCATCGCGGCACCGGACACCGCCTTCCGCATGCCGGGGCTGCGCTTCGGCATCGTGCTTGGTACACGCCGCCTGGCCGAACGTGTCGGATCCGACAAGGCGCGCGAACTGCTGCGCACCACGCGCGGTTTCAGTGCCGACGAGGCGCTCGGCTGCGGTTTCCTGACCGCCGTCGCAGCCCGCGACCAGTGGCCCGCCATGCTCGCCGCCGCGCAGGCCGAAGCCGAGGCGCTCGCCCCCGCGGCGGCGGCAGCACTGAACAGGCGCACCCTCACGGACACCCGCGCCGAAGACATGGCCGAACTGGCACGCTCCGCGGCCACGCCGGGCCTGAAGGAACGCATCCGCCGCTTCCGCGAAGCCGGCAAATGAACACGCACCGAAACCAACGCACATTCACATCCAGCACACAGGAAAAACCATGAGCAACACGTTACCCGCCACCATGCGCGCCGTTGAAATCTCCGCCCCGGGCGGCCCCGAGGTACTGAAGCCGGTCGAACGCCCGGTTCCGGTACCCAAGGCCCATGAAGTCCTGGTGAAGGTGTTTGCCGCCGGCATCAACGGACCGGACATCATGCAGCGCAAGGGTCTGTATCCGGCGCCGGCCGGCGCCTCCGACCTGCCGGGGCTGGAAGTCTCAGGCGAAGTGGTCGCCAAAGGCTCCGCGGTGACCCGCTGGAATGCCGGCGACCGCATCGTCGGTCTGACCAACGGCGGCGGTTATGCCGAATATGTCACGATCGATGCCGAACACTGCCTGACCGTGCCCAAGGGCATCGGCATGGTCGATGCCGCAGGCCTGCCCGAAACCTTCTTCACGGTCTGGAGCAACGTCTTCATCGGCGCCGGCCTCAAGGCCGGCGAAACCTTCCTGGTGCACGGCGGCGCCGGCGGCATCGGCACCACCTGCATCCAGCTCGGCAAGGCTTTCGGCGCGAAAGTCATCGCCACCGACAGCCCGGCAGCGCGCTGCCAGGTCTGCAGGGACCTCGGTGCCGACCGCGTAATCGACTACAAGGCCGAGGATTTCGTCGAGGCGGTGCGCGCCGAGGGCGGCGCCAACGTGATCCTCGACATCGTCGGCGGCCCCAACATCGAAAAGAATTTCAAGGCCGCCAGCCATGACGCGCGCATCATCCAGCTCGCCTTCGCCGCCGGCTCCAAGGTGGAAATCAACCTGATGCCGGTGATGCTGAAGCGGCTGACCTACACCGGTTCGACCTTGCGCACGCGCCCGGACGCCTTCAAGGCACGCATCGCGCGGGAACTGGAAGCACAGGTGTGGCCGAAAATTGCTGACGGAAAAATCCGCGTGGTGACCCACAAGGCGCTGCCGCTGGCAGAAGCCGCGCAGGCCCACGCGCTGATGGAATCCAGCCAGCACACCGGCAAGATCCTGCTCCAGGTCATCTGAAACGGCTGCGGGCCGGGATATCCTGTGGCCGCAGCGCGGCACGCAGGGTCCGGAAACTTCAGGCCGCCTGCGCGAGATCAGGCAGGCTGCGGCGCAACCGGGAGACATCGCCGCTCGCAGCCACTTCAAGCGCGTAATCGATGTTTTTGCGCGCGGCGGTGAAATACAGGTTGTCGCCGCGAAAGTGGCTGGCGACATAACGGTACGCACCGCCAAGGTCATGTTCAAGGCGCCTGCGGGCGCCATTGAAGAAACCCGGCGTCTTGAAGATCAGGTCGGCGGGCGATGCGAACAGCACCTTTTCTTCGCCTGTTTCGTCCACCTGCCGGGCAATGCCGCCCAGCACAAACTCCGGATACAGCCGGTCGCGGCATTTTTCGAGGTAGCAGCGGTCGGCCATCTGCGCCAGGATGTCGGCACTGCCGAGCAGATTGCCGAGCATCCGGAACTCCTGCTCGACCTCGATGCTGTCCACCGGGATTTCATAGCCGGTGAAATGCACGATGCGCTGCGCCGGGGCGGCGAGCTCCTCAAGGCCGACATCGGGCAGGTACCAGGCCATGAAGGCCGCGCTGCGACCGACGTGGATCCTGGTGTATTCGGCGCCATGGCGCTTCTCGGTGTCGCCGATTCTGCGCAGATAGCCGATGTCGTGGAACAGCGCGGCAACGGTGCCCACCAGGAACTGGCGCTCATTCAGCACGCCGGGTCCGGTCGAACGCGCACAGCCGTCCATCAGCCGTGCCATTGCCAGCGTGACTTCGAGGATGTGCTGGACGTCGTGGTATTCGGTCTCGCAGGCATGATAACCGGGGAACTCGCCGCGATACAGCCGTCCGACATCGGCAAACACGCGCAGCACACCCGACGGAAACTCGTGCCGGTAGATGCGCTCATAAATCCGGGCGACCTCGAATGACACCGCCGCAAGATCGGTGGTGTCGACCTGGTTGGTCACGTCGTAGCGCGCGCGGCGATAATCCGTGGTTTCCGGCCCCTGCTTCATCGCGTGATATCCGGCCTCTGGGTTTTTCTTGTATCAGGTATAGTAACTGCAATTTTCAGGCACAAGCAACGCCGGCAGCGGGATTGCGCACTGCGAAAAATGCCTGCCTGACCTGACTGCCGAAGCCGGAGCGTCGCCGCCGGAAACTGTCCAACAAATCACGGTGTTCATGCCATGCACCCGCAAACTGTATATGCCAAGACGTCGAAGGGCGTCCTCGAGATCAAGAACAAGACGGTCAAGCTCGACCGCAACTCCGGCAATATTTTCCTTTCGGTGGACGGCAAATCCACCGTCGCCGAACTGGTCGCCAAAAGCAAGCTGGACGCCAAGACCGTGGAGGCCATACTGCTGGAGTTGACACAATCCGGTTACGTCAAGGTCTTCTCCTCCCCCGCCGAGAAACCTGCTGCGGCGAAACCTGCAACTTCCCCCGCCGCCGCGCCGGCAGCACGCGCACCCGCACCGCCGCCGGCAGACGACGGCGAGATGGATCTCGATTTCACCTCCCCCGAAGCCGTGGCCAAGGTCAACGCCGAAGCCGAAGCACGCAAACAGAAGGAGGAGGAAGCCAAGGCCCGCGCCCAGGCGGCGGCCAAAGCCGCGCTCGAAGCCAAGGCCCGCCAACAGGCCGAGGCCAAAGCCAGGGCCGAGGCGGAGGCGCGGGCGAAAACCGAAGCCGAAGCCAAGGCGAAGGCGGATGCCGCCGCAAAAGCCGCAGAAGCCGCGCGCGTGAAGGCTGAAGCCGAGGCCAAGGCTGCAGCCGATGCCCAGGCCAGGGCTGTGGCCGAAGCCCGGCTGAAGGTAGCCCAGGAGGCAACCGCCCGCGCAGCAGCGGAGGCCAAGGCACGCGCGGAAGCAGAGGCGCGCGCCAGAGCCGAAGCCGTCGCAAAGGCCAAGCTTGAAGCCAAGGCCAAGGCGGAAGCAGAGGCGCAGGAGAAAGCCGAACTGGAAGCCAACGCCCACGCCGCTGCCGAGACCAAGGCACGGGAAGCGCTCGAGGCGCAGATGAAGGCGATGTCTGAAGCCCTCGCCCGCGCGCAGGATGCCGCGAAGCGCGAGGCCGAGGCGCGGGTCCGGATGGAAGAGGAAATCAAGGCGCGCCTGGAATCGGAGCGCAAGGCGGTTGAGGAGGCGGAAGCACGCGCCAAGGCCGCGGAAACCGCAATCGCACAGGCCCGACAGATGGCCGAAGAAGCCGCTCGCGCGAAGGCCGCGGCGGAAGCCAAGGCTGCGACCCAGGGCGCGGATCCCGAAGCCATGGCCAAGGCTGCCGCAGCCATGAAGGCGCTCGAGGAGGCCAAGGCGCGCGCCCGCGCCGAAGCCGAAGCCCGTGTGGCTGCCGAAGCCAAGGCCAAGGCCGAGGCCGAGGCGCGGCTACGCGAGGAAGAACAGCGCAAGGTGGCCGAGGAAGCCGCGCAGAAGGCACGTGCCGAAGCCGATGCCCGCGCCAAGGCCGAACTGAAATCGCTGCAGGAACAGGCGCGGCAGGCCACGGTGGAAGCCGAAAACCGCGCCGAGCAGGAACGCCGGGCGCGCGAGGAAATGGAATCGAAGATCGCCGCCGAACGCCGCGCCCGCGAGGAGGCTGAAGCCAAGGTGGCGGCCGAACGCGAACTGCGCGAGGAAGCCATCCGCAAGGCCCAGGCCGAGGCCGAAGCCAAGGCGCGTGCCGAAGTCGAAGCCGCAATCGAGGTCGAGCGCAAGAAACGGGTCGAGGCCGAGACCAAGGCCGCCGCCGAAATCGCGGCGCGCACCGTGGCCGAACGCAAGGCGCGCGAAGAAGCGGAACGCCAGCTCGAAATCGCGCACCGCGCGCGAGAGGATGCCGAACGCCTTGCCCGCGAAGCCGCCGCCGGCGAAAGCGCGGAAGCGCGCAAGGCGCGGGAAGACGCCGAGGTCCGCGCCAAAATGGCGGAAGCCGCCGTGGCCAAGGCGCAGGCACAGGCCGAGGCCGAACGCCAGGCCCGCGCCCAGGCCGAGGAACGCGCAAAAACCGAAGCCGTCGCGCGCGTCATGCGCGAAACGGAATTGCGCGAAAGCGCCGAAAAAAACGTCAAGGCCCGCGTCGAAGAGGAACTGCGTGCCCGCGCCCGTGCAGAGGTGGAAGCCGATGCGCGCTACCGTGCCGAAGCCGAGGAGCGTGCGAAAGCCGCAGCGGCCGACCGCAAGCTGCGCATGGAATCCGAAGCGCGTGACGCGGCATCGAGCTTCAGGAGCGACACGAAACCGCGCAACCGTAGCGTGATCGCGGCAATCGTCGTGCTGGTGCTGCTGGCCTGCGGACTCGGCGCGCTGCAGCTGATGCCGATGACCGCGTACGTGCCGGCCGTGCAGCAGCTGATTTCACAGCGCTTCAACCAGCCGGTGCACATTTCCAACATGCGCTACACCGTCTATCCGGAGCAGCAACTCCGGCTGGAGAAGGTCAGCATCGGCAGCGTGCAGCAGATCAAGGCCGACCTGGTCACCATCCCGATGATGCCGTGGAACCTGCTGTCAGGATCCACGGACCTCGATACGGTGACCGCCGATACGATCGTCGTGGAACCCTCCGGCTTCGACCTGATGCCCGCGATGCTCAAGGCCGGCGACGGCAACGCCCTCAGGCTGCGTGAACTGCGCCTGAACGGCATCAAGGTCAACGGCATGCCCTTCGACATCCCGCTGTTCAATACCCAGGTCTCGTTCGGCGGCGGCGGCGACATCCAGAAGCTGCGGCTGAGCGACGGCAAGATCACGGTCAATGCCACACCCAAGGACAACGGGCTCGCCCTCAGCATCGAGGCGCGTGAATGGCAGCCGCCGGTCGGCCCCGCACTGCAGTTCTCCGATCTTTCCATCAGCGCCCAGTTCAACCGCCAGCAGGCCACGCTGAGTTCGATTGAGGGACGGCTTGGCGGCGGCCGCCTGAAAGGCGCGCTGAAGGCAACCTGGGGTGGCAGCATCGCCATCGAAGGGGAATTCAACCTGGAGAACGGCAGGCTGCAGGAACTGCTGCCTGCCTATACCCGCGACTTCTCGGCAAACGGGGCGCTGACCGCCAACGGCAGTTTCGCGCTGCAGGGCAAGACGCTGAAGACACTGTTCGACGCCACCACGGCCGAAGCCACGTTCAACATCGATGTTGGCGAACTGAGCAACGTCGACGTGGTGCGCGCGATCCAGTCCCCGTCCGCCGGCGGCACCCGTGGCGGCAAGACCAAGTTCGACACCCTCGCCGGCTCGGTCAGCGTCGAAAGCGGGCGCTACAGCTACAAGCAGCTGCAGCTCGCATCGGGGCCGCTGAACGGCACCGGTGTTCTGAATATCGGCGCAGACGGCACGATTGCCGGAAGGCTCAACGCCGAACTGGGATCGAAAGGGCTGGTCGTGGCCCGGGGCAACCTCAACATCACGGGCTCGGTCCGCGATCCGCTGCTGCGTCCCTGAGCGCCGTCATCGGCAACAAAAAGCCCGCACCGTACGGTGCGGGCTTTTTTTTCGGCCGCAGCCCGTTCAGGCCGCTGCGCGCAGGGCGGCAATGCGCTCGTCGAGCGGCGGATGCGACATGAACAGCTTCATGATCGCGCCGCCACCGGAGATGCCGAGGGCCGACATCTGCGCCGGCAGCGCGGTCTGCTCGTGGTTCATCTTCAAACGTTCCAGCGCGGCGATCATCTTCTGGCGGCCGGCCAGTTCGGCGCCGCCGGCATCGGCGCGGAATTCGCGCTGGCGGCTGAACCAGGCCACCACCATGCTCGCCAGCACGCCCAGCACCAGCTCGGCCACCAGCGTCGCGATGAAAAAGCCCGGGCCCTCGCCCTTCTCGTTCTTCAGCAGCACGCGGTCGACGAAGAAGCCGATCACGCGCGAAATGAAGATCACGAAGGTGTTGACCACGCCCTGGATCAGGGTCAGCGTCACCATGTCGCCGTTGGCAACGTGGCTCACCTCGTGGCCGAGCACGGCTTCCGCCTCTTCCTGGCTCATGTTGTTGAGCAGGCCGGTGCTGACCGCGACCAGCGCGTTGTTGCGGTTCCAGCCGGTGGCAAAGGCATTGACGTCGGGCGCGTCATAGATGCCGACTTCCGGCATGCCGATGCCGGCGCGTTCGGCCTGGCGGCGCACGGTGTCGACCAGCCAGCGCTCGGTCATGTTCGAAGGCACCTCAATGATGTGTACGCCCATCGAGGTCTTGGCCATCCATTTCGAAATGAACAACGAAATGAACGCACCGCCGAAACCGAACATCGCGGCGAACACCAGCAGGCCCGGCAGATTGAGCCCGGTTTCATTGGTCAGCGCGCGATCGATGCCCAGCAACTGCATGGTCACACTCAGCACCGCGAGGATCGCGAAGTTGGTGGCGATCAGCAGGAAAATGCGTTTCATAGGTTTGTTGGATCCCCAAAAGGTTGAAGACGGCCATTAGATGATGGCGGACGGCGCAAGTTCAAGTCCGACCCCGGCGCTCGGGATAAAATTCAAGTATTTGTTTTTATTGAATATTTTAATTACCGAACACGCAGGCGTAGCGATTCTAACCGGCTTGCCGCGTTCGCGGCAGGTTCAGCACCCGCGCCCCGGTGCCACCTGCAGCCAGAAAGTCACCGGTCCGTCATTGGTCAGCGTGACTTTCATGTCGGCGCCGAAACGTCCGGTCGCCACCTGCGGATGCAGGGCGCGCGCGCAGGCCACTGCGTGGTCGTACAACCGGCGCCCCTCTTCAGGCGGCGCCGCAGACGAGAAACTCGGCCTCAAGCCCTTGCGTGTATCCGCCGCCAGCGTGAACTGGGGCACCAGCAGAAGGCCGCCGCCAATGTCGCGCAGCGAACGGTTCATCTTGCCGGCGTCATCCGGAAATACGCGGTAATCCAGCAGCCGCCGGACCAGTTGCCCGGCTTCGGCTTCGGTATCGCCCGACTCCACGCCCAGCAGCACCAGCAGGCCGCGGCCGGTCTCGCCCACGGTGACGCCATCCACCACCACCTGCGCCGCGCTCACCCGCTGCAGCAATCCGATCATTGCACAGCTTCCACCGCCCTGCGCCCGGCCCGGCGGCCGGGGCGGAACTGGCGCGTGTCATCGTAATAGGCCGGATCCTCGTTGTCGCCGCACCAGCCGGGGACACCCAGCACCGGCAGTGGCGACAGCGCCTGCGTGGACGCCAGGACATCATGGTCCGCGAGCCGGGCGCAGAGCAGCGCATCGACCGCACGCAGCCTTTCGGCAGCCGGCAGCTTCAGCAGCACTCCGTCTACCTCGACCAGCAGCGCATGGCCGGTCATTCCGCGATAGGGGGCCAGCGCTTTTTCGCACAAGGCATGACCGAAAGGCAGGAACGCCATCCGCGCCCGCACCGCATCGCGCCGCTCCCAGAACAGCGGTTTCCAGCGAAACTCCCGGATCATCCGCAGCAGCCCGCTTTCGGACGACAGCACCACCACTCCGCTCTCGTCGAACAGCGTGAGCGCATCGCGCACCGGGCCGCGTCCGCCAGCAGGCGCCGCCGACCATGCCGCATGGTGGCGCGCATTGAGCGCGGACTTGGCACGCGGAAACGCCAGCCACGACAGCACGTTGAACAGGTCATGCCAGCTGCGTTCGCGGCATTCCAGTTCCCCGCGCTCGAAAACGCGGATCTCGTAAGGCATGTCGCCCCCGGGTGACACCAGCCGCACAGGCAGGCCCCGTGCAGTGTGCGCGCCGGCATGGTCGAGCAGCGCCTGCAATGCGGCGCGGTCGGGCCAGTCAGCCCCCTGCAGCGCGCAGGCCACGGGATGCAGCGCAGCGAACAACGGTGAACGTTTGGTGAATTCCGCGATCCATGGCTCCATGGCCGGAGTGTACGACGGCGCAGCGGTTTCCAGTAGAATCATGGAAAGACAATCGCGCCTTGACCGGTTCTTCGCCACCGCGACACAGCAGCAACCAACAACAAGATGACCGACACCACCGCATACCGCAGCACCGACAAAGGCAAGGCCGAAGTCGCGGCCAAACCCGGCGCGCTCAAGCCCGGCATGAAGGGCCTGCTCGCCGCCGTCGGCGCGAAAGCCACTGCCGAAAGCCTGCGCGCCAAATTCCCGAAAGCAGGCGACATTGCCGCCGCCCTTGCACAACTCGCCCGCGACGGCTACATCGAACCCATGCCCGCCGAAACGCCGAAGGCACCCGTCACGCAGGCGCCAAAACCGGCTGCTGCACAGCCGGCCCCGCCAGCCGCAAAACCTGCGGCAACAGCCGACGACAGTCCGCTGTCCCACCTGTTTGATGAAAAACCGAAGGAACCCACGCTGCAGCAGCGCAAGCAGGCAGAGGGCACGATCTCCGGCAAGCGCCGCCCGAAGGCGGGTTACCAGATCAGCATCATCAACCGCCCCGGCCGTCCGCTGGAGCCGCGCGGCGGCAACGGCCAGAAATACGTGATCATGGTGATCGACGGCAACGAAGTCGAGGCACTCGAAGCCGCACGCACCATGATGCAGGCCGGATTTGATGTGCGCGGCGCTGCAACCAAGGTGGAAATCGCGTCCGCGCTGGGCAAGAAACCCCTGCCCGACATGATCCTGATGGATGTCGACCTGCCTGATGCCGTCGGACTCGACCTGCTCGGCAAGCTGCGCGAACAGGCCGAACTGAAGGACACGCCGATCATCGTCGTCACCGGCCGTGCCGAGCGCGACGATGTCGTGGCCGCGCTCGCCTACGGCGCTTCGGGCTACCTCAACAAACCGGTCAAGCCCGATTTGCTGCTGCGCCACGTGAAAGACGCGCTCGGCCTGCCCTGAACGTTCCGGTTATTCCCGCAGCAGCCGGCGGATCTGCGGCAGCATCATCTCCGTCGCCGCACGCCCCTCCGCGATCGATTCTGCAGCGCGGTGATAGTCCATAGAACCGAGCTCGCCCAGCTGCGGCATGATCAGCGCGTCCGCCGGCTCGCCCGCGAGCCGGCTGCGCGTGATGCGCACCTGCATGATGTTGATGCTTTCGGCCATCACCTCCAGCAGGCCGGGCTCGCGCTGGGCGGCGCGGCTTTTCACATAGCGCCCGCCGCTGCTCGAGCCGAGGTCGACCGCGATCACGAAATCCGCGCCCATCGCGCGGCACAGCGACACCGGCACCGGATTGACCAGCGCGCCGTCCACCAGCAGCCGGCCCTCATGTTCCACCGGCGTGAACAGCCCCGGCAGCGCAATCGAAGCGCGCACCACGTCAGCAGCACGTCCCTCGCGCAGCCACACTTCGCGTCCGCTGCGCAGGTCGGTCGCCACCGCGCCGAAGGGCAGCTGCAATTCCTCGATCGAGGTCTCGAGCAGGTTGTCGCGCAGGTAGCCGATCAGCTTGGCACCCTTCAGGAAGCCGCCGTTGAAACTGAGATCGAAAAAACCCAGCACCTTGCGCCAGGTCAGACCGAGAACCCAGTCCTCCAGCGCGTCTAGTCCGCCATTGGCATAGACCGCGCCGACCAGCGCGCCGATCGACGCGCCGCAAACGATCTGCGGCCGGATGCCCGCCTGCTCCAGCGCACGCAGCACGCCGATGTGCGCCCAGCCGCGCGCGGAACCCGCGCCGAGCACCACGCCGATCTTCAGGTCTTTTTTCATTGCAAAATTATTTCAATTAAAACAAGTAGATACGAACTATACACTGGGCGTCGCGATCAGCCCAGCCACTGCAACGGTGGCTCATCGAGCGCCGCGGCCTGCTCGCGTAACGCGAGAATGTGATCCTGCCAGTAACGCTGGGTGTTGAAAAACGGAAAACTCGCCGGGAAAGCCGGATCGTCCCAGCGCCGCGCCAGCCAGCCCGCGTAATGCACGATGCGCAGCGTGCGCAACGCCTCGATCAGCATCAGCTCGGCCGGATCGAACTCACGGAACTCGCAGTAGCCGTCGAGCAGGTGCAATAGCTGCGCCTGCTGCAACTTGCGCTCGCCCGACAGGCACATCCACAGGTCCTGCACCGCCGGGCCCATGCGCGCGTCATCGAGATCGACAAAATGCGGGCCCTCGTCGGTCCACAGCACATTGCCGGCATGGCAGTCGCCGTGCAGGCGGATATTGCGAACCGCGCCCGCGTCTGCCCAGCGCCGCTCGATGCGCTCCACCACATCCTCGGCGACGCTGGCATAGGTGTCGTACAGATCATCCGGTACAAAATCGGTATCGAGCACGAACTGCACCGGCTCGTAGGCGAAGGATTCGATGTCCAGCGTCGGACGATGTTCAAAGGGTTTGGTCTGACCCACCGCATGAATGCGTGCAATGAAGCGCCCCATCCACTGCAGCGTCTCCGGATCATCCAGCTCCGGCGTGCGCCCGCCGCGACGCGGCGTCAGCGCGAACTGGAAACCGCCATGTTCGTGCAAGGTGCGGCCGTTGAACACCAGCGGCGCGACTACCGGCAGTTCACGTGCGGCGAGTTCCGTGGCGAAATCCTGCTCTTCCTGGATCGCCTCGGTCGTCCAGCGCTGCGGACGGTAGAACTTGGCGACGACCGATTGCCCGTCATCCAGCCACACCTGATACACGCGGTTTTCGTAACTGTTGAGCGCCTGCAGCCGGCCATCGCAGCGCAGGCCGCAGCAGGATTCGATGGCGTCGAGTATGAGTTCGGGATTCAGTGCGGCATAGGGTTTCATGGCGCGCACTGTAGCAGTTTTGGGTTTGCCGACTGAAGAAGACCTGAATCTTTTGCGCGGCGGATATGGCGCAGCAAAAAGTTCACATGCGGCGGATTGCGCCACTACGTAACTTATGAGATCTACCGCGCTAGCGGGTCACCTTCTTAGAACCTGGATATGTTCCAACTGCCACCCAACCAATATCGACAGTAGCGCCAAGCTGATGAATGCAGTTAGAAAGTAGCCATTTATCTTCTTGTATATTGATTCATTAGGTCTTCGATCGAAATGATCTGCGACAACGCTGATTGCGCTTGACGCGATGGCGAGAATAGATAGCGCCCCCAGCAAAGAGGAGAAGAAGCCACTCACTTCGATATACGTATGAGAACCTTTACCGAAAGAGAAAATTGCACGCTCATCTTTCAAGAAGCTCCATGCGAGCCAAAGCCCCACTATTGAAAGGAACACCGATCTTACTAACTCGTTAATTGGCACAATATTGGAACCATCAGCACGTCTAGTTGGATCTCTTGGCTTATCGAATTGTGCTGGAGCTACTAGCGGATAATTTTCAGGATGCAGTTCGTATCTTCGCTTGCGTTCTTCTATTTCGTATGCATTCACCTCATCGGGGCAACCACAGCGAGCGCAACGATAGGTTTCCGCTTCATTCCGGCAATCGCAAACATGGCAGCGCCAAATGTAGTTCGGCATGATAGCTAACGTGGATTGGTTAACATTTTTTGCGCCACATCTACGACTAAAGGTACCGGAGTCGATTCAAACTGGCGCCAACTCTGAAACCGCTTTCAACCGGTTACCCATCGCCCGCTCCGCCAGCTTCAGATCATAGGTCGCCTGCAGGTTGAGCCAATATTGCGGCGACTGTGCAAAGGCACGTCCAAAAAGCAAAGCCATCTCGGCTGTCACCGGCCTGCTGCATTTAACGATATTAGAGATGCGCTTTGAGGGAATTCCAAGTCTGCGCGCAAATGCTGCTTGAGTGAGTTTGCGCTCATCAAGGATTTCTCGAAGGAAGTGGCCGGGATGGATGGGTAATGAGCGGTTTATATGCATGTTTTACTTAAATTCAATAAAAACAATTACTTATAGTGTAATTTTACTTACCCCTCACCCCAACCCTCTCCCCGCATGCGGGGCGAGGGGGTTATTGGTCTGTCGATCTGGCGATCAATGCTTAGCTGGCTCCCGCCCCAATCCCTCCAGCATCCTTCCCGCCACAAACACCGACCCGCCCGTCAAACGCTCCGGCAGGACCTGCTGCAGCACCGTCACCGACGGCACACGGCATTCGGTCAGCAGAGTCTGAAACAGCTGCGAGACCTCAACCGCATCATCCTGCGGCTGCAGCGGCCAGGCAAACCCTTCGAACAGCGACTCATCGAACGGCGTGCTGAGGCTCAGCCGCAGTTCGCCGGCACCGCTGTCGAGTTTGTGTGCCGACAACACGGCTTCGGGATCGCCGACGGCCATGCGGAATTTGCGCAGCGTGTTGCCGAGGAACAGGCTCAACGCGGCTTCCAACTGGGCGCGGCGGCCGGCGTGGGCCGCAGTGAGCAACGGCTGCGGCGGGCGCGGCATCGGCAGGATTTCGAGACCGGACTGGGCGAGCTGGCGTGCGAGCTCCTTGGTCATCGCCATGCCCCAGGTGCCGATATTGGACGCCGACTCCAGAAAAGACGGCAGGTGCTGCGGCGTGATGCCGGCGCCGGTAATGAACCGCAGATGCACCTGCTCGCGACTGCCGGCGACCCTGATCGGCTCCGGCTGCAGCGCATCCAGCGGCGCGCGCTGCGACGGATCAGCGGCGGCGCGCCACAGCGCCGACGGCGACAGCGCATCCAGCGCTTCGGCGCTGACCAGCGCATTGCCGAGGCCGAAATTGCGGGTGACGCCGACCGCACCATGTTGCTCCAGCAGGCCGCGCAACACATGCACTTCCGGCAAGGCGCCGGGGACGGTGGCCGGTTTGCGGCTTCCGGCGACGATCACCAGCGGAATCGCAAAAAAGCGCAGGCCGACACTGTCGCCGTCGCCGTCGCCGTCCAGCGCCGTGGCGAGCAGGCGCGCGACACGCTGTGCGCGGCCCGGCGGC
>VFQT010002001.1_pt1 | contig 22286 bp, 8 predicted proteins | sample 3512381 | NCBI WGS metagenome assembly VFQT01 (sample SAMN10412376, study PRJNA504923) | tailings metagenome | isolation source: Relicate 2 Philex TSF3 active mining site | place: Philippines: Tuba, Benguet | collected 2017-08-29
TTGAAGGTGGTCCCGCTGTAGTTCTCGTAGAGGCTGTTGGATGTCGGATAGTATGGACTTTTATGATCCGGTAGTCCCTTGGTCCGGATGGTGATCCAGGTGCCGTCTGAAGTGATGCTGGTGGCTCCATAGATCTTTTTATAGACCTCAGGTACGGTGGTATCTGTTGGGGTGACGGGGGTGGTTTCCTCCTTTTTTGCGCAGGATATGGTCCATATCATGATCATCAACAGGATGTTCGTCATTTTCATGTGTATGAAGTTGGTGCCGGGTTGTTTGTGGATGGACTATTGCCTGCGCTTTTGGTTTAATGGATGCTGACGTTTTTATGTGAGAACTTTTGAGAAGTATCGAACGTATGCAACAATGATTCAGGACGACTGCCTGATGATGAGTTTCCCGGCGATCCGCTTTTCCACGGCATCCCGGTTTCCGCTGATCAGTTGTTCCAGGATCACGCGGGCGGCTTCCTCACCGATCTCCCGGGTGCGTACGTCATAGGTCGTGAGTTGCGGCTCCACGATCTCTCCGGTGTATTCGTTGCCGAAGCCTACCACCCGGATCTGTCTGGGGATCTTGATCTTCTTTTTCTTGAGGTGACCGATGATCTGGACGGCGCTCTTGTCGGATATCGAGAAGATCGCATCGATGGCCGGGGTGAGTTTCAGCCAGTGATCAACCGTCCTGGTGACCTTCTCATGGCTGAAATCCACGTGGCCCAGCAGTTTCCGGTCATGGCCAAAGCCGTGTTTATCCAGGGCCTGCATATATCCCTTTAATCTTTTCTGGGTGATCGAGAGGTTTTTGGGACCTAGGAGCAGGGCGATCCTTTTACAGCCCCTGGCGATGAGGTGTTCGGTCATGGCTTCTGCCCCTGCTTCGTCATCCGCATGGATCCTGGAGATGGCGAGATCTTCCGCCACCCGGTAGAACTGGACGATCGGAATGCGTTTGTTCATTTGCATCCGCAGGTGCTCGAAGGTGTCGGTGTGCAGGGTATGGCAGATGAGCAGGCCGTCGATCATGTTGTTCATGAGCGCCTGTATGTTGGCGATCTCGGTATTGTGATCCTCATCCGACTGGCAGATGACGACCCGATAGCCTGAGCGGGCACATACCTGCTGGATCCCGCTGAGCATCGAGGAAAAGAAGGTGGTGTTGAGGTTGGGGATGATGACGCCGATGGTGTGTGTGCTTCGGTTCACCAGGCTTTGGGCCAGCATGTTGGGCTGGTAGTTCATCTCATCCGCGAGGGTCTTGATATAGGCCCTTGTTTGTGCGCTGATGTCGGGGTGATCGTGCAGTGCCCTGGAGACCGTCGCGATGGACACCCCTGCTGCCTGGGCGATGTCCCGAAGCGAGGTCGGTCCTGAATCTTTCGTCACGGACTCCCTGCCCCGCTTGCGGGCTGTGGGGATCACGAAATGGTAGTCGCAGTCCTTACAGTAATACCGCTGCTTGTTGCGTACGATCCCGGATTTCAAAATGCGTTCCGGCTGCTGACATTTCGGACATTTAACCCTTGGCATCGGAAATAATTTATCTATCTATCTTAAACGTTTGCGTCATGGTTTACGATAGTTTATGATCCTGCGAGGATACGAACCAAATTGGTGATTATCAAATTCTGGTCTACTTTCCACAGGATATAAATCAAAGCCGATCTATGTTGGTGGATAAAGGTCAGGGATCCCGTGAATTAAAGTTGGAATCGATCTCCGTCGATGTGGTCGTAGTGGGGGGAGGATTGTCCGGAGTGAGTGCTGCCCTGGCTGCGGCTCGTTCCGGCGCGTCTGTAGTATTGGTTCAGGATCGTCCGGTACTCGGAGGAAACGCTTCGAGTGAGGTTCGGCTATGGGTGCTTGGCGCCACCTCGCATATGGGTAACAACAACCGGTGGGCCCGGGAGGGTGGCATCCTTGATGAGATCCTGATCGAAAATCTTTACAGGAATCGGGAAGGCAATCCATTGATACTGGATACGATCCTGCTGGAGAAGGTATATGCGGAAGATAATATAAGACTCCTGCTCAATACCTGTGTGCATGAGGTCCAGATGGAAGATGAGCAGCAGGTAGGCTCGGTGATGGCCTTCTGTTCGCAGAACCAGACGCGATATTCCTTGCAGGGGGCGCAGTTCGTGGACGCGTCGGGAGACGGCATCCTGGGATTCCTGGCCGGCGCTGCATTCAGGATGGGTGCGGAGTCCAGGGAAGAGTTCGGAGAGCCCTTCGCTCCTTCTTCAGAATACGGAGAACTGTTGGGGCATTCCATTTATTTTTATACGAAGGATGCCGGCGTGCCGGTGCGTTATCATGCGCCCTCCTTCGCTCTCCAGGATATCACGACGATCCCGAGGTTTCGGTCCTTCAATGCGAAGGATCATGGTTGTAAGCTCTGGTGGATCGAATACGGCGGACGGCTCGATACGATCCACGACAGCGAGCGGATCAAATGGGAGTTGTGGAGGATCGTTTATGGTGTGTGGCATCATATCAAGAATTCCGGACAATTTCCGGAGGCGGAGACGCTGACGCTGGAATGGGTTGGAACCATCCCCGGCAAGCGGGAGAGCAGAAGATTTGAGGGCGATTACATGCTGCGCCAGCAGGACGTTGTCGAGCAACGCGTCCACGAGGATGTGGTGGCGTTTGGCGGGTGGAGCATCGACCTGCACCCCGGCGACGGTGTGTATAGTCCGCTGCCGGGCTGCAATCAATGGCACAGCAAAGGCATTTATGGTATTCCTTACCGATGCCTCTACAGCCGGAATATCTCTAATTTATTTATGGCAGGCCGGCTGATCAGCGCCTCACATGTTGCCTTCGGATCAACCAGGGTCATGGCCACCGGTTCAGCCGTAGGGCAGGCCGTGGGAACGGCTGCCGCCATCTGTGTCCGGGAAGGTCTGATGCCGCGGGATCTGCTGGATGCGTCACGGATGAGCAGGTTACAGCAAAGTCTGCTGCAGTCGGGTGTTTTTCTCCCGGGGGTTCGCAGGAACGACAAGGATGACATATCAGCATCCGCACGATTGCAGGCATCTTCGAGCCTGACCTTCACCGGATTTCCGCAGGATGGCGACTGGCAGGTGCTGGATTGTTCTGTGGCACAGATGGTGCCTGTACATGCAGGACGTTTCCCCGGGGTGACCTTTGAGCTTCAGACTTCGGCAGATACGGACCTCACCGTACAATGGAGGATGAGTGATCGCCCAGATAACCAGACGCCGGAGATCATCCTCCATGAACAGGCCTTCAGTCTGAAGGCGGGGGTGTGTCAACTCTTTTTTGAATGCAACCTGACATTGCAGGACGATCGATACTTATATCTTGTCCTGCTCCGCAATGAATCGGTCAGTGTGCCGATCTCGAACATGCGTGTCAGCGGGATCCTCTCCCTGTACAATCACATCAATGTTGCCGTGTCGAATTACGGCCGGCAGTCGCCTCCTGAGGGTATCGGCTTCGATGCCTTCGAGTTCTGGTGTCCGCGCCGGCGACCCGGTGGCCGGAACCTTGCGATCACACTCAACAACGGCGTGCCGGTCTTTGGGTCGGAAAATCTGCGCAATGGAGTGGATCGGCCACATGTCATGCCCAATGCCTGGGTGGCAGATCCGGAAGACCCGTCTCCATTCATCCGGCTTGAGTGGGACGAACCACAACTGATCGGTTCGATCGAACTCTGTTTTGACAATGACTTCGATCATCCCCTGGAATCCGTACTGATGGGGCATCCTGAGGATCGCATGCCCTTCTGTGTGCATGACCTTACCGTTTCGGACGATCGGGGTAATGCCATCGCCTGCCTTCGTGATAATCACGAAACGGTGAGATATATTCATTTGACCGAGCCGGTGGAGACCCGGACACTCACCATTGCCCTGTCTCATCCCTCGGCGGATGTGCCTGCGGCCCTCTTCGCCGTGCGTTGTTTCAAACCCTGACACCCATGATGCAGTTGGATTTTATCGTGCTGGTCATCTTTGCCTTCATGATCTTTTTGATCGGCGCCGCCTTTACCCGGATGGGCAGCAAGAGCGGTCAGGCCTTTTTTGAAGCGGGCGGTGCCACTCCCTGGTGGATCAACGGTCTCTCGCTGTTCATCAGTTATTTCTCTGCCGGCACTTTCGTTGTCTGGGGATCGATCGCCTACCGGCATGGACTGGTGGCGAACACCATCCAGTTGACGATGTCGATCAGTGGATTGATCGTTGCGTTGTTCATTGCCCGCCGCTGGAAGCGGACGGGGGTGCGCACCGCTTCGGAATACATCGGCAAGCGATTCGGTACGGCCACGCAGCAGTTTTACACTTACCTCGTCTTGCTGCTGAGTCTGTTCTCCACGGCCTCTGTGCTCTATCCGGTAGGTCGCATGGTGCATGTGGCCACGCCCTTCTCGCTGGAAACCTGCATCATCATCATCGGACTGATCATCGTCCTGTACACTGCGGCAGGTGGTCTATGGGCCGTACTGGTGACGGATGTCGTGCAGTTCGTCATCCTGACCGCTTCCGTGATCATCGTCATCCCCATCGCCTTTTCTGCGATCGGAGGCCCGGCCAGACTGGTGTCTGACACGCCTGTTGGTTTTTTCGATCTGTTCAACGAAGAATACACGCTGCCCTTCATGCTGGCCTTTATCCTCTACCAGACCGTGTACATCGGCGGTAACTGGAGTTATGTGCAGCGATACACCAGCGTACGCGATGAAAATGGCTCGGCGCGTGTTGCCTGGCTGTTCACCATGCTGTACCTGGTCAGTCCCTTCATCTGGATGATCCCGCCGATGATCTACCGGGTCCTGAATCCTGACCTGAACGGACTGGGTGTAGAAGGGGCGTACATGATGCTGTGTAAGCAGGTGTTACCGCCCGGCCTCATTGGCCTGGTGCTTGCAGGCATGATATCGGCAACTTCGAGTAAGGCGAACACCACCATCAACCTGGCCGCTACGGTGTTTGCGACCGATCTGTATCGCAACGCTTTACGGAGAACGGCGGGTGACCGTGAACTGATCTTAATGGCGAGGTTGTTCACCCTGATCTTCGGTGCAGCGACCGTCGGACTGGCGCTGTGGATCCCCAAACTGGGTGGCATCGTGGATTTTGTGCTCAGTGTGGCTTCCATCGCCGGTGGTGCGCTCTTCGCCCCGATCATCTGGAGTCTTTTTTCTCCCCGGCAGACGGCCCGATCGGTGGTGACCGTCACCGTGACTACGCTATTATTGAACCTGGGACTGAAATTCCTGTTGCCGATGATCTGGTCCATCAGTCTGTCGAGAACCTTCGAAACCGTGATCGGTCAGTGTACCCCCTTGCTGATGCTGACTGCATTTGAATGGTACTACCAGCATCGCAAAATCGAAACAAATATAAATTCAGGGTATACATCACCATTAGTATCTGATGAAACTCCGGAGTCTTATGACGCTGAAGCACAGAATCGATTCGGTATCCGGGTCATCGCACTCTCGATGGCCCTAACGGGTGCAGGCATTGTGGTATTGGGGATGCTGGCGGATCATTCAACGGCAGTCACGGCCTTCACGGGACTGGCGATCGTGCTTATCTCAATCTGGATCTGGCGAAAAACTTTGCCTATGAAAGCAACAATGATCGGACTTATATTTATTTCATTCGCTGCACAGGCGCAAAGACCGGCTGTTGCGTTGAAGCGTGTGCTGGTGAATCAGGCAGGGTATAATCTGTCGGAATCCAAGCGCTGCGTGGCCTGGGGTGCAGCCGACGGACAGGCCTTTCATATCAGAAACACCAAAGACGGGAAGATCGTGTACACCGGTCGCATCACTGCATCAGCCGGGGATTTCAGCGATTTTGATCCGGCGGTTTCGGGGTCCTATGTGATCGAAACCTCAGGGCATCAGTCTTCCGTTCCTTTTGAGATCCGCCCCTTTCACCTGGAGACGATCTCCTCGAAACTCGCCTATGACTTCTTCATGGATGTACGTGGTTCCACAGATCCGGTGCATTCCAATGAGGCCAAGGTATATGGCGGCGGACCTTCGCGTGACTGCGGTTCGTATACCCTCGAAACGGTTTTTGAGACGATGTTCTATGCCAGTAATCCTGCGCTTTTTGATCGCTGGAAGGATGAGATGGGCGGCGGGAAGATGCCCGACCTGATCGCCCTGATCCTCTGGCATGCCGAATTTGCTTATCATCATCATGCGTATGATGGACCCATAGGTAATCGCCATGGATGGCTGGGCTATGAAGGCACGCCGAAGATGAACTACGATTACTGGAACACCCTCGACCAGCTGGCAGCGGTGTGTGCGGCCTACCAAACTTTTCTCAAACCCTGGTTGCCGGAGGAACGTTACCGCGCCTATCGGAAACTGTGTCTGGAGAAATGGGAAGCGTATGAGCGTCACAAGGTCCTCCGGTACTGGACCTACAGCAATAAGTGGGTCGATGTTGGCTATCAGGAATTCAATGAGATGGGGCATGCTTTCGGTCAGTCTGTCTTCAGCAACCTGTTCATGTACATGACGGAGCTCGGTGAGCCTGGCGGAAAGCCGGAGAAGTTCCTCCGATATGCGCAGGAAAGTGCGGCTGATATCGTCCGGAACTGGGATTTCAACAATATCCGGCATATGTGGTGGATCCGAAACGCGGAGCACATCACGCCGCAGGCGCTGGCTTTTTTCCTGATGCAGTATCCCGACAAGGCACCGGCGGGCACCCGTGAAAAACTGAACGGCTGGATGGATCACATCCTTTCGCGCTCGCGCAATGCCTGGCAGTACCGAACCCACAGCGATGTGGAATGGGCGCATCCCAAGACGAAGGAGCTGGGAGGCCCGCCGGCACTGGGCGGCAGCCTGTTTGCGGCCGGACATGTGCTTGGCCGTCAGGATGGCAGGTCTGTGGCCTGGTCTCAAATTGATTTCACCTTTGGACTGAATCCGGTGGGTGCACATTTCAGCAATAAGAGCCAGGAACGGCTGGACATCAACGGTTACTGGCCCGGGATCGAAGAGGGCTGGCCAAAGGCGCATCCCAATGGATATGGCATGCTGGGCCGGGTACGTGGCACCCTCGACGGAACGCCCATGGATGCTGATTTTCCTAGGGTCACTGCGCGGAGTACGAATACCTCCGGGGAAAACGTAACCGACAAGATCGGTTTGGATGCCTATGCCACTGAAGGATGGGCCATCTCCAACCGGGGGTGGATGGCAACGCTTACTTTTTCGTCTCTGCATGCCACGGAGATCCAGTTCCAGGATCGCCGGGGGAAGAAGACGGAACAGGCCCGCTCCGGTCAGACGGTCCGCATCCGTCTGCGTGCGCCGCTCAATATTGAGCCCGGTAAACCCGACAGCGGGTGGGTGGAAATGAAGGCCCCTGACGGACGGATCAACAAGATCGCCGTGGTCGAAACCGGTGCGGATACCGGCCTGTTCGAGGCCTCGCTCCCGGTGGCCGGATCAGGTGTCTGGACGGCATCCTACGGATACTGGGGATTCAGGAAACAGACTTTGTTGAATGTAAAGTGAAGGTATGCTCATGCGAAACACCCTGACCGCCTGCATCATGGCGGTCTCCTGCTTTATGCCGGGCATCCGGGCCCTGGGCGGCACACCCGTCGCCGGTGAGGTCCGACAGCCGTTGCCGGCCATGTGGAAATTCCGGATCGATCCATATCAGCAGGGCGAATCCAATGGATGGCACAGGGCCACTTATGCAGATGACGCCTGGGATTCCATGGCGGTACCCGGCAACTGGGACCTGTCGAACGAATATGCCAATTACAAGGGAAAGGCCTGGTATCGCACCACTTTCCAGTCAGTGCCGCCCCCCGGGAAGCGGGTCATACTGGCCTTCGGAGAAGTGGGCAATGCCTATCGCGTCTTTCTGAATGATAAACTCATCGCCTCGGTGGATTGTGGTAACTACCCGGAGGAATTTGATATCACCTCCATGGTCAGGCCGGGTCAGCGTCACCAGCTGGCGGTGGAGGTTGACAATTCGCTGACGTACGGAGCTTACTGGGGCTGGGGAGGCCTCCGTCGTCCGGTGGAGCTTCATTACCGGCCTTCCGTGTATCTGTTGCGCCAGGCCGTCACGCCAGACATCGACCTGCAGCGGCATACCGCCCGGGTCCGTAGTGCCGTGACCCTCGGGAATGCTTCTGGCTCCGGGCAACGCATGGTCGTGGAACAGGAGATCCTGTATCGCCATCGTCGCATCGCATCCGCCTCCGGCACCATCGACATGGCCGGGCAGTCATCCCCATCGCTCATGCTCGACCTAAAGATCGACAGTGCCGCGGTGAAACTCTGGCATTTCGATCACCCTGAACTTTACACCAGCCGCATTACCCTGAAGTCTGGCGGAAAGGTGGTGCATGTGATAGAGGACAGGTTTGGCCTGCGGAAGATCGAGTTGTCCGGTCACCAGTTCCTGCTGAACGGTGAACCTGTCAGACTGACGGGCTTCAACTGGGTGGCGGATGACAGGGTCACGGGCAGCACGCTGCCGGCGTACCGGTTCCGCGAGGACATTGACCTGATGAAACAGGCCGGGGCCACGATGGCCAGGCTTTCGCACCGACCCCTGCCTTCGGATGTGATGGACTACCTCGACGAGAAAGGCATGCTCGTCATTGCCGAATTCAACATCTGGCCGCCGTTCATGAACGACCGGACGCCTGAAGGACGTCGATATGCCACTAAACTCATTCAACAGCAGTACAACCATCCAAGCATCGTTGGCTGGAGCATTGGCAACGAAAACGGATTTCTGCGCGAACATCCCGAAGTGAATGCCTACACCTCATCGCTGATCAAGTTCATCAAGGATCAGCTGGACAGTGTGCGGCTGGTGACCTATGTTTCGCATAGTTCCGACAATCAGGACAATGACCCGGCGCAGTTCGGAGATGTTCAACTGATCAACAAGTACGGAGGCTTTGTGTCTGCGGTGGATGCCCTCAACAAACGCTATCCCGGCCGACCGGTGTTCATGACGGAATACGGACAGAACGGGGTGAACCTGAAGAATGAAACGCCCAACCGGTCCACATTCCAGACGATGATGGTCGATGGGCTCAAACAGAAGGAACAGGTGTTCGGATATTCGATCTGGACCTTCAACGATTATCGCAGTAACTATCACACCCCCGATCCGGTCACCACTACGCCGGTGCATCAGAACCGTCCCTGGGGCGTGGTGGATGTGTACCGGAACCAGAAGAGGTCTTACGGTCAGATCCGGAAGTTCTTTGCGCCGGTCGCGGCTCTGAATGTCCGTTACACGGGAGACAGCGCGCAGGTGGACATCCTCCCGAGGGGACGGCTGGATATTCCATCCTTTACCCTGAACGGCTACCGCCTGCGGGTGGAATGCCGGAAGGATGAGCGGTCAGTGTATCCGGTGCGCGAACTGCCGCTCCCCCGCATCACTCCCGGAGACGAAACCCTGTCGCGGGTGATCGGCGGATTGTCACCGGATGCCCGCTGGTACCGGTTTTCGCTGATATCTCCGACGGGCTATCGGGTGTTGGATACGACGATCCATCTGCAGGTGCCGGCCAAACCATCGGGGATCAAAGTTATAGAGGCCAACCAGGGTGTTCGTTTCGTCTTCGACAGAACGGACGATGCGCGGGAATATGTGCTTCATTACGAAACCGGCGGGGTCGTTAAACAAGTGCCGCCTACCATCGATCATTACAGCGAGATCAGCGGATTAACGATCGGTTCCACGTACAGGATCTGGCTGACCGGGGTCAATGAGCGTGGACAGGGGCCGGCCAGTGATACATTGACCTTTACCTCAAGGGCAGGATATACCGGACTGCCGCCGGTGATCTGGCAGGTAGAAGGAGCAGATGGACGACTCTTTGTGGCACCATCCTACCAGCCGCAGGACCAGCAGTATGAATTGCGCTCTGCCCTCGCTTCTGATACGATCAAGAAATGGCGACATATCACCTCTACCAATTTTGGGATGATCTCCATGCCCGGCCTTCAGAACGGCCGGCGATACGTTGTACAGGTTCGTCGGCGGACCGGCTATAATTCGAACTGGAGCGTGTGGAGTGAGCCGCATGTCGTGGAGGTCGGAAAGCCTTCGGAGATCGGTCGGGTCAACTGGTCGGAGCGTGCCGCGCCATTGGAGGCGGATCACATGTTGAAGGATCCCGATTACAATATTTGGTGCGGATCGGTCGTGCAGGCCGCGGACCAGCGCTACTACATGGTGTACAGCCGATGGCCCCGTGCCAAAGGGCACGAAGCCTGGATCACCCATTCTGAACTGGCCCTGGCGGTCTCAGATGATCCGGCCGGTCCTTATCGTCACCTGAAAGTCATTTTGCCGGCCCGCGGTCCCCGATACTGGGATGGCATCTGCACCCATAATCCGGCCATCTATCGTCATAAAAATAAATATTACCTGATCTACATGGGCGCCACGGGACCGACACCGGACAAGCCGGTGGGACCTTATTCCCGTGAATGGTATGTGTATCGCAACAGCCAGCGTATCGGGGTGGCCGTCGCTGATCATCCGGAAGGACCCTGGACCCGCTTCGACAAGCCCATCCTCGCTCCGGAACCGGATACCACTTCGCCGGATGCCGTGTTGGTCAGCAATCCCGCGCTCACCTTCAACGACCGCGACGAAGTGGTCCTGGTGTACAAACAGGTCGAGCATAACAGTACATTCAGGGGCGGGCGTGTACGCTTCGGCGTGGCCTTCGCGCCTTCCGTGCTTGGTCCTTACAAAAAGCATCCCCGTTCCATCTTCGAGTCAACCGATCCGGCCGACAAGGGCGCATGGATGCTGGCGGAGGATCCCTTCATCTGGTACCAGGAAGGGAGATATCATGCCGTGGTTCGGGATGTCACGGGCAGGTTCACCGGTGACAAGGGACTGGCCCTGTTTACTTCGACGAATGCCATCGACTGGACACCGACTTCGAAACCTCGTTTCCTCGACCGGCAAACTTTTACAGCAGATGGCACACCGTTGGGTGACAAGCTGGAACGCCCGTGGTTGTTGTTTTCCGGGGGTATTCCGAAGTATCTCTTCGGATCGATGGGCATCGACGGTCGAAGACACTCCATGAATATTTGCCTGGAGATCAAATAGAAATAAGCGCACATGAAATACTTCGCATCCTGGCTCCTTGCCACCATCACTTTCCTGCAGACCGGCGCACAGACGCATTCGTCTTCAAATCACCGGCTCTGGTATGAACGGCCGGCCGGTAAATGGCTGGAAGCCCTTCCCCTGGGCAACGGCACCCTTGGAGGGATGGTCTATGGCTCGACGAATATCGAAAAGATAAAGCTGAACGAGCAGTCGCTCGTGACCGGAACACCGAATTATGTCGGCTTTTACCAGGTCCTGGGTGACCTCTACATCGAGACGGGGCATGAACAGAGTACGGGATACCGTCGCTCGCTGGACCTGTCTGATGCCGTGCATCGGGTGTCGTACCGACATGACGGCGTAGATCATGTGCGGGAATCCTTTGTCAGTCACCCGGACCAGGTAATGGTCGTGATGCTGACGGCTTCCGCCAAGGGTCGCACGTCGGTGAAGATCCGTTTGGAAGACGATCGGAAGTCGCCACTAACGGTAACGGGTAACCGAATATTTTTCCGCGGCGCGCTCAAGGAGAATGGCATGGAATATGCCTGCGGCCTTGAAGTCATTCATCGAGGCGGGAAGCTGGTCTCCACCGACGGTGCTGTTGAGGTGCAGCGGGCGGATACGGTGATGATCGTGCTCAATGCGGTCACTTCTTTCAAGCGATTTGCGGGCCGCGATGTATTCGGGCCGTTGCCTATGGACCGGCTGGAGTCCGGGCTTCGGCAGGCCGCCAAACGATCTTATGCCCAGTTGAAGCGCAGGCATGTGGAAGATCATGCGAGGCTCTTTGGCCGGGTAGATCTGGTGCTGGGTGCCGCGGTTGAAAAGCCGACCTATGATCGTGTACTGGCGGTGGCCGGCGGGGCCAAGGATCCTGCCCTGGATGCGCTGATGTTCCAGTATGGTCGCTATCTGCTGATCAGTTCTTCGAGGAAGGGCGGATTGCCCGCCAACCTTCAGGGCATCTGGAATGACAGCAGTCGTCCGCCGTGGTACAGCCAGTACACGACGAATATCAACATCGAAATGAATTACTGGCTGGCAGAGGTAACCAATCTCTCCGAGGTCCATCAGCCGTTTTTCGACTGGGTACTGAATATGTCGAAAGTCCAGAAGACGACGCAGGATTCAGTCATCCGTACTTCACGTGGCTGGGTGTCTTACAGCACCAATAACATCATGGGCGGTGGCAGCGGATGGCGGATCCATCGGCCGGGCAGTGCCTGGTTGTCGAGTCATTTCTGGGAGCATTTCCTGTTCACCCGGGATACTACGTTCCTGCGCGAAAAGGCATTCCCCCTGATCCGCGACATCGTTGATTTCTGGGAGCATCATCTCGTGGCCAGGCCTGACGGAAAGCTGATCACCCCCGATGGCTGGTCGCCGGAACACGGCCCGGGTAAGAACGAGGGTGACCAGAAACCCTATCCCGGTGCGGCTTACGACCAGCAGATCGTGTACGATCTGTTCAACAACTATGTCCGTGCTTCAGCCATCCTGGGTATGGATCCTGTCCATCGTCGTAAGATCTCCATCATGCGTGACCGTTTGCTGGGCCCGGTGATCGGCAGATGGGGTCAGCTGCAGGAATGGCAGGATGATGTGGATGATTCCACGGATCGCCACCGGCATCTCTCTCATTTATTCGCAGTGTATCCCGGATCCCAGATCACCCCCTGGCGTACGCCGGAATGGGCCAGGGCTGCGGCCGTTTCGCTGCAATCGCGTGGTGACCGAAGTACCGGATGGAGCAGTGCCTGGCGGATCAGCCTGTGGGCGAGGCTCTGGGACGCTGAAAGGGCCTATCAATCGGTCAAAACCCTTGTCACTCCTGCGGAGCGGGCACCGGGACAGCCGAATGGGAGCGGGGTATATACCAACCTTTTCGGCGCACATCCACCCTTTCAGATGGATGCCAATTTCGGCTTCACGGCCGGCGTGGCAGAGATGCTGCTGCAAAGCCATTCGGATACGATCCACTTCCTGCCTGCCCTTCCGAAGGCCTGGCCTGATGGCCATGTGAAGGGGCTGAAAGCGAGGGGCAATGTGACGGTCGATCTGCATTGGAAACAAGGACTCTTGCATCGGGCGGTCCTTCGTCCGGCCTTCTCCGGATACTACCGGCTTAGGTACCAGGATCGCGTGGTCCGGCTCATGCTCCTGAAAGGACAGTCGTATGTGATCGATCATCGCCTCACCATCCTGCGGGAAGGTCAGCCTCCCATCCCCACCTATCCCAAACCCGCTACGGACCTGAGCTGGTGGAAACGCGATAAGTTCGGGATGTTCATTCACTGGGGCCTCTCCACCCTGATCGGTCAGGAGATCAGCTGGTCGAGGGGTGGCTATGGGGCACAACGATACGATTCATTGAAGTACCGGCTCAATCCGGTCGATTTCGATGCCGATAAATGGGTAGCCGTCGCCAAGGCGGGGGGCATGAAATACATTGTTTTCACGGCCAAGCATCACGACGGCTTCTGCAACTGGTTCACGAAGACGACGGATCACAACATTGGCAACACGCCCTTCCGCCGCGATATCTGCAAGGAACTGGCGAATGCTGCCCGGAAGGCCGGATTGAAGATCGGCTGGTATTATTCTCCGGCGGACTGGAAGGATGAGGATTGCCGGGATCCGGAGCGTAACGGGATCTATCAGGCGCGGATGAAGGAACAGGTCAGGGAATTGCTCACCTATTATGGGAAGATCGACCTGATATGGTTTGATTTCGAAGGCGGACCCATCCCCGGAGACCCGTCCGTCCTTTATCGTATGGCCAAGCAATTGCAGCCGGGCATCATCATCAATAACCGGCTCGATGTCTTGCATACGGATGAATCGCACGGATATGTCGGGCCAAATGGCGATTACGCCACCCCCGAGGGATTCGTGGCCGGATGGGGTGGAGTGCCTTGGGAGACCTGTACCAACCTCGGTCATCAGTGGGGATGGAAATGGAACGATGAGCCTCGTCGGATCGGTGAGGTAAAGCAGACCCTGATCCGTTGTGTGGGTGGTAACGGCAATCTCTTGCTGAATGTAGGACCTGACAGTCTGGGCCGCATCCCGGAAAATTTTGCCGCCAGGTTCCGGGAGCTGGGCGACTGGATCAAGCCGCGTGCTGCATCGATCTACGGCACATCGCCCGGTATTCTTACCCCGGGCAGGGAATATGTGAGTGTCATGAATGCCGGTGTTACTTATATTCATTTTTGGGGAAAGAATCGTGAAGCCATCTTCCTCCCGCCGGTGAAAGGGAAGATCCGCTCCGTGACGAGTCATGATGGGAAGGCCTTGTCTTATGTGAGCAGTGATACCGCGCTCATCATCCGGCCGGATGCCGTTCAGATGGGAGATGAGATCATTACCTGTGCGTTGACCATCGAGATGGCCAATCGCCTGTCCACCTCCGTTCCGCCGCCTTCAACCTCCGGATCTGTGGCGTATCGTGCGAAGGTCACGGCCTCGAGTTCGGTGGCACAGATGCTGCACGATCCTGTGGCCGCAGTCGATGACAATCCGGGCACGCATTGGAAGCCGGGGCGCAGGACGGACATCGACTGGCATGCTTATTACGGAATGAATATAAATTATCGCAGCCGCGAAGTCACTTCCCTGTACCAGGATTCAGCATGGCTGGAGGTCGATCTGGGTCGTGATGTTCCGGTCGGGCTCATCCGCATCATGGAGCATACATTCTACAATTCCACCATCGCCAGCTTTGAAGTACAAGCGCTGCAAGGGAGTACATGGAAGCCGGTCGCCGGTGGTACAAGGATGGGTGATTGGGCGCAACGGATCGTTCCCGTTACGGCCCGCAGGTTCCGGCTGGTGATCCGTGGGGCGGAGGGCATGCCCGGCATCAAGGAATTCCAACTCTTTTCGAATTGATCAAAGAAAATAAATATGAGAAAGCCGATCATTTTCCTGTTCCATCTGATGCTGCCGGCCGTGATGTCGGCACAGACGCAGCCGCCCGTCATCAGCGGAGTTTATCCGCATCTCGCGCAGTACAATGACGAAGGTGAATGCGGTACCGGAGCGGTCGTAGCCTGGGCGGGACGCTTGTGGACGATCAGTTACGGACCGCATCTTCCATATGGATCTTCTGACAAACTGTATGAGATCCGGAGTGACCTGTCGCGTGTCGTGCGGGCGGAATCCGTCGGCGGTACGCATGCCAACCGGATGATCCACAAGGAATCCCGTCAGCTTTTCATCGGATATCATGTGATCGATGACCAGGGTCGTATTCGGACCATCGAGCCGAACCGGATGCCGGGGCGGTTGACGGGTATGGCCCGGAGCCTGACGGATCCTGCCAACAAGATCCTCTATGCCACGATGGAAGAAGGCTTCTACGAGGTGGATGTGCACACCCTGGAGGTGAAGATGCTTTTCAAGGATGGCAATCAAATGCGGAAGGAAGGGGCGCAGACCCATGAAAGTCCGCTCCTGCCCGGTGTGCATGGCAAAGGATTCTATTCGGGACAGGGCGTTTATGTGTATTCGAACAATGGTGAGGCCGGCGCCCGTGCGCGGGTCGATCCGACCATCGAGGCCGGTTCGCTCTGCGAATGGGATGGAAAGACCTGGAAGGTGGTGCGCCGCAACCAGTTTGTGGAGGTCACCGGTCCGGGCGGCATCTATGGCAATCCGAATCCGGCTACCGATCCGATCTGGGCGACCGGATGGGACCATCGCTCCGCACTGCTGGGTGTCAGGGCGAAGGGTGGATGGTCGTTCTATCGTCTTCCGAAGGCATCCAACTCTTATGACGGGGCGCATGGATGGAACACGGAGTGGCCGCGGATCAGAAATGTCGGAACAACACAGCAGCCGGATTACATCATGACCCTGCACGGTCTTTTCTGGCGTTTCCCTTCGACCTTCAAGCCCGGGAATGTGGGTGGTATCCGGCCCAGGTCTTCCTATCTGAAAGTCGTTGGAGATTTCGAACGCTGGAACGATCGCCTGGTGCTGGGTTGTGATGATGCGACGAAGAGTGAATTCCTCAGCAACCGGGCAGACAAGGCGGGCATCCCCGGCGCAGGTCAGTCGCACTCCAACCTCTGGTTCACGGATGCGACCATGCCGGACAAGAACGCTCCGATCGATGCGTTTGGCTCATTATATCTGCGGGATACCGTACGTGCGGGTGTGGCATCGGAGCCATTCCTCTTTGCAGGATGGCGTCAGCGCACGGCCTGGCTGCGCAATCATGCCAATGCCCGTCAGACCCTGCTGATCCAATTCGATGCAACTGGTTCCGGTCAGTGGAAAACCACGCGCACCTTGACACTGGAGCCGCAATCATCTACTTCATTTTCTTTTGACGCGGTCATTAGATCGGAGTGGATCCGGGTAGTTCCTGAACGGGACGGCATCCTTTCGGTATCCATGGCTTACGCTGATCCCGCAAACAAGGATCAGTCTTCGCCGGCCCGCTTTGAGGGGCTGGCTTTGGTGAAGGGCCAGCCGGCGCAGGGCGCCGTGATGTATGCGCTGCCTGCTTCGCGGAAACTCGGATTGCTTTCTGCGGAAGGCACATACTACGAGATGGACAGCACCCTGCGGATCGTGCCGGTGACGGGTTCTCCGAATCAGCAACTGCTGAAGGAGAAGATCGCCATTCCAACGCCGCTGATCCGGATCGATGGCACCTCATTTTTGGTCACCGATAACCGAGGACGCAGATGGAGACTACCGGTCAGGGATACCCTCCAGGCCGTGCGCATGTCCCAGCGTCAGACCCGCGTTGTCCGTGAGGTGGTGACGGAGCGTGATATCCTGCATTGTGGTGGTACCTTTTTCGAGCTGCCGGCTGACAATGCGGACGGATTTGCGAAGGTCAAGCCTGTAGCATCCCATGATTTTGCCATTCATGATTTTGCCTCTTACCGCGGTATGCTCCTGATGTCTGGCGCCGATCCCAGGTCGAAGACATCGAATGATCGTCTGCTTCGTTCCTCGGATGGCCGGATCGCAGTATGGGCGGGCGTTGTGGACGATCTTTGGAAGATGGGAAGGCCCACGGGTAAGGGTGGACCATGGACGATGCAATCGGTCCGCCAGGGCGATACTTCGGATGCCTATCTTTTCGGAGGATACGATCGTCGTCGTCTGGAGATGGTGAATCACGGAACGACCTCACTCCCGATCCTGATGCAGGTAGATGCCACGGGTGACGGTGTCTGGTTTGACAGTCGCCGTTTCGAACTGAAGGCTGGCCAGCGGATCGAGCATGTGTTTCCGGCAGACCTGCGCGGGAAGTGGATCCGGTTCAGGTCGGATGCTGATGGAAGCGTGTCCACCCTCCTGACCTACGAATGAGTTCAGGAGGACTGACAGCTCTCGAGGTATTGCCTCGGGGTGAGTCCGGTGATGCGTTTGAATGAGCGGTGGAAGAATACGGCATTGTTGTAACCGCACTGCCGGTAGATATTCTTCAACGGCTCATTTTGCTCTCTGAGCAGAGAGCAGGCGTGACTGATGCGTATCTCGTTCACGAACTGCGTGAGGGTGCGTTGTGTCCGGGATTTGAAGAATCTGCAGAAGGCATTTTCTGACATACCGCAGATGGACGCTGCTTTTGACAGGGTGATGCTTGCCTGGAAGTTCTTGAGGATGTAGTCATATACGTCCACGAATCTGTCCATTTCCCGTTTCGGTGGCCGGATCTTGTAGGCGGCGGAGGCCATGGGCTGGTATTCATCCGATTGCAATGCGGTGTGCATCATGGTCAGAAAGCCTGCCATCAGTCCCATGCCTTCGAGCGTGCAGACCTTACTGAATACATCAACCATTTGCTGACGGGTTTCGCCGGTCAGCCGGAATCCGCGCTCCGCTCTGCGTACCAGGTCACCGGCTTCTGCCATGTATGCAGCGGAATCGCTCATGTCAGACAGGAATTCATCGGTGAAGTATATCGCAATGGCTACAGTGCGCAGGCTGCTGTCGGGCGCATGATATTCTTTGGCCGACCGGAAGATATGTGGCAGTCCGGTGCCCAGCATGAACAGGTCATCCTGTTCGAATTTTCCGATGTGGTCACCGGCAATGAAGGTACCCCTTCCTTCAACGATCCACAGCAGTTCGCAGGTCTTGTGATAATGGAAGTCGTGATCAAAATGTGGCTTGTCGATCTTCTTGATCCATAACTGCCTTTTGTCCAGGATCGGTGCGTCCACCAGCAGGGATGCCTTCATGTTTCTGCATTTAATGATATGAGATCTGCCCCTGGTAAGGAGACAATTCAAATCGAGTTAAAGATGCATTTTAGATCGTGAATAATCTATTGTTACAATTGCCGCATTAGTGATATTTATCTTTTTTTGCTCTGATGTATTTGCTTTCATAGGATATGTGAAAATACAATGATATCAAGGGTTTTCGTCGTTTTTAGCCGTTTAGTTTATAAATGATGGAATATTGTTTATCTTAAAATATATCTATCTAAAACGATTGCGATAACGTTTACGATATATGACTTTTTTCGCTGCGTTTGTCAGCTGTCATATGCGTTTTTCTTTCGTATTACTTTCATTGTCTCAATAGTGTCATATGAAAAAAACAGGTTCAGTATCTCTCTTTTCGTGTGTCCTGCTGATTGTCTTAACGGCCTTTGGGTCGTTTGCGCAGACCCGGCAGGTAACAGGAACTGTGAAGGCGGCGGACGGAAGGTTCATCGAGTCGGTCACTGTTACGAATGTAAGAACAGGCAGTGCGTCGGTTACAGGCGTAAATGGGTCATTCGTGATCGGTGCAGAAGCCACGGATTCGCTCGAGTTTTCAGTTGTAGGCTATCAGGTGTTGCGGTTAAGGGCTTCCGACATCAATCTCACCGCAGTGCTTACGGCCACTGATGTTCAGATGGAGCAGGTGGTGGTGGTGGGTTACAGTCGCCAGAAGAAAGTCAATCTCACGGGTGCGGTGTCGGTCATCAATGGCAGCGAACTGGTGAAACGTCCGGTGTATAACACGACGGTGGCCTTGCAGGGTACCCTGCCTGGTGTGACGGTCACACAGTTCAACGGGGTGCCTGGTTCAGAAGCCCAGATCCGCATCCGGGGACTGGGTACGCTGGGCAATAACGAACCGCTGGTGTTGATCGATGGTGTGGTGGCGGCCTTTGGCGATGTGGATCCCAACAATATTGAAACGATCTCCGTACTTAAGGATGCAGCATCTGCTTCCATTTACGGGTCACGTGCTGCGGGCGGCGTCATCCTGATCACCTCCAAGCGCGGCCGATCGGGCAGGATGAAGGTGGATTATGACGCCTTCTATGGATTCCAGCGGCCGGTGGATCGCCCCGTTTATCTCGATGGTGCCGGTTTCATGAGAATGTACAACGAGGCGCTGACCAATGAAGGTGCAGCTCCCAGATTCACGGAAGCACAGATCAATGATTACATGGCCAACCATGCCAAGGATCCGGATCGTTTTCCGAGTACGGATTGGCAAAAAGCCACTTTCACCAACGGGTTACAGCAGCAGCATAATATTACGCTCAACGGCGGATCTGACCGGTTGAAATTGCTGGCTGCTGCAAACTACATGGATCAGAACGGCATTGTCAATAATTCGGGTTTCAAGCGTTACAGCTTCCGTTTCAATGCCGATTACAAGGCCTCCGATAAACTTTCATTCCAGCTGGATGCAAACCTGCGCCGGGAGGATACCAAGGCACCCAGTGTTGGTTACGGCTCCTTGTTCTACCAGGTGTATCGTGTACCACCGATCTATGCAGCGCTTTATTCCGACGGCAGCTGGGGACCCGGCTGGGAGGGGGGTAATCCGCTTGCGTGGTCAAGGGCATCCGGGGTCAACGCGACAAACTCCAACAATATCCTGTTGAACCTGCAGGCCAACTACACGCCGTTCAAGGGGTTGAACATCAACTTCAATTACGCCCCCAAGTATTACACAGACTATTCGGTCAATAACCAGAAGCGGATCGATTTCTACAATTTCGAGACCAAGGCGTTGTTCAACAGCAGCCCTAACCGGACGACGTTATCGAATTCCACCAATAATAACCTTACGAACTATCTAAGGATCCAGGCTAACTATTCGACCTCTGTCAAGTGGCTGGACATCAATGCACTGGTGGGTGCGGAGCAAACCGATAGTCGCAGTCAGGGTTTCAATGCCTATCGTGAGCTGACGCTTTTTCCTGATCTGACGCAGTTGAATGCTTATCCGTCCCTGAACCAGAATCTCGGTGGATATGGCAACGCGTGGGCATTACGCTCTTACTATGGGCGCGTCAACTTTGTGGCGAGCGACAAATACCTGCTGGAAATCAACTCACGGTACGACGGGTCCTCCCGTTTTGCGGAGGATTTCCGTCGGTATGGATTTTTTCCATCTTTTTCTGCCGGCTGGATCCTCACGAAGGAGCGTTTTATGGAGTCGGTCAAATGGATGAATCTCCTCAAACTCAGGGCTTCATGGGGTGCGCTGGGTAACCAGAACATCGGCAACTATCCTTATATCTCTTCCCTGTCACTGGGTCAGGGTGTCTTCAATGGAAACATCGTGAGTTCAGCGGCTCAACTGGTGGCGGCCAACCGTGAGATCACCTGGGAGTCCACGAAGGTCACGAACTTCGGTCTGGACGCAGGATTTTTCGGCAACAAGCTGAACCTGGAATTCGATTACTATATCAAGAATACGGATGACATCCTGCTGACCCTGCCCATTCCGCTGACGACCGGTTTGAGCCCTGCCGTGCAGAACGCAGGCAAGGTGGAGAACAAGGGTTGGGACCTGCAGGTGCGGTACAATGACCGCATCGGCAAGGATTTCAACTATGGCATCACGGCCGTGGTGTCTGACGTCAAGAATCGGGTCTTGGACCTGAGTGGAACGGGACCTTACATCTCCGGCTTCCAGATCACGCAGGTGGGTCAGGAGATGAACTCCATCTTCGGTTTTCAGGCGGCCGGATTGTTCCAGACGCAGGAAGAGATCACGGGCAGCGCCACACAGTTCGGTGCCGTCAAGCCGGGAGATATCCGCTATGTCGATCAGAACAAGGATGGGGTGATCAACGCGCTCGACCGGGTCATCATCGGCAGCCGTATTCCCAGGTACACATATAGTGCCAATCTGTTCTTCGAATACAAGGGTTTTGATCTCACGATGTTCTTCCAGGGGGTGGGTAAGGTCAATGGTATTCAGACACAGGATGCTGCCTGGGCCTTTCATAATGCCGGCAGTGTGCGCGACATCCATCTCGGACGCTGGAGTCCGACTAAGACACCGGAAGAGAATGCAAAGGCGACCTATCCCAGGTTTTTCATTGCGCAGCAGAACAATCAGCAGACCTCCAGCTACTGGATGGATGATGCCTCTTATCTTAAGTTGAAGACGGTGGCCCTTGGCTATACATTCCCGGCCGGATGGATCGCCCGCACGCCCTTCTCCCTGTTCAAGGTTTATGTGAGCGGGCAGAACGTCTATTCGTGGGATAAGGTGCCGGGCTATGATCCTGAAGCACCGCTTGGCGGACCGTCGAACTATCCGCAGGTGGCCTCCTGGGTCGCAGGTGTACGTGTCAGTCTTAAATAATCAACCGATCAAAATCATATACATATGAAATTTAATTCCCGCATAATATCAGCGCTGATCGGGCTGGTCCTGATCAGTTCCTGCGACAAGGATTACCTGAACAGGTTTCCGGAGGATTCTCCCAACAGCAGTACATTTTATAAGTCTGCGGACGAGCTGGTCCTTGCGATCAATTCTGCTTATAGCAATTTGTCCTTCAATCAGCAGTATTTCCCGTTCCAGATGATGCTCGATGCGACGACCGATATCTCATGGTTTCGTCCGAATGATGATATACAGGTTATTGGTCTTGGACAGCATACTCCTAATTCCGGCATCATCCGAAGGATCTGGTCTTCGTATTACACAGGCATCAGCAAATGCAATGCATTGCTGGAAAACATGGAAAAGGCCAAGTCTGTAACCCCTGCCGCTCTTTACGCAAGGGTAGAAGGAGAGGCCCGTTTTCTACGTGCGTATTTTTATGGGAATCTGATCTCTCTTTACGGAGATGTGCCGCTGATCGAGAAGACCCTGCCTTCTGCTGAATCTTTTGTTGCCCGCACGCCACAGACTGCTGTTCTTGATTTTG
>VFQT010002004.1_pt1 | contig 22256 bp, 20 predicted proteins | sample 3512381 | NCBI WGS metagenome assembly VFQT01 (sample SAMN10412376, study PRJNA504923) | tailings metagenome | isolation source: Relicate 2 Philex TSF3 active mining site | place: Philippines: Tuba, Benguet | collected 2017-08-29
GCCAAGCCGCAGCGTCGCGAGCATCAGATCACGCGAGGTGTTCACGACTTCGATGTTGTTCTGGTACGAGCGCGACGAGGAAATCATGTCGACCATCTGCTCGATGGAATTGATGTTCGGCGAATACACATAGCCACTCGCATCAGCGAGCGGATTGCCCGGCTCATAGCGTGCGAGCGCATCGGCTTGCGCCTCGATCACCTCGCGCACCTTGACGGCAGCACCGACGTCGGGCCCGTTGAGGGCGCCGCGCACCTCCTCAAACACCACCTGACGAGCCCGATAGACCCCGTCCTTGGACGAACTGATCGTATTGGCGTTGGCGAGATTGCTAGCGACCGTGTTGAGCCGCAGCGACTCAGCAGCCATACCGGATGCCGCGATATCGAAGATCTTGAAACTGGACATGGTTCAGCGCCTCGTGTGGGGTTACTGACCGGTTACTGGCCGGTGATGGCCGTCATCAGGCCGCGGAGCTGGGAGTTCACGAAGTTCAGCGAGGCCTGGTAGCGAACCGAGGTTTCGGCGAACGCGGCCTGCTCGGCCTGCACATCCACCGTGTTGCCATCGAGCGATTCGATAAGTGGTGTACGGTCGATCAGCAGATTGTCGAGATTGAGTGACTGCGACCCACCGAGATGACCGGCGGAAGTCGAGCCCATACCAACAGCCCCGCCGCCCTCACCCAGCGCGGTAGCCAAGGCCTTGCGGAAGTCCAGATCGCGGGCCTTATAGTTAGGTGTCTCCGCGTTGGCGAGGTTGCGCGCAATCAGCTCCGAGCGACGCGAGCTGAGTTTCAGCGACTCCGCGTGCAACCTGAAATGTGCGTCGAGATCGAACATCTGCGTCCTCCGCCAAAAATTTGGCTCGGGACATACACAGCAATTGCCATGCCAACTCTCCCGCTGCGCAAATTTCTTGGTTCTCCGCAAATAACCTCCCGCGTAGCGCATCGTGTTTGAGACCGATGAACGACCGGGTCGACAAATTCATGGCGCCCTCCCGGCAACGAGCGACCACTTCGCAGGCAACCGGCTAATGGCATGAGCCTTGCTGTAGTCCAAGCATGAAAGCCCATCACACCTTTTTGACACTCCTCGTCGCATGCTTGGGATCAATGCAAGCGCGAGGCCAGTCGGCTGTCCAAGACCCCGCGAGCGTTGCCGAGGCAGCCACCGCGGCAGTTCAGACCCTGGCGCCCGAGGCGGTGCTCGAGGCAAGTCCCGTCGATCCCCGCCTTCGTTTGGCCCGCTGCGATCGCCCGCTAGTCAGCGCCCTGCCTCCCAATATGACCCTCGGGGCGCGGGTCAACGTGCGGGTCAGCTGCCCGGGTAACGTGCCGTGGAATGTGTTCGTCGCGGTCGCTGTCTTTACGGAGGGGCCGGTTCTCGTGACCAATCGCCCGCTACGACCGGGCAACCTTCTCTCGGCCGACGACATCCGGGTCGAAGTTCGGCGTTTCCCAGGCGGTCCGGGGTGCTGCACGTCCGATCCGAAGGAAGCGATCGGCCGCGTGCTGCGACGCGCCGTCGCTAACGACACCACTTTGTGGCTCGACATGCTGGATATTGCGCCCGTCATTCGACGCGGCGAGATCGTGACCGTGCTCGCGGGCATCCCCGGCGGGGAGGTCCGCGCTTTGGGGATGGCCCTGTCGGATGCTCGACCGGGAGAATCCCTGCGAGTACGTCACAGTACTTCATTAAGGATTATCCAGGCCCGTGCCGATACCCAAGGTGTGGTGCGAGTCGACCGGTAGCGTTGGGAGCCCCGGGGTTGATGCAATGAAAAAATGTTTTCAAGACAGCCCTAAAGTTTTCCGAACTGCTGCCGTTACCCCCTACGAGGGAACCGGGAGAATCGTGTCATGACGATGAAAATCAACGGCGGCGAGCTCCGTTCGGCAGGTGTGACGACCACAGCCGGTAACGCGCGCGTGAAGGACAACGGCAAGGCGGCGGACACCGCTGTAGTGGGTGACGCCTCACGGGCGGGCGCCGACCAAGAGGTCAAGATCACGGTCGCTGCTCGACAGCTGCTCGATCTTGTTGCCCCCGAGTCGAAAGCCACGTTCGTCGACGAAGCCAAGGTGGCTCGCTTGCGAGCAGAGATCGAGAACGGGACCTACCGTATCGACTCAGCGCGCATCGCCGACCAGCTGCTGCGCTTCGAGTACGCGCTGGGTCAGGTTACGGGCGATCTCAGTAAGAAGCCGAGCTGATTTAGCCTGTGAAAGGCTTGCAGGAATCCAAGCAGGCGCTGTCACGCCTGCTCGATGAGGAGCGGCGCTTGCTGCTGCGCCTCAAGGGGCTGCTTGACGCCGAGAAGGCCATCCTGTTGAAGGATGATTCGCCTGAGGAACTCGAGGCCGCCTGCATCACCCGTCAGGAATGCATGGGCGCTCTGCTTCGTCTGCAGGATGAGCGCTCGAACCTGCTGCGCATGCTCGGGTACAGCCCCGACAATGCCGGCTTGCTGAGTCTGATCAAAGCCTGCGACCCGGAGCGGGTCCTGCCGCCGCGCTGGGCCGAATGTGCCGAGCTCGCCAAGCGTTGCCGCAGCCTGAACGATCACAACGGTGCTCTGGTCGCGAGCCGTATGCGCCGCATCCAGGGCGTGCTCGAGGTGATCACCGGCCAGCGCAGCGACCCCAACGTCTACGGAAAACAGGCTCAGCAGGCCTGGATCACCCGCGGCCGAATGGTCGCCGCTGAGGCCTGAGCCGCCCGTCAACCCGTTGAGGGTTGCGCCATTTAGGGGTTGCCGCTCGGAATGCCGAGCCCGCCCGGGTTCAACACACCCTTCGGGTCTACCACCTGTTTGATTTGCTGCACGAGTTGCGCCGTCTCAGGCCGCAGCGAGTGGAAGTACGGGTAAGTCTTGCCCAACTGGTTTGATGCGGCGCCAAGCTCGGAGAACAAATCCACCAAACGTTGCCGCATCTCCGCCACGAGAGCCGCCGCAGCCGGCTGAGCGGTTGGTGCGGGCAGACGCCGCTTGGCCCCCTCCGACAGCACCTCCTGGTGCAAGGGCAGCCATTCGTCACGCCAGCGAAACACGGGCTCGAAACTGAACGCGTGAGTACCCGTCGCGATCAACAGGTGACTCATCCACACGCCGCTCTGTTGCATACGCTCGCGGTACGGCGCGATCACCTGCGCTGCGGCCTGAATCACGCGCTCGGCATCCGAGTGCGCCACTTTGGCATTCAATGCCGCCCAGCGATGACCGTCATCACCCACAACGCCATCCGGCGCCGGAAACAGATCCGCACGGACGGCTCGTGGAATCGATGAAGGGATCTCCCGTCCACCGAGACCGAGACAGGCCTTGCGGCAGGCCTCAAGGTCCGCATTCAGCGATGCCCGATCACGCCCCGCGCAACTGACATGCAGCGAATACGCATCGGTGGGCAGGAAATTGCGCCCGGCCAAAACGAGCCGCCCCCCCTCGACAACTGCACGCCATAGTCCACGCTCATTGCGCATGACTTTGAAAAGCGTGCCCACATCTTTGGTGAGACCCTGCGAGCGCAGGCTGCCATGAGTTGCCGCGGGGTCGAAGACGTACGCGTCCTCGGCCGCCCCGGTGCGCGCCACTTCCGAGAGCGCCGCGGCGGCAGCCCTCATGCCATCGAACACGAACGAGGCGTGGCCAGTCACCTCCGGCATGCGCATCAGACGGAACGTCGCCTGCACCTTGATGCCGAGAGTGCCGGAGTCATGCAGGAACAAACCAGTCAAATCGGGGCCACAAGTGCGGTAAAAAGGCTTCTCGACGTTACGAAAACCCGCCTGCCCCGTCGTCAGCATCCGGCCGTCGCCGAGCACGACCTCGAGCCCCAATACGCAGTCGGCGGCCGTGCCATGCCGTGCGGTGCCGAGAAACAGAGCTCCGTTGGCTAACCCGCCGCCGACGGTCGCGCGTGCTCCCGAGAAGGTGCCAAAGAACGGCAGCCGCAAGCCGAGCGGCGTGAGCGCCTCGTAGATCTGCTTCCAGGTCACGCCCGCTTCGACCGTGATGTAGAGATCTTCCGGACTAATTTTGATGATTCGATTGAGCGCCGAGGTATCGATGGCGACCACCCGCTCGTGCGCAGCGAGATATCCACCCGTATAAGTGAGCCCCCCGCCGCGAGTCACGGTGGCGAACCCGGCCCGCGCCGCTGCGGCAATCATGTGCGCGAGCCGGTGCTTGTCCCGCGGCCGCAGCACCGCTGCAACACGAATGCCGCGAGAGTAGACATCCGAAGAAAAAACCTCGCAGATCGTTGGATCCGTGATGCATTCATTGGGCTCAAGAGCCTGTTGCAGATCAACGAGCGAAGCGCGAGTATCCATATACGCAATCGTACTGATGCGCGACGCGCGGCGCCACGCGAGAATTTGGCCCTACCAAAGCGAGGTCAATCATGCACCGGATCAAAAACATACTCGTCGCGATCAAGACGCTCGATGCCCGCACCCTCCCCGCGCTGCGCAAGGCAGTCCAGTTGGCCAAGGCGAACGGCGCATCGCTGGAACTATTCCATGCGCTCTCACAAACCGTGCTGATCGAGGCCCTCGATGCACGCAAAATCAGCCTGCGCGAGTTCGAGGCCGAGCAAAGCGCCAAGGCGTTGAAGCGGCTCAACACGATCGCCCAGCGCGTGCGCCAGCACGACGTGGAGGTCACCTGCGCCGTCGAGTGGGATTACCCCGCCGCCGAAGCCATTGTCCGACGCGCCCTGAAGACCCGCTGCGATCTGATCGTCGCCGAGCGGCATGCGTCGCGGCACGTGGCAGGCTGGCTACTGGCCTATACGGATTGGGAATTGCTGCGCCAGGCGCCCTGCCCTGTGCTTCTGGTCAAAACCTCCAAGCCCTACCACCGCCCCACCGTGCTGACCGCGGTCGATCCGTTCCATGAGCACGCGAAGCCCGCACGGCTCGATGACGCCATGCTGGCCATGAGCGCTACGCTCGCCACCGGCCTCAAAGGTTCGCTGCGGATCGTGCACTGCGTACCCTCGGCAACGCTGGTGGCAGCGGGTTGGGCGAGCGGACCGATCGTTGTCGACACCGGCAAGACCAGCCAACGACTTACTCAGGCCCGCAAAGCCCTCGCCGCTGAGGTGGCCCGCCACCCGCTGCCCTCGCACAAGCTCGCCGTTCTCGAGGGCGCGCCTCGCGAAGCCCTGCCGCAGGCGGCACGCGACTACAAAGCCAGTCTCGTCGTCATGGGTGCCATGTCGCGCAGCGGCATGCAACGACTGCTCGTGGGCAATACCGCCGAGGCGGTGCTCGATCACCTGACCTGCGATGTGCTCGTCATGAAGCCGGGCAAGTTCCAGAGCAAGGTGCCTCGACGCACCCGAGGCGCACAGCTGATGGCGTTACCCTCGGCGATGACGGGTTAACTGACGACCAACGGGAGCCAGGCTACCTCGCCAGCCACAGCACGACAGCGGCCGCGGCCAGCGACAGAATCACCGCCGGCGCTACCCGCGCGAGGTAGCGCCGGCCGCCTGTAAATCCGGCGACGATCAACTTACTCAGCGCATTGGTGCCGAGCGCCAGCACGATGGCGAGCACCGCCGTGGTGCTGTTCAAATGGCCTTGTGCCGCGAGGGTGCCGGCTGAAGCCGTCGCCGAATGGGCATCCGCAAAACCACTCAGCGCGATGCCCCACACGGCGCCGAGCGCCCCGTAGCGCTCATCAAGCCACGCCGCACCCCATAGCACTGCAGTCACCGTGACGCTGAAAATGAGCGCTTGGGTGGGCTGCAGCGCCCGACCCAACAACCGCTCCCCCGACTCGGTCGTCTCGCGGGGGCCGCGCCCGAGTACAACCACAACGTACACCGCGTTCACCGCCGCCATGACGAGCGCGGGCAGCCACCACTCGCGCAGCAGTTCGGGGCGGACGACGGCGAGCACCAACAACACCTGTACCGCCGTCGCGATGCAGGACAGCACGGCACCAGCTGCGGCGGCGCGCAGTAACGCGGGCGTGCGACTTGCGACTCCGCCGAGGGAGGCGATCGTGGCCGAACTCGACACGAACCCACCGAATAGGCCAGCCATCGGTAGACCACGACTCGGGCCCAACGCACGTAAGGCTACATAGCCTGCGGCATTGAGTGCGAGGACGAGCACCGCGAGCGTCCATAGGGTCTTCAGGTTCACCACGCCGTAGCGATCAATCGGCTGCTCGGGCATGAGCGGCAACACCACAAGTACGGCGGCGGCCAACAGGAGAAAATCCAACAGTTCCTGATCGTTCAGCACCTCGCCCGCGAGACGATGCAGAGGTTTGCGCAGCGCCAGCAGCAAGGCGATAACGACCCCAACCGCCGCCGCAAGCTCAGGCGCGAGCGTGGCCACGGCGCCGAGCAAGTAAGTGGTGAATAGGGTAATTTCGCTCGTGATCCCCACATCCGGGCTGCGATCTCGCGCATAGGCCAGCAGCACGAGCGCAGCGACGAACACACCGCCGACGATCACAAGCCCAAAGCCCGGAAATTGCATCGCGAGGGCCCCAGCGAGGGCGACGAGCACGTGGGTTCGGACACCGCCCGCGCCACCAAAGTGCGGATCTGCCTTGCGTCGCTCGCGCTCAATGCCGATGAGCAAACCCACGCCAAGCGCGACTAGGGTGCCGATGACGGACGCATCAGAAAGGCTGCTAAAAGGCATTCAACCCCGTCAGCTCGCGCCCGAGTGACAGCTGATGAATGGTCTCCGTGCCTTCGTAGGTGATCACGCTCTCGAGATTCAAGGAATGCCGAATCGCGGCATGATCCGTGGTTATCCCGGCACCACCGAGCAGATCGCGCGCATCCCGCGCCACATCGATCGCCGCGCGGCAGTTGTTCCACTTCGCGAGGGACACCTGCACTGGTGACAGCGTGCCGCGATCCTTACGCCGCGCCATGTGCAGCGCGAGCACCTCGCCGAGCGAAATCCGGCGCGACATTTCGGCCAGACGAATCTGCACGGCCTGCGTGGCTGCCAGCGGACGGCCGAAGAGCACGCGCTCGCGCGTGTAGTGCAGCGCCTCACCGAGACAGGCTTGCGCGGCCCCCATGACGCCCCAAGCGATGCCAAAGCGCGCCTGGGTCAGACAACTGAGCGGTGCCTTGAGCCCCACGCTGCTGCCGAGGAGCAGATTGGCCTCGGGGATACGAACGTCGTCAAAATAGAGCGCGCCAGTCGCCGAGGCGCGTAACGACATCTTGCGTTCGATCTCCGCCGTACTGAAACCCGGCATGCCGCGTTCGACCAGAAAACCTCGCACGCCCTCGTCCGTCAGCGCCCAAACAATGGCGACATCGGCGAGTGGTGCATTCGTGATCCACATCTTCGATCCGTTTAGCACCCAGTCACCACCCTGTCGCTTGGCGGTGGTGTTCATGTTGAGAGGATCGGAGCCGCCGTGCGCCTCGGTGAGCCCGAAGCAACCAATGATTTCGCCGCGGGCCATCCCCGGCAACCAACGCTCACGCTGCTCCGGGCTGCCATAGGTGTAGATGGGAAACATGCAGAGCGAGGACTGCACCGACACAAAACTGCGCAGCGCCGAATCGCCCCGCTCGAGTTCACGGCAAATCAATCCGTAGCTCACGGCATTGAGACCCGCGCAGCCGTAGCCCTCGAGCGAGGAGCCGAGCAAGCCAAGCCTCGCCATGGGCGCAATCAGCTCACGCGGAAAACTGTGCTCGGCGAAGCAGCGGCCAATGATCGGCAGCACCTCGTCATCAACGAAGCGCGCGACCGAGTCGCGAACCAAGCGCTCCTCGTCCTGCAACTCGTCTTCAATGCCCGCAATGTCGAGAGGATCGTGTGCCATGGGTTACCCGATCACGTTGTCGTTGCGCAGTTGAACGATCTCGTCCGCCGACAGGCCGAGGGTGGCCAGCACCTCGTCGGTGTGCTCGCCCGGTTTGGCCAGCTTGCCGCCTTGCGAGGGTCGCTGTCCGTCCATTTCGATGGGCAGTTTCGGCAACCGCGTCTGCGTGCCATCGGGCAAGGTGGTCTCGCCGAGACCGCCGCTCGCTGCCAGATGCGGATCGTCGAACATCTCTTCAGGCTTGCCGATCGGCGCGAACGGCAGCCCGGTGTTCTCAAGTATCGGCACCAGATCCGTCTTGCGGTAGCCGCGGAACAACTCGCGCACTTTCGGCAGCAGACTCTCGCGCTGTAGCACGCGTTGCGAATTGGTCTTGAGCGACTCGTCCGCGCCGAGCTCCGTGAGCGCAAACGCTTGGCAGAACTTTTGCCACAGACCGTCGGAGACGATACCGACAAAAACGTGCTCGCCGTCGGCCGTTTCGAATACATCGTAGATGGCCCAGGCCGAGATGCGGACCGGCATCGGCTTGGCCGGCTGTCCGGTGACCGCCATCTGCGCCATGTGCTGACCGACCAGATACACGGTGGTTTCGAACAACGCACTGCTGACCTTTTGCCCGCGCCCCGTGCGGTGCCGCTGCTCGATCGCTGCCAGCACGCCGATGACGCCGAACATGCCACCCGTAACATCGATCACCGACGTGCCCGCGCGCAGCGGTCGGCCCGGCGGACCCGTCATGTAGGCGAGCCCGCCCATCATCTGCGTGACCTCATCGAGCGCCGTGCGGTGTTCGTAGGGACCCGACAAGAACCCCTTCTCCGAGCAATAGATCAGCCGCGGATTGGTCTGGGCAAGAGACTCGTAGCCGAGTCCAAGCTTGTCCATCGCGCCGGTGCGGAAATTCTCGACCACCACGTCCGCCGCGTCGCAGAGTCGACGGGCGAGCCCGAGCCCCTGCGGCGATTTCAGATCGAGGCAGATGCTCTTCTTGTTACGGTTGTACATCGGGAAATATCCCGCACCCGAACCGATCAGCTTGCGGGTGGAGTCGCCACCGGGCGGCTCCACGCGAATCACCTCGGCACCGAGTTCCGTGAGAATGGCGCCCACCGCAGGGCCCATTACCATATGTGTGAACTCGACGACCTTGATGCCATGCAGCGGCAGACTGGTCGGACTCGGCAAATCGCTCATCGTCGTCTCCTCAGGCAGCCGAGGCTGCGACAAACCCGAGCGGCAAGCCGGCGTCAGGGGTGAAACCGTACAGTGACTCGTTGGGCAAGGCTTGGCGCACGATGTCGCGCACCGCGAGCAGCCTGGGCAGATTGATGCCGGTGCGCAGGCCCATCGCCTCGAGCATGAACACGAGGTCCTCCGTGACGATGTTGCCCGAGGCTCCCGGCGCAAACGGACACCCACCGAGGCCGCCCAGCGAACTGTCGAAGGTGGTGATGCCCTCTTCCAGTCCTGCCATCACGTTCGCAAGCCCAAGACCGCGGGTATTGTGCAAATGCAATCCCGACAGCGCGTGTTCGCCCACCGCCGCACGTACCGCACGCACCAGTTCGCGCACCTGACGCGGGTTGGCATACCCGGTGGTGTCTGACAAACCGACTTCATCGCAGCCGGCCGACATCAGCGCCTCGGCGAGTTCGACGACCTTGCTCTGCGGTACCGCGCCCTCGAGCGTGCAGCCGAACGCCGTAGACAGGCCGCCCTCGAATTTGGGCCGACTCTCGGGCGGCAGACTCCGAAGCAATGCGACGATGCTGCGTGTCTCCTCGAGCATTTGCGCGTGGGTGCGACGGACATTCTTGAGGCTGTGCGTCTCGGACACCGACAACGGCAGAGTGATCTTGTGAGCACCGGCCGCAACGGCCGCCTCGGCCCCTTTCAGGTTCGGCACAAGCACCGCAACAGTCAAATTCGGGAGGGTGCGCGCAAAAGCCACGACTTCCGCGGTATCGGCCAGCTGAGGCAACAACTTCGCCGGCACGAAACTACCGACCTCGATCTCGGTGACGCCCGCGGCGGCCTCGGCGGCGATCCACGCCTTCTTGGCCTCAAGCGGCATGATGCTTTGCACGCTCTGCAGCCCGTCTCGCGGGCCCACCTCACTGATCAATATGCCACTCACGTAAAGCCCCCCGGGTAGATCCACGGGCGCGCCCGTCGATCTTGGTCAATGAATTGCTGGATGGCAACGCGATGCTTCAAGGTCAGATCGATGGCATCGAGCCCCTCGAGCAACATCTCGCGCGCCTCACCCTCGAGCGCAAACGAGTATCGCAGCTGCGCGCCCGCCGTCACTTCGCAGTGCTGCAGATCCACCGTCACGCAATGCGCCTGCGGCGCCTCGGTCACGTACGCGGCAATCGCGGCGATGTCGGCGGCACCGAGCGTCACGGGCACGATGCCGTTACGGATGCAATTGCCATGGAAGATCGGCGAAAAACTTGGCGCGAGCACCGCGCGTATCCCGTACTCGTGCAAGGCCCACACGGCATGTTCGCGACTCGAACCACAGCCGAAATTGATGCCCCCGAGCAGGATCCGCGTCCCCGCATATGCAGACTGGTTGAGCACAAAATCCGGGTTCGGCTCCCGACCACCGATCGCCGTGTACCGCCAACCCGCAAACAAACCCGCCGAAAGGCCCGTCTTGGACACGGTCTTCATCTCGCGCGACGGGATGATGATGTCGGTATCAATGTTGTCGCGCAGCATCGGTGCCGCGACAGCCGTCATGACGGTGAACGCCTCCATCAGCGCCGCTCCCCTGCGAGGTTGTCACCCGCGAGGTCATGGGTTGCCATGAGCGATCGCGGGTCGGTGATGTGACCGGTCACTGCGCTCGCAGCGACCACCTCGGGACTCGCAATGTGCGTGCGGGTTTCAGGACCCTGTCGGCTCTCGAAGTTGCGATTGGTGGAAGAGATCACGCGCTGTCGGTGGCCGAAACTCTCGCCGCCTGCAAAAAAACACATCGAGCAGCCAGCTTCGCGCCATTCGAAACCGGCGTCGCGAAAGATGACATCGAGACCCTCGGCCTCGGCCTGCCGTTTGACCGACATGGATCCCGGCACACAGATCGCGCGAACGCCATTCGCGACTCGCCGTCCGCGCAGAATCGCTGCGGCGCGACGCAGGTCGCTGATCCGGCTGTTCGTGCATGACCCGAGGAAGGCTGCGCCAATCGGCAACTCCGCGAGAGCCTGCCCCGCCTCGAGACCCATGTAGCTGAGGGCCCGCGCATGTGCCTCAGCCGAACTGCCGGCCGCGCCCGCATCGGGCACACGACCCGTGACAGGCATCGTCTGCTGGGGGCTCGTACCCCAGGTCACCATCGGTGCGAGTTTGCCCACATTCAGGGTGATCTCGCGATCGAATTGGGCACCTTCATCACTGCATAGCGTGCGCCACTGCTCGAGCGCCTGATCCCACAACGCCCCCTGAGGAGCGCAGTCTCGACCCTTCAGGTACTCGAAAGTCTTCTCGTCCGGAGCGATGAATCCGGTCACCGCAGAGAACTCCGTCGCCATATTGCAGAGCGTCAGTCGAGCTTCGATGTCGAGCGCGCGAACCGCACTGCCCGCAAATTCGACGGCATAGCCGTTACCGCCTACGGAGCCGTGCGCATTAATCAAGGCCAGCGCCATGTCCTTGGCGGTGACCCCCGGGGGAAGCACCCCCTCGAAGTTCACCCTCAGAGTGCGCGGTCGTGACATGCGCAGGGTCCCGGTAGCGAGGGCGTGCTCCGCCTCGGTCGAGCCAATGCCCCACGCGAAGGCGCCCAAAGCCCCCTGGGTGCAGGTGTGACTGTCGGGACAGACGACCGTGGCGCCCGGCAACACGATGCCGAGCTCCGGTGAGATCACATGGACGATGCCCTGCAACGGATCGCGCACGTCGAACAGGCGTATCCCCGCCTCGCGCGTGGCCTGACGGGTTTCGAGGATGAACTGCGTTCCCCCTGGCATCAGGGTCGAATCGCCCCGCCCCGGCAAGGTGTCGACGATGTGATCCATGGTACAGAACACCCGACTGGGATCGAGCAGGGTTCGCCCACTGTCGCGCAGACTCTTGAGGGCCACGGACCCCGTCCGCTCGTGCAGGAAAATGCGATCGATCGCGATCAGCGCCACGCCGCCGCCGAGGTCGCGGACCACGTGCGCATCCCAAAGTTTGTCGAATAACGTGCGTGCTGGCATCGAGAATCCCTTGCCGTAATTATGCCTGTTGTCAACCTGTCGCGGGGCCGTCGACGACCGACGATCACCCTCTGGCGGGCGCCCGCGAAACACTCTAGGATTTTCCACATCCATCTTGCGTTCACCGTGGGGTTCTACCGATGCGCTTGACTCGCTCTCTGTCATTGGCATGCCTTGCCGCACTTTCCGTCGTAGTAACGGTGCCTGCGACGACTGCCACTCAGGCCGCCGCGCCGCTTCCGCCTATTGAGGCCTTCGGCACGACGCCGATCATCGACAACGTGTCGCTGTCGACCGACGGTCGATTTCTCGCCTCTTCCTACACCGGCCAGAAAGTGTCGATCGTCATCCTCGATCGCAATATCAAGAAACTCACGCAGCGGATCGAGTTCGACCAGACTCTGAAGCTGCGCAGCATGGGATTCATCAGCCCGAACCTCATCATTGCGGATTTCAGCATCACCTATACCGAGCGCGGTGATTCGGAACAGAAAAGCGAAATCGGCGCCGTCTTCGCCATCAATGCGCTGGATGGCTCCTCGCGCCAGTTGCTCGAAGCCAAGACGAACAGCCGCATCGTGCCGAGCAGCGGGCGATTCATCTCGCGCGTCGGCGCAGCGCCGGGCGAAATACTCATGGCCGCGAGCGTGCTCGACAACGCCGCTGCGGGTGCTGCCGCAAGCAGCGCCGTCAATTCCGTGCTCAGCGTCGATCCGCTCAGCGGCAAGTGGCGCATCGTCGAGAAGGGTATCCGTAACACCGGTTCCTGGATGATCGACACGGAGGGCAAGATCCGCGCCCGCCTCGACTTCTATCGCAAGGACCAACGACAGGAACTGAAGGTCAAACGCGGCGAGGAATGGGTCACCGTGTTCGAGCACACCGACCCCGATTTCAACATCGTCGGGCTCGGAGCGGACAACCAATCCGCCCTCGCCCTCGGCGCCTCGGGTGGCGAGCGCGAGCGGCTCTGGAGCATCCCGTTCAGCGGCGGTGGCAAGCAGCCGCTCTTCCAGGACCCGAAGCATGACGTCGAGGGCACCGTCCGCGACATCTACGACCGCTCGCTGAAGGGCGTGCGCCTCGGCGGTCTCGAGCAGCGTGTCGAGTGGCTGGATTCCACCGCTGAGGCGCGAGTGCGCGCCATCGAGGGTGCGCTACCGGGTCGCCGGATTGAGATTTTCGGCTATACGCCGGATGGCAAGCTCGTCCTTGCCTATGCCGTCAGCCGTAACCATCCGGGCGCGTACTACCTGGTCGATTTCAACACCAACCGTGCTGAACTCGTCGGCCAGGAATATCCGCAACTCGCTAAAGTGCCACTCGGCAAGGTGAGCAACATCACCTACCCCGCCCGTGATGGCTATGAGGTGCCCGCGTACCTGACCATGCCCGCCGGTCGTGAACCCAAGAAGCTGCCGCTCGTGGTGCTGCCGCACGGCGGCCCGCGTGCGCGCGACTCGGGCGTTGGCTTTGATTGGTGGTCGCAGTTCGTCGCCTCCCGCGGCTTCGTCGTGCTGCAGCCGCAGTTCCGCGGATCCACGGGCTTTGGTCAGAAACACGAACTCGCCGGGTATCGCCAGTGGGGTCAGCTGATGCAGCATGACGTCACGGACGGGGTGAAGCACTTAATTGACCAGGGCATCGTCGATGCCGATCGGGTGTGCATCGCCGGCGCGAGCTACGGCGGCTACGCTGCGCTCGCCGGCGCGGCGTTCACGCCAGACCTGTATCGCTGTGCGGTGAGTGTCGCGGGCGTCTCGGATCTCGTCGAAATGCTCCGCTGGGAAGAAAACCGATACGGCGTGGAATCAGGTGTCGTGAAGTTCTGGCGCAAGCACATCGGCAAGACGAGCGATCCGGACGTCGCGCAGTTCTCGCCCGCTCGCGCGGCCGACAAGGTCACGAGCACCGTCCTGATGATGCACGGCGTTGATGACACGGTCGTGCCGTACGTGCAGACCGAGTTCATGGAGACGGCCATGAAGCGCGCCAAGATTAATCACGAAGTCTTTCAGCTGAAGTCCGAGGATCACTGGCTTTCGCGCAGCCCGAGCCGCATCGAGATGCTCACGCAACTCGATCGCTTCCTCGAGCAGCACATCGGCAAGGGCTACCGGGTGACCACCGAGGAGACCGTAGCCCAGCGTTAAATCTGTGAGTTACCTTTGATTGGCGATGACCCGGGTGGGCAAGTTAAAGCTCACCCGGGTTCCACCGCCGGGCGAGCTTCGATCGCATGCGTAGCCCCGACATCGAAGGCACGGCGTTTCATCCCCGCAAAACCGCGGCCGCCATGCGCCGCAAAACTGAACTCCGTGTCTGGCCTTTTGCAACGCGGATTCGCGCCGAAGCCGGTTGCGAACCCAACCCGTCGTGCATGTCCCGCCAGCAATCGCTCACGCTCAGCCAGTGGCGATCGCTCTCTCTCCAGCGCTATTGCCTCCGTACTCGCCCGCGGCACGATGGACCGCGGGTCAGGCAGCGGCCCGAAGGGGATTCAGCCGGTACCGTTGAGTAGAGGGCGGCCGCGAGGCCGCTGGCCGTCCACAAATAAACGCCGAGATCGCGGACCTGCCACAGCGTCACCAAGGTGATCAAGGCGAAGTCCGCTAGGAACGCTGCAGACACAAGCCAAGGAGCGGGTTTCAGGAATGAACGTCATGCCAACCCGTAGTCAGGTTCCAATGGTCGGGACGCCGAGATTTGAACTCGGGACCCCTTGCACCCCATGCAAGTGCGCTACCAGGCTGCGCCACGTCCCGACCGACCTTGAAACCTGCGCGCGGATGATACCGCGTCTCGATCAGCGCCGCAGGATGCGCAGAATGTCCTCGAGCTCGATGCGCATCTGGCGCACGATCTGCTGACTCTGCGTGACATCACTGCGCGCTTCTTCGCCCTGCAACTTGTTGCGGGCACCGCCGATCGTGAACCCCTGTTCGTACAGCAGCGCCCGGATCTGACGGATGATGATCACATCCTGCCGCTGGTAATAGCGGCGGTTGCCGCGCCGCTTGACGGGCTTGAGCTGAGGGAACTCCTGTTCCCAATAGCGCAGCACGTGCGCCTTGACCCCGCACAACTCCGCCACTTCACCGATGGCGAAATACCGCTTGCCGGGAATCGCCGGCAGTTCGTCGTTATTCTTGGCTTCCAACATACGCTTCGACGCGTGCCTTCAACTTTTGCCCCGGACGGAACGTGACCACCCGTCGTGCGCTGATCGGTATCTCCTCACCAGTCTTCGGATTGCGACCGGGACGCTGATTCTTGTCCCGCAAATCGAAATTACCAAAGCCTGAGAGCTTGACCTGAGCCCCGCTCGAGAGTGCGGCCCGAACCTCTTCGAAAAAGAGATCGACGAGCTCGCGCGCCTCGCGCTTGTTCAGACCCAACTGGTTGAACAATGCCTCGGCCATTTCTGCTTTCGTCAACGCCATTACGATGGTTTCTCTGTCTTATTCCCTGAACACCGCGCCGCAGGCAGCGCGCAGCGCTTCTCGAACTTGCGCCACGATGCGATCTGTTTCGTCATCAGTGAGCGTGCGGTCTTTATCCTGTAAAATCAATCCTAGCGCAATACTTTTTCGACCTGATTCGATGTTCGCTCCGCGATAAACGTCGAACACAAACAGGTGACGGAATCCCGACAGTTTTACGGACTCGACGACGTCCATGATCGCGCCCGCTGTAACGTTGTCATCAACGATAAAAGCCAGATCCCGCCTGACCTGAGGGAACCGCGATGGCGCCTCAAACGGCGCGTATCGTACCGCCAGGGCGGGATCGACATCGATCTCGAACAGACACGGCGGCGAAGCAAAGCCGAGCGAACGGACGAGTTCCGGGTGCAGTTCGCCGATCCAACCTACGGTCTGGCCGTGCCGCGCAAGCCGCGCTGTGCGACCGGGATGCAGGCAAGACAACGCGTCCGCTACGAATTCGAAGGCCGAACTATCACCCGTCAGCGACAACAGCGACTCGAGATCCGCGCGAAGATCGAAGATGTCCGAAGCTTCGCGACCCCCACCCCACTGCTCGGGCCAGCGGCTGCCTACGACGACACCCGCGAGTCGACGGGTTTCCGCACCATTGACCGGGAACACCACGCCCTGCTCGAAGAGCTTAATGCGGGACTGCTGTCGGCGCTGGTTGTCGAGCGTGGCCTTGAGCAGGCCCGCCCACAGCGAAGTGCGCATCACGGCCAGCTCGCTGGAGATCGGATTGGCGAGTGTGTGAACCGGCACTCCGGGAAACAGCGCTGCCTGAAAAGCGGGATCTACGAAGGCGAAATGGATGCCTTCCATAAAGCCGCGCGCCACTAGCGTGTCGAGCACGCGCTGCTCTGGGATCACTTCGACCGGCTGGGGACGGATCACCTGAAGGCTGCGGGCCGGGGTCGGTTCGATACGCTCGTAACCCCACAGCCGCGCCACTTCCTCGATGAGGTCGCGCTCAATGCGCAGATCGAAGCGGTGCGAAGGAACCTCGAAGCGCCACACGCCGGGTGTTGTCGCGGCCGACGAGTCCGCCACGAGCTTCAAGCCGAGGCGCTGCAACAGACCCACAACGTGTTCGGCTGGTATGTCGGCTCCCAGCAGTCGGGTCACCGACGCGTGCCGCAAGGTCACAGCCGCCGCCTGCGGCAGCTGGGCGGCATCCTCGGCGCACCAGATGGGCGAGTAGCGCCCGCCCGCGATCCGCTTCAGCAGCTGGCTAGCGCGCTCGATCGCCACGGCGCCAAGCTGCGGGTCCACCCCACGTTCGAATCGCTGACTCGCATCGGTCGTCAGCCCGTGCCGCCGGCCTCGGCCGGCAATCGCCGAGGGTGAAAACCAAGCGACCTCGAACAGCACCCTTCGCGTCGCACTCGAGACGGACGTGCGGGTGCCACCCATGACACCCGCGAGCGCCACGGCACCTTCGGCATCTGCGATAACGAGTTCGTCGTTTCGCAGTGTGACGGTTCTTCCGTCCAGCAAGCCGATCGTTTCGCCATCGCGCGCCCAACGCACCTGCGGTGGCCCGCGGAGCAGATCCGCGTCGTACGCGTGCATGGGCTGACCCAGTTCGTGGACGATCAGATTGGTGACATCGACCACCGGACTGATGCTGCGCATCCCAGCACGGCGTAGCCGCTCGCGCAGCCACAGCGGCGATGCAGCAGTGTTATCGATATCAACGATCAGCCGCGAGTGAAACCGCGGACAGGCGGCGGCCTCGTGCAAGCTCGCGCGGGCCGTCCCCTGCTCCGCAGCGAGCGCTTCATCGGCGACGACCATCGGGTCCTGCGGCTCGCGCACGGGAACGCCGCAGAGCGCCGCAACCTCGCGGGCAATGCCGCGCGTCGACATGGCATCACCGCGGTTAGGCGTGACCGCGAGCTCTAGCACCACATCATCTAAAGCCATGTACTCGCGCAGTGACTGACCTAACGGCGCATCCGCGGGCAACTCGAGGATGCCCTCGGAGGTTTCCGCGAGGCCCAGTTCCTTGGCGGAGCACAGCATGCCGGCCGACTCGACCCCACGCAGCTTGGCCGCCTTGATCTTGAGCCCGCCAGGTAACTCGGCACCCACCCTCGCCAGCGCCGTCTTCAGACCGACACGTGCGTTCGCAGCGCCGCACACGATCTGCAATGCGCCCTCGCCGCTACGGCTCGATGCATCGAACGCCACACGACAGATCTGAAGCTTGTCCGCCTGGGGATGACGGGTCGCCTCGATGATCTCGGCCACCACCACCGCCGAGAACGGCGGTGCGGCGTGCGTCAGACTCTCGAGTTCAAAGCCCGCCATCGTGAGTCGATCGCCGAGTTCGCGAGCAGTGATGTCGAGTGGGACCCACTCGCGCAGCGCGTTGATCGAGATCTTCATGCCGCACCAAACTGGCGCAGGAAGCGCAGGTCGCTCTCGAAGAACAGGCGTAAATCATTGACGCCGTAGCGCAACATCGCGAGGCGCTCGATACCCATGCCAAAGGCATAACCGGTGTAGCGCTCGCTGTCGATTCCCGTCGCCTTGAATACGTTGGGGTGGACCATGCCGCAACCGGCGATTTCGAGCCAGCCGGTGTGTTTGCACACTCGACAGCCCGCGCCATCGCAGAACACACAGGACATGTCCACCTCGGCAGAAGGCTCGGTGAACGGAAAATAAGACGGCCGCAGCCGCATACGCAGGTCCTTCTCGAAGAACGCTTGCAGGAACTGCTGCAGCGTCGCCTTGAGGTTGGCGAAGCTGACGTTCTCATCGACCACGAGCCCCTCGACCTGATGAAACATGGGCGAGTGGGTGATGTCGTAATCGCAGCGATACACCCGCCCCGGCATGATCATGGCCAGAGGCAAGCGCCCCTTTCTCAACTCGCGGATCTGCACCGGAGAGGTGTGCGTGCGCAGCAATCGACCGTCCGGGAAATAGAACGTGTCGTGCATGGCGCGGGCCGGATGGTCGGCCGGAATATTAAGCGCCTCGAAATTATGGAAGTCGTCCTCAATTTCGGGACCCGAGGCCACCTCGAACCCGGCGTTGCGAAACAAAGTTTCGATACGCAACCGCGCCCGCGTGACCGGGTGAACGGCACCGCGCGCCTCGCCGCGCCCGGGCAGCGTCATGTCGAGACGCCCCGCCGCAAGCTCCGCCTCAACGGCCTGGCGCGACAGCGCCTCGCCTGCCGCCTGCAACGCGGCTTCGACCTCTTGCTTGGCGGCGTTGATGCGCGCACCCGCGGCGGGCCTTTCCGCTGCGGGCAACGCCCCCAAAGATTTAAGCTGCTCGGTCAGCAGCCCTTTTTTTCCGAGCCAGCGCACACGCACCTCGTCGAGGGCCGCAAGCGTCGAGCTTGCAGCGACCTCGTCGAGGGCTTGGCGGGTCAGGGTCGCAAGATCACCCACGACCGTGACTCAGGCGATGCCGAGAGCTGCCTTGACCTTGGTGGCGAGCGCGCCGAAGGCCGCCGCGTCGTGCACGGCGATATCGGCCAGCATCTTGCGATCGATCTCGATATTCGCGAGTTTCAAGCCATTCATCATGCGGCTGTAGGACAGACCCACTTCACGCGCCGCCGCGTTGATGCGCTGGATCCACAGAGCACGGTAGTCGCGCTTCTTGAGACGACGACCCTTGTAGGCGTACTGGCCGGCCTTGATGACCGCCTGCTTGGCTGTGCGATAGACCTTGCGGCGGGCGTTGTAGTAACCCTTCGCCTTGCCGAGAACTTTCTTGTGACGACGACCCGCGGTCACGCCACGTTTGACTCTTGCCATGTTCGATTACCTCGGAGTGTCTGTTAGGCGTTCGGCAGCAACTGGGCCAAACGGCCGACGTCGCTCTCGTGAACGAGACTGGACCCGCCCGAGCGCAGCTGGCGCTTGGTCTTGCGGGGCTTGTGTCCGAGGTTGTGGCGGCGGCCGGCCGAGTAGGACTTGAAGCCCTTGGCCGTTTTGCGAAAACGCTTCGCTGCCGCCCGGTTGCTTTTCAGCTTGGGCATTGCTCATCTCCTTGTTGTGGCCCCGTTCACAGGGTTCTTACGAACCCGCTACGGGCGGAGGTACCGGCCTTGCGCCAACCCACCATGGGTTGGCTACTCGGCTCAGCGCCTCACTTCTTCTTCGGCGCAAATACCATGACCATTTGCCGACCCTCCATCAGTGGGTTCTGTTCAACCAACGCCTGTGCGGCGAGGTCTTGAACCAACCGATCGAGAAGACGGCGCCCGATCTCTTGGTGCGCCATTTCCCGGCCGCGGAACCTCAGGGTTACCTTGGCCTTGTCACCCTCGGTCAGGAAGCGGGTGAGATTACGCAGTTTGACTTGGTAATCCGCCTCTTCCGTACCGGGACGAAACTTCACTTCCTTGACTTGCTGCTGCTTCTGCTTCTTCTGCGCGGAGTGGGTTTTCTTCTTCTGTTCGAAGAGGAACTTCCCGAAGTCCATGATGCGCACCACCGGCGGCTCGGCCATCGGCGAGACTTCGACCAGGTCCAGTTCACTGGACTGTGCGAGTTGCAGAGCCTCAAACCGCGTCATGATCCCCGCTTGGGATCCATCTGCCGCGATCACACGCACCTGCGGCGCCGTGATGTCCTCATTGCGCCGTATGCGCTTCGTTGCAGTCGAGATACGTCAATCCTCCAAAGTTCGGCGCCCGCGGCTTTCCAGTTCGACACCCAGCCGCTCAGTGAAGGCTTGCGGGGACATCTGACCCAGATCCTTGCCGCTGCGGGTACGCACGGACACTTGCTGCGCTGCCACTTCCTTGTCGCCTGCCACCAATAGGTATGGCACGCGTTGCAGCGTGTGTTCGCGAATCTTAAAGCCGATCTTTTCGTTACGCAAGTCAGTTTCAACCCGAAGCCCCTGATTTTTAAGGACTTCGGCAACTTCCTTGAGGTACGCGTCCTGCCGCTCGGTAATGCTGAGTAGGACCACCTGGGTCGGCGCCAACCAAGTGGGCAGTTTCCCGGCGTGGTGTTCGAGCAAAATGCCGAAAAACCGCTCCAGACTGCCGAAAATCGCCCTGTGGAGCATCACCGGCGTTTGCCGCTGACTGTGCTCGTCGATGTAGTGCGCGCCGAGACGTCCGGGCAGGTTCAGGTCCACCTGCAGGGTGCCGCACTGCCAGTCGCGCCCGATCGCATCGCGCAGCACGAATTCGAGCTTGGGCCCGTAGAACGCGCCCTCGCCCGGATTGAGGGTGTAGTCGATGCCGGCCACGCGCGCGGCCTCCTTGAGCGCGGCCTCGGCCTTGTCCCAGATGTCATCGGACCCGACTCGTTTTTCGGGGCGGTCGGAGAACTTGATGCGCACATCGTCGAAACCAAAGTCGCGGTAGATGTCGAGAATCAGCCGAGTCACGGCCACGGACTCGGCCGTGATCTGCTCCGGGCTCACGAAGATATGCGCGTCGTCCTGGGTGAAGGCCCGAACCCGCATCAGCCCGTGCAGCGCGCCCGAGGGCTCGTAGCGGTGCACCTTGCCGAACTCGGCGTAGCGGATCGGCAGATCGCGGTAACTGCGCAGTCCCTGACGGAAGATCTGCACATGGCCCGGGCAGTTCATCGGCTTGATGGCGTAGACGCGCTCGTCGGGCGTCTGCGTCGTGAACATGTTCTCGCCGAACTTCTCCCAGTGGCCCGAGGCTTCCCACAGGCTTCGATCCATCAACTCAGGACCGTTGACCTCCTGGAAGCCCGCAGCGCGCTGCTTGTCGCGCATGTAACCGATGAGCGACTGAAACACACTCCAGCCCTTCGGGTGCCAGAACACGGCGCCCGGCGCCTCTTCCTGCATGTGGAAGAGATCGAGCTCGCGGCCGATACGACGATGGTCGCGCTTCTCGGCCTCCTCGAGGCGGTGCAGGTAGTCCTTCAGATCTTTATCGCTCGTCCAGGCCGTGCCGTAGATGCGCTGCAGCATCTCGTTGCGCGAATCGCCGCGCCAATAAGCGCCCGCGACCTTCATGAGCTTGAATACTTTGAGCTTGCCCGTGCTCGGCACGTGCGGCCCGCGGCACAGATCGACCCAACCGCCCTGCCCGTAGAGACTAATGGGTTCGTTGGATGGGATGCTGGCGATGATCTCGGCCTTATAGTGCTCGCCGAGATCCTTGAAAAAAGCCACCGCCTCATCACGCGGCATCTCGCGCCGAGTCACGCCGAGGTCGGCCGCGGCGAGCTCCTGCATCTTCGCCTCGATGGCGGCAAGATCTTCAGGGGTGAACGGTCGCTTGTACGAGAAGTCGTAATAAAACCCGTCGTCGATCACGGGCCCGATGGTGACCTGGGCCTCAGGAAAGAGTGCTTGCACCGCCTGCGCCAGCAGGTGCGCGGTTGAGTGACGGATCACTTCAAGCGCATCGGGGTGTTTGTCCGTGACGATCTCGAGCGGCGCGTCCGCGACAATTGGGAACGAGGTATCGACCAGCTTACCGGCCACCTTGCCGGCTAGCGCGGCGCGCGCGAGGCCCGCGCCGATGCTCGCGGCCACCTCGGCCACCGTTACGGTCCGATCGTAGGTTCGTTGGCTGCCATCCGGCAGCGTGATCACAGGCATGGTCGCAGCGCTCCCAACGGACTTCCCGCATCGCAAAAGGGGCGTTTCCGCGACGCGAAAACGCCCCCTGTCGAATTGGTAGGCGCGAGTGGGATCGAACCACCGACCACCACCATGTCAAGGTGGTGCTCTACCACTGAGCTACGCGCCTGCA